>Ga0194132_10000295_pt1 | contig 104364 bp, 102 predicted proteins | sample TA2KigOf80mmetaG_FD_148612 | JGI IMG/M metagenome (GOLD analysis project Ga0194132, IMG submission 148612) | Freshwater microbial communities from Lake Tanganyika, Tanzania - TA2015054 Kigoma Offshore 80m | ecosystem: Environmental > Aquatic > Freshwater > Lake | place: Tanzania: Lake... | reverse complement strand
TGAATCAAGTGGAACTCTGGTTCGCGAAGATTGAACGCGATCTCATCCATCGAGGCATCTTCACGTCAACGAAGGATCTGGCCCGTCGGATCATGCGCTACATCCGTCACTACAACGACGATCCCAGGCCCATCAAGTGGAAGTACCATGACCCCGCGCATCGTATCCGCGTCGCTTAACGTTCAGGTGGTACAGTCAACTAGCCGCCGAGGAACTCGGCCGCCCGCGCCGGCGTTCGGCAATCGACCGCTGACCGATCTGACGAGGCTTCGTGCCGACATCGCAATTCCCAGCCCGGGCGTTTCCGCTCGCGATCTTCGCCGGCGTCCTCGGCCTCGTGGCCGCGGCGCCGTCGGTGGCTTGGGCGTACTGGGGCAGCTGGCACTACCGGATCACCAACGCCCTGTACTTCGGGCCCCAGTATGTCTTCCCGTTCGGGTACACCTGGCGCCCGCTTCCGGAGCCGAGCCCCGACGCCCATCCGATCGGTCACCTCGCGTCCGCCGCGGTGTGGATCGGGGTGGCAGGCGGGTTCGGCTGGCTGGCCCGCCGGCTGTCCGCCGGCCGGGCCGCCTGGGCCGCGGTCGGCGTCATTCTTCTGGTGACCGCGGCCCTGCACCTGGCGGTCCGGGCGCTGGGGTGGCGGTTCTGGTGCGACGGGCCGTAGCGGCAGGAGACGATCCCGCTGGAAGAGCAGCGCGGCGGCATTCGGAATCAGTCAGGGCGATCCCGCGAGCGGCGGGGCCGAGGCGGGTGGACGGCGATGCCGAGTGGACTGCTCGTAGTCATAGGCCAGCCGGATCAAGGTCGCCTCGCTCCAGGCCCGACCGAAGAACTGGAGGCCGGCCGGGAGGATCCCGCCGCGAAGGTAGCCCATCGGGACGGTGATCGCCGGGAATCCGGTGCTCGGGCTGAAGAGCTGGTTGTTGTCGCCGTGGGGGGTGGTGAGGTCGCCGATCTTCCGGGGTGGATTGCTCCAGGTCGGGTACACCAGGGCGTCGAGCCGGAGTCGGGCCATTTCCCGATCGACCGCCGAGCGGAGCTTGGCCCGGAACTGATCGCGGGCCTGGCAACCCGGGCTCTGATCGGGATCGCCATCGGGCGCGGCTTGGCCGGATTGGAGCCGGGCCTCGATGGACGGGTGGAATTTTCGCGAGGCGATGATCTCGCTCAGGCTCTTGACCGGGACCCGGTCGCCATGGCTCGCTAACCAGGCATTGAGGTCGCGCTTGAAGGGAAAACAGACCCCGGTTTGGGCTCGGCGCCAGGCGTCGAGGCTATCGATCGTTACCGGGTCGACCACGACGGCCCCCGCCCGTTCCAGATCCCGGAGCGCCTGGCGGAACACCTCGACCACCTCGGGGTCGGTGGTGGGCGACTGGTACGCCTGGCCGAGTACCCCGATCCGGGCTCCTCGGAGGCCGCCCGGCATCAAAGCCGCCCAGTAGTCGACCGGCGGCCGCCCTCGACTCGCGGCGGTGGCGGGGTCGGCCGGATCCTCGCCCACGATGACCTGGAAGACGGCCACCGCATCGGCGACCGAGCGCGCCATCGGCCCCGCGATATCGGCGGCCAGATTGAGCGGGATGACTCCGCCTCGACTGGTCAGCCCCATGGTCGAGCGGATCCCGACCAGGGCCTGATGGGCGGATGGCCCCCGAATCGAGTTGCCGGTGTCGGTACCGAGCCCGACGGCGCCGAGATTGGCGGCGACTGCGGCGGCGGTGCCACCGGAAGAGCCGGCCGTGACCCGATCCAGGGCGTAGGGGTTCTTGCTGTAGCCCGGGAGGATCGAGCTGACGGTCTCGTACGGGCTGAAGGCGAACTCCGCCATGTTGGATTTGGCGAGCACGACCGCTCCCGCCGCTTTGACCCGGGCGACTTGAAAGGCGTCCTTCGACGAGACGAATCCGGCCAGGGATTGCGAGCCGGCGGTCACCGGGAGCCCGGTGGTCTCGAAATTGTCCTTGACGATCATCGGGACGCAATGGAGCAGCCCGGCCGGGCCGGTGGCCGTTAGGCGGCGGTCGAGCGAGTCGGCGATGGACCGGGCCTCGGGGTTGACGACGACCAGCGCGTTGATGGCCGGGCCGTTTTGGTCGTAGGCGTCGATCCGGCGGAGGTATTGCTCGACCACCGCCCGGCAGGTGACCCGCCGGGAGCGGAGCGCCGCCTGGAGGTCGGCGATGCCGATTTCTTCGATCCGAAACGGTGGCTGCGCGGCGGTTGCTTGGCTCAAGGCCAGCAGCGAGGAAGCAAAAAGGGGCATGACGCTAAGGTCATGCCCCTCGAGTCGGGGCGCAACCGCGGTCGAGTCCGCGGCGCCGGCCGGGGGGCGGCTCGACCGGGCTACGGGGTCGGTGGGAGCGACTGCCAGATGATGTGGCGGATCATCCACTTGCCGTCGTACTTGGCCAGCAGGAAGTAGTCGGTGCCCCAGTATGCGGTGAGCTTGGCCGCGGCGGTCTGGTCTTGGACGTCGAGGATTTCGATCTGCTTGGGCGCGTTGGGGGGCGTCTTCGTCTTGCCGGCTTTCACGTCTCGGGCGAAGCTGAAGAACCGGGTCCACGGAAAGCCGCCGCCCTGGTAGGCCCCCTTGTCGTTCTTCCAGAAGCCGAACTTGTCGACCTCGGGCCGCACGCTCCGGAGGAAGCGGGTGCTGTCGCCCTCGTAGAAGCCCTCGACGTAGTCGAGCACGGCGGCCCGAACGCCTTCTTTGTCGGCCGGGGATTGGGCCGAAACCGGCGCGGCGAGGATCGCTGGCGCGGCGAGCAGGACGAAACCAAAGCGAAATGCCATCGAGCCGATCCGAGTTGGGGGATGGTCAAAGATACGCTCTCCGGGAGGAAACGGTTTCGGGGCCTCGGTTACTTGCCATCCGTCCCAAAACCGGGCAACATAGGCCTCACAACCGTCACACGGATGCGGGTTTCAATGGCTCACGTGGTTGCGTTATTCGTTTTTTCGCTCGGCGCCGGCCTGTCCACTTCGCTCGCCGCTCAGAAGGTCGACACCACCGCCTTCGGGGCCTTGTCCTGGCGGGAGCTGGGTCCTCAGCGGGGTGGCCGCTCCGTCGCGGTGGCGGGGTCGGCCAGTCGGCCCCAGGAGTACTACATGGGCACCACCGGTGGCGGGGTGTTCAAGAGCACCGACGGGGGTGATACCTGGCAGCCGATCACCGACCGCTACTTCGGGGGGACCATCGGGGCGATCGCCGTGTCCGAATCCAACCCGGACGTCGTTTATGTGGGCGGCGGGGAGTACCCGATCCGGGGCAATACCTCTCACGGCGACGGCGTCTACAAGAGCACCGACGGCGGCCGGACCTGGAGCTACCTGGGCCTGGCGGAAACCCGGCACATCTCGAAGATCAAGATCCACCCCAAGAACCCCGACATCGTCTACGTCGCGGCGTTAGGCCCGGTGTTCAGCACCGCCTCGCCGCACCGGGGCGTCTACCAGTCGACCGACGGCGGGCGGACCTGGAAGAACGTGCTCAAGCGCCCCGGGAACGACTCGACCGGCGCGGTGGAACTGGTGATGGATCCGAGCAACCCCGAGGTTCTCTACGCCGGTCTCTGGGAAGCCTATCGGAAGCCGTGGCTGATGAACAGCGGGGGCCCCGGGAGCGGGCTGTTCAAGACCACCGATGGCGGGGCCACCTGGAAAGAGATCACCCGGAACGCCGGTTTGCCCAAAGGCGCGATCGGCAACGTCGGGATCACGGTTTCGCCGGCCAACCCGAAGCGGCTCTGGGCGATCGTGGAGGCCGACGACGGGGGGGTCTTTCGCTCCGACGACGCCGGCGAGACCTGGACCCAGGTGAACGACGAGCGGAAACTCCGCCAGCGGGCCTGGTACTACTCGCGGATCTTCGCCGATCCCAAGGACGAGAACGGCGTCTACGTGCTCAACGTCCAGTTCTGGAAGTCGACCGACGGCGGAAAGACGTTCCCGCGGCCGATCAACACCCACCATGGCGACTATCACGACTTGTGGATCGCCCCGAACGACCCGATGCGGATGGTGGTCGGCGATGACGGCGGCGCGGAGGTCACCTTCAACGGCGGGCGGAGCTGGACCGACTACGACTACCCCACGGCGCAATTCTATCACGTCACCACGACCAACCACTTCCCCTACCGCGTCTGCGGGGCCCAGCAGGACAACAGCACCCTCTGCATGTCGAGCCGGCCCCAGCCGTCGAGCCACTTCGCCGAGTTTTATGACGCTGGCGGCGGCGAGTCCGGTTACATCGCGGCGCGGCCGGACAATCCCGACATCATTTTCGCCGGCTCCTACGGGGGCTACCTGACCCGGAAGGACACCAGGAGCGGGATCGAGCGCGACATCAACCCGTGGCCGCTCAATCCGATGGGGCACTCGGCGGTGGACGCCAAGTACCGGATGCAATGGACCTTCCCGATCGTCTTCTCGCCCCACGACCCCAACACGTTGTACGTCGGGTCGAGCGTGGTCTTCAAGACCACCAACGAGGGCGAGAGCTTCACGGCGATCAGCCCCGACCTGACCCGAAACGACCCCAGGACGTTGGGTCCGTCCGGGGGCCCCATCACCAAGGACCAGACCTCGGTCGAGTACTATGCCACGGTCTTCACGATCTCCGAGTCGCCAGTGGAACAGGGAGTGATCTGGACCGGTTCCGACGATGGCGTGATCGCGGTGACTCGCAATGGCGGCCAATCGTGGGAGCGGGTCACCCCCCCGGGACTGCCGGAGTGGGCGCGGATCTCGATCATCGAGGCGTCGGCCCATGCCAAGGGCACCGCCTACTTCGCGGCGAATCGGTTCCAGCTCAATGACTTCGGGCCCTATCTCTACCGAACCACCGACTACGGGAAGACGTGGACCAAGATCGTCGCCGGGATCACGCCGGGTGAGTTTGCCAGGGTGATTCGGGAAGATCCGGTCCGGCAGGGCCTCTTGTTCGCGGGGACCGAGCGGGGCGTCTGGGTCTCGTTCGACGACGGGGCCAACTGGCAGTCGCTCCGGCGCAACTTGCCGCCGGTCCCGATTCACGATCTCCAAGTCAAGGAAGGCGACGTCGTGCTCGGGACCCACGGCCGGGGATTCTGGATCATGGACGACATTTCGTCGCTCCGGCAGCTCCGCGCCGAAGTTATGGCCAAGGAGGCCCACTTGTTCCAGCCGCGGGATGCCTATCGTACCTTCGGCGGGGTCTCGATCCAGTACTGGCTCAAACGGCCGGGCCAGAAGGTCACCATCGACTTCCTCGACGCCAAGGGCCAGACCATCCGGAGCTACGGCAGCGACCCCGATCCGCTCTGGGTGGCGGACAGCCTCCGGCTGATGTCGGCCGAGCAGGCTCGGTTGGACAGCCTGGCGGCGTTAGGTGTGCTGCCGGAGAGCGCTCGCCGCACGGCGGCGGTCCAGCGCCCGACCCCGTTTTCCAACTTCGAGGGGGGCTATCGCTACGTTACCCTGCCGAGCGTTCCGAACCGCGCCGGGGCCAACAGCTTCAGCTGGAACCTCCGGTACCCGGATGCCGTCGGGTTCCGCGGAATGATCATGTGGGCGGCCGGGTTGCAAGGGCCGATCGCGCCGCCCGGGAGCTACTCGGTGCGGCTCACCGTGGGCGACAAGAGCGATACCCAGACCTTTCGGCTGCTCAAGGATCCCCGATCGCAAGGGTCGCAAGCCGACCTGGAGGAGCAGTTCAGCTTCGCGATGCGGATTCGCGACAAGACGTCGGAGGCGAACAACGCGGTCCGCACCATCCGCAACGTCAAGGCCCAACTCGCCGATCGAAACCGCGGGATCGCGGCCGGTCGCGGGGTGGCCCTCGAGCGAGTGGTGACCCCGTTCATCGGGCAACTCTCCGCCGTGGAAGGTGAGATCTACCAGGTCCAGAACAGGAGCGGACAGGACCCATTGAACTACCCGATCAAGCTGAACAACCAGATCGCCGCCCTCCTCGGGGTGGTGACGAGCGCGGAAGCCAAACCCACGGCGCAGTCGTACCAAGTGTTCACGGTTCTTTCCGCCGAGCTCGATAGCCAGCTGGCCAAGCTCAAGAGTCTGCTGGACGGCGGGCTCGCGGCCGTCAACGCCGAATTGGGGCGGCTCGGTCTCGCGGCGGTGACGCCGGCGGCGACCGAGATCGCGGAATCGAGCGGGCGATGACCAAGTCGTGGTGGTGGCTGATGGCAGCGGCCGTGGCCGGCTGCGGGCCGAGCGCCTCGCGCCGGGCGGAGTCGGTGCCGGCCGAGCCGCTCCCGGATGGGGCCGACACCCTGGTGGTCGGGTGGGCCCAGATCCCCGAAGCCGCCTGGCTGGGTGGCCAGCGGTGGGTGCTGGTGGGCGCCGATCACGACGTCGTGGCGGTGGCGGACTTCGGCGCCAAGACCGTCCAGCCGTTAGGCGGCGCGAAGAACCCCGAGATCGGCAAGCCGTACGGCGTCTTCACCATCGGCGACACCGCCTTCGTCGCCGATTGGGGGAAGAGCCGCCTCTCGATCTGGACCGGCGCCGGCCAGCTCGTTGGCTCGGTCCCGGCGCCGGCCGGTACCCGGGGAATCCTGCCCAAGGGGCGGGACGCCGCCGGTCAGTACTACTTCGAGATTCCACCGATCGCCGGTCCCGACGGCAGCGGGCTGCGGGACTCGTCGTTACTGATCCGGAGCAACTCGACCCTGACCGAGTTCGACACCATCGCGGGCCTCGCGCCGTTCGACGTGGCCGAGATCACCGAGCAGCGCGGAAAACGGTTCGAACGGATGATCTTTTCCGGCAACGACTGGTGGGGGGTTCGGCCCGACGGGATGCTCTGGATCGCCAGGGTTCGGCGGAACGAGGTCTCTCATTTCGTCGGTGGCAAAGAGAAACGGGGCGAACGGCTGCCGGACCCGGTGTTGGACGTGACCCGCGCCGACCGGGAGCAATACGTGAACACCTTCCCGGAGGAGCTGCGGCCGATGGCGGAGAAGCTCCCCTTCGCTCCGTTCAAAGCCAATTTCGAGCGGGGCTTCGGGACGCCTGAGGGGCTGATCTGGCTCAGGAAATCGAAAGCCGCCGTGGATTCCGTGCGCCGATACCAGGTGGTCGACACCGAGGGGCGCCTGCGCCGCGTCTTCACCGCGGTGGGGGCCGGCGTGATCGTGGCCGCGTCCGCGGAAAGCGCCTTGTGGGCGGAGCAATTCCGAGGCGGGGTCCGGTTGATGGAGCTGCGCCTGCCCGCCCCGCCGGCGGCAGCGGTGCCATGAGGGCGCTGTCCGGGTGGATGGTCGTCGGTGTCGGACTGATCTCGTGCGGGAGCCCGGCGCCGGATTCGGTGGTGCTCCACAATGGCAAGGGGTACACGGCGGTCCGAGGGAAGGACTGGGCTCAGCGGTCCTGATCTCGGGTGACCGGATCGTCGCGGACGACCAGCCTGTTCACCATGGTGAACGGTCGAGTGGCGCGGGATAGCCTCCGATGGCGAACCGGCGGACGCTAGGGGCCGAGTCCGCTTCCGCTTTGGCCCGGCCGCGGGTAATCTGTAGCGAACCAGCCGCACCATATATCGAGGAGGAAACATGGCAACCATCACCATCAACGGCGAGGCGCGGGAAGTCAGCGCCGACCCGTCGATGCCGCTGTTGTGGGTTCTCCGTGACGTGTTGGGCCTGACCGGCACCAAGTACGGGTGCGGGATCGCTCAGTGCGGGGCCTGCACGGTCCATCTCGATGGCACCCCAGTTCGCTCCTGCAGCGTGCCGCTGTCCGCTGTCGGCTCCAAGCGGGTCACCACGATCGAAGGCCTCTCCCCCGACGGCACCGACGCGGTTCAGCAGGCCTGGGTCGAGCTGCAGGTTCCGCAGTGCGGCTATTGCCAGAGCGGACAGATCATGTCCGCGGTGGCGCTGATCACCGCCAAACCCAACCCGACCGACGCGGACATCGATCAGGCGATGAACGGGAACATCTGCCGCTGCGGTACCTACCAACGGATTCGGGCCGCGATTCACCGCGCCGCCGAAATCAAGCGAGGCTGATCCGATGACTGCCACGACCTTTTCGCGTCGCGATTTCGTCCGGATCGGCGTCGCCGCCGGCGGTGGTCTGATGGTGTTCGGCTGCGGGCCTTCGACCGGCGGCGCGCCGGCCGGGCCGGCGGGTCCCTTCGCCCCCAACCCTTTCATCCGCCTCGATCCGAACGGCACCGTCACGGTGTTCGCCAAGCACCTCGAGATGGGGCAGGGGACCTACACCGGCTTGGCCACCCTGATCGCCGAGGAAATGGACGCCGATTGGAGTAAGATCGTCGTCGAGGGCGCCCCCAACGACACCGAGAAGTACAAGAACCTCGCCTTTGGCATGATGGGAACCGGGGGGTCGAGTGCCATCGCCAACTCCTGGGAGCAGCACCGTAAGGCTGGCGCAACCGCCCGCGCCGTCCTCCTCGCCGCCGCCGCCAAGCAGTGGGGCGTCTCGGCGGGCGAGCTGACCACCGAGCCAGGCGAAGTCGTCCACGCCAAGAGCAACCGGCGGGCATCGTACGCCACCCTCGCCGGCCTCGCCGCCACGCTCGCCGCCCCGGCCGAGGTTCCGCTCAAGGATCCCAAGGACTTCCGGTACATCGGGAAGCCCGGGCAGGCCCAGCGTCCCGACGCCAAGCCCAAGAGCACTGGGCGGGCCACCTTCACGCAGGATGTCAAACTCGACGGGCTGCTCACCGCGGTGGTGGCCCATCCCCCCTTGTTCGGCGCCAAGGTCAAGTCGTTCGACGCGGCCAAGGCCAAGGCCGTGCCCGGAGTGACCGAGGTGGTCCAGATCCCGACCGGCGTGGCGGTGCTGGGAATCAACTTCTGGGCCGCCAAGAATGGCCGAGATGCCCTCACGGTCGAGTGGGACACCGCCGAAGCCAACACGGCTGGCACGGCCGAGATCATGGCCGAGTTTCGGGAACTCGCCGGCAAGCCGGGCCGAGAAGTCAGGAAGGTCGGTGACGCCGAGCAGGCCCTCTCGGGTGCCGCCAAGACGGTCGAGGCCAGCTACGAGTTCCCGTTCTTGGCGCATGCCTGCATGGAACCGATGAACTGCGTGGTCCAGCTCAAGCCGGACAGCGCCGAGTTGTGGTATGGCGCCCAGTTCCAGACCCCGGATGGCGGGGCCATCGCGGCTTTCACCGGACTCAAGCCGGAGCAGATCAGGATCAACATGCTCTACGCTGGCGGCAGCTTCGGTCGGCGGGCCAACGGCAAATCCGACTTCGTGATGGAAGCCGTCACCATTGCCAAGGCGATCAACGGCTCGGCCCCGGTCAAATTGGTCTGGACCCGCGAGGACGACACCGCCTCAGGCTACTTCCGACCCGCCTTCCTGCACCGGGTTCGCGGCGGGCTCGATGGGTCCGGCAACCCGGTGGCCTGGTCCCACCGGGTCGTTGGGCCGTCGATTACCGCGGGGACCCCGCTCGATAGCCCGGACGGGAATGACCAGGCCGTGCATGAGGGCGTCAGCGATCACCCCTACGACGTTCCGAACATCTTCGTCGACGTGCACCAGCCGAAGAGCGGGGTGCCGGTGCAGTGGTGGCGGTCGGTCGGCCACACCCACACCGCGTTCGCGGTGGAGATGTTCGTCGACGAGATGGCCAGGGCCGCGGGCAAGGATCCGCTCGAATTCCGCCGAGCCCTCCTCGGGAAGGACCCCCGCCGACTCGCCGTGCTGAACCTTGCCGCCGAGAAGGCCGGTTGGGGGACGCCCCTGCCCGCCGGGCGGGCGCGCGGCATCGCGGTGCACAAATCCTTCGCGACCTACGTCGCCGAAGTGGCGGAAGTCTCGCTGGTCGGCGGCAAGCCGAAGGTGCACCGGGTGGTCTGCGCCGTCGATTGCGGCATTGCGGTCAACCCCGATGTGATCGCCGCCCAGATGGAGAGCGGGATCGCCTATGGGCTCGGGGCTGCCCTCTACGGTCAGATCGCGGTGGAGCGAGGCAAGGTGGTGAGCACCAACTTCGACAAGTACCGGGTCCTCCGGATGGCGGAGATGCCAGCGGTCGAGGTTCACATCATGCCATCGACCGAGCAACCCACCGGCGTCGGCGAGCCCGGGCTGCCCCCGATCGGGCCCGCGGTGGCGAATGCCCTCGTGGCGCTGACCGGGAAACCGGTTCGAAGAGCGCCCTTGGTCTGAGTCGGCCCGGGGATCGCCACGCCGCGCGGGGCGCGGGCTTCCGGCCCGTGCCCCGTGTCACATCCGGACCCGCCAGACCCGCCGGATCAGACCGGCCTGGATGTCGTACATCCAGATGGCGCGGTTACGCTCGCCGGGTTTGGCATCCCACACTTCGTTTTCGATCACGAAATGGCCGTCGACGATCCGCGGCTCGACCCGGACGGGTGGGAGTGGCTGCTTGAACACCGTCTCGTACTGGGCCCGGATCGCGGCCTTTCCCCGCCACAGCTCCTTACCCGAGGGAAACTCGAACACCACCGCGTCGTCGGCGTACAGTGCCATGAAGCCGTCCAGATCGCGTTGGTTGAACGTCTCGATCTGGCGCCGGACCACGGCGGTCGGGGTGGTGTCGGGTGCCTGGGCCGCGGCGCTCGAAAAGCCGAGGGCGACATTGAGGGCGACGGCGACCGCGGTTCTCATGGGCTGGTTCCTGGTGGGTTCGGTGAGTGGCTCGATCGCTGCCGGGCACCGCGTCCTGGCGGGCGGGAGCGATCGCCGGTTGGCTCACGGGTCGGAGTTGCCCGACTCGGAACTGCGAGATTCGGCCGCCGGCGTGGCCCGGTCCTGGGCCGCCAGCCGGTTCAGCCGTCGCTGGCGGCCCTCGTCGTACCACCGGCGGGTGATTTCCCCCGCCAGATCCCGGTTTCCGAGCCCGAAGGCGAGGCCCGCCGCCAGCGCGATGGCGCCGACCGTGGCCGTGAAGGCCGCGGTGATGATCTCGGCGGCCACGCCCATCTGCTGCATCGCCATGAAGACCGCGATCAGGACGACCGCGACCTTGGCGACCTTGGCCAAAGTCGGGACGCCTTCGACCGCACCCGCGGAGGCGAGGACGATCGCCCGGACGAACTCCCCGACGATCATCCCGAGGATCACGATGATTACGGCCGCGAACAGGGTGGGGATGTACGACAACATCGTCCCGAACATCACGTTGATGCTGTTGAGTTCGAGGGCGGCGCTGGCCAAGAGAATGACGGCCAGCATGACGAGCCAGAACAGCAGCTTGCCGACGACGTGGATCGGATCGAGTCGAGTGCCGGTGCGCCCAACCGCCTCGGAGATACCGCCCGCTTCGGCCATCTTGTTGAAGTTGAGCCGAGACAGCACCGCGTCGGTCCACCGCTCCACCAGCCGGGCCACGAAGTACCCGACCAGGAGGATCCCGGCGGCGAACAAGAAGCCCGGGAGGATGGCCAGCATCTGGTCGAATCCGACCCTGAGGCGCTCGAGGATGGCGTTCATCGGCTGACCTCGATCACCACTTTGCCGACTTGGTCGCCCTTTTCGAGTCGCTCGAAGGCTTTTCGGCCTTGCTCCAGGGGGACCACGGTATCGACGATCGGGGTGAACTTCCCCTGATTGGCGACGGCCATCATGGCGTGGAACTCGCCCATCGAGCTCATGGTCGAGCCAAGGATCGACCATTGGAACCAGAAGAGCCGCCGGATGTCGATCTGGACCATCGGGCCGGTGGTGGCGCCGCAAGTAACCAGGCGGCCGCCGGGCCGAAGGGCTCGGAGGGATTTGTCCCAGGTTTTTTCGCCAACGGAATCGACCACCACGTCGACTCCGACTTTGGTGAATTCCCTCGCGGCTTTCGCGACGTCGACGATGGTGTGATTGAGGACGAGGTCGGCACCGAGGGTGGTCGCCACCGCGAGCTTGGCGTCCGACGAGCTGGTGGCGATGACCCGGGCTCCCAGATGTTTGGCGATCTGAAGGGCGGCGAGGGAGACGCCGCCGCCGATTCCCCAGATCAGGACGGCCTCACCGGGCGCGACCCGAGCGCGGGTGGTGAGCATCCGCCAGGCCGTCAACGTCGCCAGTGGGAGCGCCGCCGCTTCGGTCCAGCTCAAGTGGCTCCCAACTTTGGTTACGTTCCTCCCCGGCATGACCAGGTACTCGGCGGCGGTGCCGCTCTGGTGCTCGCCGACGATCCGGAAGGTCCGGCAGAAGGGGTCCTGGTCGGATCGGCAGGCGGGGCAGGTCCCGCAGGAGAGCCCGGGGTTGATGACCACCCGGTCACCTGGGGCCAGGTGGGAGACCCCGTCGCCCACGGCGTCGACCACCCCGGCGGCGTCGGTCCCGACCACGTGCGGGAACGGGAGCGTGACCCCCGGGAGGCCACCTAAGACGAATAGATCCAAGTGGTTAAGCGCCGCGGCCCGAACGGCGATCCGGACCTGGTCGGGGGCCGAGATCTCAGGCCGGGGAAGGTCTTGGACCGCCAGGCGGTCGAGGCCGCCGTGGGCGGTCAGTGTCAGGGCTCGCATAGCTTGCAGAAGTGGGAAAGTTGTGCAAGATATATGGCGCTCGATCGGTTGTCGCCTTCGCGCTTGGAAATCACTTGGAAATCATCGCCGGGGAAGGAGCCTCGCATGGCCGTGTACGACGATTCGGAGATGGGTTGGTCGGGATCTGGGTGGATGGATCCGGTGCCCGCGTCGCCCCCCCCGCCGCCCCCGCCGGCTCCGGTACCAGTCCCGCTGCCGGCGCCCGTGCCGGTGACGACGGCCGCGGCGGGAACGGCGCCAGCGGCGGCCCAACCGAAGAAGAAGGCGGCCAAGCCGGCGAAGAAGCCGGCGAAACCGAAGGCCAAGCGAGCCAAGAAAGCCGCCAAGAAGACCGCCAAGAAGACGGCTGAGAAAACGGCTAAGAAAGCCAAAAAGGTCGCCAAGAAAGCGAAGAAGGTTGCCAAGAAGGCAGCCAAGAAGGCAGCTAAGAAGAAGGGTGGCAAGAAGCCCGCGAGGAAAGCCAAGAAGTCAGGGAAGAAGGCCAAGGGCAAGAAGAAGTAGCCTGGCCCGTTGACTGGCCAGTCGGCGCTCGATCGAGTCGAGCGGTACTTCGCCCGGAAGGCCACTCGGGCAGGCTGGCTCGCCCGGCGACGACTGGGCAAGGCCGACGACGGCGACGAGACGCTGCGGCAAACTCTGATCGCGGCCGTCGCCGGTTCGCTCCGCCCCGATGGGAGCGTTGGTGGTACCGCCAGCGCTACCATCGGGGCGATTGACGATCTGCTGGATCTCGACCCGCCGCCCGAGCTCCTGGTCGCCCCGCTGGACTGGTTGATGGGTCTGGTCGGGAAGCCCGGTGCCTACCACGAAGGCTGCAGCTCGGCTCGGCACGGCCATCGGGTGTGCGAGCATTTCCTCGGTGGGTTCTTCTCGCCGGCGCCGGCAACACAGCGGGTCGCCCCAATCACCGTTCCCGACGGCAAGACCTATCGGGTCGAATCACAGGCCCGTTTCGCGGTGAGCGTGGCCGCCCTCCGGGCGGCCCTTCGGGGGGGACGCGGCGACAGCCCCGCGATTGCCCGTCACCTCGACAGCTTCAAGCATCTGCTCGACGAATGGCAACGTCCCGACGAGCACCTGCCGTTCGACCTGCTCTTCGGGGCCATGGCCGCGGTGGCGGTCGCCCCTTCTCGTTGGCAGCCACTCCTCGATCGACTCGTCGACCTGGCGGCGGGCTTCCAGCTCAGCGACGGCACTTGGCAGCGGGGTGACTTCTTCCACGCGCTGGCCGGCCTCGTCGAGGTGCGGCGTCCAGGGGCGACGGCCGTGTTGCGTCGGGCGGCGCCCGCGCTCCTCCAGCGTCAACGGGATGACGGTTCCTTCGGCTCAGTGGCTCGAGACGAGCGCGCGCTGATCGGGCTTCGGGTCTTGCTGGTGGTCGGTGACTGAGGGCCGCGATCGCCCCGTGTCCGGCGGGTACAGGCCGCTCCCGGCGGCCGGCTGACCGGGTCGAACACCCCGCTCCTCGTGCTGCCCCGCCGATCGCACTCCGCCTGCGGCCAAGCTGGCCTCCTCGTGCCGATCCCGCAATGTCGCCAACGCCCGGCCGACCACGACACCGGTTGGGCGTTAGGCTACTGAATGGCGCCGTCTCCACCCAACTTTCTGGCGAGATCGCCGAGGTATTGATCGAGCGTCGCGGTATGGCCGATCAAGTAGGCCGACATGAACCGAAAGATCGGGTTGTACACCTCGCCGCGCTCGGTGATCGTGACTCGGCTGCCGCCCTCCTCCGGGGCGACTCGATATTCCCAACTCCCGCCGAAAGCGCCGGCTCCGACGATCCGCGTCACCAGACCAACGGGGGGCGTGGAGGACACCACCTCCAGGCTCAGGCGATCGGATCCGCTGATCTCGGTGACCCGGCGTGGCGGGCCCTCGTCGATGGCGACGCTATCGAGGCCGGTCCGCCACCGGGGCGCCGCGCCGAAGTCGGCGATCGTCGCGAACGCCGCCTCCGGGGCGACCGGCACCATGACGCTCCGGGCCGCGGTGTGCTCCACCGGTAGCCGGGAGCCCGCCAGCGCCACGAACCCGATCGTCAGCGCGATGAGTCCCAGCAGACCAAGCCCGACCTTGACTACCACTTGGCCCTCCTCTCATACCCACCGATTCGCCGCGGTACCCTACTGGCTCCGTTTCGCTTCCATGGCGCCCGGGCCGGTCCCGATGACCAGCTTCTCGATCGCTCCGCTCGCTCCGGCCACGAACGTCACCGTGATCTGTTCGCCCTTGATGAAGAACGTGGTGGGCGACTCGGGCAGCAGGATGGTCGGATTGCCCACCCCATTCTGGCGCACCGCGAGACCCGGGCCCTCTCGGGTGATCACCAAGGTGCCGCCGGCCGCGATCGAATAGGTCCCCACGTAGCGATCGAGAATCTTGCCGTCCAGCGCGATCGCCTTCTTCTCGGCGGGCGGAGTGTATTCCTGTCCTTGGAGCAGCTTGATCGCCGCCTCGGCGATCGTTGGCGGGGCTCCCGAGTTCGACATGTAGTAGACGCCGACCTTGGCGTCGAGGTCGCCCACCATCATGCTGCTCTGGCCCGGAATCCCGCCGCTGTGAGCGATCACGGTGTGACCGTTCGGGTCTTTGCGGACCGACCATCCGAATCCGTAGTCGCCGCCGAAGGCCGGCGTGTGGGCCAGCTGCGCCGATGCCTCGGAGATCACTCGGGTACCCCGGAAGGTGCCGTTGTTCAGATGCATGGCCAGAAACCGGGCCATGTCCTCGGCGGTGAGGTAGACGTCGCCGGCCGGGTAGACGTCGAAGTGGACCTGGGCGACCGGGGTCGGCTTTCCGGCGGCGCCACCGGGGCCGTAAGGAAGGGCCATCAGCTCCACCATCTCCGGGGAGGGATAGACCGGATGCGGAGTGGTGACGCCGAGCGGCCGGAGCACCTTCTCGAGCAGGTAGGCCTCGTACTCCTGGCCCGAGATCTTCTCGACCAACAACCCGGCCATGCCGTAGGCGAAGTTGTTGTATTCCCATTTGGCCTCCGGCGGGCGGACCGAGTAGAGCGTCGCGACCATCGCGGGCAGGCTCTTGGGCAGTTCTCGGCCCCACAGCGGTTTGGTCACCGCGCCGGCCGTCAGGCCCGACCAGTGGGTCAAGACATGGCGGGTGGTGACCGGCTTCTCGCTCTGGAGCCGATCCTGGATTCTGATCTCGCCGAGGTAGTTGTTCACCGGGGCGTCGAGGTCGAGCTTCTTGGCCTCCACGAGTTGCAGGAGGGCCGTCGCGGTCGCCGACTTGAAGGTCGACCCGGTGCTGTAGATGGTCTCCGGGGTGGCGGGGGTCTTGGTCCGCACGTTGGCATAGCCGAAGGCCGCTTTCCAGACGATCGAATCTCCCCGCACCAGGGCGATCGAAATCGAGGGCACCCCTCGCTCCCGGATCGCCTGCTCGATCATCCCGGTGAGGACCGTCTTGGTCTTGGCGAGATCGTACGCCGGAGGCTGCCCGGCGGCAGGGCCCACGGCGATGGCGGTCGGCACGACGCAGAATGCGAACAGCGAACCGAAGCGGAACATGTCGATTTCCGGAGAATTGCGACCAGGGAAGATAGCGATTTGTCGTGGGCTCGGCATGACGATCGGAAGGCCACCACCTCGGGCGGTGGCCTCCGGACGGAGGGGTCCCCGGTCGTCGGCTTGGAAGCCAATCGTCCGGCCAGGTGACGATTGGCTGATGGCCGGGTGATGGCCCCGCGGTAGCTTGCCCTCGCCATCGCACCGCGGGGCAGCCGCCCGCACCAACCGAGGCCGAACGATGATGCGTTTTCGTCTCATGGCCATTCTCTTCGCTCTGGTCTTGCCGGCCTGCGTTCCGGCCCAGACCGCGATGGAGTGTGGACCGGTCGCGGACAGCAGTACCGTGTCGGGCCTCGCCATCCGAATCCCGACCCAGCCGTGCCAATGGTCAACCGACAGCGCCGCCCGCGGGGTGGTGATCCGCTATCAGTTGACGGTCGATCGCGATCTTGGCGGGGTCATCCCATTGCCACAGGATATCGGCGGCTGCCAGGAACCGCGGGTCGGCGGGCTGATCGTGGCCCGAATGATTCGGGGTGACAGCGCGGTCTTCTGTCCGGAGTGCGACCTCGGGCCCTGTCAGCGAACCCTGCCCCTCCCCGCCACACCACTGCGGCAAGGGCAGTACGCCGACTCACTGGTTTGGGACGGCACCAGTTACTCGGGGCCGTCCGACGGCAACTCCACCATCCCGCGACGGCGGGCTCCGCCGGGGGTCTACCTGTTTCGGGTAGCGACGGTGGCGAGACGAGCCCAGTCGCCTGCCCAAGGAGCCGTGGCCGAGTCGGACTCGGTGATCTCGGTCAGCGCGACCATGCGGCTGGTCCTCACCCCGGGCCGCTAACTCATCGACGGAGGTACTACGATGCGGATCTTCCTCACGGTCCTACTCCTGCTGATCGGCGTGACGGCCAGGCCGGCCACCACCCAACCCAACCTGGTGGTGATCGACTGCCGACCGGATGAAGTCGCCTCCCTTTCGAGCCGGATCCACGTCCACTGCACCACCGGCCGGAACGGAGTCGTCTACTTCGCCCTGGGCGTCCAGCGATCGGCCGCCGAGAAGGAATTCGCCCACCGGGCGATGAGCCTCGCCTCGGGAGCGCTGGTCTCGGGCCGGTCGCTCTCGATCCGATTCGACCCCAACGATCAGTCGGGCGGGGCGATCGGATGCCTGGTGACCGATTGCCGCCTGATCCACACCATTTATCTCCGTTAGGCAGATATGCGACGGCCCCTTGCCGCCCTCGCGGCGATCGCCGCGCTCGGCACGGCCACGGCGCTCCAGGCCGGCCTGCTCGCCTCCAGCGGAGGCACCGGGCTGTTGCCGAGGGACATCTCGGTCTGTTTCGTGGGCGATGCCAACCTCACCCGGGCGGCCTTCATCACCCAGATTCGGGACTACCTCTCGATTCACCAGGGCACCGCGAACATCGACTACACCTTCCTGGCGGCCTGCCCGGCGCCGACCCGAGATGCCAGCGGAAACGAGGTCTTCGGCGGGACCATCCGAGTCCTCCTCGCCGGCACCAACGTGCCCTATTCGCCCACCCCCACCGCGACGATGATCCCGATCCCCGGCGTCGGCTGCACTCGCGGCGTGCCGGTCGCCACCGACGTCAACGGCCAGCCGCGGCGCGACGCCAGCGGCAACCTGATCGACTCCGGGGCGAGCTTCGCGCTGTTCCCGAGCGACCGGAGCCCGGCCAACGACAGTCACTGTCAATGGAATCTTCGGCTGGGCAACGATGGCGACGCCGCCGGGACGCTGTGGCGCAACCACACCCTCCACGAGTTCGGGCACCAGCTCGGCTTCGCTCACGAGTTCGAACGCTCCGACGCCCGAGACAACACCACCGCGGCGGGCTGCACCGGGGCCCAACAGTGGATCGACGGCCTCCCGGCGTCGGGAACCGGCAACACCCAGTTCACCTCCGAGGGCTATGACCTCCAGTCGACCATGAACTACACCATCCCGGCCTGTCCTAACTACGTCGGGAACTACGGTCACACCGGTCTGAGCGCCCTGGAGAAGCTTTCGCTCCACTTCATGTATCCCGAGGACCGACTGGTAGCGGAGTACGAGGGCACCACGGTGGTCGCGCAAGGAACCCCGGTCTCGCTGGTCGGCCAATGGGAGTTCCGAGGAGCGAGCCGAAGCGGATTTCGGATGATCACCTCGTATCAGTGGTTGGAGGGTTCGACCGTGCTCGGGACCGGAGCGGCGGTGAGCATTGCCACCCCCGCCCTGGGAACTCGGCAGCTCACCCTTCGCTACACCGACCAGTGGAATCGGCTCTACCAGGCGCCGGTCGAGATTCGGGTGGTCCCCGCCGCGGCGCTCCGAGCGACCCATGCCGAGCGGTTGGTCGGCAGCCTGGTGACCGTGCTCGGCTGGTGAACCGGGCCCAGGAGGGCGAGGTAGGAGCGAACGAGACCAGAGCATAGACGCCGTTGCCCCCACCAGCTTGCGCGAGGCCCGATCGAGCGAGACCTTATCCCTCGTCCCCTCACCCGCTGGATCGACATGTTCCCTACTCGCCACCTGCTCGCCCTCGCCATCGTCGCGGCCGCCGCATGTCAGAAGGCCCCTAACGACACCGCGGCCAACGATTCCGCCACCGGCAACCGGATGTCGCGATTCGGCGAATATCGGGGCTACTCCGACTCGCTTTACTCGGAGTGGGTTCGGGAATCCCGCTACATCGCCATGCGCGACGGGGTGAAGATCGCGGTTGACATCGTGCGCCCCGCCGTCAATGGTGTCGCGGTCGACCGGAAGTTCCCGGTGCTCTGGACCCATTCCCGTTATCACCGGGGCGCGGCACCGCCGGCCGCCTTCGAGATCAGTCGTAACCTCGCCGCCCCGACCCCGGGCCCCTGGCCGCTCGACTCGATCCCGCGCGATGTGCCCTCCCAGGTGGATCGTAACCGGGCGCTGCAGCGGCTGGTCACGCACGGCTATGTCGTGGTCGCCGCCCAAGTTCGGGGAGGCGGCGCCTCGTACGGCCGATACGAAGGCCTGTTTTCCCCAGCCGAAACCCGCGACGCCTACGATCTGATGGAGTGGATGTCCAAGGAGCCCTGGTCTGACGGCAACCTCGGCATGTTCGGCGGCTCCTACCTCGGAATCACCCAGTACATGGCCGCCAGCACCAAGCACCCCGCCCTCAAAGCCATCTTCCCGAACGTCGCCGCGTTCGACATGTACGACGTCTTTCACGACGGCGGGATCTATCGCCAGAACATGATCGAGCACTGGGGCCGCCTCACCCGCGCGCTCGACGTCTGGTTCCCCGAACCCCCGGTCGACCAGGACGAGACCGGCGCCATGTGGCGTGAGGCCCTGGGCCAGCACAAGGACAACTGGACCGTCCAGAGCGAGTTCAAGGCCGCCGCGTTCCGAGACCACAAGACCCCGAGCTTCGACCAGATCCAGTTCCAACCGTCGACCTACCTGTCCGAGATGAATCAATCCGGCGTCGCCGCTCATCACTTCGGGGGCTGGTATGACATCTTCGCTCGCGACGAGATGCAGTGGCTCGTCAATTGGCATGGACCGGATCGGGTCACGATGGGGCCGTGGGCTCACGCGTCCCCGGACAGCGCGATGGGCGTCGAGCAAGCCCGGATCATTTCGGCCGAACAACACCGTTGGTTCGACCGCTGGCTCAAGGGAATCCAGAATGGTGTCGACCGAGACCCGCCCGTCAACTACGCCCTGATGATCGACCCAGGAAGATGGACCTGGGAGCACGCCGATGCCTGGCCGCTCAAGACGGTGAGCAACGTCGACTATTTCTTCGCCGCCGGTCCCAGCGGCAGCGTCCAGTCAGTCAACGACGGGACCCTCGCCGCCGCCGGCGGCGGTGACGCCGGAACCGACCGCTGGCTCGTCGACCTGACCACCACCACGGGCACCGCCTCCCGGTGGGACAATGCCGTTGGCCAGGGCCCGATGCGTTATCCCGACATGACCGCGAACGACGCCAAGTCGCTCACCTACACCACGGCGCGCCTGGCCAGTGACGTGACGGTGATCGGACACCCGGTGGTGACGCTCTACCTCTCGTCCGATCAGCGCGATGGCGACTTCTACGCCTACTTGGAGGAGGTCGACTCGACCGGGTTCTCCCGCTACGTCAGTGAGGGAATGCTGCGGGCCTCTCGCCGGGCCCAGGCGCAAGCGCCCTGGGACAATCTCGGGTTGCCCTGGGAGATGCATGACCGAGCCAGCGCGAAGCCACTGGTGCCTGGCGAGGTGGTCGAGCTAACGTTCGACCTTCAACCGACCGCGACGGTGTTCAACGCCGGTCACCGGATTCGGGTCACCATTGCCGGCGCCGACGTCGACAACACCGAGAAGCCGCCGGTCCGGGGCCGACCCACGGTGACACTTCACCGGGGCGGTGAGCGGGCATCGCGAATCGCGCTGCCGATTCGGTAGGCGTCGGGGCATTGAAGCCCCCGCGGGCGTCGGGGGGCCGAACCAGGGGTGGCCCGCGACGGCGGCCCAGGTGGTTGACCAATCGCCCGCTCGAGCGCGACATTCCCGATCGACCGCAACGAGCGCGGACCAATGGACCGACGGGACTTCGTCATCGGCGCTGCCGCGTTCGGCGTCAGCGCCACCGGCGAGCGAGCGACTGCCCCTGGTCGAGGGATCCAGCCTCCTCGTCAGGTGTCGCTCGAGCCGCCTGGCCCCGGCATCGAGGTCTTCGAGCCCCACATCGCATTCGACCCACGAAACCCCGACCGGATCGCGGTCGCGGCACAGTACGGTATCCGGGGCGGACGAGGCGGCCGGAATATCCAGCTCTGGCTTTCCGAGGACGGCGGGCGGCGCTGGTTCAGCCGGCGGGTGCCGCGGCCCAAGCTGGACGGCGAGTTCGCCGCCGACGCCCTGGTCGGGTTCGTGGCCGATGGGAGCCTCCTGGTCGCCAGCGATTTCGCGGGGAAGTGGCTCGCGGACATGAACGACGCCAGAAGCTACTCGCGTCGGCTTCTACCCACTCAATCTCGTTTCCAGCAGCAGATGGCCGAGACCATGGGTCAACCCGCCGAGGCCTTCACCGCCGGTGGGATCGCGGTCTCTCGCTCCGAGGATGGGGGCCGCAGCCTGTTCGCCACGGTGGTACCGGGGATCTCGCCCGGCGCGGACAAGACGTCGATGGCCTTCGACCGCTCCCCGGCCAGTCCCCACCGCGGCACGGTGTACCTGTCGTGGTCGGACATGACCCCCGCGATCCGAGTCACCCGGTCCACCGATGGCGGCCGCACCTTCGCGGAGCCGTTCGTCATGAAGACGGCCGCGCTGGCACCGATGCACCAGATCGCGGTGCGGCCCGACGGGTCGGTTCACCTGTTATGGACGCTGGGAGGCCTTCCCGGCCTCCCCGGCCAGATCGTCCCACCTGGCGCCGACGGGCCCAGCCTGCCTAACGCCATCCTCCACTCCCTGTCGACCGATGGCGGTGTCACCTTCTCCCCCCCCGAAGGTCGCCGCGACCCACGCCGGTCTCGGCAAAGTCGGGATCCCGTCGCTCGCGGCCGACCCGAACGGTCCGCTGCTGTGGGTGTGGGGGCAAACCGACCTCTTGCCCGACATCGATGCCCGGCCCCCGGTCCAACCTCGGCATCGGCTGTTTGGCATCAGAAGCGACGACGGGGTCAGCTGGTCGCCGCCGTTCGAGCTCGCTCCGTCGATAGCCGCCGGAACCCACATGGGCCTGCCCGCCGTGACCAGCAGCGGAACCCATTGGTGGATTCTCACCTATCTCGCGGACGACCGCGAGACACGGGTCGCGTTGCTGCGGGCAGATCGGGGGGCAGGGCGGTTCGAAGTGGTCCGGACGCTCGCGCGACGGCCATTCCCGGCGGATCAGATCAGCCTGATGGCGTCCTATATGTTTCGGTTCTCCGATCAGGACACGCCCCAGATCGGCGACTATGTCGGACTCGCGGCCGTCGGCTCGCGGGTCGGGGCCGCCTTCGTGCTGCCCGCCACCGAGGTGCCCACCTCCCGGGCGACGGTGTTCGTGGCGATCGACGAGATCGGTTAGTACCGAGCGGCTCCACGTCGCGGCGGGCGGCGCTAGCCCGATTGCACCGCGTTGAGGAGCCAGACGGCCCCGGTCACCACGCTCCCCAGTGCGATCGCCTGCCCGGCCCGACGTCCCCAAATCAAGGACCGCGCCGAGGTTCGCCGGAGCGCCTCGGCGAGGCCGAGGGCGAACAGCATCATTCCGGCCGTGACGCCGACAGAGAAGGCCACCAGGTAGCCGACGCCCACTTGCCACGTCGACACCAGCGTCACCGGCACGATGGCCAAGACCCCGCTGGTGCCGGCGAGCCCGTGCATCAGCCCAACCAGCAACGGGCGGCGCGGATGATGATACGGTTGGGGCGAGGCGGGGTGGGGGTGGTCCCGGCCGGGTTCCCGGTGGACGTAGAGGTGGGCATGGTCGCCGTGGGCCTTGGGGTGGTGCAGGTGTAAGTTGCGAAGCGACCGGAACGCCATGATCCCGAGCCCGATGAGCATGAGACCCACGGCGCTCTCGGCCCACCGGTCGAAGCGAGGGTCGAACCGGAGCCCGAGCGCGAGCGCGGCCGACCCGGCGATCAGCACCGCGCCGGAGTGGCCGATGCCCCAGCGGAGGCCGTAACCGATCGCGGTGCGGACGGCGGGTCGACCCGCCACGAACGTGGAGACGGCCACGGCATGGTCCACGTCGATGGCGTGGATCAGGCCGAGGACGAATGCGGTTCCCATCGGCAGGAGGAGCGGCATGAGTGACATCGAACGGGACCAGCGGCCTCGAATTCGGTTGACGTCGTTGTCGCACGGCGCCGGTTGAGCCTGCAAACTCGGCCAAGCCGAGTTGGCGCAGGTTCTGCGCTACGTGCCGGGCACCCACGATCCCAACGTTCTGGTTGACGCCTCGACCCACGACGACGCGGCGGTATATAAGATCGCGCCCGATCGCGCCCTGGTGGTGACGGTGGACTTCTTCACCCCGATCGTCGACGAGCCGCGCGACTGGGGGGCGATCGCCGCGGCCAACGCCCTGAGCGACATCTACGCCATGGGGGCCCGGCCGTTGCTGGCGCTCAATCTAGTCGGGTGGCCCCGAGGGAAACTCCCGTTCGAGATGCTCGGCGAGGTGCTGGCGGGTGCCCAGGCGATCGTCGAGCGGGCCGGCTGCCTCATTCTGGGTGGGCACTCCATCGACGATCCCGAACCCAAGTTCGGGATGGCGGTCATCGGCGAAGGTCACCCGGACCGCCTCCTGACCAATACCGGGGCCCAACCCGGCGATCTGATCGTCCTCACCAAGCCGATCGGCACCGGGGTCCTGACGACCGCGCTGAAACGCGACCTGATCACCGGCCCCGAGATCGCGGGCGCGGTTGCCGTCATGACCCAGCTCAACGACGCCGCGTCTCGGGCCGCTCTCGCCCACGGCGCCACCGCCGCGACGGACGTCACCGGGTTCGGGCTGATCGGACACTTGCGGAACATCTTGCTGGGCAGCGGCGTCGGGGCCCGGCTCGACGTCACCCGGATTCCGTTCCTGCCGGGGGCAGTGGAACTCGCCGCCCAAGGCTCGATCCCCGCCGGGACCCGCCGCAACCTCGAGGCCAACCCGGTGGCATGGAACGACATCTCCGATACCGAAGCGGTGCTCTGCGCCGACGCCCAGACCTCGGGCGGGCTGCTGATCACCGTTCCGGAGCAGCATGTCCGAGGGTTGATGGAGGCGCTCAGGGCCGCCCAGACCCCGGCCCACCGGGTCATTGGCGAAGTCACCAGTCAACGCGGTGTCCTCCGAATCGGGCGGGGTACGGTGATCTGAGGCGGCCCGCTAGATTGGAGCCGTGTCGTTTCGCCTGAGCCCTGCCCGGATGGACCAGCTCGAGCGTGCCGCCCGGGATGGGAAGCGCGTGGCGTTGATGCGGCGGGGGACCGAGTACGTCGTCGTGGCCCGCCGGCTCGAGACGACGGGGCGGGGTGACCGGCTGGTCGGCATCCTGCCGATGACCGGAGACGAAATCAGCTTCGACCTTACCCAAGTCGAAGACTTCCACGTGATCGCCTAGTGTCGACCCGCCCACTGCCGATCGCGATCGCCCATCTCGACGAGAGTTGCCTTGGCAACGGCCGTGAGGGCCCGAACCCAGGCGGGGCCGCGGGGCTCGTCGAGATTCGCCACAAGGCGGCGATCGAGCGCCGCCAATTCTCGATCCATTCCCCCAAGACCACCAACAACCAGATGGCGCTCGCCGGGGCGATCGCGCTCCTCCAACTGCTGGCCGGGAAGGGCCGGCGGCTCCGAGTGCTGATCGTGTCCGACTCCGAGTACCTGGTGCGCGGGGTCCGGGAATGGCTGCCCGGGTGGGTCGCCCGCGGCTGGAAGCGAAAAAGTGGCCCGATCGAGAACCTCGATCTCTGGCGCGCGCTCGACGCCTCGATCGGCAAACACGAGGTGACCTTCGCCTGGGTCCGCGGCCACGCGGGCCATCTCAAGAATGAGTTCGCCAACGCGCTCGCCATCAAGGCCGCGAAGGAGCAAGACAGTCCCGACGGCCTCGTGCCAGCTACCTTCGCCGAATGGCTCGCCGACGAACGCGCCAAAGGCAAGTACCTGGTCGACGATCCCGACGCGACCTTCACCTCCCTGGAGGCCCGGATCGCCTCCGGCGAGCACCTTCCCCTCGCGCTCGAGGAATAGATGATCACCGATCTCGAGCGGATGGTGGCCCGGTTGGTGGACCAGATCCGAACCCAGGACCCTGGCGCCGTTCACCGAGCGATGACCGTGGCCGACCTCCGCGGCCAGATTCTACCCTACCGCGCTCATCGAACCGCTCTCGGCCTGACGAGCAACGACGACTACGAGACCCTGGTGCTACGGCTCGTCGCCGAGGAGGGCGGTTTGACACGGACCTTCCCGCCCGAGGCCGCGGCGCGGGCCCGGGAGGAGTTGTCGTCACCCAACCCCAATCTCGATCTGGTCGAGGAGCTTGCCGAAGCGACCGTGCAGGTCGGAGCCGCCACGCTCGCCCGGCTCGACGAACTGGCTCGAGAACCGGCGCCAGTGGCAGCGGTCCATCCCGATCCGGCGGGTCTCCACCCGGACCTCACCGCGTCAACCGTTCCAGCATCGGCGCCGGCCGATGAGGAGTCGCTGGTCGCGGCGTCCGCCGCCGAGCCCCGCCCGCACTCGCCGCCGACGCCCGCCCCGCCGCCGACGCCACCTGATGTTCCGGTGTTCGAGGCGGTCGACATTCCCGGGGCCGAGGCTGCTGGGGCGAGAATCGAGGCTCCCTTCGAGTCGGCCGCGACGGAGACCTCGGCCTCGGGGTCGGCAGGGGCCGCAGCCCACTGCCCGCAATGCGACGCTGCCCTCCCGACCCACCGGAGAGTGGCCTACTGTCCTCAGTGTGGGCATCAGGTCGGCGTTCGGCGGTGCCGCCGTTGCGGTGAGGAACTCGAAGCCGGGTGGCGACACTGTGTCGGGTGCGGCGGGCCGGTGCCAGGCCCGGTTGCTTGAAGCCGTTGTCCCGTGGCGCGATATTCCGTTTCCTCGTAGCGATCGAAGGTTCCCGCGGTGACCTCCCCGGACAACTCCAAACCCACGATTGACCGAGCCGCGCTCGACCGGATCATCCAGCGGGCGGCCGAGCTGCAGACCGGCGATCGCGACCTCGGCGACCACCTGACGGCCGACGAGGTACTGGCCCTTGGCAAGGACGTCGGGATTCCGGCCAAATACCTCCAACAGGCCATGTTGGAGCATCGAACCGCGGTCGAACCTCCCGCCGATGCCGGCGTCCTCGCCCGGCTGGTTGGGCCGGGGGAGGTCCGGGCTCAGCGAGTGGTTCAAGGCGACCCGGACGACGCGGTGCGGAGTCTCCTCCACTGGATGGAGCGGAACGAGTTGCTGGTGGTCCGGAGGCAGCAAGCCGGTTGGGTCAGCTGGGAGCCGCTCAAGGGGATGCAGGCCGCGATTCGGCGGGGCACGGCGGCCCTGGACACCAGCAAGCCCAAATTCATGCTGTCGCGTGCCGAGGTCGTGACGGCGACGGCCGCCGCGCTGGAGACGGGGTACACTCACGTCACCTTGAGTGCCACCCTCCGAGCCACCCGACGCGACCACCTGATCGGCGCCTCGGTCGCGGGGGGAGTTGGTGTGGCCGGCACCGGTGTGTTGGCCACGCTCGGGCTGGGCCTGCTCGCTGCCCTTCCGGTGGCCTTTGGCGGATTGATCGCGGCAGTCGTGTTGAAGAACTACCGCCCGATCGGCGATCGGGTCCAGCTCGGTCTGGAGCGCGCCCTCGACTACCTCGAGCGCGGTGGGGTCAAGCCGGGCCACGAGCAGCTCTCCCGGGGGCCGGGCCTGATCGAGCTGCTCACGACCGAGGTGCGCCGGGCGATCTCGACCGTCGCCGAGGGCAAGCAGGAGAGTCGGCGGCAGCTGCCGGACGGGTCGAAGTCTGGTCCCCGATGACGGCGCGACCGGTCAGAATCGCCGCCGTCGGCCTGCTGGCGCTGCTCGGGTGCCGAGCCACGACCGGTCGTCCCAGCTTCACCCCGTTTCCGGAAGCCGAGCACGCGGAAGTGGGCTTCGACCTGGCCGACGAGGATCAGACGGTGATGATGGTGACCGATACCCTGGCGCAACGGCTTCAGGCCGACAGCGTACCGGTGCTCCGGGTCAAGCGGTTCGACGGTTTCATCGAGAGTCGCTGGTTCGACGCGAGAACCAAACGACCATGGGTCGGTCGTCCGCTCGGGCCGGACGCGGTCAAGGTGCGAGCGTGGGTCGATCCCGCCAAGCCCGGGTATTCGCGGATCGAGATCGAGACCGTGTACGTCCCCAAAGTCGATCCGTCGCTCCCGTCCCGGGAGACCGAAGCCCCGGTGTCGACCGAGCACGCGATCAATCGGCAGATGGGCAACCTTCTCAAGAAGCTTGCCGAGAGCTACGGCCCCGAAGAAGAAGAGCCGGCCCCCGCGGAACCCGCGACCGCCCGACCCCCGTCGCCACGTCCGGCGGCCGACACGGGTCGCGGCCCACCTCGCGATACCACCAGCCGCCGGCCGGTTGGGCAACCCGCCCCCGCGCCCTCTCCGGCGCCCCCGCCTCCGCCTCCGCCTCCGCCTCCGCCCCCGCCCCCGCCCCCACCTCCGCCGCCTCCGTCCCCGTCGGTTCCGTGGCCGTCGGGGTCGAAGGGTGCCTAACGACGGTGCCCAGGTGATGAGCGACTCGGCCCTGCGATCGCCGCCCAAGTTCACCGGGACCTGGCGTGACGACGTTCGGGCCCGCGCCGCCTACGCCGAGGGGGCCGGCATCTACCGGATCGTTCCCCGGGCGGTGGCGATCCCATCGACCACGAGGGCCTTGGTCGAGCTGGTCCGCTGGGCCAACGCGGAGGACGTGCCGCTGGTGCCGCGAGGCAACGGCAGCGGGATGCCGGGCGGGAACGTCGGAGACGGTGTCGTGGTCGATCTGACCGCGCTCGACGGGGCGCCGCTCGTCGTCGATCGCTCCGGCCACCGGGCTCGGACCGGCGCGGCGGTTCGGCTCGGCGAACTGGAGTCGGCCACCGAGCCGCTCGGCGTTCGGATGCCGGTCGACCCCTCGAGCGCGCGTTTCGCCACGGTGGGAGGGGCCGTGTCGACCAACGCCGCGGGGAGTCGGTCGGTCCGCTACGGTCCGGTTCGGCGCTGGGTCTCCGCTCTGTCGGTCGTGACCTCGGGGGGGGAGCTGATTCGGCTGGAGCGCGGGCGGGAATCGAAGGACCCGGAAGTGCTCCGGATTACCGAGGAGATCGCCAGCTCGCTCCGCCTCGGCCGCTGGCGGGTCGCCACCGCCTTTCCGAGAACCCGAAAGAACACCGCCGGCTATGCTCTCGATGCTTACCTCGAATCCGGTGAGCTGATCGACCTCGTCATCGGTGCCGAAGGGACCCTGGGCCTCGTCACCGAGGTGGATTGGCGCCTCGAGCCGATTCCACCGTACCGAGCGGGCGTCAGGGCCACGATTCGCGACCTCAAGCGGCTTTCCCACTGCGTCCCCGCGCTCCTGGAACTCGAACCGAGCCGGCTCGAATTCCTCGACTCGACCTTCCTCGCCTTCGTGGCGGATCCGGTTCGCCGATTGCCTCGGGGCGACCGTCTTCTCGAGGGCGCCGCGCTGCTGATGATCGAGTTCGAGGGCAACGACCGCGACGGTCTCGGCTCCGAGATCGAGCGGGCGGTGGGGATCTTGCGGCCCGAGTGCCTCGACGTCGAAACCGCCCGGGACGGAGCCGAGGTGGATGCCCTGTGGGCGATTCGGCACGCCGCGAGTCCGAAGCTGGCTCAGCTGGGAGACGAGTCGCGGTCGCTCCAGGTGATCGAGGACGGCTGCGTTCCGGTTGCCAGGCTCGGCGACTATCTCTCGGCGGTACAAGCGATCTCGACCCAACGAGGGGTGCCTGTGGTGATGTTCGGTCACGCGGGCGACGGGCACGTCCACGCCAACCTGCTTCCCGACCTGGCGGCGCCCGGATGGGTCGAGCGAGTTCGGGCCGTGTACGAGGACGTGACCCGCTTGGTCCTGGCGATGGGCGGGACCCCGAGCGGCGAACACGGCGATGGCCGACTCCGGGCCGGGCTGATCGATCGAGTCTACGGATCCGAGGTGACCCAGCTGGTCCGGGTGATCAAGCGGGCCTTCGATCCGCGCGGGTTGTTCAACCCCGGCGTCAAGCTTGGCGATGAGCCCCCCCTGGCGCGACTCAAGGTAGGGGATGGCGCCGCGCCGATCCCCGAGGACGTGGCCCACGGACTCCGGCAGCTCGAACGCTCCGCGGGCTACGCGACCGGCCGACTTCAACTCGCCGACGACCCCGGCCCCGCTTAGGTTTGCTCCGTGCGCCAGTACCACGACCTTCTCCGCCGCATTCTCGAGGCTGGTCACGACAAGCCGGATCGGACCGGCACCGGCACCCTCAGCGTGTTCGGTCATCAGATGCGGTTCGACCTGGCCGACGGCTTTCCGTTGCTGACCACCAAGAAGGTCCATACCAAGTCGATCATCTACGAGTTGCTGTGGTTCCTGCGGGGCGAGACCAACGTCCGGTACCTCCGGGACCACGGCGTCTCGATCTGGGACGAGTGGGCCGATGGCAACGGTGAGCTTGGCCCGGTGTACGGGCACCAGTGGAGGTCCTGGCCGGCGCCGGGCGGTGCGACCATCGACCAGATCAGCGAGGTGGTCCGCCAGATCCGCGAGACCCCCCACTCTCGCCGGCTCATCGTGAGCGCCTGGAACGTGGCCGAGCTTCCCAAGATGGCATTGCTGCCTTGCCACGTCCTGTTCCAGTTCTACGTGGCGGATGGTCGCCTCTCCTGCCAGCTCTACCAGCGGAGCGCCGACGTCTTTCTCGGGGTGCCGTTCAACATCGCGTCGTACGCCTTGCTCACCTTGATGGTGGCTCAGGTCACCGGTCTGGCCCCGGGGGAGTTCATCCACTCGATGGGTGACGCCCATCTCTATCTGAACCACCTGGAACAGGCGCGCCTCCAGCTCAGCCGGGAACCCCGGCCGCTGCCAACCATTAGGCTCAACCCGGCCGTCCGGTCGCTGTTCGAGTTCGATTACCCCGATTTCGTGCTCGAGGGGTACGCCCCCCACCCACCCATCCCGGCGCCGGTGGCGGTGTGATCGTCTCGCTGGTGGTCGCGATGGCGGAAAACGCCGTCATCGGCCGCGACGGCAAGCTTCCCTGGCATCTCCCCGACGACCTCAAGCACTTCAAGCGGCTCACGGTCGACCACACCGTGATCATGGGGCGGAAGACCTACCAGGAGATTGGCCGTCCCCTACCCAATCGCCGCAACGTGGTGATCACCCGAGACCCGGCCTTCCGGCCGCCGGGCGTGACGGCGGTGCCGAACCTCGACGAGGCGCTGGCGTTGGGAGCCACCGAGACGGAGGTGTTCGTTATTGGTGGGGGGGAGATCTACCGACTGGCCATGCCACGGGCGGATCGGCTCTACCTGACCGTGGTGCACGCGGCCGTCGAGGGCGACACCTGGTTCCCGGCCTTCGATCAGGCGGCTTGGGTGCTCGACGACGAGCAGTTCCATCCGGCCGACGAGCGGCACTTCGCCAGTTTTTCGATCCGACGCTACTCCCGATTGCGTTAATCCGGTCGGAGTCGAAGCGGACCAGCAGCGTCTGGTCTTGCAGTTTGCCAGTCTTCGCCGACGACCCTCGCGATGGTTGCGGCGAACTGACTCTGGGTGGCGGGCTGCCGCCCGAGCGACTCCGTCGGGCTCACTTCGGGGCCCAACACCGCCATCCAGATCCGGTCGGCGCTGGGGACCTCTTCGCCGTGATCGGTCCAGGCTCGTCCATTTCCTCGACCATGGTCGGTCGAGATCAAGAGGGTGGTACGGCCGCGGTAACTCGGCAGCGTCTGGGCGGTGGTCCAGAGGTATTCGATGAAGCGGTCGGCGCGATGCGCGGCATCGAGGTACTGGTCGTAGCGGCGGGCATGGGCCCATTCGTCGGTCTCGCCCAGGAGGACGGTGAGCACTCGAGGTTGCCGTTGAACCAGCGCCTCCGCCGCCGCGGCCATGGTCGGGGCGTCGAGGCGGGCCGCCGCCCAGAGGGCGGGGAGCCACTCGGACATTCGGTTCAGAGCGCGCTCGGTGTCGCTGGCCGCTCGGGGAAACGGGGGGCCATCTCCATTGACGGGGAGCCCGCTTCTCTCCGCGTTGAAGATGGAGGGGAAGACGTCCCAGGATCCGAACACCTCGACTCGGCCCCCGAAGCCGGGCCGCCGCCCCAACCACTCCAGCACGGTCACGTTGGGATTGGGCAACTTCCGGTTGCTGTCGATCCGGCGATCGTCCGGGGCCCCGACGAACAACTCGTTGTAGCCGGGATAGGAGAACCGGCGGCCGTTGGTGACGCGGACCACGCTGCCGGCCGCGGAGTCCCCGAGGATCAGTCCCTGACGATCGACAGCGGACCAGAGGAATGGCATCAGGGCCCGGCGGCGGTCGTCGCGGTCGGTTCGCCAGAAGCGGCGGAGGGTCGCGGTGCTATCCGAAACCCCACCGTCGGCGCCGGTGATCAGGTCGCGATCGGCGCCGTCAAACAGCTCTTGCCATCGCAGTCCATCGAGCGTGATCACGATCACATGCCGGTCGCCTTGCGCCATCGCCGGGTCTGTAGCGGCGGTGGCGAGAGCGCCAGCGGCGAGGGTCGCGATCCATCGGACGTTCCGAGTCTGGCGTTTTGCGGTCATCGAACACCTCGTCAAACGAGTTAACGCGTGATTTTGGCCCGACTTTGGCGAGAAAATGTATTGTGCGAATATCACGAGTTTCTTAGTTTACTATCGCGTAGTCGTTCGGAACACCACGAAGAGCGGTTGCGGGGCCTGATTGACCCTTTGCAAGGAGATCTTTTGGCGGTCCGAATTGGGTTCGCGTTCAATCTCAAACCAAGTCAAACGCAGTCTCCTCCCGGGCCGGACGCCAGCGCCGCGGCCGAGCCGACCGTCGGCAAAGCGGCCGCTCGGGCGTTGCGGGCCGATCTGCCCCAGCCGGATCTCTATGCCGAGTGGGACGAGCCAGAGACGATCGACGCGGTCGAGAAAGCGCTCTCGGCTCTCGGCAAGGTCATCCGCCTCGAGGCAGATGCCGACTTCCCCCGGCGCGTCGTGGCCGCCCGGCCCGATTTCGTGTTCAACATCGCCGAAGGCCTCTACGGCGTGAATCGGGAAGCGCACGTGCCGGCCATCTGCGAGTTCCTCGGGATCCCCTATCATGCCTCCGATCCGCTGACCCTCTCCCTCTCCCTCCATAAGGGGCGGACCAAGGAGATCCTGGCGTATCACGGGGTTCCAACCGCGCCATTCATCGTGGCGAACTCGCGCGCCGACGCCCGGAATGTCACCCTGCCGTTCCCGCTATTCGCCAAACCGGCGCTCGAGGGGTCGAGCAAGGGGATCACGACGAGGAGCCTGTGCGCCAACCGGGCCAAGCTGGTTTCGGTGGTCGGTGACCTGCTCGATGTCTACCAGGAGCCGGTCCTGATCGAGACCTACCTGCCCGGACAGGAGTTCACGGTGGCGATCGTGGGCAACGGCCGGGAGGCCCGCTGCCTCCCGATCGTCGGAATGAAGTTCGACGAGCTGCCGCTCAACGCCCCCCCCATCTATGGCTACGAGGCCAAGTGGCTCTGGGACACACCTGAGCGGCCGCTCGAGCTGTTCGAGTGCCCGGCGCGGATCGACAAGGAGTTGGCCCGCGAGGTCCGGAGCGTCGCCCTGTCGTCGTACCGGGTGTTGGGCTGCCGAGACTGGGCCCGGGTCGACATCCGTTGTGACGCGTCCGGTCGTCCGATGGTGGTCGAGGTCAACCCGTTGCCGGGCATCCTTCCCAACCCCAAGGACAACTCGTGCTTCCCGAAGGCGGCCCGGGCGGCCGGGATGAACTACGACACCCTCATTCAGACGGTGGCGGACATCGCCTGGCGCCGGATCAGCGGGAAATCCCTCTTGGCGAAGGCGGCGGCTTGACGGTTGGACCGTTGAAGGTCGGGATCGTATACGACGCGGGCAGCGGGGACTGGGATCCGAAGGACGTCAAAGCGGTCCTCCAGAATGCCAAGAGCGTCGAGAAGGCCCTGCGCCGGGGTGGGCACCAGACGGTGCTCATCCCGGTTCGGCTAGCCGATGTCCAGTGGCTGACCAAGGTCCAGCGTTGCGATGCCATCTTCAATCTCTGCGAAGGCGTCAACGGCATCGCCCGGTACGAGGACTATGCCGTCGCGGCCCTCGACCTGACCCGGGTTCCCTTCACGGGATGCACCTCGTGGACGGTGACAATCGCCCATCGCAAGCACGTGGCCAACACCTTGCTGACGGCGCGCGGGATTCCGGTGCCGCCGTTCGCGTTGATGGACCGCGGCACGGTACCTGGTCACCTCAAGTTTCCGGTGATCGTCAAGCCGTCCGGCGAAGACGCCAGCGTGGGAATCGATTCCGGCTCGGTTTGCACCACCAAGAAGGCCCTCAAGGAACGGATCGCCAAGGTGGCCGGGATGTGGGAGGACACCCTGGTGCAGGAGTACGTCCCGGGGCGCGAGGTCAACGTGGGGTTCGTCGGAAGCGAGATGCTGCCGATCTCGGAGATCAGCTTCGAGAAGATGCCACCCGGCAGTTGGCCGATCGTCACCTACGCCGCCAAGTGGGATGCCGGAAGCCCGGAGGATCTCGGGACGGTCCCGATGGTGCCGGCGCCGCTCAGCGCCGAGTTGACTCGGCGGGTCGGGCTGGTAGCGCGAGCGGCCTGGCGGCTCATCGGGCAAGAGAAGGGGTACGGCCGGGTCGACCTTCGGATCGCGCCGGACGGCCAGCCCTACGTCCTCGAGGTGAACCCCAATCCGGACATCTCGGACGATGCCGGGCTGAGTCGGATGGCGGCCGCCCGCGGCTGGGACTACCCGTCCCTCATCCTCCGAGTGCTCGAAGAGGCGCTGGAGCGAGGCGCCCGCCGGCGCGAGGCGGAGGCTCAGTACCTCAAGCTGCCGGTGTGAGCGCGACCGCGGCGTCCTTGGCGGTTCGGCCCCTGGTCCCGAGGGATCGGGAGCGGGTCGCCGCCATGACCAGAGCCGCGGGACTTTTTTGGGATTACGAGGTCCCGATCGCGTTGGAGGTGTTCGACGACGCCACGGGCGCCAACGCGGCCGGGGTGGTCGACCCGGACTACGAGAGCGCGGGGGTGGTGATCGACGGGGCCTTGGTCGGGTGGGCGGTGTGGGGACCCCGGCCCTCGGAAGCGGGGACCTTCGACCTCTACTGGATCGTGGTCGATCCGGGGCAACAGGGCCGCGGCTTCGGTGGCCGGCTCCTCGACGAGATGGAACGCCGGATTGCCGGCCGGGCAAGTCAGGTCATCGTCGAGACCTCCGGCCGGGCCGATTACGAGGCAACCCGGAGGTTTTACCAGGCGCGGGGGTACCAGGCGATCGACCGGATCGCCGATCACTACGCGCCGGGTGACGATCAGGTGGTGTATCGGAAGCGGTACTGAGGCCTTGGGGGATCACATGTCCACGTGGCAAGAGCTGCTAAAACAGCGGTCGATCGCGAGCCTCGAGGCCCTGACCAGCCGCTTTGGGCCGGAGCATGTCGAGCAGATCGATCGGCTCCGGCAAGCGGTCGACAACTTCGAGTTCCGGATCTCGCCGGCGATGGTCGATCTCATCAAAGAGCCCGGCGACCCGATCTGGCGCCAGTACGTCCCCACCGTGGCGGAACTCAACATCCGAGACGGGATGGTCGACTCGCTGAACGAGGACGACGATAGCCCGGTCCCCAACATCACTCATCGCTATCCCGACCGCGCCCTCTTCCTGGTGTCGCCGGTCTGCGCCAGCTACTGCCGGTTCTGCACCCGGCGCAGGAAGGTCGGCGATCCCGAGAAGATCCCGCTCTCCCAGTTCGAGTCGGCCTTCCAGTATCTCGAGCAGCACACCGAGATCCGCGACGTCATCATGTCGGGTGGCGATCCCTTGATGCTGTCCGATCGTCGGCTCGAGCAGATCCTGACCCGGCTCCGCGCCATTCCCCACATCGAGATCATCCGGATCGGCAGCCGGATTCCCTGCCACCTCCCCGAGCGGATTACCCCGGAGCTCTGCCAGACCCTCCGACAGTTCCATCCGCTGTTCATCAACACCCATTTCAACCACCCCGACGAGTTGACGCCGGCGGCGGTGAACGGCCTGGGAATGCTGGCCGATGCCGGCATTCCGCTCGGCTGTCAGACCGTGTTGCTCCGGGGGATCAACGACACCCCGGAAGTCATGGTTCGGCTGATGCAGAAGCTGCTGATGGCCCGGGTCCGACCCTACTACATATATATGGCGGACCAGGTGGCCGGGGCGGAGCACTTCCGGACCTCGGTCGAGACCGGCCTCAAGATCATGAAGGCGCTGCGCGGGTGGACCAGCGGGCTGGCCAGCCCCCATTTCGTGATCGACGCGCCCGGAGGCGGCGGCAAGATTCCGCTGATCCCCAACTACGTCGAGGCGTTCGGTGAGGACGCCGTGGTGCTCCGGAACTTCCGCGGCGAGCGGTACGTCTACAAGCAGCCCGAGCCGGGGGCCGCCCCGGTCCGAACCACGGACCCGGAGTACCTCTTCAATCCCGATTTCGACCTGCCGAGGACGAAGCCCCGGGCGCGCCCCCGTCGGAAGAGCGCATAACGACCCGCCTCATGAGGCCGCGCCGAGGGCCCCGCCGACCGGTTCCCGGCCAGTTTCCGTGCAAGCTCCTGCGCGGCAACGGCTTGGACCCATGCCTCGCGGTCCCGGAGGTGCCATGGCCGGCACCTTGGCGCTCGCGGGCGTGCCAGAATGCGAGACCGGCGAACCGGTCCGATGGCCATTGATAAATGTCGGATGTCGTGGTAACTATTTGATATGAGCCGATCAATACCGTCACGAACACCGCTCGGTCGCCGCCTGGTCGGGTCGGCCAGCTGGCTGCTCATGGTGTTGTTCGTCGGCTCGGCGATCTTGAGCGGCCGCCACGTGGCCCTCGGGATCGGGGAGCTGCGCTCCCACATCGAAGCCCAATACCATCGCGACGTCCAGTTCCCGAGTCACGATGAGCACGACTGCCTGATCTGCACCACGGCCGCGGCCCCGTTGCTCGCCGCGGCCGGGGCCACGGCGGTCCCGGAGCCCGACCTTGGTCGGATTGCTCCGCCGGTCCGGGCCGATCTGCCGTCGATCTCGGCCTGGCTCGGCGCCCACCACTCCCGCTCGCCACCCGCCATCGCCTAATGGGCAGGGCGGCCGACGCCCTGCCCACTCCGTCGCGCCCCGGTCGCTTTGGCCCTTGCCCAGCGGCTCCGGCGCGGTGATTCCGTTTCCATCGTGATGCTGGTGGGTCCTCGGCTGTCCGGCCGGGGCTCCGGCGTCGTAACAGGGCATGGCGATATGCTACCGGTTCGTTGCTGCGGTGTCGTAGTCACGGTCTTGGTTCTGCTCGCGCCTCGCGCTCAGGGCCAAGCGCAGGATGGCGTGGTCCGCGGGCGGGTCATTGCCGCCGGCTCCGAACGGCCGATCCAAGCGGCCTTGGTGCGGGTCATGGGCGGCCATGGAACCGAAACGACCCACGCCGACGGCACCTACCTGCTCGCCCGGGTGCCGGCTGGCTCGCAACGGCTGCTGATATCGGCCATCGGCTACCGGGCCTCCATCGCGAGCATCGAGGTCCGAGCCGGCGATACGGTCACGGTCGACGCGACGATGACCGAGTCGGTTCTTCAGCTGGACGAACTGGTGACGACGGGAACGGTCTCGGCGCGGTCGCGAAGCGAAGTGTTGAGCGCGACCTCGGTGGTGTCGGGTGCGTCGCTCGACCGGCAGCTCGACGCCACCGTGGCCGCGACCCTCCGCCACGAGCCGGGCGTGGCCATGGGCGGGATCAGCCCCGCCACGGCGCAGCCGGTCATTCGGGGGCTGAGCGGCGATCGGGTGGTCGTGCTGGAGGATGGGCTGCGTCCCGGCGACCTGGCGTCCACTTCGGCCGACCACGCCATCACCATCGATCCCCTCAACGCGAAGCGGATCGAGGTCGTTCGCGGGCCGATGTCCCTCCTCTACGGATCGAGCGCGCTCGGCGGCGTGGTCAACGTCATTCGGGAGGAGATCCCGATCTCGGTCCCCGACGCGATCCACGGGGCGGTGTCGGCGCAGGCCAGTTCGGTCAATCGGGGGGCGACGGTCGGCGGCCATGCCTCGGGTGGATTCGGCTCGTTCGCTTATCGGCTCGAGGGATCGTTCCGCGGGGCCGGCGATACCCGGACGCCCATCGGCCGAATGATCAACACCCAGGTGACCAGTTTCGACGCCGGGGCGGCGCTGTCGTACGTCGGCGCTCGGGGCCATGCCGGCTTGTCCTATCGGTTCTACGACAACGACTACGGGATACCCGGTGGTTTCGTCGGCGGCCACGCCAGCGGGGTCGACATCGCGATGACCCGCCACACGGTCCGGGCCAGCGCCGAAATCCATCCTGGGGCGGGCCGGTGGGAGAGCATCAAGGCGGACGGCGGGGTGAGCCTCTACCGTCACACCGAGTTCGAACCGAGCGGGGCGGTGGGCACCCGGTTTCGCCAGCTGTACGGCTCCGGTACCGTCGTCGCCAGGCACAATGGTTGGTTAGGAGCGACCAGCGGAGCGGTAGGGGTCGCCGGGCATTACCGTTACATTCGGACCGGCGGTACTCTGAGGACCCCGACCACCGCCGATGTGTCGCTCGCCGGCTTCGCGGTCCAGGAGTACGGCAACGGGCCCTTCAGGGTACAGGCGGGGCTCCGGTTCGACTTCGCCCATTACGATCCCCAGCGGGCCGGGAACGTGACCGTCGGCTCGGAGCGAGTCCCGATCGTGGCGCGGTCATTCGGCTCGTTCTCCGGGTCGCTGGGTGCTCTCTACGACTTTGGCTCCGGACTTCGGATCGGCGGCAGTATTGCCAGGGCCTACCGGACGCCGGACTTCAACGAGCTGTATTCCAACGGCCCCCACCTCGCGTCGAATTCCTACGACGTCGGCGATCCCAGGTTGGACGAAGAGGCCGGTTTCGGCGTCGACGGCTTCGTCCGGTACGACGATGCCCGGGTCAGGACCGAAGTGGCCGTGTTTCGCAACGCCCTGTCGAACTACATCTTCCCGTCGAGCCGCGGTCGCGCGGTCCTCGGTCGAGTCGGCGGGCGGCCCCTATTCCAGTACAGCAACGAGGCGGCGCGGTTCGCCGGCATCGAAGGAACCCTGAGCCTCGTCGTCACCGACCGGCTGCTTCTCGAGATGACCGGGTCGTACGTCGCCGGCCAGTTCACCAACTCGCGGGCTCCAATCCCGATCATCGTGCCGCCGGACACTTCGTTCGTCGACGCCTCCACCGCGCCTCCGTTCATTCCGCCGTTCTATGGCCACGCCGAACTGCGCTACGAGCGCCCCCAGTACTTCGGCGGACTCGGCGCCCGCTGGGCGAGCGCCCAAGACCGGCTCGGCGATTTCGAGAGCCGGACGCCGGGGTATCTGGTCGGCGACCTCCACGCGGGCGTCCGGCTCCTGATCGGGGGCCAGTTCCACACCTTCACGCTCCGGATCGACAACCTCTTCGACCGGGAGTACCGGGACCACTTGTCCCGGATCAAGGAAATTCTTCCGCAGCCAGGCCGGAACCTAAGTCTGCTGTACCGTTTGGTTTTTTGATGAACTCAACTCGGGAGGGAAGGGCAATGGGTTTCAATCGGGTTATTCGAATGGCGGTGTCGTTCGCGGCGATGGCCGCGGTGGCCTTCGTCGCCGGGTGCGGCAGCGACGAGGAGGAAGGAGAGCCGGAGGTCGAAACGATGCGGCTCGTCATCGGCGCCACCACGGTCAACATTAACGCCGCCTGTGTCGCCGTCCCGGCCAGTGTGACCATCCCCGCGGCCGGCGCTCAGATGACGGCCTCGTTCTTGAAGGCCGACGGGACCCCGGAGACCTTGGTGACCGACACCGAGTTCGAGATTCGGATCGAACCGGCGGGCCGTTTCACTCGCGCCAGCGCCTTCGCCGGCACCATCACTGGCGGCGCCGCGGGGTCGGCCCAGTTGTCGTTCGAGCTGTTCCACAAGGTCGAGCAGCACGAGGATTTCGGTCCCTGCAGTCTCACGGTGATCGTGCAGTAGACGACAGTCATCGGTCGCCGGAGCACCGGGCGGGCCCATCCCGCCCCGTGCTGGTCCTGCTCCGCTCGCGAATTCCCGCGATCGAAGAACCGTCGCGCGGGGGAGCGCGTTCCGGTTCGTGCTCCCGGCGTGGCGTTAGGCGGGCAGGGGCCGGGCCGGGGCCACCGCCGGGCCGGCCGCTCGCGGCGGGCCGGCCGAGCGGCGAACCAACTCGAGATGGGGTGCCAGCACGGTGGCGAACTGCTGCACGATCGCCGCCTGGTCGCGGGGCGCCTCGAAGTGGCCGGCCTCGAGCACTAGCGCGCCGGTGGTCCGGTCGGCGACCCGGAGTGCTACGACCAATTGCTCGATCGATTCGCGGTGCCCGAGAGACCAGGTCCGGGTGTGGTCGAGGACCGGCCGGGCGGCGGACTCGGACACCGGGATGGTCGCCAGGTCGGCGATCGGGCGGATCTGGTCGGCGGTGAATTCGACGGTGCCCTGGTCGCCGGTGCGGAGCACGAACCGGAGGACGTCGTGGGGGACCAGCTCGCGGACTTCGGCGGCCACCCGATTCAAGGCTTCCCCGAGGTGGCTGGTCGCGGCCAGCGACTCGGCGGCCCGCAGCACCGGCAGCGACGGTGCCTGGAGGACCTCGAGCTGTCCCCGGAGCCCGTGGGCCTCGGCGTCGAGCCGGAAGCCGAAGGCCCGCGCCGCGATGGCCGTCGCGGTGATGGCGAGGACCTCTTCGTCGACCGGCCGATAGAGCCCTTGGGCGACGTGCCCCAGCACCACCAGCCCGACCGTCTCGCCGCCTAACACCATCCGCGCCCCCGCCACCGAGGCGATCCGCGACGGCCCCGCTCCGGGGGCGTGGCCGCCGGGCCAGGCCAGTCCGGGGGCCTCGGCGGCGAGGTTGGCGATCGCGCCGACGGGGCTGTCCCCCGCCGCTTCCAAGAGCAACCGGGCCAGGTCGCTCCAGGTCGCGGCACCCGAGCCCCAGCGCCGGCGGCCCGCCAGTCCAGAGAGCGGCAGGGCGGTGCGGTTGCCATTCGCGAAGATCAGCACCTCGAGCCGATCGTGTGGCACGTGGGCGTGGAGCACGCCGGAGAGCCGACGAACCAACTCCGGCCCGGTGGGGGCGTCGTTGGCGAGGGCCGCCAAGGCGCCCGCGAGTCGGTCGGGGTCGTCCTGGTCTGACGGCGGCAACGGGGCGGCCATCAGGACGTTGCCTAACGTGGCCAGCGGATCGGCCAATCGGTCGGCCAGTCGCTGGGCGACCCGGGCGGCCTGCGGCCCGTAGGCCCCCGGCTCGAAGGTGGCGATGACGATCAGCCCCACGTCGCGATCGCTGCCGCGGATCGGGATCGCCATCGCCGAGAGATACTTCGCCCGCCGAAGAGTCTCCTCCAGCTGGAAGAGATCGTCCTGGCTCACCCGGGGCAGGGCGGCGGGCGGATGGAGCACATCGTCGCTCAACGCCTCCGGTCCGATCAACACCACCCCGCCCCGCTCCGGGTAGACCCACAGCCCCATCAGCTGGGTGGGGATCTCCGTTCCGACCAGCTCCGTCAACGCCATGTGCCAGGTCGCCAGGGCCACGGCGTCCGGGGCCCCCCGACTCAAGTCGAGGACCGGGACCATCAGGTCCGGGTTCGCGGGCCGGGCCGAGCCGGTGGCCGTGGGGGTCGAGGTGGGGGTCACGAGGGCGGAGGAGTGCAGGGAATGTGCCCTCTCGGCCACGGTCCCAAGTGGTTGTCAGACAATTCGTTACGACCCGGAATGAGGGAGTGCCCCGGGCAACATGTCCACCACCTGCGCGCCTTGCGAGTCACCGGCCCAAGGGCGATCATTGCCAGACCGACCATGTCAGATCACGTCCTGTTCATCGAAGGGATGTCGTGTCACCACTGCCTCAACGCGGTCAACCGCGCCATCCAGTCGGTGCCCGACGTTCGCCTCACGGCCGTGGCCATCGGCCGGGCCACCGTCGATTGCGAACCCGATCGCCTGCCGCACTTGGTCCACGCCATCGAGCGGGCGGGGTACCGGGCTCACCCCTCGCCTCCGCGGAGCAGTGGCGATGTCAATAACTAAGTATTGCGCCTGCCTCGCCGCTCTCGGCGCGCTCGGGTGCGCCGGCGCGACTCCACCGGCCGGCGGCGACCCGGTCGATCCCACGGTGACCCTGGCTCCGCCCGGCGGGACGACCCGAGTCATCGAGTTTACCACCGAAGAGGGGACCGGGATGTCGGTCGATGTCGCCCCCGACGGGTCCTGGCTCGCCTTCGATCTCCTCGGCCACCTCTACCGGGTCCCGATCGCCGGCGGCGAGGCGGTGGCGCTCACCCAGAATAGCGGCCCGGCCCTCAACTTCCACCCGGCGATCTCGCCGGATGGCCGTCGGATCGCCTTCGCCTCCGACCGCGACGGACAGCTCGGCATCTGGAGCATCGCCGCCGATGGCTCCGATCCCAGGCGGGTCCACGGCGATCCCGACGTCCGGTTCATCCAGCCGACCTGGGCCCCCGACGGCGGCTCGATCGTGGCCGTCCGGCTCAACCGAACGCCCGGTCGGGGCTGGCACCGGCAGAACCGGGCCTTGTTCCGGCTCCCGATCGCCGGAGGCGAGCCGACCGCGATCGTCCACGAGAACCTGACCCAGCCGGACGCCCCCGCCTTCTCGGCCGACGGCGGCTTCCTCTACTACCAGGTCTCCTACAGCATCGACGAAGGGCTCGGGATGCTCACCGCGGGGCACCGGATCGCCCGGCGCGAGCTGGCCTCGGGCGCGGATGTCGACGTTAGGCAGGGTGGTCCGGCCGAGCCCGGTCCGCGGTACCGGGAGGCCCTCCGCCGGGGGACCTACGCGGGTGACGTCGAGGGCGACGAACCGGCCGCCCTCACGCCCAAGCCGTCTCCCGACGGGAAGCTCCTCGCCTTCGCCCGGGAGATGCCCGGCGAGACCTTCGAATACCGGGGCCACCGGATGCGTCCCCGGACGGCGCTGTGGATTCGCGATCTCGCGACCGGCGCCGAGCGGGTGCTCGTTCCCGAGGCCACCAAGGACCTGAGCCAGACCAATACCCAGTACGCCTATCGCGGCTTCCCGGGCTACGCCTGGACCCCCGACAGCAAGGCGATCGTTCTCACCCTTCGGGGTAAGCTCGCCAAGGTCGACGTCGCCACCGGCGCCGTGGCCGACATCCCGTTCACGGCCCGGGTCAGACGAGTCGTCGCCGAGCCGGTCCGGGGCAACCTCACGATCGCCGACGACTCGCTCGAAGTTCGGTTCCTCCAGTGGCCGGTCTCGAGTCCGGACGGCGGCCGGTTGGCGTTCGTCGCGGTCGGCAAGGTCTGGGTCATGGACCTGCCGAACGGACAGCCGACGGCTCTGGCCGCCGAAGGGGCCACCGGGTTTGCCCTCACCCCGTCGTGGTCGACCGACGGCGGCGCCATCCTGTTCGCCACCTGGAGCGTCACCGATCGGGGCCATGTCTGGCGGGTGCCCGCGCGGGGTGGCGCCGCCACTCGGCTCACCGCCCGGGCCGGCGAGTATCTCGGTCCGATCGAAAGTGCCGATGGCCGGTCGATCGCCGTCACGGTCGGTCCGGGAACGGCGGGGTGGAACGGGTGGGACCAACTCGATGGCTGGCGGATCGCGGTGATGCCCGCCGAGGGCGGCGTGCCCAAACCGGTGGCCGCCGCCGCGGCATGGGCCCCGCCCCGGCTCGGTCCGGACGGGCGGATCGTCTTCGGGTATCAGGAGAAGCCTCGCTTCGCGTTCGGCGAGCTCTACCGCCCCTTCCCCCACGACGACGCCCTGGCCCAGCGGTTCCTGGTCCGGTCGATCGATTGGTCCGGGGGAGAGCAAGTCGACCACGCCGTGCTCCCGGCCCGGCGTGACCACGGCAACATGCCGGCGCTGTCCCTCGACGGCAGCCGGATCGCGTTCGATGGGGCCCACGAGATCTACCTGGCATCGCTGCCCGAGGCCGACACCGTGCCGGCGGTCGAGACCAATCCCAACGTCCCGATGCCCGGACGGGACCGGATCGGCGACTGGGGCGGCTTCTATCCTCGCTGGCGATCAGCAACCCAGCTCGAGTTCGTCTCCGGCCGCCGCTACGTCCGGTACGATGCGGTGGCCAAGCGGGTCGAGGCGACCGAGGTACGACTCCGAGTCCCCCGCCGGACCCCGGCCGGCTCGATCGCGTTGGTCGGCGCCAAGATCGTCACCGTCGACAGCCAGGGCGTCATCGATCGGGGTACCATCGTGGTCCGCGGGGCGCGGATAACCTGTGTAGGTAGCTGCGATACCGCCGGGGTGGACCGCGTCGTCGCGGTGACTGGGAAGACCATCATTCCCGGGCTGGTCGACCTCCATGCCCATCACTCGTCCGAGATCTCCGGGGTCATTCCGAATCGCCGCTCCGAGTCGGCCCTCGATCTGGCCTACGGCGTCACCACGGCCGTCGACCCGGCCACCACCAGCCTCTCGGCTTTCCCTCTGGCCGAGTTGATCGAGGCGGGGGCGATGGTCGGGCCGCGAACGCTGAGCAGCGCGGAGACCGTGATCGCCCATGGGATCGCTTGGGGTGACCACGCCGAGATCGAGTCGCTCGACGAGGCCAGGCGGCAGGTGAACAAACGGGCCGAGTGGGGTGCCGCCACCATCAAGAACTACCGGCAACCGGGCCGTCGTCAGCATCAGTGGCTCGCCCAGGCCGCTCGAGAGCGGGGAATCAGCCTCACCAGCGAAGGCGGTCCGCTCTATCTCGACGTCGGCTACGCCATCGACGGCCAATCCGGCTGGGAGCACTTCATCGCCGACTTGCCGATCTACCGCGATGCCGCCGAGTTCTTCGGAAAGGCGGGGTTGGTCTATTCCCCAACGGTCATCGTCGCCGGCGTCCCCAACGGCGCGATGCTCTACTACCGTTCCCAGGTCAACCTGCTCGACGACCGGAAATACCGGCGCTTCATGCCCTACCCGCTGCTGGCCGCGAAGATGGCATCACCGCCGGCGGCGATCGAGGAGATGGCGTTTCCGATCCTCGCAGAAGGGGTAGCGGATATCGTTCGGCAGGGCGGATACGCCGCCATTGGCGAGCACGGCGAACAGATCGGGATCGGGTCCCATTGGGAGCTGTGGGCCTACTCCACCGGATTGACCCCGCTCGAGGCCATCAAGATCGCGACCTACGACGGAGCCTACTTCATCGGCGCCCACCGCGAGATCGGGTCGATCGCGGCCGGCAAGATCGCCGACCTGGCGATCCTCGACGCGGATCCGACGGTCGACATCCGGAACTCCGCCAAGGTGGGAATGACGATGATGGCGGGCCGACTCTACGACGCCGCCACCCTGGACGAACTGTGGCCCGCTCGAACGCCGTATGGACCGATTCCGTGGCCCACCGGCCCCGGCCAACGTTAGGAGTCTCCGAATGCGCCTGACCGCCTGGACCATCCTGACGGCGTTGACCGTTGTCGGCTGCGGCCCCGCCCCGAAGACGCTCCAGCCCGGCGAGGGATACCTCGAGGTGCCTGGCGGCCGGATCTGGTATCGGGTGGTGGGCTCGGGGCCGAAGACCCCGCTGGTCCTCCTCCACGGCGGGCCGGGGTCGCCGAGCTACTACCTCAACTCGTTGGCCGCCTTGTCGGACGACCGGCCGGTGGTGTTCTACGATCAGACCGGGGCGGGGCGATCGTCGCCGCTCACCGACACCACCCTGATGACCATCGAACGCTACGCCAGGGAACTCGACAGTCTCCGCTCGGCGTTGGGGCTCCGCGAGATCCATCTCTTGGGCCACTCCTGGGGAAGCATGCTGGCGGCCGACTACCTGCTCGGCAAGCCGGCCGGGGTCCGAAGCGTGATCCTCGCAAGCTCGGTGATGAGCGCCGCTCGGTGGCAGGCCGACGCCGATTCCCTGAAGCGGTTCCTGCCCGACTCGATGCAGACCGCGATCGCCACCCACGAGACGGCCGGCACCACCGACTCGCCGGCCTACCAGGCCGCGACCGCCGCCTATTACTCGCGGTTCGTCTACCGGACACCGCCGGGCAAGGCGACCGGCGATTCGGCCCGAAGCGGCGCCTTGGTCTATCGCTACATGTGGGGACCGAGCGAGTTCCGCGCGACCGGCACCCTCAAGGACTACGACCGGGTCGATCGGCTCGCCGAGATCGCGGTCCCGATTCTGTTCACGGCCGGCGAGTTCGATGAGGGGACCCCCGACGCTCACCGGTACTACCAATCGCGGGCGCCCGGATCGAAGCTTGTCATCATCCCAGGCGCGGCCCACCTCACGATGGTCGACCAGCCGGCCGTCTACACCCGGGCGATTCGCGAGTTCCTGGCCGAGGTCGAGGCCGGTCGTTAGGGAGCGTTGAGATGCTCTTGTTCGCGGCCGCGCTGTCGATTCAGGCGGCGATCGCCGACTCCGCGCGGGCCGTCGTCGAGCGGTACCTCGAGGCGAACGGGGTCCCCGGCGCCTCGGTCGCGGTGGCCCGCGGGAGCGAGATCCTCTGGTCCGAAGCCTTCGGTCTCGCCGATCTCGAGCACCGGGTTCCGGTCACCCGGGCCACCAAGTTCCGGGTCGGCAGCATCTCCAAGGCGCTGACCTCGGTGGCGCTGGCCCGCCTCTGGGAGGCCGGGCGGCTCGACCTCGACGCACCGGTCCAGCGTTACGTGCCGAGCTTTCCGGACAAGGGGTATCCGATCACGAGCCGACAGCTGGCGGGTCACCTGTCGGGCCTGCCCCATTACACCGCCGCCGACATCGTCAACCGGACCAGGTACCCCACCGTCACGGCCGCGCTCGACAAGTTCCAGGACCGTCCGTTGTTGTTTCCACCGGGGCAGCGATTCTCCTACTCGAGCTACGGCTGGAATCTGCTCAGCGTCGTGGTCGAAGGCCCCGGGGGCCGTGAGTTCCTCGCCGAGATGAAGGCCGAGGTGTTCGATCCGTTGGGAATGGGCAATACCCTCGCGGATCAGTACGACTCGATCATCCCCAATCGGACCGGGTTCTACCATCGAACCGCGGCCGGGACGGTCATCAACGGGCCCGCGGTCGACAACAGCGACGTCTGGGCCGGCGGCGGGTTCCTGTCCACGGCCGAAGATCTGGTGCGGTTCGCCCACGGGGTCGTCGCGGGTCCCCTGCTCTCCGACCGGGGGCGCAACCTGCTGTTCAGCCCGATGCGAGCCGCGGACGGAAAGGAGACCGGGTACGGCTTCGGGTGGGAGGTCGATACTCTCGATGGCCGGAAGAGGGTAGGGCATGGCGGGTCGCACGTTGGCGCCTCGGCTCAACTCGTGATCGTTCCCGAGCTTGGCCTGGCGGTGGCGGTCCTGACCAACTCCAACAGCCGGGGGGTAAAGGCACTGGCGGGGGATCTGCTGCGGCTGTTTCGAGAGCGTCCCGTCCTCCCGCGACCAGAGGAGTATCAGCTCGACCTGGGCGATTCCGTCCACCCTGGAGGCTGACTCCCAGGTTGCTAGATTCGGTCGACACCCTCCTCGGACCGATCGCCATGGAGCGTCGCCGTTTCCTGACCTCGCTCGCCGCCACCGCGGTCACGCCCGGGGTCGGCCTGCTCCGACCCGCCGTCGCTGCCGCGCCGCGGCGCCTTCCTCCGGCCGATCCGAGCGTCGAGCTGTCGGACGAGGCAATGGGTTGGCTTGCCCATCTCGATCGCAAGGTGTCCCTCGGCGGGACGTGGCACAAAGAAGACATCGTTGGGCCCCAATGGGACACCACGTCGTTCGCTCCGACGATGCAGTACGCCCGGTACGAGCTGACGTGGCTCTCATGGTCGATGGGGCTCATGGCCGAGACCACGCCCGCCTGGCGCGAGGAGTACGCCAAGATCCTCGGCTTCCTGGGCGATCGCTACCTCGAGTACTGGTCGTTCTGGGAGTGGATCGAGCACCGGGGCGACGATCCGGGCCGCGGAGCGTACCCGGCGGCGTTCGAGAGGATCATTCCCGAGGGCTGGTGGGGCCGCTACAACCTGCCGGGATGGGCGGGGAACGGCTCCCAGGGCGAGCCGTTCGACCCGGACCCGATTCGCGCGGCCGGCCGGTACGGTCTGATGTACAAGGGGTACCTGAACCTCGTACTGTCGATGTACGGCTACGTCGCCGACGACGGGAAGTACGAGCGGCCGTTCACCATCCGGTACGACGATGCTCACCAGTGGCGCCACACTCAGCGCGGGCTCAACCGCCTGCTGGCCGACCAGTGGCGCGCCCACGAGGAAGGCATCGCCTGCGAAGTGGCCAAGGTCTATCCCTGGTGCAATGCGTTGAGCGGTGCCGGCGTGCTGCTCTACGACCAGCTGAGCGGGACTCGCTTTTCCGAGCCGTATTTCCAGTGGCAGCGTTACTACGCCACCCATTTCGTCGGCCCGGCGGCTGGCGCGCCCGAGTGGCTGATGGGGTACTACGATCCGATCAACCGGATCGGCCTGAGCGACGTAAAGGACGGGAACGGCGGCAACTGGATGCCGACGGCCTGGCACGGGCTGGCGGCGGATCCGACCCTATTCGAGCCGCTGGCCCGGGGCGCGATGAAGCGCTTCTATCGGGGACAGCCGGACGGATCGGGGTACTTCTCGATGCGGGGCAACGGCGACGTCGACCTCAATATCGTCACCGGTCTCGGCGCCGCCATCGCCGCGGAACTTGGTGACTCGGAGCGACATCGGGCCGCGCTGGAGTGGATCCGGGCGCGCTACCAACCCCGTTGGGATCGGGACCGGGGCGAATTCGCGTTCGGGTTCGGCCTTGGCGAGGAGTGGCCCCGGGGACAGATGAACGCCTGGGTCATGCCAGCCCTCCTGGTGCGATACCCCGGGCAGTGGCGCCGGATCTTCCAGGCCCCGAACACGGTCAAGTTCCGCGAGCCCACGCTCGAGGGGGTCGACTTTCCGACCTGGCGGATTCGCCGGGCGCGGTTCGACGGGGCGCGGCGGACGCTCAACGTGGTGACGACGACGGCGAGCCCGCTGCATCGGGGTCGCCCGACGACGGCGCGAGTGACCCGGCTTGCGCCGGGATCGCGGGTCACGGTGGTGATCGACGAAAGCCCGGGCGTCGAGATGCGGGCCGACGCCGGGAGCGTCACCATCGAGACGACGGTCGACGACCACCGGATCGACGTCCACCTTGGCTGATGACCTGAAGTCGATTCAAACCCCGCCGCCCCGGCCGGCGTCCAACCCTTCGTGACTGCGGCGACGCTTGCTCTGCACCACGATACCGGCACCGGAGAAGCCACGGCTCCCAGGACGGTCGATCCCGACGTGTCCACCGCGGCCGCCGGCGATGACCGGGCGTTCGAGCGGCTGTACCGGCTCCATGTCGGCCGGATCCACGCGTTGGCCCTGCGGCTGGCCGCCGATAGCGACGACGCGGAGCGGTTGACCCAGGACGTCTTCGTCCGGGCCTGGGAGCGACTCGGGAGCTTCCGGGGCGACAGCGCCTTCGGCACCTGGCTTCACCGGCTGGCCGTCAACCTGATTCTCTCCGATCGGCGGAGCGCCTGGCGTCGAACTCGGCGGGTCGTCCCCAAGGCCGATCTCGAGGAGGAGATGGCAGCCTCACTGCCGGTCAACGTCGGCGACCGGCTCGACCTCGACGCCGCCATCGCCATGCTCCCGCCCGGTGCCCGGACCGTGTTCGTGCTGCACGACGTCGAGGGCTATGAACACGCCGAGATCGCCGGGCTGACCGGGGTCGCGGTGGGGACCTCGAAAGCGCAACTGTTCCGGGCTCGCCGCCTGCTCCGTGAGGTGCTCGACCGATGAACGATTGCCGCGACGTTCGAGAAGCGATTCCCAGCCTTCTTGCGGGCAACCTCGGGCCCGAGACCCGGGCTCAGCTCGACGCCCACCTGGCCCGGTGCCAGGCTTGCCGGGACGACGTCGAGACGGCGATCTGGGTCGGCGAGCGGACCCGGGCGCTGCCGCGCGCGATCGCGCCGGCCCGCGACCTCTGGACCGGCATTGCCCCGAGGCTCGGCCGCCGAACCCGTCGTTTCGCGGCGCCGTGGTGGGGCCTCGCCGCGGCCGCCATCGTCCTGATGGCGCTCTCCTCGGCCGCGACCGTTGCGTTGGTCCGGCGGACAGTTCAGCCCGACCCCGGCGGGTTCGCGCAACTCGAACTCGGCTTCCAGAACGCCGCCCGAGAACTCGGCGAGGTCTATCGCGAGTCGCGCGGGACCCTTGCGCCCGGCACCCGCGCCGTGCTGGAACGCAACCTCGAGGTGATCGAACGGGCCCTGGCCGAAGCCCGGGCCGCGCTCGACGCCGACCCGAGCAACCGCGCTCTCGAGGCCGTGGTGGTGGCGGCGTACAAACGGAAGATCGCGTTTCTCGAGCGGGCATCCGCTTTCGGGGAGAGCTGACGGTGATCGGTCGCCAAACGACGGCCGCCATCGCGGTGCTGACCATCGCGGGTGCCGCCTCGGCGGCCGGCCAGGATCGCCAGCTCGGATTCCCGGCCGACCCCGATGTCGCGCTCCGGGTCTACAACCTCGTCGGTACGACTCGGATCACCGGATGGGACCGGGATTCCATCGAGGTACGGGCGACGGTTCCGCCGCGGGGCGGCTCCCTCTTCGGCGGCGGCTCCCGCCGCGCCGCCAAGCTGGGCGTCGACGGTCAGAACCCGTCCTTCACCGGACCGCCAGCCACCCTCGACGTGCGGGTGCCGCGGGGGGCTCGGATCTGGGTGAAGAGCGGAACGGCCGACGTGATCGTCGCCGAGATTCGCGGAGAGATCGAGGTCAGCTCGGTGACCGGTGCGGTGACGCTGACAGGAAGCCCCCGGGTTGCCGCGATCGAGACCATCGACGGGAATGTCTCGATCACCGGAAACGCCACCGTGGTGCGGGCCAGGACCGGCGCCGGCGCCGTCACGATCTCGGGTGCCCGGGGCGATGTCGTAGTGGCCACCGTGCAGGGCAAGGTCGAGATCGTCTCGAACGAGCTCTTGTCGGGGCGAGTCGAAACGGTCTCCGGGAGCGTCGAGGTCCGCACCGCCGTGCCCCTCGACGGCCAGCTCGAGGTGGAAACCCACGACGGTCCGGTCGAGATCACGCTGCCGCGCGAACTCGATGCCCGATTCGATCTCTCCACCATCAAGGGTGCGCCGATCGCCACTCACTTCTCCGGCGATGTGCTCCGCCAGCATCCCCGGTCGGCTCGCTTCGCCGTCGGGAAGAAATCCGGCGCGGGTCGGGGCGCGTCGATCGTGGTCCGGACCTTCTCCGGCGCGATCACGGTCAGGAGCCGTTCAAACCCGTCGGGCGGCTGAGACGTCCAATCTGGCGTCCTCTTCAACGGAGTCGCCATGGGTCTCAGCCGATTTGCCGCGCCCCTCGCCATGTTCGTTCTCGCCGCCGCCCCCTTGCACGCCGGGCCGCCCTGGATCGCGGTCGAGCTGCCTCCCAATCCCTTCGATCAGGCGAGCCGCGGAGCATTCCTGTTGGTGCGGGTCTTCCATCACGGTGGCGAGTCGGGCGACCCCGTGACCGGCCGCGCGGTCGGTCTGGTGGATGGCCGGAAACAGTCGATCGCGCTGCGGTTCGACCGGACCAGTCGACCCGGGGTCTACGCCCTCAAGCCGCAGTGGGGCGAGCGCGGCGAGTGGAGCCTGATTCTCACTAATGCCCAGGATCACGGCGACGCCGCGGAGGTCATGGTGAAGGTCTCCGGAACCAGGGTGATCGGCGTCGAGGCCGCGACCAAGCCGAGCCGGCACCGCGAATTGGCGGTCGAGCCACGGCGATTCACGGAAGCCGAGGTGGAGGCCTCGCTCGCGGGTAGGGGGCGCTGAGGGCCGCCGCGCGGTGCGAAGGGTTCCCTTGCCCTCCGGCTCGACCGGGCGGATAATGGTGGAACCAGCTGGCCCCTAGCCCTCCCACCTCCGGGTCAACCATGTCGACCGTTCATCCGCTCCTGGTTGCCGTCATGCTCGGCCTCCCCTTGGAACTCCGCGGCCAAGAGAACATCGGAATGAATCCCGGCGATACGATCACCGTGGCGACTGGCCAGGGGTTCGTGCTCGCGATCGTCACCGCCCGGGAAGGGCATGTCTTCCGGGCCCGGATCATCAACGGGCCGGAAGTGACGAAACGATACCCGGCGGAGGTGAGGCGGCGGGGCAAGTCGACGGCCTACGACCGCGCCAATGGCGTCTACGAGGTCGGGGACCGGATCCGGGTGCTCTACCAGGGCAAGTGGATCGACAGCGAGGTGATCGACGGGATGGGGATGGAATACCGGGTAGCCCTTCCGGGCAACCTCGCGGTTTGGGCCAAGCCCGATCAAATACAGTTCGTGAGTGAGGCGCCGCCTCCGGCCGTGGCGAAGGCGGGCGAGCCCCCTCGTCCCGGACTGGTGAGCTGCGCCGGCAAGGTCGAGGGCCGGTACGCCGGCGACGGGACGATGCCGATGCAAATGACCTTCCGCTCGGGGAAAGTGACCTTTTCGCTGATGGGAGAAACCAAGACCCGCGAGTGCTGGTATGGCGATGGGAAGCTCTTCGTGACGATGATGGGCGAGGAGGGCGCGTTGGAGCTCGATCTGAACGACGACGGCTCGCTCCAGGGCCCCTTCGGCGAACTCAAGAAGAAGGCGAAATAGGGTGACCCGGGTGCCCGATTTCTCCTCCGCGGTGGCCATCCTGTGGCTCGTCGGCGCCGTGAGTTCGGCGGCCGCTCAGCAAGAGACCTCTCAGCAGCGCGCCGACCGCCTTTCCCGGGAGGCCGAAGCCCGAGGCCTGGCCGAGCCGTTCAAGGGGATCACCCGCAACGGGATCCCGCTCGAGGGGCTCTTCCCGATCCGCTCGACCGGGGTGTCGACCGAGCCGGTCCGGGCCGCCGCCGCGGCCTTCCTCGCGGGCCTGACATCGGAACAGCGGGCGGCCGCCACGTATCCGGTCGACGACCCCGAGTGGCGCAAGTGGATGAATCAGCATTTCTATCGCCGCCAAGGGGTCGGCTTCCTCACCATGAGCGAGTCACAACGGGCGGCGGCGTTCGACCTCCTCGAAGCCTCCCTCAGCGCCAAGGGCCTCCGGCTGACTCGCGACATCATGCGCCTCAATCACACCCTGGGGGAACTCAACCGCGACAACTTCGAGGAGTACGGAGAGTGGCTCTACTGGATCACGGTGATGGGTACCCCGTCGGCCACCGAGCCCTGGGGCTGGCAGCTCGACGGGCATCACCTGATCGTCAATTACTTCGTGCTCGGCGACCAGGTGGTGATGAGTCCCGTGTTCGTTGGTTCGGAGCCGGTCACCGCGGCGGCCGGGAAGTACCGAGGCACCTCGATCCTCCAGGACGAACAGGACGCCGGGCTCGCGCTTGCCCGGTCGCTCAGCGAGGTTCAGCGGCAGGCGGCCGTGCTGGAGGTGTCCAAGACCGGGAACAACAACCTCACCGAGGCGTTCAAGGACAATGTCGTGCTCGACCATGCCGGAGTGCCGGTCCGGACGTTCGACGAGGCGCAGCGAAGGCGGCTGCTCGATCTGATCGGCCTCTTCGTGGGCAACCTTCGCGACGGTCACGCCAAGGTGAAGATGTCCGAAGTCGAGGCCCATCTCGACGATACCTACTTCGCCTGGATCGGGAAGATCGAGCCGGATGCCGTGTTCTACTATCGGATTCACAGTCCGGTGGTGCTGATCGAGTTCGACCACCAGCGGCCGGCCAACCTTCGGCATCTTCACGGCACCGAGCCGTCACGGCAGCACATCCACGCCGTGGTACGAACACCGAACGGCAACGACTACGGCAAGGATCTGCTCCTGCAGCACTACCGGCGCCACCGGCACTGAGCGGGCGGCTCCCGACTCCTCGAGGCGAGCTGAAATCCGATTCGACCCGCGCTTCAGTCGTCGAGGACGACCTGATGCTCCTCGGTGTCCGCGATCGGCGTGATCTCCGGATGGGCGTTCAGCACCCTGGCGCAGGTGTTCCACCGGAGCACCGCGTCGTCGTTCCCGGCCGGCTTGAGCTCGATCGCCCGCTCGTAGTTGGCCATCGCCTCGCGGAACCAGTCATACGCCAACACCGTGGCGCCGATGCTCGGGCTGAGCAACTGGGCGTGACCCCGTCGCTCATCGATGATCCCGGCGTAGTAAGCGCGGTCGTAGGGATCTTCCAACCGCTGCAGGACCGCCCGCGCCTCCGCGACCGACCCCGCGATCCCCCGGGTGATCAGGTCGGTTCGGGCCAGGAGCAACTGAATCAGCGCCTCCTGGTGGCGGGGCTCGATCTCCAACACGTCGAGGCAGATGCTCTCGGCCGCCTCCGGCTCGTTGAGTAACCGATACCGCTCGGCCTTGGCGATGGCGCCCGGGATCGCGGCCGGGCTGATGGGTTTGGGCTGGAACACGAGACCCTCCTTCTGACCCTACGGACCAGGGATCTTCCCGGTGACGATCTGAATCAACTTGGCCAGCGGGTCGAACGCTTCGTCGACGACCCGTTCTTTCAACGGAATGATGGCGTTGTCGGTGATCTTGATCTCTTCAGGACAAACCTTGGTGCAACACTTGGTGATGTTGCAGTAGCCGATTCCGTGCAGCTTCCGGAGGTCATCGAGCCGGTCGCCGGTGTCGATCGGGTTCATCTCCAGGTTCGCGGCATACACCAAGAACCGCGGCCCGATGAACTGGTCGTGGAGATGGTGGTCCCGGAGGACGTGGCAGACGTCCTGGCACAGGTAACACTCGATGCACTTCCGGAACTCCTGAACCCGGTCGACGTCCTCCTGCTGCATCCGCCAGGTGCCGTCCTCGGCGTCCGGCTTCCTCGGGGCGAACTTCTTGATGCCCTTCTTGACCTGGTAGTTCCAGCTCACGTCGGTGACCAGGTCTCTGAGATGGGGGAAGGCCCGCAACGGCTCGACGGTGACCGGCTTGGTGAGGTCGAGCTGGTTGAGCCGAGTCATGCACATCAATCTGGGCTGGCCGTCGATCTCCGCCGAGCAGGAACCGCATTTGCCCGCCTTGCAGTTCCACCGGCAGGCGAGGTCCGGAGCGGCTTCCGCCTGGATCTGGTGCACGGCGTCGAGGACCACCATGCCCTCCGATACCTCGGTGGAGTACTCCCTGAAGGCACCGGCGCCGTTGTCGCCGCGCCAGACCGAGAAGGTCGCCTTGGCCATTACTTGTATTCCTCGATCAACTGCTTGAGTTCCGCCGGCATCTCGGGGTAGCTGGCCTTCGCCAGGCCCATTCCGCCGCCGGTGGTCCTCACCAGTACGTGGTTGAAGGTTCCGAATTCCGACTTCTTCTCCGGGTGGTCATCGCGGAAATGGCCGCCCCGACTCTCTTTCCGGGCGATCGCGCTGACGATCGCGGCCTCCGAGACGATCATCAGGTTCTTGAGATCGAGGGCGGTGTGCCAGCCGGGGTTGTAGTCGCGCCCTCCCGAGACGGCCACCTTCTCGGCCCGCTGCTTGAGTTTCTCGAGACTGGAGTGGGCCTTCACCATCTCTTCCTCCCGGCGGACGATCCCCACCAGTTCCTGCATCACGGCTTGGAGATCCTGCTGCACTCGATAGGGGTTTTCCCCGGTTTTTCGGCTCAATGGTGCCAGCGCGTGGGCAATCGCTTCGTCGACCTCGCCCCCGTCGACGGCGCCACTGGCGTTGTCCTGGGCGAACTTCGCGGCGTATTCGCCGGCCCGCTTCCCGAAGACCAGGAGGTCCGACAGCGAGTTTCCGCCGAGCCGGTTGGCGCCGTGGAGTCCGCAGGCCACCTCGCCGGCCGCGAAGAGGCCCGGCACCTTGGTCATCTGAGAATCGCCGTCGACTCGAACGCCGCCCATCACGTAGTGGGTGGTGGGTCCGATCTCCATCGGCGTGGTGGTGATGTCGATGTCCGCCAGCTGCTTGAACTGGTGGTACATGCTCGGCAACTTCTTCCTGATGTGTTCGGCCGCGTTAGGCAGTTTTTCCTTGATCCAGGCGATGTCGAGGTACACCCCGCCGTGGGGGCTGCCCCGTCCCGCCTTGACCTCCCGCATGATGCAGCGGGCCACGTGGTCCCGGGTGAGCAGCTCCGGCGGGCGGCGGGCGTTCTTGTCGCCCTGGGTGTAGCGCCAGCCCTCTTCCGGCGTATCGGCGGTCTGGTTCTTGTAGTTGTCGGGAATGTCGTTGAACATGAAGCGCTCGCCCTTGCTGTTGAGCAGCACCCCACCCTCGCCCCGAACCCCCTCGGTGACCAGGATGCCCTTGACGCTGGGCGGCCAGACCATCCCGGTCGGATGGAACTGGATGAACTCCATGTCCTGCAGCTGGGCGCCGACCTCCCACGCCAGGGCGTGGCCGTCGCCCGAATACTCCCAGCTGTTGCTGGTGATCTGAAACGCCCGCCCGATACCGCCGGTGGCCAGGACGATGGCCTTGGCCCGAAAGAGCCGGAACTCGCCCCTCTGGCGATCGTAGCCTAACGCACCAGCGACCCGTCCCCCGGAGAGGAACAGTCGGTAGATGGTGACCTCCATGTGGACGTCGATGCCCTGATGGATCCCGTGGTCCTGGAGGGTCCGAATCATCTCGAGCCCGGTCCGGTCGCCGACGTGGGCCAGTCGGGGATATCGGTGGCCCCCGAAGTTCCGTTGGAGAATCCGGCCGTCCTTGGTCCGATCGAACATCGCGCCCCAGGCCTCGAGCTCCCGGGCCCGGGCGGGTGCCTCCTTGGCGTGCAGCTCGGCCATCCGCCAGTTGTTCAGGTATTGGCCGCCGCGAAGGGTGTCGGTGAAGTGGACCTTCCAGTTGTCCCGGTCATCGACGTTGCCCATCGCGGCGGCCATGCCTCCCTCGGCCATGACCGTGTGGGCCTTGCCGAGGAGCGACTTGCAGACCAGGCCGACCGAGACCCCGCTCGCCGCCGCTTCGATCGCGGCCCGCAGGCCGGCGCCGCCGGCGCCAATCACCAAGACATCGTGGTCGTAGCTCTGATAGCTGGCCATCTAGAACAACCTCAGGTCGGTCCAAATGCCCATCGAGCACAGCCGCACGTAGATATCGGCAAACGCCACCATGAAGAGACTCACCCAGGCCCACCGGTGGTGGGACCGGTTCAAACAACTGGAACAGTTGTAGGGCACCCGGAAAGCCGGGTTCTTGGAGAATTGATCCCGCCAGCCGCCGAGGATGTGGCGCATCGAGTGGCAACCCAGGGTATAGCCACCGAGACAGACCACGTTGGCGGCGAGCACCAAGGTGCCGAGCCCGATCCCGAACGAGGTTGCCCCGGTCGCGGCATCGGTGAATTGGGTCGCGAGGTAGACGTCGTACGTCAAGAACCCGAGGAACAGCACCGCCGTCACCATGAAGTATCGGTGAACGTTCTGGAGGATCAGCGGAAAATACCGCTCGCCCAGGTAGGTCTTCCGCGGTTCCCCCACGGAGCAGCCCGGCGGATCGGCCCAGAAGGCCTTGTAGTAGGAACCCCGGTAGTAGTAGCAAGTGAAGCGAAACAGCGCGGGGAACGGCAGAATGATCAGTGCCGGCGAGAAAGGCAGCCAGGCCGGCCACCAACCGGGCTTCGGCCCGAACCAGGCGTGCGGCGAGTCGCCGAAGATCTCGGGGCTGTAGAACGGCGAGAGATAAGGACCCGCGGTGTAGTGAGCGTTTTGGAACGCGGCCCAGGTGGCATACACCAGGAATGAGGTCAGGATGACGAAAACGATCAGGGGTTCGACCCACCAGGCGTCCTGGCGCATCGTCTCGCCGTATCGACGTCGGGTGAGGGGGACCGTCGCGTGGCTCATCGGCCAGGGGCTCCGAACGGGAGGAGGAGACTGGTAAGTGTCGACAGGGTAACGACTAAGAGGATAGCTCGTCGCCGCTCGCCGGGGTAGGGGCGAGCCTGTTGATGAAGCGGGACCGGTGCATCCGGGCCAGCAAGGGACTTCCTCGGAAACCAACAGGGGACTTTCTCGGAAAGGGGACGCGGTGTTGTTCCGGGCGACCTCGTTGGCGGCCTGGCATGCCGTTTTCTTGGTTGCGGGTTGCGGCGATTTGGTTGTCGCTCTCGTGGGTAGCTGGGGTATGGTAGGAGCCCCTTGCCACCAGGTTCCGAGATGCCCACGCAGCCTAAATCCGAACTCTTGCGAGCCCTGCAGTCGAATCTGCGCATCCGACACTACAGTCCTCGGACTGAAGAGGCCTATCTCGCCTGGGTCCGGCGCTTCGTCCGGTTCCACCGGCTCCGCCACCCCGAGCATCTCGGCGATCCGGAGGTCGCAGCCTTTCTCGGGTACCTCGCGACCGAGCGCCGGGCTTCGGCCTCGACGCTAAACCAGGCATTGGCGGCGCTCCAACTCCTCTACCGCGACATCGTTCGAAAGCCGCTCGGCCTGGGTAAGCCGTTTCCTCGGCCCAAGCCACCGCTCCGGATCCCGGTGGTCCTGACGCCGGGGGAGGTCGGTCGCGTCCTGGGCGAGTTGACGGGCACGTACCGGCTAATCGGGATGGCCCTCAATGGCAGCGGGCTCCGGCTCCTCGAATGCCTGACCCTTCGGGTGAAGGATCTGGACCTCGAACGCGGCGAGATCCGGCTGCGCCGTGGCAAGGGCGGCAAAGACCGCATCACCGTGTTGGCGGCGAGCTTGCGGGACCCCCTGAGGGAGCACCTGGCGGGCGCACAGATTCGACACCAGCGCGACCTCGCGGCGGGGGGTGGCTGGGTGGCGTTGCCGGATGGCCTGGATCGGGAGTACCCCAACGCGGGCCGAAGTTGGCCCTGGCAGTGGGTCTTTCCGGCCGCGCGGCCGTACCGCGATCGGGCAAACGGACCGGTCGGACGACCTGGTCGTGGGCCCGGTCTCGGTGCTGGTGCCGGAGTTGCGATCGGTGGACGGGTTTCGGGCCGCGGTGGCGATCGGAGCGGCCGTCCTGATGTTCCGCTTCCGGGTGGGACTGCTCGCGGTGCTGGCCGCCGCGATCGCGGTCGGGCTGGCCGCCTGGTGGCTCGCCGGGCCTGCCTAACGCCGGCTCTTCTTGGCCGCCTCGGCTCGCTTGTTCCGGAACGCCAGGGCCGAGCGATACTCGCGCATCAGCCGCGCCATCATCGCCTCCCGCCGATGGTAGAGCCGCTTCAATCGCCGCTTCCCGACTCGTTCCTTGGCGAACGCCGTGATCAGCGGGAGTGACACGGTGTTGTCCAGGTAGCAGACCACCGTGCCCGGCAACATGTCGGGGTCCACCTTGCCCCAGCTCACCGCTTCGCCCGGCGTCGCGCCGGAGAGCCCGCCGGTATCCGGGCGGGCGTCGGTGAGCTGGAGGAAGTAGTCGTGCCCTCGTTCGTCGATCCCGAGCACTTCCTGGATCTGGGGTTCGGTTTGGAGCAGGAAGTTCTTGGGGCTCCCGCCGCCGGCGATCAGGGCCGCGCTCTTGCCGCCCGATCGTTTCGCCTCCAAGACGATCGCCGCGGTCTCGTTCACGTCGGCGCTCACGTCGAACCGGAGCCGGCTGCCGGCCAGGGCCTGCTCCGCCACGTTCATCCCGATCGAGCTGTCGCCGGGGGAGCTGGTGTAGATCGGCACCCCGAGCTGGTGGGCCACGCCGAGGAGCGACCGCTTGCTGAGCCCGAGGGCTTTCTCGCGCTGGTGGAGGTAGCCGCCGAGGAGATAGTGATATTCGGCGCTGCTCATCGAGCGCTGGAACTCCTCTCGAGCGGACACCTCGCGAACGAAGGCGTCGGTGGAGAGCAGCACCTTGTAGTCGAAGAAGATGTCGTAGATCCGGACCACCCCATCGTTGCGGAGCACCACGTCGTCGGCGAAGGGTGTTCCTTGATGGAGCGATAGACCGAGGGCGAAATGGGCGTCGTGATAGAGATTGGCCCCGGTCGAGATCATCCAGTCGACGAAGCCGGCCTCGAGGAGCGGAATGATGGTGCTCATCCCGAGCCCGGCCGGGGTCATCGCTCCGGTCAGGCTCATCCCCACGGTGACGTTCGGCGCGAGCATCCGGTCGCAGAAGAGGTGACAGGCCTCCCGGAGCCGCCCGGCATTGTACGCCAGGAAGGCGTTGTCGATCAACTCGGCGACGGATTCCTTGCCGGTGATCGCCGTGGGATTGATCCGGGGCCCCCGAAGGTGGCCTCGACCTCGGGTCGGTTTCATCGGCTGGTCGTCTGGTGGTCGGTGATGTAGCGTAGCGCCTCGTCGGGTCGGTCCACCACCCGGAACATCTCGAGGTCGCTCGGGCTGATCTTCCCTTCGGCGGCCATCGTGTCGCGGAGCCAATCCACCATCGGGCCCCAGTAGCGCGAGCCGTACAGCACCACCGGCACCGGTTCCATCTTGCCGGTCTGGATCAGGGTGAGGAACTCGAACAGCTCGTCCAAGGTCCCGTAGCCTCCTGGAAACGCGATCAGGGCTCGGGAGTACTTGGCCAGCATCGTCTTGCGGACGAAGAAGAACCGGAAGAACATCTTTCGGCGGACGTAGGGATTGGTGTCCTGCTCGTGGGGTAACTCGATGTTGACCCCGATCGACAGTCCCTCACCGAGCACCGCCCCTTTGTTGCCGGCTTCCATGATGCCCGGGCCGCCCCCGGTGATGATCGGATAGCCTGCCTCGGCCAGGAGCCGGGCGGTGTCGACGGTGGCTTGGTAAAACGGATCGGTCGCGCCGATTCGGGCCGAGCCAATGATGGTCACCGCGTTTTGAATGTCACCCAGCCGCTCGAAGCCCTCGACGAATTCTCCGAGGATTCGGAGCACTCGCCAGGGATCGGTTTTCCGAAATGCATCCGGCCGATCGAGGCCGACCGGCCGGGAGAGCAGGAGCTCGTCGGCGGTCGGACCGGCCGGGGCGGCACTGTGTTCCAACCGTTTTTCGCTCACGAACGAGGCTCCGGGCGACGTGAAACGGCGGGAATATACACCCGACCGTCGGGGCCAGGCGTCTATATTGCTGCCATGGCCCCTTCCGTCGAATCGCCCCCGTCCAGTTCGAGTGGTTGGGGTGGACTAATCGCGAGCTTGGCGATACGGGCCGCGGTCAATCCCCGCGTCGCGGTCGATCTGCTCCGGGCCGCCTGGGCGTTTCGTCGCCGGAACTGGTGGCGGCAACCGCCCTTTCTACCGGTGCCGGACCCGGCCTACCTTCGCTGGCGGATGTACACCGCTTACGGCGACGAGCATGCGGTACCGCCGGTCCAGGACGTCATTCGATTCGCCCGGTGGCGCCGGGAGACGATGCACGTGTGACCAAACGCGTCGTGGTGGTCGGGGGCGGGTTCGCCGGACTCTACCTCGCCAAGTCCCTCGCGAATCGGTCGGTGGCCGTCACCGTGATCGACCGGAACAATCATCACCTCTTCCAACCGCTGCTCTACCAGATCGCGACGGCGGCCTTGGCGCCCGGCAGTATCGCCTCCCCGATCCGGTCGATCCTCAACCAGGCTCGGAATGTCGAGGTTCTGCTGGCCGAGGTGATCGGGACCGACCTCGATGCCAATCGGGTCCGCTTGGCCGACGGCTCGGCCGTGGACTACGACTACCTGGTGCTGGCCCCCGGCGCCCGTCATTGCTACTTCGGAAAGCCGGAATGGGAGGAGTTGGCGCCCGGGCTCAAGAGCCTCGAGGACGCTCTCGAGATCCGCCGCCGAGTGCTGACCGCGTTCGAGCTGGCCGAACGAGAGGTCGATCCGGTCGCTCGGCGGCGATTACTCACCTTCGTGGTCATCGGGGGCGGGCCCACTGGGGTCGAGTTGGCGGGCGCACTCGCGGAGATCCGTCGCTACGCGCTCCGGCGCGACTTCCGCAGAATCGACTCGCGGGATGCCTCGGTTCTCCTCCTGGAGGGGGGTCCGCGTTTGTTGCCGTCGTATCCGGCCGTGCTGAGCGACCGGGCCAAGGAGGCTCTCCGGCACCTCGGCGTCGACGTCCGAACCGAGACCATGGTGACCGGGGTGGAACCGGGGTACGTCCATGCCGCCGACTGGCGAATCCCGGCGGCGACCGTGATCTGGGCCGCGGGCAACGCGGCCAGCCCGCTCCTCGAGTCGCTCGGCGCCCCCCAGGACCGCCAGGGCCGGGTCCTGGTCGGGCCGGACTGCTCGGTGCCCGGTCGGCCTAACGTCTTCGTGATCGGCGACGCGGCTGCGTTCGAGCACCAGCCGGGCGGGACCCTACCGGGGATCTGCCCGGTGGCGATCCAGATGGGGCAATACGCCGCCGCCGCGATCGAAGCGGACCTGGCCGGCAAACCCCGCCGCCCGTTCCGCTACCGAGACAAGGGACAGCTCGCGGTCATCGGGCGCGGCCGCGGGGTCGCCGACATCGGCCGGTTCGAAACGGCAGGCTTCACGGCGTGGCTGCTGTGGGTCTTCGTCCACATCTTCTTCCTGATCGGCTTCCGAAACCGGGTCGTGGTGATGTTCGAGTGGGCCTGGTCTTATCTCACATTCCAGCGGGGAGCTCGGCTCATTACCGGCGTGTGGCGTGCGGCCGGACGTTAGGATCCGCGCCGCCGCCGAGTCGCTCGGCTTCTTGGCCTGCGGATTCGCCGATCTCGGGCCGAGCGAGCGAGGAGATGCCTTCGACCGGTGGCTCGCCCGGGGCTACGCCGGGACCATGCGGTACCTCCACCGGCAGGCCGCGAAACGCAAGCAGCCCGCCCTGATCGTGCCCGGGGCCACCACGGCGATCGTCGTGCTCGACAACTATCTGCCGCCACCGGCCGATCCTCCCGGCGGCCCCGAGCCCCAGGGGGGCAAGACCGTCAAGATCGCGAAGTATGCTCGCGGCGAGGATTATCACCATGACTGCCGGCGGCGGCTGGACCGACTGTCGGACGTCGCGCGCGAGGTAGGCGCGACGGTCGCCCGATCGTTCGTCGACGCCGGGCCGGTGCCCGAGCGCGAGCTTGCCCGCCGGGCCGGGCTCGGGTGGATCGGGAAGAACACGATGCTGATCCGCCCTGGCGTGGGCTCGTACTTCTTCATCGGCGCCGTCCTCTGTGACCTGGCGCTCCCGCTCGACCAGCCCTTCCGGTCCGATCACTGCGGCACCTGCTCCCGTTGTCTCGACGCCTGTCCCACCGGCGCCTTTCCCGAACCCGGCGTGCTGGATGCGACCCGGTGCATCTCGTATCTGACGATCGAGCACAAGGGCGAGCCGCCGGCCGACCTGGCCCGACGGTTCGAGGGCTGGGCGTTCGGCTGCGACATCTGCAACGACGTCTGTCCCTGGAACCACCGCTTCGCGGTCCCGACCGCCAACCCGGCCTACGCCGACCGGGGCGATCTCGACCCCGCCGACCCGACCTTCTTCGACTCGATGGCGGAGGAGGAGTTCGCCGCCCGGTTCGGTGACACCCCGCTCGCGCGCCCCGGCCTGGTCGGGATGCGCCGCAACTACCACCACGCTTTCGCGAGCCAAGACCGATGATCGAACGGATGCACTCGGTGGCGATTTTCGTCACCGATATCGAACGGGCCATCACCTTCTATCGAGACACCCTCGGCATTCCGGTCAGCAAGCAGGGATCGTTCGGGGCCGAGCTGTTCGAAGAACCGCCTCACATCGGTGTCCATCCCGCGGTACATGCCGACGCCAAACCGCTGGTCGGCCGGCATACCGGAATCACCTTCTACGTCTCCGGCCTGTTGCACCTGGCCGGCGACCTCCATGCCAAAGGGGTTCGCTTCGTTTCGGAGCCGACTCAGATGGCCTGGGGGATCATGGCGATGGTGGCCGACCCCGACGGCAATATCGTGGCGTTGTGGGAAGACGAACTGCCGAAGGACCCGCCGAAAGGAGCCTAACGAGCCGAGTCGCCCGGCGGCGGCTCGGAACCGAATGCCTCGGTGTCGAGCGAGTCGGCCGGGATGACCACCCCGTCGGCTCCGAGAATCCGGAACAGCTCCCACTGGGCCTTGCGGGCGGTGTGGACCCGCGCCCCGTTGTAAATCACCGACACCAGGAGGATGCCCTCCGGCCGGCCAAGGTAACCCACCAGGCTGGCCACGTTCCCGAGGGTGCCCGTCTTGGCCCGGATCACGCCCCGTTCCGGCAGGCCGCTGGCGAGAGTCCAGAGGGTCCCGGAGCCATTGGCCGGCAGCAACATCGGGAAATTCCGGCCCCCGGGGGCGAGGGGGAACCGCGCCAGGTACGAGACGAACGTCCACGCCGAAACCCGGTTCAGGTCCGAGAGGCCGCTCCCGTCCACCAGCTTGACGCCGGCATAGTCGCCGGTGATCTGCTGGACGTGCGCCGTGAGCCGCTCGGCCGGAACCGGATCGCTCCCCGCGGCCCATTGGAGCAGCAGCTCGGCGCCAAGATTGAGGCTCCGGCGGTTCACCTCGCTCGCGATCGAGTCGAACACCGGAGACTGCACCTCGGCGAGCACCGCGGCGATACCCTCGCCGCTTCCGATACCGCCCGAGGGGGCCCACTCGATTCCGGCGTCGGCGAGGGCCGAGCTCCAGATCGCCTGGAGCAGCGCGTGGACGTCCGAGGCGGCCCGGGTGATCGTCCGAGCCCGGGAACGCACCCCGAGCGTGCCTCCAACCAGATAGGTGCCGTCCGGCTGGGCCTGAATACTGAGCCGGGAGCGCCGGCCATCGACGGTGCGGGCCTTCACGGTGAACAGCCGCTCGGCTCCGTGGGGCGCGGTGCCGGTGATCACCACCGGGCGACCGACCTTCCCGCCCGGCGCGACCGTGACGCCGACCAAATTGTCGTGGATGGTGAGATTGCCGACCAGCGGCGCGAACGGGCGGCCCCGGTGGCGGACCGACCAAGTGCTCGGAAAACTCGCCTCCGGGTTACCGCTCCCGCTGGTGACCGTGAGCGGGCCGAGGAGCCGTTTGACGCCTCGGGCCGCGAGTTGGGTGGCCAGTTCGTCGAGGCCGGTGGTTTCGCTGCCGCGGTGTTCCAGACTGGGATCGCCGTTGAGCTCCAGCGACCAGGAACCAATCCACGTCCCGGTATTCGGATCGAGCTGGCCGTGGCCCAACACCCGAGTCGACTTCCGGGCGTCGCTGCCTAACACGCTGCGGGCGAACCCGGTGGTCAGCAGCTTCACGGTGGAGGCGGGAATCAGCGGCCGGGTCGGATCCAGACCCCAAACCAGCCGTCCCTGGGGGTCGCCGACCGCGATACCCCAAGTCCCGGGGGCTCGGCGGGCGGTCCGCCCGAACCAGGCATCGAGGCGGGCTTGAAGCGTCGAATCGCGGGCACTCGCAACGGCGGGCGTCGCCATTGCCAACAGCAAGGCGAACTGGATCAGCCCGTTTCGCGAGATCGTCGTTCTCATCGGTTGCCCCGCCTCGGCGGGCTGGGCAGCCGTACCGCCGATGCTATCTGTCGTCACTACCGCAACATGGCTTTCGCGATCGTCTGCAACTGCATATTGCTGGTACCCTCATAAATCGTGCCAATCTTGGCGTCCCGGTAGTACTTCTCGGCCGGGTACTCCTTCGAGTAGCCATATCCGCCAAAGAGCTCCAGCGCCTGGCCGGTGAGCCGGGTGACGACCTGCGAGCTGAAGAGCTTCGCCATCGCCGCCTCTTCCACGAATGGCTGCCCCTGGTCCTTGAGGCGAGCCGCGTTGTACACCATCAATCGGGCGGCTTCCAATTCGACCTTCATCTGGGCCAGCTGGAATTGGACACCCTGGAAATCCCCGATGGCCTTGCCGAACTGTTTCCGTTCCTTCACGTACTGAACGGCCGCATCGAGGGCACCCTGGCCGATTCCCAACATCTGGGCGCCGATGCCGATCCGGCCCTCGTTGAGCGTCTCGATCGCCACCTTGTATCCGATGCCCACCGGACCCAACACGTTGCCGGCCGGTACCCGACACCCCTCGAGAATCAGCTCGCAGGTGCTCGAGGCCCGGATCCCGAGCTTGTTTTCCTTCTTGCCGACGGAAAACCCGGGAAAGTCGCGTTCGACCAGGAAGGCGGTGATGCCCTTGTAGCCCTTGGAGAAGTCGGTGTTGGCGAAGACGATGAAGATCCCGGCCTCGCCCCCGTTGGTGATCCAGAATTTGCGCCCGGTCAGCTCCCAGTGGTCGCCCTTGGATTCGGCCTTGCATTGCAGCGCGAAGGCGTCGCTGCCGCTGGCCGGCTCGGACAGCGCGTAGGCGCCGAGGAGGCTGGTCGTCAGGCGCGGGAAGTAGCGTTGCTTCTGCTCGGTGGATCCCCACCGCAAGAGGGCATTGTTGAAGAGAGTGTTGTGGACGTCCACGTAGATCGCGGCGGAGGCGTCGATGCGGGCCAGTTCCTCGATGGCCAGGGTGGCCAGGAAAATGGTGCCGCCGGCCCCGCCCCATTGATCCGGAACCTCGATCCCCATCAGCCCCAACTCGAAGAACTTGGCGACCAGGTCGGGGCGGAACTTGGCGGCCTCGTCCATTTCCATGACGTGGGGGGCTATCTCGGCCAGGGCGAAGTCGCGGACGGTCTGGCGGAAGAGCTGTTCTTCCTCGGACAAGACGGTGAGGGCGGGGACGATCGTTAGGGTCTCGGACACGGCACATAACTCCATTGAGGGCAAGAAGGTAGCGCCACGTCACCAAAGATAAATCCGAGCCGCGAAAACCGCAGCGGGACCGGCTGTGCAACCACATCGGGTTCGGACATCTCCGGGGACCAACATCTGGAGATACGACATGCGCGCGATCTGGTCCTTCGGCCTCATAACGGGCTTCATGTTCGGGGCGAGCCCCGCAAATCGGGTCACTAGGACCGCGACCGTCGAGGGTCGGGTACTCGACCCCACCGGCAAGGCGGTGCAAGGCGCCAGGGTCGTGGGCGGATCGAGTGGCCAGGCGCTAACCAATGCGAACGGCGAGTATCGACTGTCCGGCCTTCCCGTCGGATCGGTCACCATCAGGGCGATGGCGGTCGGGTACCAACCGAGCAGTCAGACCGTCCAGCTCGTCGAAGCACAGGTCAGGCGGGTGGATTTCGTGCTACGGCCCTCTCCGATCGCGCTCGATGAGCTGGCGGGGCCGGCCGAGAGCCGTCGGGCGGAGCGGGACGCCCGCCGGGACCACCCTTCGCAGGCCAAGCTCGGCGCCGCGCCGCTGGGCTACCCGGGCCCGGGCCGGACGATCGGGCAGCAGTTCAACACCGAGGAGTACCGTCACTTCGGCGACAACGGATGGCAGTCGTCGACCCGGCAGCCGCTGTCGACGTTTTCGATCGACGTCGACGCGGGCAGCTACGGCAACATCCGTCGGTTCCTGAAAGACGGCCGGCTCCCGCCGCCCGACGCGGTCCGGGTCGAGGAGATGATCAACTACTTCCGCTACGACTATCCGGCACCGCGCCGCGAAGAGCCCTTTTCGATCACCACCGAGGTGGCCGGCGCCCCGTGGCGGCCGGGCCACAAGCTGGCCCTGATCGGCCTCCAATCCGATCGGGTCGAGATGGCGGATCTCCCACCCACCAACCTCGTCTTTCTTCTCGACGTGAGCGGCTCGATGCAAAGCCCCGACAAGCTGCCGTTGGTCAAGTCCGCCTTCCGGCTTCTCGTCAACGAACTGAGGGAGCAGGATCGGGTGGCGATCGTGGTCTATGCCGGGGCGGCCGGGCTGGTGTTGCCATCGACCTCCGGCGGCGACAAACATCGGATCCTCGCCGCGATCGATGGCCTCGAAGCCGGTGGGTCGACCGCCGGTGGCGCCGGGATTCAGCTGGCGTACCAAGTTGCCCGAGACAACTTCCAGCGGGGTGGCAACAATCGGGTCATCCTGGCGTCGGACGGCGATTTCAACGTGGGTGTCTCCAGCGAAGGCGAGCTGGTACGACTGATCGAGGAGAGGCGGCGGGATGGGGTGTTCCTGACGGTGCTGGGATTCGGAACCGGTAACCTGAAGGACAGCAAGATGGAGCAGCTCGCCAACAAGGGGAACGGTCATTACGCCTACATCGACGACCTCCTCGAGGCCAAGAAGGTCTTCGTCCAGGAACTCGGCGCCACCCTGTTGACGGTGGCAAAGGACGTCAAGATCCAGGTCGAGTTCAATCCGGCGCGGGTCAAATCGTACCGACTGGTGGGCTACGAGAACCGGCTCCTCGACGATCGCGACTTCAACGACGATACCAAAGACGCCGGCGAGATGGGCGCCGGGCATTCGGTGACCGCGCTGTACGAGATCGTCCCCGCCGACGGCGAACCGGGCGAGGATGGCGCGGTCGATCCGCTCAAGTACCAGCGCCGGCCACGGGTCGGATCCGCCTCGGCGGACTGGTTCACCGTCAAACTCCGTTACAAGGAACCCGCCGGCGAGACCAGCCGGTTGCTCCAACGCGTGGTCGATCGCGAGACTCGGAGCGCGAGCGCCGATTTCCGCTTCGCGGCGGCGGTGGCCGAGTTCGGGATGTTGCTGCGGAACTCCGAATTCAAGGGGAAGGCGTCGTACGGGTCGGTCCTGGCCCAAGCCCGGGCCGCCCGCGGGCCGGACGACGAGGGATATCGGTCCGAGTTCATCAGGCTGGTGGAGACCGCGGCCCGGCTGGCCGGCCGGGGCGCCGACGTGACCGAGCACGGCTACTGAGCGGCGACGTTAGGGCGGTGGCGCGGGCGGGTGTCGACTCTGGCCCCGCCCGCCGCCGCATTTCACCGAACGATGACGGTCCTGGCGATCTCGGCCGGGGTCCGACCCCCGCCGAACTGAAGACCTCGAAGCACCAGCCGAACCTGGCCTGGCGACAGGGTCACGGTGACCGTCCGATTGAAGGTGACGAAATCCGCGGTGCAAACGGCGCCCGACGGCACCTCCTCGTCGTACGCGGTGAAGGTCACTCGGACGGTGCTCTCGGTCTCGATCCCTTCACCGGCCGGTCGGTTACAACTCGAGCTGCCGTAGGTGTTGTACCGGATCGTGGTCGGACCGGCGTTGACGGTGTCGGGAATGCCGGGAAAATCGTTGGGGGTCGGCCCCGGACCGATGATGGCTAGCTGCTTGCCATCGGGCACCGGCCCGAGCACGCCGGAGCACCCGAGAAGGGCCACCGCGGCTGGAAGCAGGGAGCGAACGCTTGGTGTCATGCCCATCGATACCTCGCCGGTCCGGATTGTGTCACCGGGCCGGTGAGGGGTCAAGGGTCCGAGGCCGTCAGGGGCCGTTCCGGATAGACCGCGGCGGCCGCCAGGAGGCCCGCCACCAGCGAGACCGCGGTCAGGACCATGCTGAACGCCGCATCGACCCCGGCCACGACCTGGCTCTCCATCAAGGCCGAGACGCTCCGAAACCCCACGCTGCCCGGAACCAGGGTGAGCAGGCCGGGTACCAGGGTGACGGCGGAGGGCCGGTTGGTCAGCCTATTGAACAGGTTACTGCCGAGCCCCAGCGCCAAGGCGCCGACGAAGACGCCCAGCTCGGGACCGAGCAGCGCGCTACCGGCCCGGGTGGCGACGAACGCCAAGGTCCCGGCGCCGAGGATCCACGGCGCGTCCCGGCGATCGGCCTTGAGCAACAGGGTAAACGCCGCGGCGCTGACCACCAGCGCGAGCCAGATGGTGCCCGGAGCCAGGGCCACCGGAGCGACCGACGTCACCGGGCCGAGCACCGCGGTCGCGAGCCGACTCCCGAGGGCGACGCCGAAACCGATCCCAATGAACGTCATGAACGCGCCGGCCATTCGGGTGGTACCCGCGGTCAACTGCCGGGTGGCCAGTTCGGCGATCGCGGTGGTGAGGGTGAGTCCGGGGACCAGCACGATCAAACCCGCCAAGGTCGCGATCGGCACCGACACCCCTCCGACCGCGGCGGCAATCGCCGCCACCCCGAACGAGGACAGAGTGGCGGCCGCGAGCTCGAACACTCGGCCGAGGTTGGCAAGGCGAGCCGCGATGACCGCCAGGAGGCCCACCGCGAGGCCGATCACCGCGGCGACGATGACCTCCCGCGCCCCGCCGCCCAGGAATCGCGCCGCGGCACCGGACGCGAGGCTGAAGGCCAGGACGGTCCAGAGTCCGGGTCGGCTCGGCGCCTGCTCCAGCCGAACCAGCTGGCGGGTGCCCTCCTCCGGCGACTGGGCTCCGAGCAACACCGACCGGGCGATCTCGGTGACGCGAACCAGGCGGCCCAGATCCGGCGGCATCGGCTCGGTTCGGATCATGAAGGTTCGCTGCATCAAGGCGGTCCCGAAGGACGCGAAGATCGACGTCGGGGTGGCGAAGTACTGACCGGTGAGACCCAGGTGGTCGCTGGTCGCCTCGAGCGCTTCTTCGAGTCGATGGCTGGCGTGACCGGAGGAGTGGAGCGCCGAGGCGAGCTTGAGCACGAATGGAATCCGGGCGTCCGCCTCGCCCGGCTGAACGGGGAGCGTCATCGTTAGGCGCGCCCGGCGGCCAACACGTCGAGCGCCACCGGCACCCGGCCCAGCGGTGCCGAGACCTGGGCCCCTTGGACCCGTTCCCGTACCGCCGCGAGCATCTCCCGCCCGATCGCCACCCCCTCCGCCAAGGCGGCTTCCTTGCCGGCGTCGCTGGCCCGCCGCATCCGGTCCACCGTGCTCGCGGGTACCGTCACGCCAGGCACCTCGTTGGCGAGGAATTCGGCGTTCCGGAGCGAGACCAGGGGCCAGATCCCGGCCACGATCGGGATCCGGAACGACTCGACCCGGCGGAGGAAACGATCGAGCTGGTCGATGTCGAATACCGGCTGGGTAATGGCGAACTCGGCCCCCGCCTCCGCCTTCCAGGCGAAACGACGCAGCTCGCGGTCGGGATCCGGGGCCGCTGGATTGACGCCGACGCCGATGACGAAGCTGGTCGGTTTCCCGATGACGTTCTTGCCCGGATCGAGGCCGCGGTTGAGCTGCGCCACGAGATTGGTCAGGCCGATCGCATCGATGTCGAACACCGCGGTGGCATCGGGGTAGGGGCCCATCTTGGGCGGATCCCCGGTGACCAGCAGCAGATTGCGTAGCCCCGCGGCGGCGGCGCCGAGCAGGTCGGACAGCATTCCGAGCAGGTTCCGGTCGCGACAGGCGTAGTGGACGACGGTTTCCAGGCCGACTTCCCGTTCGATCATCAGGCCTGACAGCAGCGCCCCCATCCGGCTCTGGGCGCGGGGGCCGTCGGGAACGTTCACCGCGTCGACGCCGGCGGCCTTGAGCGCGCGGCATTGCTCAAACATTGGTCCAGGGTCGGTCCCCCGAGGGGGGACGATCTCGACCGCGGTGATGAACTCCCCGCGGGCCAGCTTGCCGCCGTAGCGCGATCGCTGACCCAACGGGACCGGCGCGGCCCCGGCCGCCTCCGCTTCCACCCGGACCACGGCGGTCGGATGCCGGGGCACGACCGAGCGGACGAACGAGCGGATGGCCTTGATGTGTTCCGGGGTCGTGCCGCAGCAGCCGCCCACGAAGCGGGCCCCCGCCTCCACCATCCGGCGGGCATACTCGGCGACGTACTCGGGACTCGCCATGTAGATCTTCCGGTCGGCCACCTCGCGGGGGAGACCGGCGTTGGGTTGGGCCGCGATCGGCACGTTCACCACCGACACCAATCGCTCGACCACCTCGAGGATCGCCTGGGGACCGACCGAGCAGTTGACCCCGACCACGTCGGCGCCGGCCGCCTCGAGGGCCGGACCGAACACCTCCGGCCGGCTCCCGTACCCGGTCAGCCCGTCTTCGCCCACCGTCATCTGGGCGATGATCGGAAGGCCGCTGACACTTCGGACCCCCTCGATGGCCGCTCGGATCTCGGCCAAGTCGGCGAAGGTCTCCAGGATGAACCCGTCGACCCCGCCCTCGAGCAACCCGGCGGCCTGGCGGGCGAAGGCATCGCGCGCCTCGGCGACGGAGACCTCGCCAAGCGGCTCCAGCCTGACGCCCAGCGGACCGACGGCCCCGACCACGGCCGCCCGGTCTCCGGCCGCCGCTTTGGCGAGTTTGGCCGCCGCCGCGTTGAGCCGCTCGGTATCGGCGGCGAGGCCGTATTGGGCCAGCTTGAAAGGGTTGGCGCCGAAGGTGTTGGTCTCGAGAATCTCGGCCCCGGCTTTGACATACGCCCGATGGATCTCGCGGACCAGGTCGGGTTGTCTGGTGGCCGATTCGTCGAAGCAGACATTGAGGAAGATGCCTTTGCCGTACAACATGGTCCCCATGGCGCCGTCGACCACGTGGACCTGGCCGTCGTCGATCAACTCACGGAGGCTGGGCATTGATCCCTCCTTCCTAACGAAAAACCCGGGGCTAAAACAGCCACGGGTCGGGCGTTTTAGCAGGTTGTTTTACGTGGCCGCAATCAGCGCAAATCACCACGAATCGATTGTGCCCACAAGACTAACGAGTCGCCTGGGCCATTTCCAGCCGGTCTGCTGCAACGGGGGTGCCAAGACGGTCCGGGGAACCCCGGCGCCGGAAGGCCGCAGGCTGCCCGACGGCCCGGTTGGTCGACCCGAAGGCGCCTTGGTTCGCCGCGAGCCGGATAACCAGCAGTTTGACCAGCGCCACTCGACCCGGCAGACTTCAGGACGTAGAGCCGCCGGTCGGCAGGCCGCCGATTCAACGGGGCGACTCCAGGATCGCCGGAGACCGCGGTCGAAGGACACCGAGACGGGTTTCCATGGCGTGATTCTGCTCTGGACGAGAGGGTCATGATCCGAGCCAATCGACGGACCATCGCCTGGTGGATCGTGGTCGCCCTCGGTTGGTTGGTCGCGCTCTACGCCTTGGCGACCGCCGCCTTGGGAGCCAAGGTCTACCCGCCCGACCTCCGCGATGCCTTCCTGGCCCGCCCGTGGGCGATCACCAGCCACGCGTTCTTCGGGGCCATCGCCATGTTGATCGGTCCCTGGCAGTTCCGCCGCGGCCCGGGGTGGAATCGGCGGCGCCATCGATGGGTCGGGCGCGGCTACCTCGTGGCGTGCTTACTCTCGGGCGTCGCCGGGTTGTTCATGGCCTTCTACTCGTTCGGGGGGCTGGTCACTCACCTCGGGTTCGGGTTGCTGGCGATCGGGTTGCTCACCACGACGGGGGCGGCCTACTGGTCGATTCGGGCCAAGCGGGTCGCCGAGCATCGGGCCTGGATGATCCGGAGCTATGCCCTGATCTTCGCGGCGGTGACCCTCAGGATCGAGCTTCCGGTTCTGACCGCGACGCTCCAGGGATTCGAACCGGCCTATCGCATCATCGCCTGGCTCTGTTGGGTGCCCAATCTGCTCGCGGCCGAGTGGTACCTCCGGAGCGCCGCGACCCGGCCGAGCGATCCGCTCCCCGAGGCGCGCTAGCGAATCGGCGCTAGGGACGGTAACCCAAGTTGGGAGCAAGCCAGCGCTCCGCCTCGGCCACCGTCCAGCCCTTCCGGGCGGCGTAGTCGACCACCTGATCGCGGCCCAGCCTGCCGACCCCGAAGTAGTGCGCTTCCGGGCGCCAGAAGTACATCCCGCTCACCGAGGCGGCCGGGAGCATCGCGTAGCTTTCCGTCAGCACCATGCCGGCCGCGTCCTCGGCGCCGAGCAGCGCGAACAGCGTGCCTTTTTCGGTGTGGTCCGGACAGGCTGGGTACCCCGGGGCCGGCCGGATGCCTTGATACCGCTCGCGAACCAGCTCCTCGTTGGAGAGCCGCTCGTCCGCGGCGTAACCCCAGAACTCCCGGCGGACCCGCTCGTGGATCCGCTCCGCCAAGGCCTCGGCCAGCCGATCCGCGAGGGCCTTGGCGAGGATGGCCCGATAGTCGTCGTGGCCGGCGGCGTGTTGGGCGACCAACGCCTCGAGCCCGATGCCGGCGGTCACGGCGAACAGGCCGAGGTAGTCGGCTGCCCCGCTCGCGGTCGGAGCGACCCAGTCGGCCAGCGCCAGGTTGGGCTTGTCGCCGGCCTTCTTGTGCTGCTGGCGCAGCGTGTGGAGCACTGCCCGGCGGTTGCTGCGGGCCTTGTCCTCGAACAGCACGATGTCGTCGCCCCGGGCACCGGCGGGGAAGAACCCGACGACCGCCCGGGCTTCGAGGAGGCGCTCCGCCACGATCTGGTCGAGCATTTCCCGGGCATCGCGGTAGAGCTCGGTGGCGGCCTTGCCGACGACGGGGTCGTCGAGGATCGCGGGGAAATGGCCGGCCAGCTCCCAAGCCTGGAAGAAGGGGGTCCAATCGATCCGATCGACCAGCTCGCCTAACGGATATCCGGAGAACGCTCTGGTGCCCAGGAAGCCGGGTTCCGGCGCTTCGATCGCGGGGTCGAAACGGCCCCGGTTGGCACGGGCGTCGGCCAATGGGATCAGCCGGTCGCCCGAGGTTCGGTCGGCGTGGGCCTCGCGAAGCTCCTGGTACTCGGCCCGGGTCCGGGCGATCAGGGCGTCGCCGAGCGATTCGCTCACCAGGCTGCCGGCCACGCCAACCGCTCTCGATGCGTCGGTCACGTGGATCACCGGCCCGGAGTACGGCGGCGCGATCTTGACCGCGGTGTGTGCCTTCGAGGTGGTTGCCCCCCCGATCAAGAGCGGCAGCTCGAGTCCCCGTCGTTCCATTTCGGCGGCGACCACCGTCATCTCCTCGAGCGATGGGGTGATCAATCCGGAAAGACCGATCATGTCGACGTCACGGGCGATCGCGGTGTCGAGGATCTTGGTCATCGGCACCATGACACCGAGGTCGATCACCTCGAAATTGTTGCACTGGAGCACCACGCCCACGATGTTCTTGCCGATATCGTGGACATCACCCTTGACGGTGGCGAGCAGGACCCGCCCTTTGGCGCGCTGCTCCGCCGTCTTCTCCGCCTCGATGAACGGGATCAAGTAAGCAACCGCCTTCTTCATCACCCGGGCGCTCTTGACCACCTGGGGCAAGAACATCTTGCCGGCGCCGAACAGGTCGCCCACGACGTTCATGCCGTCCATCAACGGTCCTTCGATGACCTCGATCGGCTTGGCGGCCTCCCGGCGGGCCTCCTCGGTGTCCAGATCGATGTACTCGTCGATCCCTTCGACGAGCGCGTGGGTCAGCCGTTCCCGGACCGGCCTCTGGCGCCAGGACAGATCCTGCTGTTTCGCGGCGGCCTGGCCCCGGACCGAATCGGCGACCGCGAGCAGCCGTTCGGTGGCGTCCGGCCGGCGATTCAGTACCACGTCCTCGACCCGTTCGAGGAGGTCCCGGGGGATATCGTCGTAGACCGGAAGGGCGCCGGCGTTGACGATCCCCATCGTCAGGCCGGCCTCGATGGCGTGGTAGAGAAAGACGGTGTGGATGGCTTCGCGGACCGGCTCGTTGCCCCGGAACGAGAACGAGACGTTGCTGACGCCACCGCTCACCGACGCGTGGGGGAGTTCCGCCTTGATCCGCCGAGTCGCCTCGATGAACTCGACGGCGTAGTTGGCGTGCTCCTCGATGCCGGTGGCAATCGCGAAGATGTTCGGGTCGAAAATGATGTCCTCGGGTGGAAACCCGATCCGCTCGGTGAGGAGTCGGTAGGCCCGCCGGCAGATGGCGACCTTCCGCTCCGCCGAGTCGGCCTGGCCCTGCTCGTCGGAGGCCATGACGATGACCGCCGCGCCGTACCGGCGCACCAGCCCTGCCTGACGGAGGAACTCGGCTTCGCCCTCCTTCAGGCTGATCGAGTTCACCACGCCCTTGCCTGAGACGTTCCGGAGCCCCGCTTCGATGACGGTCCATTTCGAGGAATCGATCATCACCGGCAGCTTGGCGATGCCCGGTTCGCTCGCCACCAGTCGGAGGAACCTGGTCATCGCCGCCGCCGAGTCGAGCATCCCTTCGTCCATGTTGACGTCGATGATCTGCGCGCCGTTGTCGACTTGCTGGCGGGCGACTTCGAGAGCGTCGTCGTACTTGTCCTCCGCGATCAGCTTGGCGAACCGCCGCGAGCCGGTGACGTTGGTCCGTTCGCCGACGTTGACGAAAAGGGTCTCGGGGCCGATGGTGAGCGGCTCGAGTCCCGCCAGGCGAAGCCGTTTGGGTGGCTCGGGGATCGGGCGGGGCGCGAGGCCGTCGACGGCGGCCGCGATGGCGCGGATGTGATCCGGCGTGGTCCCGCAGCACCCACCCACCACGTTGAGTAACCCGCTCCGGGCGAACTCGGCGAGCGTTTCCGCCATGAACTCGGGGGTATCGTCGTACTCGCCAAAGGCGTTCGGCAGCCCCGCGTTGGGATGGGTGCTCAGGTAGGTCGGGGCGACCCGGGCCAGCTCGTGGACGTACTGGCGGAGCGCCGGCGCGCCCAGGGCGCAGTTCAGTCCAACGATCAATGGCTCGGCGTGGGCGATCGAGTTGAACAATGCCTCGGTGGTTTGTCCCGAGAGGGTCCGGCCGCTCGCGTCGGTGATGGTCCCCGACAGCCACAGCGGCACTTCTTCTCCGCGGTGCTCGAAACGCTCCCGGGCGGCGAACACCGCGGCCTTGAGATTGAGCGAGTCGAAGAAGGTCTCCATGACCAGCAGGTCGACGCCGCCGTCGAGCAGCGCGTCGACCTGCTCGGCGTACGATGCGACCAACTGCTCGAAATCGATCGTCCGTTTGCCGGGGTCGTTGATGTCCGGCGACAGCGAGGCCGAGCGGGTGGTCGGCCCCACCGAGCCGGCCACGAATCGGGTCCGGCCGGTCGCCTGAGCGACATCGTCGGCTACCTGGCGGGCCAGCCGAGCCCCTTCGAGGTTGTATTCCCGGGCGAGACTCTCCATGTCGTAGTCGGCCAACGAGATCGAGGTCGAGGTGAAGGTGTTGGTCTCGACCATGTCGGCGCCGGCTTCGAGGTAGGCTCGGTGGATCCCGGCCACCAGGTCCGGTTGGGTCAAGTTGAGGAGGTCGTTGTTGCCCTTGAGGTCCTTCGGCCACGACGCGAATCGGCTGCCCCGGTAGTCGGCCTCGGTCAGCCGGTGACGCTGGATCATGGTGCCGTAGCCGCCGTCGAAGACGACGATCCGCCGGGCCAACAGCGCCCGCAGCTCGGCAATTCGCCTGGCCCGATCCGTCACGCCCCCACGTCCTTTCCAACACGAAACCCGGTGGCTAAAACGGCCCCCGGGCGAGCGTTTTAGCGAGTTGTTTTACGTGGCCGCAATCAGCGCAAATCACCACGACGACGATTGTGCCGGAAGCTATGCAGTCTCCGTGCCAAAGACAATTCCGAGCCGCTGCCTAACTACCGATGCGGCCAGCCCCTCGACTTCCACGGTCTTTCGCCGATCGGTCAGCCCGCCGACGATGCGGACCGCTCTCCGCGGCAGGTCCAATCGCCGAGCGATCAGCTCGACCACCGCGGCGTTGGCCGCGCCGTCGACCGGGGGCGCCGCGATCCTGAGCTTGATGGTGTCGCCGTGAGGACCGACGATCTCGCTTCGGCTGGCCCGGGGCTGGACGTGGACCGTGAGACGGGTCCCGGCCGCCGAGGCGACGATGGCCATCAGCCGGTTATCGCCCAGACCAACTCCCGTAGCAGCAGCAGCGCGAAGTAGCCGAGGACCGGGCTGATGTCGATGATGCCGAGTGGCGGGATCCGGCGGCGGATGGGACCGACCAGCCACTCGGTGAGGGTCGTCACGGCGCGCATCAATCGGGAATACGGCGAGGCGCCTAGCCACTGCCCGACGACCCGAATCAGCAGCGCGGCCATGACCAGGCCGATGGCCATGCTCACCACGATCCCGACCGCCTGCAACGGCGACGCCTGCCGGAGAGCGAACAAGGTCATCACGAACCCAGCGGCCCACTGGGTGAGGGCCACCAGAACGAGTCCGGCGAGGACCGCGAGTCCGAACAACCACAACGAGCCGTCCTGCGGGTTGCCGCCCCGACGCATGATTCGGCTTTCGATCGGGCGGAGCAGGGGGTCGCTCAGTCGGCGTACGCCACGGGACCAGGCCCCGAAGGGGTTGAGGTAACGCCGGCGGACGGCCCAATGGGTGAGTCCGACGACAGCCGCGACCAGCACCATCGCGAGTGCGATGCCCCGAACCGCGAAGAGGACCACCACCCAGGGGTGCACCGGTCGCCTAGCCCTCGCAGTTGACCGAGGTGGGGCGGATCCGGCCGCAGGCGATGGTCTCGTCCATGCCCCTGGCCAACGGTCCGCATGCGGCGGTCTGGGCCGTCTCCGCCGCGGCTGCCTGGTCGGGACCCGACGCCTTGGCGCAACGGCTGCCGCCGCCAAAATCGACGCAGACTTCGCAGGTGACGGCCTGCGGCTTGAGGGTGGTGTACGCCAGGAATGCGACGAAGGCCGCCGCAACGATCCAGAAAACCGCCGTTCGAGAAAGCCGCATTCGAGAACCTTTGCCGCCTTCGCGGCGTTTGCATCGGGACACCCGACTCGTTACCGTACCGCCATGACTCACTGGGTCCGCCGCCTCGTCCTGCTCGCCGCGCTGGCCGCCATGGCCGTGGCGCTCCCGGCGTGGGCCGATGGCGAGCACTGCAAAGCGCCCCAGACCAGTGAGTCGACCCACCACCACGCCGACCCCGGGAAAGATATCGACCCAGCGGCCGACTGTCCTCACTGCCCGCCGGCCGATTGCGGGCGACACAGTCACTGCGCGGTGTCGATCGACCAGGGAGTCACCGACTCCCCGGGCCGTCCGAGGGCCCCGGCGGCCAGCGCGAGCCTCGCCCGCATCCGGGCCTGGTCGGCCACGGTCAGGTCCGCGCCGCCGACCCCGCCTCCGCAGACCGTCCTCGTCTAGCACCGGCTGACCAACAGCCATTGCGCCAGCCCGGCCATTGGGGTCGCGGGCTGAGCCCAACCCGTTTCGGCAAGGACGCTTCATGATCGGAATGCCCAGGACAGCCGCGTTCGTCGCGGTGGGACTATTGATGATTGGGCCAAAGCGCCTGGGGGCGCAGATCGATTACCGCAATCTCGACGACGGCCGCCCCAACCGGGTGACGGATGCCCAACCGGTCGAGCGCTATGCCTTCGAGGTGTCGCTGCCGTATCTGTTTCGGCGCGACGGCGGCGCCTCGACCCACGGCGTGAGCCCCCATCTCGATTTCGGGGCTGGCCGCAATCTGATGGTGGGATTGGGCGTCGACATCGAGCAAGGGCCCCAGGATGAGGCCTCGCTCGACGCGTCGGTGTTCTGGAATCCCCGCCGGGAAACCGTCGGGCTTCCCGCGGTCGCGATGGCGGCCCACCTGACGACCGACTTCGGCGCGGCGGCGCTCGAGGTGGGAGCGCTTTTCACCCGGTCGTTAGGCCGGTCCCGCCTCCACGCCAACGGGGCCGCTCGGATGACCGGCGGCCGGTCGGGGGAACTGGCACCCGACTGGTGGGTCGGGGCGGCCTGGGACTACACCCTGTTACGAAGCAGCACGCTCCTCGCGGTGGAAATGGTGGCTGAGCGCCCGGCGGGCCTCGAGGTCAGTTGGAGCATCGGCGGGGGGCTCCGACGACAGCTTACCCCGACGCTGGTCGGGTTCGCCGGCGGGCGGCAGTCCCTCGACGGCGGTGGCACGGAATTGACCCTTGGCGTCAGTCACGCGTTCGCCGTCGCGTCCCTGATGCCCCGACCCCGGAGGCCCCGATGATTCGTTGGATCGTGCTCTGCTGTGGCCTCACGGCCGGGACCCTGGCCGCCCAGAGCCGTGACGAGCAGTTCTATTTCCCCGGCAAGTTCAACTGGACCTTCCTCAAGACCTACCCGGAGGCCGGCCGACTCTTCAACGCATTCGACTATGGCCATGCGATCCTCTACGAACGGCTGCTGATCGATCCCACCGGCTCGGTCGCCGCCTTGGAGGAGAAGGAGTTCAACTATCTCGTCGACGATCTCCTCAAGCGGCCGCCCCGTTTCGCGATCGCCGAGGAGGCCGTGATGCCGCGTTACAGTCGGCTGGCCTGGCGCGCGAAAGCGATGTTCGAGCGAGCCCACATTCTCCACCGGCAGATCTACGACGTCCACGCCGACGAACGGCTCGGCATGCCGGAGCGCCACGCCCTCGTCGAAGAGCTGACCGACCGCTACCTGGCCGACCGGTACGCCTTCACCGACAAGCCCAAAGCAATGGAGCTGATGGATGAGCAGTATTTCAGTCAGAGTTTTCGGCGGGCCTACCCAAAATTCAATGGACTGATCTGGGCCTACCACTGGCTCCAGGTGGGGCTGTACGAGGCGCTGCTGGCCACGGACGAGCCGACCGACCGGCGCCGGTACATCACCGAGAATCTGGACCGTTTCTGGGCCATGGTGCCTAACGCACCCACCGGACTGCCGTCAGTGATGCCGATGACCTCGGCGGTGGCCCCGCGGTTCAGCAAGGAGCATCCCAGGGCGGCGGTGATCTTCGACAATCTCCACATGATGCACGACATCATCTCGGATATCCTCCACTCGGACAAGGTCCCCCGCGATCGGAAGGCGGCCGTGATCGAGGAAGCGCTCGACGAGTTTCAGAACCCCGATCGGAACGTGATCGACATGGAGCACTGGTGGATGATGGCCGAGCACATGGGGGGTGTCGACAAGATGGGTGGGGTCGCCAGCCCGAGCCCCCGGCCCTGACCCTACTTGGCGCCTGGGGTGTCCTCGGGAGTGACCCCGTCGGCGATCGGAAGCACCGCGGTCCGCCACCCGCTGGCGAAGGTCACCGTCAGCCGGTAGCCGAGGGTATCCGCTACCACCGAGGCCACCCCGGGCAGGCTTCTGGCGTAATCCGCGGCTTTGGTGACCTGAGTGGCCCGAGCCTCGACGCCCTGGCCCCCGTCCCATTGGCCCAGCGCGCGGCCGATGGCCATCACCTTCGCCTGTTCGCTGCCGTAGCGGGCATACTGGGCGGCCGGAATCAGCCCGGCCTGGTCCTGAACGGTCGACCGAAGGTCGTAGGGGCGGCAGGCCAGGGCCGAGAGAACGACAACGCTCGCGAGCGCTACGCGGGACATTGGGGCGAATCCGGGGCTGGGGGAATGGAGGGAATATAATCCGGAGGCTAGATTTGGCCGGCTGGGACGCCTCACCACCTTCACCGATCGAGCGACCTCATGTCCGCCAACATTCCCGCCCCGCGCAACGAACCGATCCTCAACTACTCCCCGGGCTCTCCGGAACGCGCCGCGATCAAGGCCGCGTTGAAGGCGATGGCATCGGAGGTCGTCGACATTCCCTTGATCATCGGCGGCAAGGAGATCAGGACCGGGCGAACCCACGACGTGGTCGCCCCTCACGATCACCGGAAAGTGCTCGCCAAGGTACACCTGGCCTCCGGCCGCGAGATCACCCAGGCCATCCAAGCAGCTGATCGAGCCTATCGCGATTGGTCTCAGATGCGGTTCGAGGACCGTGCCGCGGTCTTTCTCCGAGCCGCCGATCTCCTCGCCGGTCCCTGGCGCCAGATCATCAACGCCGCCACCATGCTCGGCCAGAGCAAAACGATCTTCCAGGCGGAGATCGACGCCGCCTGCGAGATGATCGATTTCTTCCGGTTCAACGTCGGGTACGCCAAGGAGCTCAGCCAGCAGCAACCGGTTTCGTCGCCGGGGGTCTGGAACCGCCTCGAATACCGGCCCCTCGAAGGGTTCATCTACGCCATCACGCCGTTCAACTTCACGGCCATCGGCGGCAACCTCGCCGGCACGCCGGCCTTGATGGGCAACACCGTGGTCTGGAAGCCCGCCGCCACCGCGATGCTGAGCAACTACTACACCTACAAGCTGCTCGAGGCGGCCGGTCTTCCGCCCGGGGTCATCAACTTCGTCGCCGGCAACTCGGTGATGATCACCGATCGGGTCCTGTCCGACCGGCGGCTGGCCGGGGTGCATTTCACCGGATCGACGGGGGTCTTCCAGTCGATCTGGAAGCAGGTCGGCGAGCGGGTCGCGCACTACGCGACCTATCCCCGCCTGGTGGGAGAAACCGGCGGCAAGGACTTCGTGATTGCCCACCCGAGCGCCGACCCCCAGGCCGTCGCCGTGGGCTTGGTCCGTGGAGCCTTCGAGTATCAGGGCCAGAAATGCAGCGCGGCGTCGCGGGCCTACATCCCCCAGAGTCTCTGGAAGCCTGTGCGCGACGCGATGCTCGGGATGATCGCCGAGATCAAGATGGGTGACGTGGCCGACTTCCGGAACTTCATGGGCGCCGTGATCGACGCCAAGTCGTTCGCGAAGCTCACCGGGTATCTCGAACAGGCCAAGAAGGACCGGGGCGTGAGCATCCTCGCCGGCGGCAACGGCGATGACCGCAAGGGGTATTTCATCGAGCCGACCCTGATCCAGGTCAAAGATCCCAAGTACCGGACCATGTGCGAGGAGCTGTTCGGGCCGGTGCTGACGGTTTATGTCTATCCCGACAACGCCTGGAAGCAGACCCTGAGCCTGGTCAACACGACCAGCCCCTACGCCCTGACCGGCTCGGTCTTCGCCACCGACCGCCGCGCGATCGCCGAGGCCACCGCGACCCTCCGCCACGCCGCCGGCAACTACTACGTCAACGACAAACCGACCGGCGCGGTGGTCGGCCAGCAACCCTTCGGCGGCGCCCGAGCCAGCGGCACCAACGACAAGGCGGGCTCGATCTTGAACCTGATTCGCTGGGTCTCGGCCCGAACGATCAAGGAGACCTTCGTCCCGCCGACGGACTACAAGTACCCGTTCATGGCGGGGCAGTAACCGGAATGACCCTTGGCCGCGCGGCCGTCCTGGCCGCGCTCGCCTCCTTTGGCCCCGGTCAGGCAGCGAGCCAGGAGCCCCAGTGGCGATACCTGGCGCGGCACCTCGAGTGCGCCCTATTCCAGGAGACCATCCGCACCAAGGTGCGGGGAGAAAGCGGCGGGGCGATCGTGGAGGATCGGGCCGGGCGAGAGGCGATCCTCGCCGTCACCGCCCGGGACTCCTCCGGCGACCTCGCCGTCGAAGCCTGGTTCGACTCGTTGTCGGTATGGCGGGAGACCTCGGCGGGCCGGGAGACGCCCGACGCCGATGGCGTGCTGGGTGGGCGGTACCGCGGTTCCCTGTCGCCGGGTGGCCGGTATCACGGCGCCAAGACCCCGTTCATTCCCGCTGACGTCGCCGACGTGGCCGACTTGAGCCAGACCTTGTCCGAGTTCTTCCCGCGACTCCCTGGAGGCCGGCTCACGGTCGGTGGGACCTGGAGAGACTCGACCGGCCTCGAGATTCGCCGTCCGGACGCCGACCGGCGCGGTGGCCAGAGCCGGCTCGAGTGGACCTGGAACCGGCGCCGATCGGATCGGGCCGAGGTGACCGACACCCTGGCGGTCACGGTGGAGCAGATGATCAGGGAAACCGGCGACCTGGTCTGGTCGGACCGGCTCGGACCGCTGACCTGGAACCGCCGTCTCGTCATCACCGCCAAGATTCCCACGACCGGCGGGGTCCGCCGTTCGATCACCTCGACGATCCAGCAGGAGATCTCGGTGGTTCGCCTGGTGGAGCGGGAACCGTGTCGCTAGAACCTGGAGAGCCATCATGACCGTCGTCCGCGCCGCCGTCGTCCAAGACGCCTCCGTTGGCTTCGATCCGACCGCCACCCTCGATCGGGTCGCCGCCCGATTGGCCGAGGCGAGCCGGGAGAAGGCGGAGCTGGTGGTGTTTCCCGAGGCGTTCGTCGGTGGCTACCCGAAGGGAGTCGACTTCGGGGCCAGGGTGGGGATGCGGAGCGACCAGGGCCGGGTGGATTTCGAGGTCTACTGGAATGGCGCGATCGAGGTGCCCGGCCTGGTGACCGAGCAGCTCGGGGCGTTGGCCGGGGAGTACGGGGTCCATCTGGTGATCGGGGCGATCGAGCGGGCTGGCGGAACCCTTTACTGCACGGTGCTCTTCTTCTCGCCGGAGGGGGCGCTCCTGGGCCGGCACCGCAAGGTGATGCCGACCGCCATGGAGCGGATCATCTGGGGCTTCGGCGACGGCTCCACCCTCCCGGTGCTCGACACGCCGTTAGGCAGGCTCGGCGCGGTGATCTGCTGGGAGAACTACATGCCGCTGTTGCGGACCGCGATGTACGGCCAGGGGGTCGAGCTGTACTGTGCCCCGACCGTGGATGACCGCGAGGTCTGGGCGGCCAGCATGCGCCACATCGCCCGGGAGGGGCGGTGCTTCCTCCTCTCCGCCTGCCAGCATGCTCGGCGTCGCGACTACCCGCCCGACTACCACCCGGTTCAGGGCGACGACCCCGACACCGTCTTGATTCGGGGCGGTAGCTTGATCGTCGACCCTCTCGGTACCGTCCTGGCCGGCCCGGTCTACGACCAGTCGTGCGTCCTGGTCGCCGATTGCGACATGAGCGCGATTCCACGAGCCAAATACGACTTCGACCCGGTCGGACACTACGCCCGGTCCGACATCTTTTCCCTGACGGTCGATACCGCCCCGAAGCCGCCGGTGCGCTTCCTCCCGGAGACCTAACGGTAGGACGCGATCTCGGCGGCGAGATTCCGCCGGGCCGGCCCCTCGAGGCCGGCGAACTCGGCGGTCTGAAAGATCCGGGGCCGGTCGAGGAACCGCTGGAGCACCTCGGCCCGCTTGATCCGATACAGGGCGCCGGGAACCCACCGAAACTCGAGACGAATCTGGTCGGCGTAATGGCGGTAGGCCTCCGCCGGGGCACCCAGGATGGCGAGATCGATGTCGAGGAACAGGGGACCGTCCGGGAGGTCCTCAGGTGCCTGGTGTCCAGCGGTAGCCAGGATCAGCCGCGAGGCGGTCGCGACGCTCGGTGCCATCGCTGGGACGACGAGCGGGTCGGCGGTCGCCTCGGGCGAGCAATCCTTGATCAACAGCTCGGCGCTCCGGGCCTCGTTGTCGCTTCGGCGAGGCCGGTAGACCGCGTCGTGGTACCAGATCGCCAAAGCGAATGCGGCCGGGTCGGCGAGGGCGTCCCGATGGCGAGCGGCCAGACTGAACATCGTCACGACATGGTCGAGGGTGTGGTAATGGCGCCAGCGCTCGCGGTAACGCTTGGCGAGGCCCTGGGCGAGTCGATCGGCCCGGGCCGGCCCGATGGCGCAGCGGGCCATCGCTTCGGCGAGCCAGGACTCGGCGAGTGGACTGGGGCGCAGGAGGGTGGACATTCGGCAGGAAGCTTCCGTGCTCGGCGCCGCGGCGCAAGGGCTCCCCGAGGCTCCATGGCTTGGCCTGGCCTGCCGGGCGACGCGAGTCGATCCCACCGAAGCCCTCCGAAGCGAGTGACCGCCCTTGTCGTCGAGCGACCGAGTTCCTTAGGTTTAGGGAACCTCACGGGAGAACCCGCCGGATGTCGGAAGCATTTCGCAGTTCCGACGAGTTCGACGAACAAGCCCACCAGTTGTACAACCAAGCCCGCTACGACGAGGCGATCGCCATCCTCAGGGACGGCCTCGCGGTGTACCCCCAGTCGGTCGAGTTGCACGTCGGGCTCGGCTACGCCTTCCTGGCCCGCGAGGACTACGCCTGGGCCAAAGGAGCCTTTACCGCCGCCCTGGTAATCGAGCCCGATCACGAGGACGGCCTCGCCGGCCTGGGCGAGGTCGAGCTCCGGATGGGCAACAAGGTCGCGGGTTTGAAGGCTTTCGACCGGTTGCTGGCGTTGGGCTTCCAGGAAGACCACGATCTGATGCTCCAGATCGGCCGGGCCCTGTTCCGCGAGGGCCACCTGGCCCAGGCCCATCGGTTCTTCGAATTGGCGGCCAGCGCCGAACCGGAGTGCGAAGAAGCGGCGGCCTGCATGGGGTACGTGTCGCATCGGTTGGCCAAGGAAGGCGCGGCCCTCTTCTGGCTCCGGCGAGCGCTCGCGATCGATCCGACCTTCGCCGAACCCCGGATCTATCTCGCCAATCTCCTCTACGACCGGGGCGAAAGCGCCGCGGCCCTGTTTCACTTCGAGGGAACGGATCCCGAGGAGCACTTCGACGAGCTCGGGCTGTTTCGGACCGTCGAACTCAAACGGATGTTCTACCGGTTGGCCGACGACGACCGGTCGCTGGCGCCGTGGTACCAGCGGGTCAGCGAGCTGATGACCGAGGCCGATCCGATCGAGGATCTCCTCGCGGAAATCGAGAGCACCTATCGCGACGGCGCGGTCAAGGATCCCAACCAGCTCGAGCTCTTCGGGACGATGCTGACCGAGTTGCAGCAAATGCAGCGGAAATCGGGGCAGCGACCCGATCATCACCAGGTCACCACCCTCGGCGGTCATCAGCTCAGGGGCACTTGGGAGGAGATTCTTCTCCAGTTCAAGGCGAGCGACCAGGCCAGCGCCCATCAGTCGCTCCCGGACTTCATGGCCCAGCTCGCCATTCGGGGCAAGCGCGAGACCGGGGTCACGATTCCCACGACCGACGCGGAGGCCTTCATCCAGGGCGCCGCCGAAGCCGGGGTGCTCCGGATCGTTCATTGAGCCGTTCGCGGTCCGGGATGACGTCGTGGATCGAGGGTGTCGAGCGGCGCGTCCTCGCCAACGGCCTCACGGTTCTCGCCCAGTACGATCGCCACGCGCCCGCCGTGGCCATGGTCACCCACGTCAAGGCCGGGTTCTTCGACGAGCCGGACCGATGGCAGGGGATCAGCCACGTTCTCGAGCACATGTTCTTCAAGGGCACCCCCACCCGGGGCGTGGGGCAGATCGCCGCGGAGACCAAAGGGCTGGGCGGCTATCTCAACGCCCACACCAGCTACGACGCGACCTGCTATTACGTCGTGGCCCCCGCCGATCGATTCGCGGCGGTCGCGGCGATCCAGGCCGACGCGTTGCGGCGCGCCTCGATCGACACCGGCGAGCTCGCCCGCGAGCTCAAGGTGATCGTCGAAGAGGCCAAACGTAAGCTCGACACGCCATCCGCCCACGCCTACGAGACGCTCCATGAGTTGCTGTTCGATCGGCACCGGATTCGCCGTTGGCGGATCGGTACCGAGGCGGGCCTTCTCGGGTTCACCCGGGCCGACGTCGACGGGTACTACCGGAGTCGATACGTTCCCGACCGGGTCATCGTCGCGGTCGTCGGCAAGGTGCCGACCGCCGAGGTCTTCGCGACCGCGGAGCGGCTCTACGGCGATTGGCCCGCGGCGTTGGGCGGCGTCGATCCGTCGCCCGAGGAACCGTGGCGGTCCGGGGTGCGAGCGCGAGTGCTCCGGGGCGACGTTCGCCAGGCCGATCTGGCCCTCGGCTGGCGCGGGGTGGCGCCGCTGGCGCCGGATGCCGCGCCGCTCGACGTGGCCGCGGCCGTGCTCTCGTCGGGTCGGGGTAGCTGGCTCTACCAGACCGTGCGCCAACCCGGACTCGTCTCGTCGATCGGGGCGTATCATTACTCGCCCGCCGAGGTGGGGGTGTTCTCGATCACCGCCGACTTGGCCCCCGGCGATCTCGCCGCGGTGGTCGAACGAATCGCCGGGCTGATCGCGCGGCTGCGGACCACCGGCCCCGCCACCGCCGACTTGGAGCGCGCCGCCACGCTCCGCAAGGCGCAGTGGGCCAGGCGGCTCGAGTCGCTCGACGGCCGGGCGATGGCTTTCGCCAGCGCCGAAGCGCAGGGTGGGCTCGAGATCCTCGATCAGGAGTTTGCCCGGCTCGACGCCGTGACCGCGAGAGGGGTCGTCGAGGTCGCCGCCCGGTACCTCGCTCCGGAATCGGTCTCCGCCGTGGCGTTCGTGCCGGCAGCGTGGCAGGGAGATCTCGCCGAGCCGTGGCTCGCCGCGACGTTTGCCGGGTCCCCGCCGCTGTCGCCAGCCGAGCCGCCGCCACCCGCGGAGCCAGCGCCACCCATTCCCCGGCCGGCCGCCCGGACTCGGCACGACGATGTGGTGCACGCATCCGCCGGGTCGGTCGACGTGCTGATCCGCCCCCGGCCCGGTGCGCCGCTGGTCTCGGTCGGGGTCTACCGGCGTCGAGTCGCCGAGGAGAGTCCCGACACGGCGGGCCTCGGGACTTTGGCGATCCGATCGCTGATGCGGGGCGCCGGCCGCTACGACGCCAACGGTCTGGCTCACGCCTTCGAGTCCCTCGGTGGCTCCCTCAGCGTGGCCGTTGGCGCCGACTGGGTCGGGGTCGCGGCCTCCGTCCTGGCCGAGCGTCGGGATCTGGCGGCGAGCTTGCTGGTCGAGACCATCACCGCGCCCCGGTTCGACCCGGCCGAGATCGAACGGGAACGCCGCACCCTCGCCGAGGAGGCGGTCCACGCAGCCGACGACATGTTCCGCTACCCGGTGCAGATGGCCCTGGGCGGGGCGTTCGGTCCGGTGGGATATGGGCTCCCGGTGAAGGGCACGGTCGCCAGCCTGGAGCGGTTAGGCGCCTACCAGGTTCGGGCCTGGCATGGGGCGGAGCTGGCGGCGGGGCGGACGACGATGGTTGCGGTGGGTCGGGTCGATCCCGACCGGTCGATCCCGTCATTGGTCGGCGCGATGGCGGGCTTCGGGCCTGGCCGCGAGGCGAAGCCGCTCCCGGCGGTGCCGTGGGCCCGGGTGGCGCCCGAGGTGGTCGAGAGCCGCGACAAATCCCAGACCGCGATCGCCATGGCCTTCCCGGGACCGAGCCGGACCGACCCGGACCGCCACGCGGTGGAGGTGCTGGCGGCGATCGGAAGCGGGCTGGGCGGCCGGCTCTTCACCGCGTTGCGGGAGCGGCGTTCGCTGGCCTACACGGTCCTGATGTCGAGCTGGCAGCGGGCCCGCGCGGGCGCGCTGATCAGCTACATCGCGACCTCACCGCAGCGCGAAGACGAAGCCCGAGATGCCATGCTCGAGGAGTTGCGCCGATTCGGGGCGCAATCGGTGACCGACGAGGAACTCGACCAGGCCGTGAACTACCTGGCTGGCCAGGCGATCGTCCAGCGGCAGACCACCGCCGCGATGGCCTCGGAGCTGGTCGACGCCTGGCTGATCGGTACCGGGCTGGCCGAACTCACCGACCCGGCGGCCGCCTATCGGGCCGTTACCAAGCAGGCGGTGCAGGCCGCCGCCCAGCGGTACCTCCGCTCCGAGGACGCGGTGGTCGCGGTGGTGCGCGGCGGACGTTAGGGCCGCTTGGTCCAGTCCGGCGTCAACGGGTCGGTGGGCGGGAACACCTCGAGCAACACCGAACCCGCCCGTTGCCGGAACGCCGCCACTTCGGTCGTGAGGAGCCGGTTGACCGCGTCGAGCCCCCGCTGCAGGATCGGCTCCGCGGCCGTCCACGCCGTCTTCTGGGCTTCGGTCGGGGCATCCCACGACGACGCCAGCGAACCGTAGACCTCGCCGACCCGGGTCATCACCGCGTCGGGACTGTCGGTGAATCCCTGGATGTCCTGGGGACCGAGGAATTGCTCCTTCACCTCCTTGATCCGTTTCTTCAGGTCTTCCGCGGCCCGGGGCCGTGGCAGGCCTCGCACTGGACGTCGTGATAGGCGCTGTCTCGGACAGCCTTGTAGCCCACATTGCCCGTGGTCCGGTTGCCGTTCGGGCCTACCGTGTGGCAGTCGTAACAAGAAGTCTGGGCCACTCCGCTGGGAAGGTCCGCGAGCGTCTTGTGGGCTTTGGCATGGCCGGTCTTCTTCCAGTCGCGGCCGGTGCCCACATGGCAGTTGGCGCACGCCGTTTGTTTGGTCGCCGCGGTGTAATACCCCACGAAGCCCGAGGCGGCATCCTTCGGCTCGTTGAACGGCTCCCGATCCCGAAAGACGATCTTCTCGGTGGTGCAGCCGGAGAGGCCGGCGAGCAAGACGAGCCAGCCGAGGAGTCGGTGGCCCCGCGGGAAAGAAGAAGGCGAGTTCACGGATGGGTCTCCGTCGTGCGACCGCGATGAACGTGAGTGCAGCGATGGCAAGGACTAAGGTTGCAATCGCCTCGTCGCATGGCAAGAGGGTAGCGGGATATCAGAAGAGGTTGTCATACTAATTTCGATGAACCTCCTTTCACGAGTCGGTAGGTTCATCGATGCGAGCCCGAGATGTCCTTCCGGATTACCTTATCCCGGTCACCCGGCCTGCTCGGGACCCGGGTGCTCGGATCCGACGACAACCGTTTCGAGGAAAGCAATGACCAAGTTGGGGGTGTGCAGGGGTTGTGGCGCCGAGGTGTCTGGCCCCTTTTGCAGTGCGTGTGGCGCCGCTCAACGAGCGGTTTCGTGCTCGTCCTGCGGCGCCCCGATCGCGGCCAACGCCCTGTTCTGCGGCCAATGCGGTCATCGGATGCAGGGAGGGAAGCCCACCCGATCGCTCCTGCCGTATCTCCTGGGGAGTGGTTTGACGGTTGTGCTCCTGGCCGCCCTGTTCGTCCGGGAGCGCGGCGCCCGCCCCGACGGGACCCCGGCAAGCTCAGTCCCTGGAACCGGCCAGGTCGCCGGCACCCCGCCGGATTTGTCGACCATGACTCCCAGGGAGCGCTTCGACCGGCTCTACAACCGGATCATGACCGCGAGCGAGAGCGGCGATACCGCAACCCTCAGCCAATTCATGCCAATGGCGCTCTCAGCCTACTCCATGCTCGACTCGGTGGACGCCGACGCCAGATACCACGCGGCCATGCTCCGGCTCCACACCGGTGACGTCGATGGGGCCGGCGCCTTGGCCGATACCATCCTGGCCAAGGAACCGAGTCACCTCTTTGGCTTCGTGATCCGGGGCACCCTGGCCCGCTGGGAGCGCAATGAGGCGGCCCTCACCGCCGCGTACCGCGCCTTCATGGCGCAATACGACAAGGAACAGGCACTCGGCCGGCCGGAGTATCGCGATCACCAAGTGATCATCGACCAATTCCGAACCGAGGCCCAGAAGGACGCCGGAGCTTCGCCGTGACACTCCTCGGTCAGTTCGCGCTGTGGGCCGCGCTGGCGCTGGGCCTCTATCAGATCGCCCTTGCGCTCGTCCCTCGCTGGAAGGCGGATCCGGCCACTGCGGGCCAGGTCACCCGGATCAGCTACGGAATAGCCCTGGCCTTGTGGGTCGCCGGCGTTTCCCTCTGGAAGGCGTTGTTCATCCACGATTTCAACGTCGAGTACGTCGCCTCGTACACCGCTCGGAACTTGCCCGACTACTACATCTTCGCGGCGTTCTGGGCCGGTCAGAAGGGCTCGCTGCTCTTCTGGGCGCTGGTGCTCGCGAGCTTCAACGCCCTGGCCCAGGCCACCACCAGCAGGCGCTACGCCTCGCTGCTTCCCGCCGCCGCCGCCGTCGGCTCGGCGGTGGTGGTGTTCTTTCTCGTGGTGATGTTGTTCTCGGGCTTCGGCAACCCATTCCAGCGGCTCTCCTTCACGCCGCCCGACGGCAACGGACTCAATCCTCAGCTCCAGAACCCCGGCATGGTGATCCACCCGCCGATGCTGTACCTCGGCTACATCGGAATCACCGTTCCCTTCTCGTTCGCCATCTCGGCCCTGATCAATCGGCGCCTCGACGCCGGGTGGATCGTCGCGATCCGCCGGTGGACCCTGTTGGCCTGGCTGTTCCTCTCGATCGGGATCACCATCGGGATGTGGTGGGCCTACGTGGAACTGGGCTGGGGTGGTTACTGGGCGTGGGACCCGGTCGAGAACGCCAGTCTGCTCCCGTGGCTGACGATGACGGCGTTTCTCCACTCGGTCATGCTCCAGGAGAAGCGGGGCATGCTCAAGCGCTGGAATCTGGGCCTGGTGGTGGGATCGTTCCTCCTCAGCATCTTCGGGACCTTCATCACCCGCTCGGGGGTGATCGCCAGCGTCCACAGCTTCACCCAGTCCAACATCGGGTCCTTCTTCGTGGCGTTCCTGGTGTTGGTGGGCGGGGCGTCGTTCGCGTTGCTCTACCTGCGGTGGCCCGACCTCGAGCCGGAGGCCAACCTCGACTCGCTGGCGAGTCGGGAAGCAGCCTTCCTCTTCAACAATCTGATCCTGGTTGGAATCGCCTTCAGCGTACTCTGGGGTACCTTGTTCCCGATCCTCTCCGAGGCCGTCCGGGGCACCAAGATCACGGTGGGGCCACCGTTCTTCAATCGGGTGAACGTCCCGCTCGGCCTGGTGCTCCTTGCCCTGACCGGGATCGGGCCGTTGATCGCCTGGCGCCAGACCTCACCCGCCAATCTCAAACGGCAGTTCACCGTCCCGCTCGCGAGCGGGATCCTGGTCACCCTCATCCTGGCCCTCACCGGGATGCGCGACGGCTACGCCCTGATGGCCATCGGTCTCGGCGGGTTCGTGCTCGGTACCATCGGCCAGGAGTTCGTCAGGGGCGTTCGAGCCCGCCAGCGGATGTACCAGGAGAATGCTCCCGTGGCCCTCGGCCGGCTGATGGGGCGCAACCGGCGCCGCTACGGCGGCTACCTGGTGCACGCGGCGATCGTGGTCTACTTCGTGGCCTTCTCCGGGATGGCGTTCACGGTCTCGAAAGAGGCGACGCTCCGGGTTGGCGAACGGGTGACGATCGACAGTCCCTTCGGGCATCGCTATCAGCTCACCCATCTCGGGGTCTCGCAGTACGACATGTTGAATCGCAAGGTCTCGGCCGCCTCGCTCGAGGTGACCCGCGACGGCGAACGGGTCGGCGTCATCAAATCCGAGAAGCGCCAGCACGTCGACGACCTCGGCCGGCCGACCTTCCAGCCGTCGACCGAGGTTGGGATCATCAGCGGGTTGCGCGAAGATCTCTACTTGGTGTTCGCCGGGAGCGTCGACGGGACCGAACGGAGCACCTTCCGAATCACCCTGAACCCGTTGGTCTGGTGGGTTTGGGCCGGTGGCGTCCTCCTGGTGGTGGGAGGCCTCATCACCATGTGGCCCTCGAGTTGGCAACCGTCCACCGTGACCCTCCCGGCCCAGGCTCCGGCGCGCGCCCGCGAGCCACTCGCCGGCGTCGGATGAGGCAGGCCTGATGCTCATCCTCGAGCTGCTGGCGGCCGCGATGCTCGGCCTGGTGCTCCTATGGCTCGCTTTTGACCGGGACCAAACCGGCGACCCGGCTCTCGATCCCGCCACCGACTCCTTCGAGGACACCGCGGAAGGCCGAGCGCTCCTCGCCATCAAGGACCTCGAGTTCGATCGGGAGACCGGCAAGATTGCCGATCCGGACTACCACGCCCTCCGGGAGAAGCTGACCGAGGAAGCGGCGGCCGTGCTGGCCATTCAGGAGCGGGCCGCGGCAATCCCGGCGGGGGAGGCACCTTCGGCGCCTCAAAGCGCCCGGGCGGCGACCTGCTCCCGATGCCGCCCCCGACCAGAGCCGGACGCCACCTTCTGCTCGGCCTGCGGAGCCGCAGTCTAGCGCCGGGGCGACCTTTGATGGGGCCGGTGGGTTCCGGCTAACTTCAGGGCCGACGCGACCGTCCAGTTCCCGTGAGACCGGAGCCCAGCCCGCCTTCATGGCCGAGTTGACCGAGCGGCCCTCGACATCCAACCGCGTGACCCTGGCCGACCTCTTCACCTTCGCCAGGATCCCGCTTGCCGTCCTGTTCGTGGTGATCGATTCCGCGCCATGGCGAATAGCGATTTTGTGGGTCGCCGGGATCTCCGACTTCATCGACGGCTTCCTGGCGCGGCGCTACGGCAGCTCCAGACTCGGGGCGTTTCTCGATCCGGTGGCCGACAAGGTCTTCACCATCTCCGCCTTCGGTGTGGTGCTGGCGAGCGGTTCGCTGCAATGGTGGGAAACCGTGGCGGTGCTGTTCCGGGACCTGGCCGCGACCCTGGCGTTCCTGCTCACCGTGGTATTTCGGCGACCGGCCGCGATCGAGGCCCGGCTCGGCGGGAAACTCGTCACCATCGGTCAGCTGCTGGCTCTTCTGGCGTTTCTGCTCGAGTCACCACTCCTGAGGCCGATCGTCTGGGTGACCGGGACCTTGGCCGTCGTCGCGGTGGCCGACTACGTTCGGGTTGCCCGGCGGGACAACCGGCCGCTGTAGCTGGTCGACGAAAGGCAGATTGCTCATGGCAGACAACGTCAGGACCGCCGTGGTCGAGTGGCTCGGTGGGATGCGGTTTCGGGGCGGGGCGCCGGGCGGCACACCGATCATGCTCGACGCGGACGGCGCCGAAGGGCCCGGACCGATGGTCAGCCTGTTGGTGGCCGTCGCGGGGTGCACCGGTGCCGACGTCGTGAGCATACTCGCGAAGATGCAGGTCGCGCTGGAAACCTATCGGATGACGGTGTCTGGCGTCCGCGCCGAGGAACATCCCAAACGGTACCGGTCGATCGTGTTCCAGATCACCCTGGGCGGTCGCGGGCTCGACGAGACCAAGGCCCGGCGGGCCATCGACCTGTCGATCGAGAAATACTGCTCGGTGCTCCACTCCCTGAACCCCGACATCGCCGTCTCCTACGAGCTCGTGCTGTTGCCGTGACGGGGCGTGCCGCCCCGTTCCTGGCGCTGGCAGTCGCCCTGGGCCCGAGTTCCGCTGGTGCCCAGCCGATCGGCGCTGGTGAGCTGGGCCTCGGTCTGATGGCCTATGCCACCGACCCGGTGTTCGTGGGGCTCGGGCCGACCGGTGTGATCCGGGTAGCCCAGGAGGTTGGGGTCGTTGCGAATCTGGCAATCGGGGAGCGAGGAGATGACCGCGCTGCGAGGGGGGAAATCGGCCTTCGCCTCGACTTGGCGCGGCGGGCGAGCCGGACCCGGTGGTATCTGGTGGGCGGTGTGGCCGGCGAGTGGGTCGGCCCGGCGTCGAACGGCTACCTACTGCTCTACGGCGGCGTCGAACGCGGGCGTCGAGGTCGTTGGTGGGTCGAGGCTGGGCTTGGGGGAGGTTCCAGGGTCGCGGCGGGCCGCCGTTGGCCGCTGTGATCCGGTCACGGCCCTCGAAGCAGCCGCTTCGGAGCGATCGACCGGTAGCCGTCTCGTAGGATCTCCGTCAGCTCGGTCCAATCCGTGTGCTGGTCGAGGCGGACACCGACCCACCCGCTCACGCCGACATAGGGCGGCTTGAAGTACCGGCTGGGTTGGGCTTCGATCATCAAGGCTTGGTTGTCGAGAGTGGCCTTGCACCAGACCGCGTGCCCATCGGGTCCGTGGTGGGTCCCGCCGCTGGCGAACATCGCGAACAGCTTGTTGCGGACCCGGAACGTGGGAGCGCCCCAGGCGATGACCTCATGCGCCTCGGGCAAACCGAGACAGATCTTCCGCAGCTTGGCCAACACTCTGGGGACGGGGCTGGCTTTCATCGGCCAGGCGGACAGGGCGCCGGCATCAAGCCAATCCGGCCACTCGCTGCCTCACCGAGGAGCGAGTGGCCGGGCGCGGTTCGAAGCGGCCGGCTATTCGGCGTTCGACCCTGCGACTTCGGCTTTGCGGACCACCGGTCGGCAGAACCGGTCGCCCAGGACCCGAACCTGGCCGAGCTGCTCGTCGTCGAGATCGGGGTACCGCTCGCCGAGGTACTGCATGGTGTCGTCCATCCACTCCTTCTGATTCTCCAGATCTGCCTCGAGTACGCCACATCGCAAGATGTGGCTGAAGAGTTCATCTCGGGCTTGATCGAAGCTGGTGGGGACCGACGTGGTCTTGCTGGAAGGTTTCTTCTGCTTCGCCATTGACCGTCCTTAAGGTGATGGGCGCTCGAGTACTCGAACCCTGAGCGCGGTTGCTAACGCCATACAGAATATACACTTGGGGACCGGCAACGCAACTGTGGCCAGTGGACGAGGGCGGGGAAACCATTACATTCCGAGCGGCGAAAAGCCATGGGCGAACACGACGAGGTATACGGCCGGGAGCGCATGGAACGTCTCAAGGCGTTGCTGCGCGAGTTTTCGGAACGGGTCCAGGATCTCGACGAGCAAGGCGAACTGCTCGACGCGGCGCCGGAGCTGATGAAACGGCTCGGCGAGTTGCGTTCGGAGTTGTTCCACTACGAGGTCCGATCGACGTACGATACCCCGGAAGTGGCCGAGAACCGGCGCATCGTGGACGAAGCCAAACAACCACCGGAACCTTTCCGCGCCGAGCCCGATGACGACGAGCAGTGGCGGCGCCCCGACCGCGAGTAAAACCACATGAGCAAGAAGAAAGCGGCCCCGCCGCCGAAGAACCCCAATCAGCTGTATGCCATTCTCGCGGGCCTGGCGGTGGTGGGCGCGGGGATCATCTACTACCTGGTCAAGCGACCTCAGGTTACCAGCATCCCCATCCCGGCGACCATCGTCGAGACCGACACCGCCGGATTTCGCGGCTACCTGATCGGCTCGCCGGATGCCAAGGTCGAAATCACCGAGTACGCCGACTTCCAATGTCCGGCCTGTCAGACCTTCGACGTGCTCCAGTTCGACGTGGTCAAGCGGCAGTTGGTCGACTCCGGCATCGCCCGGTTCCGTTACCGCGACTTCCCGCTCGACCAGATCCACCCGCACGCTCGGCTCGCGTCCCATGCGGCGGCCTGTGCCGACGAGCAAGGGAAGTTCTGGGAAATGAAGACCGCCATCTACGATGGCCATGGCGCCTGGTCGGCGGCCCGATCTGCCGCCGGACCGTTCCGCGAGTATGCCGGTCAGGTTGGCCTCGACCTGGGCAAGTATGACGACTGCATGTCGAGCAAGCGGTACGCCGGCCGGATCGAGGCCAGTCTCCAAGAGGGGCTCCGGCTCGGGGTCTCGTCGACCCCGACCTTCCTGATCGGCCGGCGTTTGTACACCCGAGTCGGCACCTCGGATTCGCTCGCTGCCATCGTGCGGCGGGTCGCGGCCGACAGCACGCTGTGATCCTCGGGTGACCCGTCGGATGGCGTTGGCGGTCCTGGCGCTCGCCGGGACCTTCATCTCGCTCTACCTGTATCTGTTCAAGATCGGGAAGATCGGGAGCATGGCGTGCGGCACCGGCGGCTGCCAAACGGTCCAGCTGAGCCCCCAGAGCAGGTTCCTCGGGATCGAGGTGGCCTTGATCGGCCTGCTGGGCTATATCCTCCTCCTGGCGCTGGCCGCGGTGTCGTTGCAGCCCCGGTTCGAGGGCCGCAGTTGGCCGCTCGCGGGCCTGCTCCTCGCCACGACGGGTGCGTTCGGATTCACCCTGTATCTCAAGTATCTCGAGTTCTTCGTGATCGGGGCGGTCTGTCAGTGGTGCGTGGCCTCGGCGATCATCATCGCGATCATGTTCCTGGTGACCATCATCGAGTGGCGACGGTCGGTGGAGCCCGAACCGATCCAATGAACCCCGGCGACAGCCGACCCGAGCCCCGCGGTCGGGCGCTCGCGACCCTCTCCTTCACGGCGCTCGGGGTCGTCTTCGGCGACATCGGGACGAGCCCGCTCTACGCGCTCAAGGAGTGCTTCACCTCGAGTCACGGCCTGCCCTTGTCGCCCGAGAACGTCTATGGGGTGCTTTCGCTGATCTTCTGGAGCCTCAACTTCCTGGTCTCCTTCAAATACCTCGCCCACATGCTCCGGGCCGACAACCGGGGCGAAGGCGGCGTCCTGGCGCTCCTGGCGCTGACCAAGCCCGGCGAGATGACGACGACCTCGAAATGGGTCCTGGTGTCGATCGGATTGTTCGGCTCCACCATGCTCTACGGCGACGGCGTCATCACCCCGGCGATCTCCGTGGTGAGCGCCGTCGACGGGCTCAAGGTCGCTACGCCGGCCTTCCAGCCGTACATCGCCTGGATCAGCGTCGCGATCATCGCGGCGCTGTTCGCGGTACAAAGCCGGGGCACCGCCACCGTCGGGAAGATCTTCGGCCCGGTGACCTCGGTGTGGTTCGTCTGCATCGCGATCTTGGGCATCGCGGGGATCGCCAAGAACCCGTCGGTTCTCCTGGCCATGAACCCGTGGCACGCCCTGAGCCTCTTTCTGCGAGAGCCCGGCGACGCCTTCATCGTCCTGGCGGCGGTGGTGCTCGTGGTCACGGGGGGCGAGGCGCTCTACGCCGACATGGGCCACTTCGGCAAGCGACCGATTCGGATGGCGTGGCTCGGGATGGTACTGCCGGCCCTGGTGCTCAATTACTTCGGGCAGGGCGCCCTCATCTTGTCGCAACCGGGGGCCGTCGGCAATCCGTTTTATGGCTTGGTTCCGACCTGGTTCCTCTATCCGATGGTGGCGATCGCGACCGCGGCCGCGATCACCGCGTCGCAGGCGTTGATCTCGGGATCGTTCTCGCTGACCCAGCAGGCGATCCAGCTGGGCTACGTGCCCCGCCTCAAGATCCTCCATACCTCGCGCTCGGAGGTGGGTCAGATCTACATGCCGGCCATCAACTGGACCTTGATGGTGCCCTGCGTCGTCCTGGTGCTCGTCTTCCAGACGCCCGAGCGGCTAGCCGGGACCTACGGGGTCGCGGTCACGATGACCATGATGACGACCACCCTGTTGTTCTGCTCGATCGCCGGCGCTCGATTCGGATGGAGTCCGCTCAAAGTGGCGGTCTTCGGGGGTGTCACCTTGCTGGTCGAAGGCGCCTTCTTCCTTTCCAACTTGACCAAGGTGCCCCACGGCGGCTGGGTTCCGCTCCTCATCGGCGTGGTCATCTTCACGCTGATGACCACCTGGCGGAAAGGCCGATCGATCTTGAGCCGGCGGCTCCGCGAGGGCTCGCTGCCGATCGAGATGATCATCAGCGACGCGGCCGCGAAGGTGCCCCGGGTCCCGGGCACCGCGGTGTTCATGACCTCCGATCCGGCCGGCGCGCCCCCGGTCCTGCTCCACCACCTCAAGCACAACAAGGTGCTCCATGAGCGGGTGGTGCTCTTGTCGATCGTCAACCACCTGGTGCCGCAGGTTGCCGGCGAGGAACGGATCGAGCAGAAGGAACTCGGTGGAGGGTTCCACCTCGTCCTGGCCCACTACGGGTTCATGGAAACACCGGACGTTCCGACCATCGCCGCGGCCCTGACCGACCGAGGTCTCCCGATGGCGATCAAGGACACCAGCTTCTTCCTGGGCCGCGAGACGCTGATTCCGACCAAGCGGGCCGGGGTCGACGTGCGGGAGTGGTTCCTCCGGCGAATGCCGATGTGGCGGAAGCGGCTGTTCGTTCTGATGGCCAATAATGCCCGACCCGCGACGGCGTTCTTCAATCTCCCGCCCAACCGGGTGGTCGAGATCGGGGCGCAGATCCAGATCTAGCCGACCAGGGCCGCGTACTTGGCCCGCAGCTTGGCCACTTTGGGCCCGATGTTGTAGGCGCAGTACGGCTGGTCGGGGTTCCGGCGGTAATAATCCTGATGATACCCCTCGGCGGGATAGAACGGGCCGTCGGCCTCGATCGTCGTGACGATCGGGGCCGAGAAGGCGCCCGCCGCCGTCAATTCGGCGGTCACGGCTTTGGCCGTCTGGCGCTGGGCCTCGGTGTGGGGAAACAACGCCGATCGGTATTGGGTCCCGACGTCGGGGCCCTGGCGGTTCCGGGTGGTCGGATCGTGAAAGGCGAAGAAGATCTCCAGGAGGTCGCGATAGGAGATGACCGCGGGGTCGAAGGTCACCTGGATCGCTTCGGCGTGGCCGGATTGCCCGGAGCAGACGGCCTGGTAGCTCGGGTTCGCGTCCCGGCCGCCGATGTAGCCCGAGACGACTCCGACGACGCCCCGAAGCTCGAGAAACACCGCCTCGAGACACCAGAAGCACCCGCCGGCCAGGGTGGCGATCTCGGTCACGATTCCTCGCTTTCGTACTGATCCTTGAGTTTCGCCACCACATTGGGGTCGGCGAGGGTGGTGGTATCGCCTAACGCTCGTCCTTCGGCGATGTCCTTGAGCAGCCGACGCATGATCTTGCCGCTTCGGGTCTTCGGTACGTCCGCCACGAAGAAGATGTCGTCCGGCTTGGCGATCGCCCCGATCTTCTTGGCCACGTGATCCTTGAGGTCGTCCTTGAGCTGGGCCGTGGCCTCGTTGCCCTCCTTGAGGATGACGAACGCCGCCAGCGCCTGCCCCTTGAGTTCGTGGGCTTTGCCCACCACCGCCGCCTCCGCCACCACCAGGTGATCCACCAACGCGCTTTCGACCTCCATGGTTCCGATCCGGTGGCCGGCCACGTTGAGGACGTCGTCCACCCGGCCGAGCACCCACCAATAACCGTCCTCGTCCACCTTGGCGCCGTCGCCGGCGAAATACCGGCCCGGAAAGCGACTCCAGTAGGTCTCCCGGTAGCGGGCATCGTCGCGGTAGATGGTCCGAAGCATCGACGGCCACGGCTCGGTGAGGGCGAGGAAGCCGCCGCCCTTGGTCAAGGCGTTCCCCGAGGCGTCGAGAAGTTGGGCCGAGATTCCGGGGAGCGGTTGGGTGGCCGAACCAGGCTTGGTGGTGGTGACGCCCGGGAGCGGCGAGATCATGATGGCGCCGGTTTCGGTCTGCCACCAGGTGTCGACGATGGGACAGCGGCTCCCGCCGACATGAACATGGTACCAGATCCAGGCTTCGGGGTTGATCGGCTCGCCGACCGAGCCCAGCAGCCGGAAGGTGGAGAGATCATGCTTGGCGGGGTGATCCGTCCCCCACTTCATGAAGGCGCGGATCGCGGTGGGCGCGGTGTAGAAGATGGTGACGCCATACCGGGCGGCGATCTCCCAGAGCCGGTCGCGCCCCGGCCAGTCGGGAGCCCCCTCGTACATCACCACGGTGGCGCCGTTGGCGAGGGGGCCATATACCACGTACGAGTGGCCAGTCACCCAGCCGATGTCGGCGGTGCACCAGAAGACGTCGTTCTCCTTGAGGTCGAAGACCCAGCGGCAGGTGGTACTCGCCTGGGTGAGATACCCGCCGGTGGTATGGACGATACCCTTGGGCTTCCCGGTCGTTCCCGAGGTGTAGAGGATGAACAGCAGGTCCTCGGCGTCCATCGGCTCGGCCGGACATCTGGCACTCATGTTGGCGAGCAGTTCGTGCCACCAGGCGTCCCGTCCCGGTTGCATCTTCGCCGCCGCCTCCGCCGAGGCCGTTCCCACCAGCCGCTGGACCACCACCATGTGGCGAATCGACGGGCATCCGGACACGGCTTCGTCGGCGAACCGTTTGAGCGGAACGATGCCGCCCCGCCGGTAGCCGCCGTCGGCGGTGATCACCGCGACGGCCTGGGCATCGTTGATTCGGTCCCGGAGCGACTCGGCGGAGAACCCGCCGAAGACGACCGAATGGACGGCGCCGATCCTCGCGCAGGCGAGCATGGCGATGGCCGCCTCGGGGATCATCGGCAGGTAGATGGCGACCCGATCGCCCCGCTTGATGCCGAGAGACTTGAGGCCGTTGGCGGCCCGCTGAACCTCCCGGGCGAGGTCCCAATAGGTCAGCACTCGCCGGTCCCCGGGCTCACCCTCCCAGATGATCGCGGCCTTGTTTCGCCGCGGGCCGGCAAGGTGCCGATCGACACAGTTGGTCGAGACGTTGAGTTGCCCGCCTACGAACCACTTGGCGTGCGGTGGGGTCCAGTCGAGCACCCGTTTCCATGGCGCAAACCACTCCAGGGTGGCGGCCTGGGCGGCCCAGAAGGCTTCCCGGTCCCGGGCCGCTTCCTCGAACAAGGCGGCCGTGGCGTTAGCGGCGGACCGAAACTGATCCGGCGGCGGGAAGCGGCGCCGCTCGTCGAGCAGGGTGGCGAGTTGATCGGTCATGGGGTACAACAATACTCCTTCCAGTCTGAGGTCGGGAGCGTGCAGTTTCTTGCTCCACAAGTGCAGCGCCCGTCCCTCGGTCCTGGGACGGAAGTGACACGATACGAGTGACTTGCGTTGCTGCAATCCAAGAGACATCCGAGCAGCCTGCGGTGTCGCGTTCGCGCCATGAGGTGCTCGCCGAGCCGGTAAGTCGTTTCGACTCCGTTGGGTAGCCTGATTCGACCAGTGGCACCGTCCTCGCCCGTTGGGTTCGGCGTCGGGACGCACACTGTCGAGGGATGCGCCGGATGTCGATGATCGAAACGAATGCACGGCTGGTCATGGCGCCGGAAATTCTCGGGCTCGAGGCTCGGGGCGAGTTCCGCGATGCGGCGGTGGCGCTGATCGGGGAACTCCCGGAGAAGGGGACCCTGGTCGTCGACTTCGCTGGCACTCGTCGAATCGACTCCGCCGGTCTGGGCGCCCTGATGCTGGTGCAGCGGCGGGCCGCTGAACGGAACATCAAGGTCGTCCTCCGCCGGCTTCGCGACGAGTTCCGCTATCTCCTGGTGCTGACCAAGCTCGACGACCTCTTCGAGATCGAGCCCAAATAAGCCTATATTCGCGGGCGCTCCATGCCCGCGATTCTCGCCCTCGACGCCGTCCAACGCCGGTTCGGCAGCCGTCCGGTCGTTCGCGCCGTTTCCCTCACGGTCCATCCTGGCTCGTCCCATCTCGTTGTCGGGCCCAACGGGTCCGGCAAATCGACCCTGGCCCGGCTGGCCGTCGGCCTGCTCAAACCCCATGGCGGGTCGGTTCGCGTCGGTGGGCTGGACCCCCGTCGCGAGCCGATTGCGCGAGCGCGGATCGGCTATCTCGGCCACCAGTCGCTCCTTTATGGCGACTTGACTCCCGAGGAGAACCTGGTCTTCGCCAACCGGGTGGCCGGCCGATCGTGGGCCAAAGACGCGATCGGGGCGCGACTGGAGCAGGTCGGTATTGGGATCGAACGGGGGGTGCCGGTCCGCCGGCTGTCGCGCGGCATGGTCCAACGGGTGGCGATCGCCAGGAGCCTGCTCCACGATCCCGACTTGGTGGTCTGGGATGAGCCGCTCACCGGCCTCGACCAGGCCAGCATCGAGCGGACCATCGGCTTGCTCGACGCCGAACGAAACCGGGGCGCGGCCACCTTGGTCATCAGCCACGACCTGGGGCCCCTTTGGCGCCCGGCGACCGCGGTCCACCTCCTCAACGGTGGCCAGGTGGTCGAGTCGCTCGACACGACTACACCGCTCGAGCAGTTCCGGGCCCGATATGGGAGTCTGTTCGGATGACCTCGTTCCTGAGCGCGGCGTGGGGGGTGGCGGCCAAGGACATTCGAGTCGAGCTGGCCAGCCGGACTGCCATCACCACGGCGGCCGCGTTCGGCGTCCTGACCCTGGTGGTGCTCAACTTCGCTCGCGATCCGACGGTGGTGAGTCTCGCGACGATCGCGCCGGGGGCACTCTGGGTCACGGCGGCCTTTGCCGGCATCGTGGCGCTCAACCGCTCGTTCTCGATGGAACTCGAGCAAGGCGGCCTCGACGCCTTGCTCCTCGCCCCGGTCGGGCGGGGCGCGATCTATCTCGGCAAGTACCTGGCGAACCTCGCCTTCGTGGTGGTGGTCGACCTGATCGTCCTGCCGGTGTTCGTGTTGTTCTTCAACGTTGCGCCGACCCCGGCGCTCGTCGGGATCCTCGGGCTTCTGGTCCTCGCTGCCGCGGGGTACGTGGCGGTTGGCACCGTGCTGGCGGCGATGACCGTGCGGACCCGGTTCGCCGAGCTGATGCTGCCGGTGTTGCTCCTGGTGTTCATGGTGCCGCCGATGCTGGTCGGGGTTCAGGCCACGACCCGCTTGCTCGGGGGTCGCCCGATGGGCGAGATTGTCGGCTGGTTCTGGTTCCTGATTCTCTACGACGTGGTGTTCATTACCCTCGGCCTGATGCTGTTTCCAGCGACGGTGGACGAATGACGAATAGTGGAGCCTCGGCGGTGACTCGCGGTGGGCTGTGGATCTCGGGGTTGGCCATGGCGGGCATCGCCGGCGTCTACTGGCTGGCGTTGCTCGGCACCCCGACCGAACGGTGGCAGGGGCTCTCCCAGAAAATCCTCTACATCCACGCCCCGGCCGCCTGGGCGGCGCTGCTGGCGTTCGGGTTGGTGGGCGTCGCCAGCGCGGCCTACTTGTTTCTCAGGGACATCAGGCTCGACACCTTCGCCGAGGCGTCGGCGGAGGTCGGGTTGGCCTTTTCGGCCATCATGCTCACCACCGGCCCTCTGTGGGGCCGGCCGGTGTGGGGTTCGTGGTGGGAATGGGAGCCGCGGCTGACGTTGACCCTGCTGCTGGTGCTGCTGTTCGTCGGTTATCGGGCGCTTCGAAACGCGCTGGATTTTCCGGAGGATCGGGCCCGGTATTCGGCGGTGGTTGGGGTGATGGCGCTGGTACTGGTGCCGTTCGTTCACCTGAGCGTCTATCTGTTCCGAACCATTCACCCTCAGCCGGTGCTGCTCAAGCCGAGTGCCCCATCGATGCCCTGGGAGATGCTCCGGACCCTGCTGACCTCGATCGGGGCGTTCACGCTGCTCTACATCGGATTCGTCACCGCGCGGTACGGGATCGGGCGGCGGCGCCAGCAGGAGGCCGGATGAACCAGGAACAGGCGACCACCGGCGGGTACATGGTGGCGGCATACCTGATCACGGCCGTGATTCTCCTGGGGTACTTCGCCTCGTTGTACCGGAGGGGCCGCCGTTAGGCCGGTCGAGGACCGTCAGGCTCGGCTGGTGCCGCACGGGGGGATAATCGACGAATAGCCGGCATTCGCTGGAGCAGCGCGGCGAGCCCACAACGATACCGGCCTTTCCGCAAACCAAGGAGGCGGGATGCGAACACTCCTCTGCGCCGTCGCCGTGTTCGCCGCGGCCTGTGGTGCCCCGGCGCGGCCGCCGGTTGCCGAGGGCTCCTGGCTCTACGTCTTTGCCGGGGACGCGGACAACGCGCCCCCGGGGGGGATGGCAACCCCAATGAAGCCGCACCTGGGCGGCGATCGCGACTTCCTCGCCGTGATCGACGCCGATACCGCGAGCCCGACCTATGCCAAGGTCGTGGCGACCGCGCCGATCGCCGGCTCCGGCACCATGCCGCACCACACCGAGTCTGAGATGCCTCGCGGTGGCCGCGCCCTGCTGGCGAACGCGTACATGGAGGGTCGCACCTATCTCTTCGACTTCACCGATCCGCTGAAGCCCCAGGTGGCGGGTACGGTCGACAGCGTGCCCGGCTACCGAAAGCCGCACAGCTTCTACCGGCTCGCCGACGGCAATGTGGTCGCGACGCTGCTGTTCGGCGACGGGAAACTCGCGGGAGATCCCGGCGGCCTGGCTCTCTTCTCGCCGGAGGGGCGGCTGCTCCGGGTCGGGAGCGCCGCCGATTCCGCGTTCCCCGGTGCCTCCCTTCGGATCTATTCGCTCGACGTGAGCCCCGCCACCGACCGGGTGCTCACCACCAGCTCGCCGATGGAGCTCGAGCCGGGCACGGCCGACGTGGTGCAGCTGTGGCGTCTGTCAGACCTGAAGTTGCTCAAGACCGTGGCGCTGCCAAAGACCGCGCCCGACTCGACCTCCCGCTACCCGTTCGAGATCCGCTTCCTGCCGGACGGACGCTCGGCCATCCTCAATACCTACTACTGCGGCGTCTACTACCTGTCCGGGTTCGACGCCGAGGCACCGAAGGTCGAGCCGGTGCTGGCCCTCGAGCAGCCGGCAAATCTGTACTGCGCGGTGCCGCTGCTGGTGGGAACCTGGTGGATCCTGCCGATCGAACACCGGCGTGAAATCGTGGTGTATGACCTGTCTGCCCCACGCCAACCCCGCGAGGTCGGGGTGCTCGCCGGGGATTCCACCTTCGCTCCGCACTGGCTATCCCGGGAGCCGGGGACGGACCGGATCGTGGTGACCGCCGAGTACCCGAGCCCGGCCGTGCGCCTGGCGCGGTTCGATTCGACGACGGGCAGCCTGACGTGGGACGAGAGCTTCCGCGATCGGCCCGACGGCCCACCAGGGGTGAGCTTCGACCGCCCGGCGTGGACCCCAGCAAACGCCAACTCGGTGCTGGGGGACGGCCGCCAAGTCCTCGAGCCACCATTCACCTGGCGCGGTGGCGCCCCGGTTCGAGCCACCCGGCGCCGCCAGGTGGCCGACCGCGCCCGCCGAAC
>Ga0194132_10000294_pt1 | contig 104543 bp, 88 predicted proteins | sample TA2KigOf80mmetaG_FD_148612 | JGI IMG/M metagenome (GOLD analysis project Ga0194132, IMG submission 148612) | Freshwater microbial communities from Lake Tanganyika, Tanzania - TA2015054 Kigoma Offshore 80m | ecosystem: Environmental > Aquatic > Freshwater > Lake | place: Tanzania: Lake... | reverse complement strand
GTATGACTAAAGTATAACTATGCTAGACTTTGCTGTCCACTTTTTCCTGCTTTTTTTGCAAAATATTTGAACTACGAGGAGCGGTCGTCGGCTGGAGTCTCGTTGGGTGCGTGAATCGCACCCCACAGCCAAGCACAGAGCATGCGGAAGAACGAGTTGTTTAGACGGAGAGCGCCCAATGGAACGCAATCAATGTGCGGCAAGGCTTAGGACTGCGGGAACACCCCTCAACCGAGCAGAGCGCAGAACCAGACGCGCGGGATGCCGTGCAGACTTGTCTTGAATTTGCGTTTCACTTTGCCGCGAAAGATGTCGAGCGTCTTCGGCGAGATGCCGAGGTCCTTGGCAATTTCGGCTTGGGTCATGCCCATGGCGATGCGCTCGGCGGTTTCACGTTCGCGCGGCGTCAGGCTGTCCACCATCTTGCGTGCCTCGGCGGGATCCATTCCGAACACGTTGTCGTAGGTCGATTTTTTCTTCGCCATGGTTGTGTCCCTCACGAGCCCGTCGGGCATTAGGATTTTTTTCTATCGGAGTATTTTACTATGCCGCCTTGCGACGTTCCACGTATTTTGTGCTGTTAATCCGAGGGTGCTCGCAATGGTCGCGTCAGTGAACCTGGTACGCGGCGCCGAACGAATGCCGACGGGGTGCATGTCCGCACGGCCTACAGATCGCAAGGAAAAGCTGATAGAATTGATTGAGGCGTTGGATCAATGCCCGAGAACTTGGGCGCGAGGTGCTGTTCAAGGCCTTGATGATGATGAATCCACTTCCGACTTCCCGACGCGAGTTCCTGCGCAACGCCGGCGGCGGCTTCGGCATCATCGCCCTGGCCGCCATGCTTGCCGAAGACAACTTGCTCGCCCAGTCGGGGCCGACCAATCCGCTCGCGCCGCGCCAGCCGCATCATGCGCCGGCGGCTCGGCGCGTGATCTTTCTGTTCATGTCGGGCGGGCCAAGCCATCTGGAACTCTTCGACCCCAAACCCGATTTACAGCGGCTTCACGGCCAGCCCTTGCCCGAATCGTTCGGTTCCGTCGCCACGCGCCGCAACGTCGAACGTAATCGACTGCTCGGCACGCGTCGAACCTTCCGCAAGCACGGGCAGGCCGGCATCGATGTCTCGGATCTCCTGCCCAACCTCGCACATTGTGTCGACGACCTATGCCTGCTGCGCGGCTGCCGTGGAACCAGCGTCACCCATCCGGAATCGGTTTATCTCGTGAACACCGGCTCGATCTTAATGGGCCGGCCGAGCATGGGCGCCTGGGTCACGTATGGCCTGGGGACCGAGAGCCAAAACATGCCCGCATTCGTCGTGATGCCCGACCCGCGCGGCTGGGTCAAAGGGGGCGCTCCCGCCTGGGGCAATGGGTTCCTGCCTTCAACGTATCAAGGAACCGTCCTCTCCGGCGGCGCCGCTCCGATTCGCTACCTGAACCCGCCTGCCGGCGTCACCCAGACGCAACAACGCCGAACGCTTGATTTCGTCAATCGGCTTAACCAGGAGCACTTGCGCACCCGGGCCGACGACACGGAACTCGCCGCCCGCATCAACGCCTATGAACTTGCTTTCCGCATGCAGACGCACGCGCCCGATGTCGTGGACATCGCACGCGAATCCCAAGCCACGCGCCGGCTGTACGGCCTCGATCGTCCCGACACCGCCGAGTTCGGCCTGCGCTGCCTGCTGGCTCGCCGCATGGTCGAGCACGGCGTCCGCTTCGTCCAAGTTTACTGCGGCGACACCAACGGCTGGGACGGACATACCGATGTCGACGGAAACCACGCTCGCCTGTGCGCGTCGAGCGACTTACCCATCGCCGGCCTGCTGCGCGATCTTAAGTCACGCGGTTTGCTCGACTCCACGCTCGTAGTCTGGGGCGGCGAGTTCGGACGAACTCCCATGACCGAAGGCACGACCGGACGCGATCACAATCCGCATGGGTTCACCATGTGGCTCGCCGGCGGCGGCGTCAAAGGCGGACAGACCATCGGTAGCACTGACGCCGTCGGCCTTCGTGCCCAGGATGACATCACCGACGTTCATGACATCCATGCCACCATCCTGCATCTCTTGGGGCTCGACCACGAGCGCCTCACCTTCCGCTTCAATGGCCGCGACGAACGCCTAACCGAGAACAGCGGCGAAGTAATCGACCGCGTCCTTGCGTAGTTCAGGTCCGGCGAGCGAGCCCCTCCGACACGACCTCAAGGTGGCCCACCAAGCTTGCCGATGACACTCCGAAGGTCCAACATCGTTCTCGGTGCGCGCCGGCGCGAACGCACATCATTTGTGCCGGTTCACGGGCAAGCGTGGCAAGCCATGAACACTGGGCAACACCGATCATCCTGGCAATTGCGCGGCGCGGCACTTCTGCTAACGCTGCCGATGCTTGCGTTCGCGCCGGGCTGCGCCAAAGATCGCGCCAGCGTCGAAAAAAATCTGATGGCCCAGCAATCTGCGTTAAGCCGGCAAGACGTCGCCGATCGCTATCGTGTCGGCTGTCCGGACCTCCTTGAAGTCACCATACCGAATCGCCCCGAGCTTTCCGGAAAGCAAAAAATCGGACCCGATGGACGGATTGACCTCAGCGACTACGGCAAGTTGCGCATCGAAGGCCGTACAGTTCCCGAAATCGTCACGCTGCTAGCCCAGGAAACTGGCGCAAGCGCGGAGACCATCAACGTCCGCGTCGTCGAATATCGCAGCCAGCATCTGCTCCTCTTCGGCGAAGTCATCGGCTGGCAACGCTGCGTCCCGTATCGCGGCCAGGAAACGGTGCTCGAGTTGTTGCAGCGCGTCGGCGGCATCACCCCCGGCGCCGAGCCTGCCGATGTCTACGTCGTACGCCCTCACATCGGCGAGAACAAACGTCCGCAAGCCTTCCGCGTCGATCTGCGCGCCATCGTCCTGAAGCACGATCATCGAACCAACATTCGCTTGCTCCCGTTCGATCAAATCTACGTCGGCGAAACTCGGCAAGCTCAAATCGAGAAGGCCATTCCCCCCTGGCTGCGCGGCGCCTATCGAATGCTCTGGAACGCGGAGCAACCGCCGCAAGTGCTTGGCGTCCGAGGTCAGTGAATTGGCGCCCGGAAAAGAGCGTCCGCCGGCGATGCAAGACGTGTGTCCACTTGCCGCGGAATTTTGACCTTTGGAGTATTCAGATTCTCGCTAGCGACGCACACGATCAGGGCACATTGTCGACCATGAAAATCTGAGGTTGTCTGAAGGATATTCATGGTGGATCCTGCCGGCATGATCGAACGAGACACAGACACGCTCATCGTGCGTGCCGTACTCAATCGCTGCGTCGTGGTCGCTTTGGTGGGGCCTCGCCGGTGCACTAGGCAACGATGGCCCGCGCGATTGTGTCGGCCGATTCCCTCAACTACTTCGACTTCGAATACCCGGCCGGCTTGGCCCGTTTGACCGAGTCGGAAATGGCGCTGCGCCCCTTGAAAGCGTGGTGCCCCGCTGGACGGCTCTCGGGTGCTTTCCCACGGTATTTCCGCAAGCGCACTCACTGCAGTTAGGCTTTCCAGCCTGACGCAGAGTACCAAAGTTCGTCAAAACGCGTCAGGCTGGAAAGCCTAACCTGCGAACTAGCGCTGTCGTACTAATCCGCGACAGCGCCGCCATCGGTCGCGGGGGGTGGCGGCGGAGGTTCGGGCGGCAAGCTGAACTCCACCTGGACGTGCACCAGGTCGTTCGGCGTCACCTCCAGATGGACGATATCGCCCGAGCGATTGGCGTCGACCAGGAATTGACCGCTCGTCGTCAGCACGGTTGCGCGCTGCGGATCACGCACGCAGCGAAACTCGGCGAGTCCGCTGTAGTTGGCGCATTCCATGAGGCGCGCGGTGATCGCGTCGGCAACGCCGTCTGACTGCCCCTCGCTGGCGCCCGTCCTCGCAGAACGCGGATGCATGGACTCATCCAGCGTTCCGGGCGTCATGCGCGTCAACAGCAGATTCGGAGCGTCGATGTGGAATAGCCAGCCCGACGCGCCGATGTGCGGCGGCCCCTTGGTCGTCGGCACGACGGCGAGCGGCGACGTGTATCCCCAGGCCGTCTGCATCGGCACCGGACGATCCATCGCTACCGCCATCTCGAACACGCTCGTCCTTTCTCCCTCGGGCATCAAGATGATATCGACCATGCGACCGCCGAGCCGTTGGTGGAACGGCAACCCGCCGGTCAGGATGGTCGTGGACAGCGGCGGCGTGCGAATGTCGAGGTAATCGGGCGACTGCGGGCGCGGGTGGTTGGAGATGTAACCCATACCGTTGAAGCCACGAACGAACGTTGCCCGTTCATCACGCCATGCGAAACGTGAGCCAAAGTAGGCGTGCCAACCGTAGCCGGCGCAAGGCTGTTGCGGAGTCAGCTCGATGCGGATTTCAAGGAGCGGTCGGCCGAGCCAAAGCCGGAGTCGCTGTCGATAGCTGGCAAAGGGCTGGCCCTGCTCGCCGACGATGACGCCGCTGGAAACAATCTCCGCGAGAGCCGGGCCCGTTTCGGTAACCGTGATCTCTTTGGCGACCATCTTGCTGCCGGGATTGAAGATGAGCTGTTGGCCGAGACGGTTGACCTTGGTCTTGTGGTCGCGAATGGCCTTGATGCCGCCGGTGTTTGCATCGACCTCCACTTCAAAGTGATCGTTGCGAATCATCCGCGCTTGCTGGTCGCCCAGACGCATCTTGACGACCATGGGCGGCGTGCCGGGCGGACCTTCGCGCGGCAGCCAGGCGAAGCCGAGCGCGGGAATTTCGATCACAGTGCGCAACTTGCCGTTGTCGAGTTGACAGGCTTTGACGATGCCCTCGATCGGCAGCGGATGCCTGCCGCCTTCCAGTTCCAGGGCCGCTCGCCGCGCGAAACCACAGGGATTGAGGATGAGATAACCCGGCTGGTTCGGCTCGGCGCGGGCTTGCAGCCGATCCGCCAAAGCCGTCGTGACGCGGCGTTCGATGCCATCCAACTCCGTGGGGATGGCGTAGGTCGACTCCACCCGCCGTTCAACGGTGCGCAGTTCGTCGCCGATATCGAGCGTGTCGCGACCGCCGGCAAGCGAACGATGCAATGCCGCATACGTCCAGCACGCGTCGATGCGGCGGCGCGTACGCAGATGCCTGGGGAACGCGCTGACCGGTTCCTCGTTCTTGGCCTCGATGCGCTCGCTCAAGTAGTCGAAATGAAAATCGTCCGCTGTCGTCATCGATGGATACTCGCCGGCGGTGACGGCCGAGAGATACTGCGAGAACGTCGTCCATTGGCCGAGCACCGGGCCGAGGCGAGCCAACTCCATGAGATCGCGATGCCAGATGGAAGTCGGCTTGTCGCGATGCATGATAAAGATCGTTGCCACGTGATCTTCACGCGTCGTCTTGAACCAAAGATGCCCGAGGTTGAAAAAGGTCTCGACGCTGTCGGCAAAGCGCGGTTGCCGAGCAAAAGTGTCAATCACCTTGCCGTCGGGCGAGGGCCAACTGACCACGACGTTGGAATAGTTCGGCAATCCGGAGTATTCATCGAACACCAGGAACAGCGCCTTCGTGATGCCGTTGGAGCTTAGAAAAAGCGGCAAGTGCGGATGATAGCCGAAGCGCCGGCGAGCAAAGACGTGGATTTCGGCGCCGAGCAGGTCCTTGGCGCGATCGAGTCCGTAGCGCAGGTTCCAGAGCTGCGAATCGATGGGCAGCACGCAATCCTCGCGTTCGAGGTAGTCGCCGCCGCAGACCTCGGCGATGCCATTCTGGACGGCGGTCTGGAGCTGAGCGAAACGATTGGGCGCGTGCTCGGCAAGCTTCTCGAGGGTGGCGGTCGGGGCGATGAAGTTTATCGGAATGCCGAGGTCGAGTGCGGCAGGCCAACCATGCGCCATGGTGGCTTCGTCCAGGAAGCTGGCGCCGAGCAGATGAATGGCGACGGGGTAAAGCACTTCGCGCGCAGTCAGCAGCTTGGATGCTGCCGACTGGAGGCACTCGATTGGCGATGTCGGCGCAGGCGGCGGACTCGAAGCTGGTTCTGCGTCGCTCGGCGCCGTCGCGCCTTCTGTTTGCGGCGGGACGTTCGGATCGGACGAACTTGTCGCGTCCACGGCCGGCGGTGGCGATGGCGCCGAGTTCGGCAACGGGAATCCAGCCAACAACGCGACAGCCGCCTGGATGTCATTCCAGAAGGCCGCGACGTCGAGAAGGTTCTCGTGCTCCATCGCCTCGCTCAAGCTCGCCAGGAGCAGATGGCCCCAGCCGATTCCGAAGAACGGCCCCAGCGACTCCGGCGCTAACGCCAATCCCGGCTTCCAGCCGACGTCCGGCGCCCCGGCGGCGCTCAAGGCAGCGTGCAGGTTGGCCAACGTGTGCGTCCGATCCGGCGTCGCCTTGAACACCAGCGAACCGGCCTGCTTGACGCGCTCTTCCCAGTTGTCGGGCAAGTACGTCGGCGGCGTCTCCGGCAACGCGTAGATCACGCCGCTCTTGGGCGTTTCGTGATCGTACGTCGTGTCGCAACGCGGGGCGGCGGCCGCGTTCCACAACAGCGCCGGATGCCAAAGGGCCGTGAACGCGTTCAGCCAGCTTGCCATGTCTTCATCCGACATCGTCATCGGATACTGGGCGGGGTAGCGATAGGGACTGAGCAAAATGAGTTCGTGGTTCATGGTGTGACTTTTTGACCGATGGCTGGTGCGCCCATTCTGGGCGAGGCTATCGCAGGTTGCGGTTTCCTTGAGGATTCGGTACAATAATATTCTACGCTGCTCAGGGAGTGAGATCGAGATAGCGAAGGATCGAATCATGTCGCGAAAGACAAAAGTCGTCGATCGTCCACTCACCGACCGCATCGCCAAAGCACGCAATGAAGGCCGCACCCAGCAAGCCCTAGAACTGACGCGCCAGCTCGCCAAAATCGAGCCGACCGATGAAAATCGCGAATTACTGCGGCGCGTGACGCTGGAGCGCGGCGAGCAGCTCCAGGCACAGGGGCATTTGCGCGAAGCCGCTACCGTATTCCAGAATGCGCTCGCGCTCGGTGGCTCCAGCGAATTCCTCGCAACGGCGGCGCAGAAGCTGGCGGCGTGCGGAGGGATAACGCCGGCATTGCAAGCGACGCAGCAACTCGCCGACCCATTGTCTCGCCAAAAGATTCTTCAGCACGCCATCGACGCTGCTGTCGTTCAGGGGCCGAAAGGCAGGGAACTTCTGCCTCCGGAACATCATTCCGGCTTCGATCTCATCATCTTGGCGTTCGGCCATTACGCGGCGCAGCGCGATGAAGAGGCGCGCGCCGCCCTTCAAGGCATCGGCTTGCAGTCGCCGTACCTGGAATGGAAAGTGTTGTTGCGCGGGCTCTTGGCGTACCAGGCCAACGACGATGCGCGGGCGCTGGAGAATTGGAGCCGTCTCGATTCGGACCGCATGCCCAGCCGGCTGTGCGCGCCGCTGCGTGCGGGAATCGATCCGTCTTTCATGGCGGCGCAGCCGGCGGAAACGCAAGCGGCACTGCGAAGCAAGCTCATGCGGCAACAAAGCGTTTTCGCCGCAGCGCATTTGGATGCCCTGAAGGACTTGTTGTCGCAGGAAGACCTGGGCGCCGCGTTTCGCAAGGCGGAGACGGCCGTCATGCTTTTGCGCGCCGATTGTCCTGACGCCGTGGTTCGTCTCGCGCACTGCTTCTACTGGGCCATCATCGATCACGGGCAGCCCGATGATGTCGCACGCTACCGTCGCTTGTTCGGCGCACCGGCCGATGATCCCGAGTTGCTGCGGCTTGAGGCTCTTGCGTTGGAATCGCACGGCATGTGGCCCGAGGCGCATGGCATCTGGCAGCTCTACATCAAGCACATCGCGCAAAACCCACTCGCCTGGCCCGGTGACACGGGCACACGCGCCCAGGCGCTGATCTGGTCGCACATGGCCGAGAACGCGGCGTTTCGCCGTCATGAGCGAAAGCACTCGGGCAATCCGTTTTTCGATCTCTTCGCTTCTTTTCCGCCGCCGCTTAAGCCCGATGCCAAAACGTGTCTGGAAAACGCAATAAAGCTCGCGCCGGACCGCCTCGAGGCGCACCTCGCGCTGTTTACGCTCTACCGTGCGCAAAACCAGACGGCCAAGGCCAAGAAAGTGGGCCGACGCTTGTTGAAGAGTTTTCCCGAGCACGCCGAAACAATGGGCGCCCTGGCCGAACTCTTCATGGACACTCGGGCTTACAAGTCGGCCCAGGAGTTCTTTGCCAAGGCCTTGCAAGCGAATCCGCTCGATCCGTCCTATCGCCGTGGCTTAGCTCATGCGACACAGTTTTACGCCATGTCGTTAGCCGACGACGGCAAGTTCGACAAAGCCCGGATTCAATTTGAGAAAGCGCTGCAACTCTGTGAGGGGCCGAGAACCTCTTTGTTGTGCCGTTGGGCGGTCGCGGAGATGAAAGCCAACAATCCCAACCGAGTCGCCGAACTTCTCACTCAGGCCAACGCCGAGCCCGATCGGCGCTTGGCCGTCCGCTACGCGCTCGTCGGCGAAGGGGTCCGCGCCGGCCTGCCCACCGCGGACAAGAAGCGACTCGCCCAAGATCTCAAAGACGCCCTGGCGCAGAACCCAACGCCGGCCGAAATCCTCGTCCTCCTCGAGATCGCTGCCGACCAACGCGTCACGCATGAAGAATCGTTCGTTGGCCAAAGAAGCCATGAGAAGGCCGTGCTCAAATTCGTCGAAAAGCTCCGATTTGGCGACTTTGCTGAAAACGATCTCGCACGGCTCTGCGCCAATCTGCAAACGATGAGAGCTCGCAAGGTGTGGTTGCAGTGTCTCAATCACGGCCGGCGGAAATATCTCAAGAACCCTATCTTCCGTTTGTCGTTCGCCGACTACTATTTGCTTGAAGAATCGCGCTATCCCCGCACCGATTTGGCACGCGAGCATCTCGATGACGCCCGGCGAATTGTGCAGGAAATGCCGCGCGGCGAGCGGCAGAATGCGCTCCTGGAAGAGATCAAGAAACGCGAGGAGGTCCTGGCGACCCTTAGTCGCCGCGGGTCTCCCTTGAACGACTTCTTCGGCGATTTTGACGGCGACGACGATGAGTTCTTCGACGATGATGAGTTTTTCTGACGGGTCCCAGAGCCTGAATCGCAAGCGTACCATACGGCGCCTTTGCTGGCGCTTCGGCTCGGATGGTCACTGCGGGTTCGGCGGCCGAAACATCGTGGCGTCGTGGCGCCGGATGAGCATGCCGCCCGTGCCGTCGAGTCGCGGCGACATGGTGTAGACACCGAAACGGCCCGTGTTGATCTCGGTGAGATAGAGGGCCGTATTGCCGGAGATCGGCGTGCCCGTTGTCATCATGAAGTGAACGTTTTGCTTGGGGGGAATGTTGAACTCCTTGACGAGATCAACCTCGGCCCAGCCAACGGTCTTGCCTAGATTGCGATCGACGAGAGTGCCGAGCAGCTTGCCCGCGCGGTAATCGAGAAGCCAAATGCAATCGGAGGTGACATTCTGTCCGAGAGCGATTGGGCCGGTGGCCATGATGTAGTCCTCATGGCGGTCGTTGCCCGCCCAGGCCGTTTGGGAGGTGGGCCGAAGGTAGACGGTTCCGCCGATGCCGATCGCCAGGCCGAGCCCGAGCCAAAAAACGCGTCCCATGTCCTTCATGGCGCACGATCCTCCGTGGTTAAGACTGCCGCGGCAGTATAACGAAGACGCAAATGGAAACAACCCGGGTTGTATTGCATGCAGGAGGTGTTCTACAACCCGGGGCGTAGCGTAGACTCTGGTCCACGGCGCCTGGGGAAACCGAGTGGACTGAAGTCCACGCTACGATCTTGAAGCCGCTACACAGCCGCGCCTCGTGGAGGCGGGTGAACTACTGCTTTGGCTTCCATGGATTGATGGATGCAGGGTGCGTGAAACGCACCGGTCCGCTCATCGGTGCGTTGCACGCACCCTACGTCTATCCATCAACGGATCGTAGACGGTGCACTACTCTCAACGAAAGGAGTCGTCATGCAGCGTCACGGATGTCGATTGGCCCTGGTTCTCGCCGCTACCCTGGCTTTTGTCTTTGCCCAGGGATGCGATTCTTCCAAGCTCCCCAAACTTGCCGTAACCTCGCAGACCGAATTCCTCTTTTGCCATTGGAACGTCGAGAATTTCTTCGACGACAAGGCCGACGGACGCACCGGGCCTGGCGATCGCGAGTATGATGCGCTCTACCCCGATCGACCCGACTTGCTCCAGCTCAAGCTTGCCAAGTTGACCGAAGCCATTCTCAAGATGAACGGCGGCAAGGGCCCGGACATCCTCGCCCTCGTTGAAGTGGAAAGCGTTCGCGCTGCCGAGCTTCTGCGACAGGCTTTGAACGCCAAGCTCTCCGACAAAAAGCTGCACTACGAAAATCTACTCATGCAGGAAGTGAGTGTCGGCCGGCATATCGCCCCGGCCATCCTGACACGGCTGCCCGTCGTCAAGGACCGCACGCGCCTGATCGACCGTGTGCGTCGCATTCTCGTCGGCCATATCAAGCTCAACGATCACGAACTCGTCGTCATCGCCTCGCATTGGACGTCTCGGCTCCAAGAAAGCGGAGTGAAGGGTCGCGCCGACTACGCCGACAAGATCTACGGCGCGGTCAACGCCATTTATCGCACCAATCCGGCAGCCGACGTTCTCATCAGCGGCGACTTCAATGATGACCCATCCGACGTCAGCGTGGTCGAGCATCTCAATGCCATCGGCGACGCCAATGCGGTGCGCAACAGCAACCCGCTCAAGCTGCTCAACACCTTCGCGGGCAAGGATGCCAACGAATCCGGCACGCATTACTACAAGCAATGGCACATCTTCGATCAGATCGTGGTCTCGCCCGGCTTGCTCGACAGCAAAGGCTGGAGCTGCGATCCGAAGTCGGCGGCCGTCTTCAACGAGCTCTACCGCCCCAAGGACAAGAACCGACGCCCCTGGCGGTTCGGCGGCGCCAACGAGAAAAACGAACGCGGCTACAGCGATCACTTCCCGGTGACGATCCGGCTGCGCCTCGAAGCGAAATAGCTTCGAGAGACACGGATGGGTACATCACCGGATGTGACATGCGGAAACCGTGCGTTTGCCAACTCGGTCTGATTCATGAAGAAACGAAACGCAGAGTGCGCGGAGAACGCGGAGTGTACCAACGGATAACTCTCCGCGTTCTCTGCGCACTCTGCGTTAAAGATACCTTACTCGAGGGCGGCTTTCAGGGCGTCCATGTCAAAGCGGGCAAGACGCAGCACGATCACTTGGTTCTGCGCGCCGCCGACGGCGAGGTGTCGGCCATCTGGCGAGTAAGCAGCGCTGTGGCCCGGCGTGCGCAGCGCATTGATCGTCTGCTGCGGCTTTAGCGTCTGCGCGTCCCACAGCGTGATCGTTGGATCGACGCCGACCGCGGCGAAAGATCTGCCATGCGGTGCGAAGACAATCTGATTCACCTGATGCGGCTGGACGTGGGCCTTGACGCCGCTCTTCTCGGTCAGCATCTTGCCATCCCAGGTGAGGACGCGAAGGAAGCCCATGTTGCCGGCGGCGACCAGCATGGTGCCGTTGGGCTGAAACGCCAGCGATCGCACCGTCGGGAGCTTTGCGTCGATGGAACCGGCGCTGGTGGGACCTGGGCGGGAGGCAGCCCAGTGGATCCTATTGCTGTCGCCGCACCAAAACAGATGCTGTCCGCTTGGCGAAAAAGTGAGCGCGGTGACGTAACCCACTTGGCTGTCGTGTATGCTGAACTCGCCTCCCGTCTGCGCATCCCAGATGCGGATGGTGCCGTCGCGGCCGGCCGAGGCGATCACCGAGCTATCGGGATGGAAGGCGACGCGCGACACCGGGCTTTTGTGCCGATCGAATGTCGTGAGCCGCGCTCGACTCACGGTATCCAGAACGCGCACCGTGCCGTCTTCGCTGGCGCTGGCGAGCCGCCGGCCGTCCGGCGAGACGGCAACGTGATTCACTCGGCCGTTGTGTCCCGGCGGGCGCATCGGCGTGGGGGCGGCGAGCAAATCAAAGAAGCGCAAGCCATTGTCCTCGGCCGCCACAAGCCATCGGCCATTCGGACTGATCACCGTGGAGGCGACGGGCTTGATCATGCCGGCCTTGACGAAGCCGTACATGCCCACCACCTCGCGGGGGAAGTCCGCGGGCAGAGGGGGGCCGAACTTGCTTCGATCCAGGCCGTCGAAGGGCGTCGGCATCCGCCAGAGCAATTCGTCGATCTGCCTAGCCTGGCCATTGGCTGCGCCGGCGCGATTCCGAAGTAATTCGGTGCGAGCTTCATCCCATGTTGCCCGGTTCTGCAGCGCGCGGCGCACGGCTTGTTTCCACGTCGGTTCGTCGGCTCGGGGCTTCGGAGGCGGATCGGGATCGAGCATGCTGGCGTCGCTGCGGTTGGCTCGATGGATCAGGACGGCCATCACCGTGACGACGATCAGCGCTGCCAATCCACTCAAGGACGCCAAGCCCAGCGCGACCATCGGCCCGACGCCGCGAGGATCTTCTTTCGTCGCGGATTTGTGGGCTACGGGACTGATTTCTTCCGTCGTATCGGCTGCGCCGGCCCGCTCGGAATTCGGGGGCGGCGGGGGGAGCTCCGGCACAGGCTCCAGCTTATCGTCGAGCGTGCCCGCGGCCAGCTTCTGAAGTATGTCTTGCAACTCGTTGGCCAATTCGATCGGCGTCTGGTAACGATCTTCCGGATGCTTGGCGAGCAGGCGAAGCAGAATTTCTTCGACGGGCTTGGGCACGTGCATCATGTTGGCAGTGATGTTCGCGTCAGGATGCTCGCGCCGCCAAGTCGTCAGCCGTTCGCGGCGAATCGGATCGACCGCGGGAACGGCATCGAGCTGGTGCTGCAAGAGCTTTTCCGTCAACGTGCCGTACGGGAACGGCGGCTGGCCGGTGAGCAGGAAGTAAAACGTGCAACCCAGACTATACAAGTCGGCTCGGACATCACTGGCGTGGGAATCACGCGCCTGTTCCGGCGCGATGTACTCCGGAGTCCCCAGCACCGAGCCGAGCTGAGTGAGGTGGGTCGACGCCTCGCCGGTGATCGGATCGGTGCAGCGAGCCAATCCCATGTCGAGAATCTTGACGACGCCCCACGGGTAAAGCTCGGCCAGCTCGGCGCGCGGAATCAGGCTACTGCTTCGATGCAGGTCCGCTTTGCTCATGCCCGAATCACCGGGCGTCGTTTTCGGCGGCAAGTTGAGGGGCCGCTGAATGAGTCCGCTGGATCGGCGTCGCTCGCTGGGAATCCCCTTGGCGACCAGCAGATTCGCCGGCTTGATGTCGCGATGGACCATGCCGCGCTCGAAGGCGTGCTGGAGTCCGAGCGCCGCTTGCCGAATGTACTCACACGCCTGGTTGATGGGAAGCGGGCCGTTGTCGCGCACGTACTTGGCCAAGTCGACGCCGTCGATGTACTCCATCGCGATGTAATAGGTGCCGTTGACCTGGTCGGCGTCGAAGGCGCGGACGATGTGCGGATGGCTCAACTGGCCGGCAGCACGTATCTCTCGCTTGAAACGATTAATGACTTTCGGATTGTTCATGCATTCCTTGCGAATGACCTTGAGCGCAACGGTGCGGCTGAGCATCTTCTGGCGTGCTTTGAAGACCTGGCCCATGCCCCCTTCGCCGATGCGTTCAAGAATCACGAACGGGCCGATGGTAAGCGTCGCGGCGTGGCCCTGGAAGATCTGGTTGAGCTGATACGCTGTCAGCCATTCCCGGTCCAGAAGGTCCTGCGCCAACGCCCACGCATCGCCGCATCGGCTTCGAAGCCGGACCACTTCCTCGAGTTGGGCGACATCGAGCAGTTGGCTGTCCCGTAGACCATCCACAAAGCTGTCGATCGACAGAGCGGCCATGGCGCAGACTGATCCCTCGCAGGCACTAGGGCTGTGTAAACCAACTATAGCTCACACTTCTCGCCTATCACGCCAGGAAACGACGAACTTTCACCAGCATCAGAAGTGGCAGGTGCCGCTGGAAGTTGGAGCGCACACCATAATCCCTGATGTAGATGCGGGCAGAGATCGGGCCTTGATCCTTACGGTCATTGGCGCGATGAAACATTAAGATATGGTTATCTTTTTCCGAGTTGCTGGTGGTACTGCGATCGAGGAGGATTCATGGCAGCAAGTGGTTCCAAGGTCGTGGTGTACGCAGCCATCGCAGGAAATCTCGCGATCGCGGCCACGAAGTTCGTCGCATCGTTCGTCACCGGTAGTTCAGCAATGCTCTCTGAGAGCGTTCATTCGCTGGTCGATACGGGCAACGGATTGCTGCTCCTGTGGGGCATCCACCAGAGCTCGCTGCCGCCCGACGACGAACATCCCTTCGGGCGTGGCAAGGAGTTGTACTTCTGGACGTTGATCGTCGCCATCCTGATTTTTGCCGTCGGCGGAGGCATCTCTATGTACGAGGGGATCGTGCATATTCAGGAGCCCTCGGCCGCCAAAGATCCGATTATCAATTACGTTGTGCTAGGGCTGGCGTTCGTTATTGAGGGAACGGCATGGTGGATTGCGCTTTGCGAGTTTCTCAAATGCAAGGGAGACCTCGGATACTGGGAGGCCATTCGTCAAAGCAAGGACCCGACAACGTTTACAGTCCTGTTCGAAGACACTGCCGCGATGATGGGGTTGATCGTCGCGTTCCTCGGCGTGTTTTTTGGCGACTACTTGCAGATGCCCATTCTCGACGGAATCGCCTCGGTCGTGATCGGACTGATTCTCGGGTTCGTCGCGATCTTCTTGGCCTATGAAAGCAAAGGCTTGCTCATCGGCGAGGGCGTTGATGAACGAACGCGAGACAGCATCAACAAGATTGTCGTCGCTGATCCGGACATCGATTGTCTGGTGCGGGCATTGTCGATGCACCTGGGACCGCAGGATGTGCTGCTGACGCTCGAAATTGAGTTTCGCCCCGATCTGACGGCGGCACAGACGACGGCGGCGATTGACCGCCTCGACAAGGCGATTCGCGCGTTGCACCCGGAGATCAAGCACATATTCGTTGAAGCCCAATCGATCGCAGCTCAGAAGTAGATACGCACGCGTTGCAAGTCGAAGCCCACGGAGACTCGACGCACACCCATCGCCGGTGTCTTATCCTGGCTGGGAGATTTCCTCATGTGGACCGTAGAAATTCTCGTAATGCTGTGCATGATTGCCGTCAATTGCGTGTTCGCGGCGTATGAGATCGCGCTTGCCTCCATTACGGCAAGCCGACTTCACGTTCTACTCAACGAGAATCATTCTGGCGCCAGTACCGCGCTCTACATGAAGGAAAAACTGGAGGGCAGCCTGGCATCGATTCAGCTCGGAATTACCCTGGTCGGCGCGATTGCCGCGGCAACCGGCGGCGCAGGCGCCGAGGAAAAGCTCGCGCCGTACTTCGCAACCGCTTTCGGCTTGCCGATCGAAGTCGCCGAAGTGCTGGGTATCGCCGTCGTCGTCCTACCCTTGACGTTCGTTACGATTGTCTTCGGGGAGTTGATCCCGAAAGTATTTGCTTTGCGCAACAAGGAATGGGTGATATTGCGCCTCTCGCCGCCGATGTACTGGTTCATGACCGCCGTCTGGCCGATCGTGCGGATGCTGGAATGGAATGTCACATTCATCATGGCGATGGGCGAACGGCATTTGCAAAAGCGTCTGGACGCGCAGATGCCCTCGGAGGCCGGCGAGTTGCAGGAATTGCGCGCGGCGGTGGCGCTGGCGCGCACGTCCCGGTTGATCGGCGCCCAGGAAGAGAAGATCATTCTCGGCGCCGCCGCCATGTCGCAGCAACCGGTTCGCGCGATCATGCTGCCGGCAGCGAGCATTCACATGCTTGACGTCAATGGTTCTACCACCGCCTGCCTGGTTTCCGCTCACCTGGACATGCACACGCGCTTTCCGGTCACCGAACGTGCCGGGGACCCACAGTCGATTATCGGGTACGTCAATTTCAAGGATATCATCGCCCTGATGCGCCTATCGCCGGAGGAGCCGACGATTCGCTCGATTGTGCGCACGATCCCCAGCTTCGAAGACGATGCACCGGTGTCCACGTGCTTGGAAGCGCTCATGCGTGATCGTACGCATATCGCCCTGGTTCGCGACGAGAACGGAACCGTGGTCGGCATGGTTACCCTCGAGGACATGATCGAGGAACTCGTCGGCGAAATCGAAGACGAATACGATCGCCTGCCAGCGCAGATTGTCGCCTCGGGCCAGAACTGGATTGTTGGCGGCGGCGCCACTCTGGCTAAGTTCCACCGCTTGACCAATCTCGACTTGTCCACCGATCTGCCTCCGGGCGGTGCGCTAACCATCGACGAATGGATCGCCGGCCACCTCGGCAAGCCCATCGAAGGGGGCGAGACGATGGTTCGCGGGCATCTCCGCGTGGTCGTTCGCAAGGTTCGCCGCCACAAGATCCTGGAAGTTCAGATTGGCCCGTGGAACCCGTCGCCGTCTTCCTCCTGACGCGAGTGCTCCGATCCATGCCTGGACACAATACGGCGGGTGCACGACATGGTCTGCGTGGCCTGCTTCGGGATGGCGAGGCTCCTGCCGAGCCGGAAGCGACAGGATACTCGTCCGAAATCGAGTATTTCGCGGGCTCGCGGCTCGGCAGGAGCCTCGCCCTCCCGTGCCGTTTGCAAACCATGTCGTGCACCCCAATACGGCCCGACCCTTGCGGCGCTCTTGACACGACGTGCCAGGGTATGGCACTTTCTTGCCATGCAAGGAGGCGAGGCCGTGCAAGAAGTCCAATCACCACCGAGACTACCGTCAGACGTATCGATCAAGGTCACGGCTGTCGAAACGCCGGCCGAGACGCCGGCGACGCTGCTGGGTTGGCTGCCGATCGTCTGGACACGTGTGCTTTTTGCTGGACCGATGGCCGACGCAACGCCTTTGTGCTGGCGATCGTTTCTAATCCTTTTTGTGCTGTCCGGCGCACTCTTATATCCGAGCATGTCGTTTCATCTGTTTGAGCCCGACGAAGGTCGCTACGCGCAGATTCCGCGTGAGATGTTGGAGCGCGGCGATTGGATCGTGCCGACGTTACAGCAGCAACCGTATCTCGACAAGCCGCCGCTCTTTTATTGGCTCGTTGCGTTGTCGTTTTCGATCTTCGGCTTTCATGATTGGGCGGCGCGTCTGGTGCCTGCACTGGCGATGCACGGCGCCGTCATGATGACATACTTGCTCGGCCGGCGCATCGTCGGTGAACGGTCGGCATTTTGGGGAGCCCTGCTCTTGATCGTCTCGCCGATTTTTCTCGGCGTGGGCCGATTACTGGTGCTTGATGGATTGCTGACGTTCTGGGTGACCGCGTCGCTGCTGACGATCTGTCTCGCTCAGGACGGGGACGAAGCCCACCTCGGCTGGTGGTTCGCATCGGCCGTTTCCTGCGGCCTGGGCGTGTTGACCAAAGGCCCGATCGCCATGGTCCTGGTATTGGTCCCGCTCTTGATGCATCGCATGTTAGCACCGTCGGCTCGCGTCACTTGGCTTGCTTGGCTCGGATTCTTCGCGGTTATCGCAGCCATCAATCTACCCTGGTACGGCGCAGTGTGCTGGCAGCGACCGGAGTTCGTGCGCTATTTCCTTTGGCAGCACAATATCGAACGCTTTGTCGAGCCGTTTGACCACGTTCGTCCGGTGTGGTTCTACGTGCCGATCGTGCTTTTCGGATTACTGCCGACGCTTTTTTTCGCCTGGCCGCTGTGGCGTTATCTGACATCGCTGGATGCCGATGCGGCCGATGCGCGTTGTCCAGCCGTCGGCTATTTGCTGTTGGCCGGCGCATGGTGCGTCTTTTTCTTCTCGCTGGCCGGGAGCAAGCTGCCGACGTACATTCTGCCGGCGTTTCCGCCGTTGTGCCTGGCGCTCGGCTGTTTCGCCGCACGCACCGGCTGGTGCGAATCACGCTGGTTCATCGGTTCGGTCGCGCTGTGCTGGCTGGCGCTTGCATTCTCGCATTACTACGCGATTCCCGTGTATGCCGGGCAAAAATCACCGGTCAGCGACATGCAGATGATAGAGAAAATGTGCGGTGATCCGAAGGTGCCGATCGTCTGCTTCCCGCGCAATGTCGACTCGGTCGCGTTCTATGTCGGCCGATCTGATTTCCACACGTTTCGCAGCAAAGAGATCGACAACCTCGTCGTAACGCTTCACCAAGCGCCGCGCACGGTCATCCTGTTCGGCCATCGCAACTCGCCGGAGACGCTGGCGCGACACCTTCCGGCTCATCTGCGCATGGTGGAGCGGCGACCGCTGGGTTTGTGTGAAATGGCGGTGATTGAACGAGTGGAATAAGGCCCATCATAGAGCGGCGTACGAAGCAAGCGGAGTGTCGTGCGAAGCCGCTTGCTGCGTTTCCGGCTCATCAGAGCATGTCACGGCCGCTGCGCCAGCGGGACGTAGGGGGCTTCGCGTTTGCCGGTGTAGATTTGCTCCGGGCGGTAGATCTTGTTGCCGTTGAGTTGTTCGAGCCAATGGGCGAGCCAGCCGGCAACGCGGGCGATGGCGAAGATCGGCGTGAAGAGATCGGACGGGATGCCCAAAGCGTTGTAGACGATGCCCGAATAGAAATCGACGTTGGGATAAATCCCCTTCGGCCCCAGCTTGTCGGCCATCACCTTTTCCATCTCGACGGCGAGGTCATATTGCGCAGGGCGACCGGTGTCGACAAAGACACGTTCCGCCAGGTCTTGCAGCACGGTGGCGCGCGGGTCCTTCACTTTGTAGACGCGATGGCCGAAGCCCATGATCTTCTTCTTGTTGGCGATGGCGTCGTCACACCATTGGCGAACGTTCTGGATGTCGCCTATCTCGTGGAGCATGTCGAGGACTTCTTCGTTGGCGCCGCCGTGCAAGGGCCCGGTGAGCGTACCGATGGCGGCGCTGATGACGGTGTACGGGTTGGCCAGCGTCGATGCCGTCACCCGGCCGCTAAACGTGGACGCGTTCATGGTGTGTTCGGCGTGCAGGATCAGGCAGGCGTCGATGACCTTGCGCACCGCCGCTGACGGCTCCTTCTCGAACAACATCCAGTAAAAGTTGCTCGCGTGGTCGAGATCGTCGCGCGGCTCGATCGGCTCATCGCCGTGGCGGATGCGATGGAATGCAGCGGTGACGGTCGGCAACTTGGCGATTAAACGGACCACCGATTCCCAGTTGCTCTTGGCGTTGGTCACGTCGCGAGCCGGGTAGAACATGCCCATGGCGGCGACGGCAGCCTGCATCGCGTACATCGGATGCCCGGTTTCCGGCAAGCACTTGATAAGATCGGCCAGACGAAACTTGATGCGGCGATGGCCGCGCAACTCGGCGTCGAAATCGGCGAGTTGCTTCTGCGTCGGGAGATCGCCTTTGAGCAGGAGGTAGGTGGTTTCTTCGAAGCAGCTGGAGCGCGCCAGGGTCTCGACGGCGATGCCGCGGTATTCCAGGCGTGCGTTCTTGCCGTCGATGAAACTGACGGCTGACTCGGCGACGGGAACGTCGGCAAGGCCGGGGCGCAACTCGATCTGGCTCATGGTGCTCCTTGGCAGGTGGGATCAATCAGACGGACGAAGTGAGATTATGGTTGAAAGGCCCTTTCGACCAGACGTTGTCACCGCCTGTGGCAGAGCACTCTCAGCGCTATGGATCGCTGCGGCGATTTCATGCACCCTTCTTGAGAATTCCATGTAGGATCATAACATCTCTGACTCATTAATTGTCTGTCTTATCAAGCCCAAGTCGCAACATTTAGATAAGGACGTCCGCCTTCGGAGGGATGTTTCCGCTTGAGCCACGAACAGTCGAAGGCTGATGAGTTCATGGCGCTGCTTCAGCCGGTGCAGCAGCCATTGCAGGTTTATTGCCAGCGCATGCTTCGCGACCGACGGGAGGTGGAGGACTTGCTTCAATGCGCGGTGACGACGGCGTTTGCGCAATTCGATCGCTATGCCATGGGGACGAATTTCCGCGCCTGGCTGTTTCGCATTGCGACGCTGGAGATTTTCAATCGAAACCGCAAACGGCAACCGGTGGCAGGGATTGAGTTTCCTTTTGAGGCGGTCGTGGAATCGGAGTCGCTCGGGGCGCCCGACGACCTGGCAGCAATGTTGATCGAACGCCCTGGCTTTGTAATCGAATTGCTAGATGACGCACTGGCAAAAGCGCTCGAGGATTTGCCTGCGGCGGAGCGAACGGTCCTTCTCTTGCGTTCCGTGGGCGAATTCAGCTACCGAGAAATTCACCAGATCCTGGCAATCCCCCTAGGCAGCGTCATGGGCTACCTGTCCCGCGCTCGAAAAAAGCTGAGACAAACGTTAGCGGGTTACGCGGCCGAGCGCGGCATGTTGCCCAGGCCCGTTCCCGGCGAGAAGTCATCATGAACTGCAGTGAAGCACGAAGTGTCTGGATGCTTTACGTCGATAGCGAAGGCGACCCGGCATTGCATTTGCGAGTGACCGAACACCTGAGCGGGTGTACGGCCTGCGCCGCCTGGTTTGCGGCCCAAGGCGAAATGGAGGATGGTATCCGTGCTTGCATGGCCGCAGAAGCATCCGATGACGCCATGTGGAATCGCGTGCTCGCCAAAGCCGGCGTGCTGCCCCAGCCGGGATTTCGACCGTTATCCTTGTTGGTCATCGGAACCACCGCCCTGGCGGCCGTCGTTTTGCTCGTCTTGTTCGTCGGCTGGCATTGGACGTCGTGGTTTGCCGAGCCACCGACCGTAGCGCAAGATGCAGCCGACATGCACAGGCGCTGGTTGCGCGGCGACGTTCCCTTGGATTTTGCATCCACGTCCGAGCTGGCCGTCGACCGCTATTTCAAGGCAAACGCGCCGTTCAAGGTCCATTGTCCGCCTCGATCCAACGTGAAATTCACCGTCCAAGGCGCTGCCATTCTTCGGATAACCGACGACCTGAAAGCTGGCTTTATCGTCGGCCGCGTGGACGCGACTCCAGTGTCCATTCTCGTGTTAGATCGTGCCGCATTGTCGGCGTTCCCCCGCGATAAGGCACGCTTGAGCGAAGACGCCCATCTCCACGGACACGATGGCGACTTGAAGACGGCGGCCAAGATCGTGGGCGATAACATAGTTGTTGTGGTCGGCCGCAGCAGTCCGAAAACGCTTGAAACACTGCTAGACGCTTATGGCAGCTACCATTGACGGATGGCGTTCACTGACCATCGTTCGAGGCGGAGGTCCTTCATGCAAGCTCGCGAAGCCGAAGAATCCAATCGTGATGCTGCCGCGTCAACGTCGGCGCCGTCCGCGGACAACGGGTCCTGGACTCGCTGGGGACTTGCCTTCGGGTTAGTCCTGGCCGTGGTCGGCTTCTACGGATTCGGCCTTCATCGCTCGCTGACGTGGGATTTTGTTCGTTCCCACCTGGACGATTGGCAAGCGATCGCACGTGAGAACTTGTTGTTGGCGGTGGCAGCCTACTTCGCGCTTTATGTCGCGGTCACAGCACTCTCGTTGCCCATCGCGACGGTTTTATCGCTCATCGGCGGCGCACTCTTTGGCCGCTGGCTGGGGACCGGCGTTGTTAGTCTGGCCGCGACTATCGGCGCGACGCTGGCGTTTCTGAGTAGCCGCTATGTCCTGCGCGATTGGGTGCAGCGCAACTTTGGCGACCGCCTCGAGGCCATCAACGAAGGCGTCGAGAAGGATGGGGCGTATTATCTGTTCATGCTGCGTCTCGTGCCGGCCGTGCCGTTCTTCCTGCTCAACCTCGGCATGGGCCTTACGCCGATGGCCACGCCGACATTCGCGGTCGTTAGCTGGTTCGGCATGTTGCTGGGGACGTTTCTGTACGTCAACGTCGGAACGGAGTTGGCGCTGCTGGATTCGCCCGCGGAAGTGCTGTCCTGGAAAATAATCGTATCGCTGTCGCTCCTGGGCGCCGTGCCGTTGGTGCTGCGCAAGCTCGTGGAATGGGAAATACGCGTGCGGACCGTTGGCCTCGTCGTCGCCGGGCTGGTGCTGCTGCTCGTCGGGGCCGCGACCGTGAGGACCTACTTCCGATACCAGACGGCCGATGTGATGGAGATCGAAGTCCGCGAGTTTTCTAATGCCGAATACCCGGAGGATCCCGCGAACCGCAGCCTGCATCACGGAAAATACCACGGCCGACGCTTGACGCTTATCAAAAAGGACAGGACGCATTTCGACTTTGTCTTCACGTCGGAGCACCCTCATGTCGCCAGGGTCGTCTTCAAGGACGTCGATGTGAGCTTGTACACGATCAACCCGCCCGCGTGGGTCAAAGACGATCCGGGCAATTTGCGCATTGCCCTTACCGATCGCGAATGGAATCGCCAGCAGGTGAGATTCCCATCCGCCAGTATCGAAGTCACCGGCGGCGATGGTTGGGAAAAGCAGAACTTGTTCTCGGCCGAACTGGCGCGCAACTGCCTCAACGCCGGTCTGTGGGAAGTGCTGCTCTTCACGAAAGAAGGGAACGACAAGGCACTCTATTATCAGGGCTGGTTCACGTTCCCACTGGGACACTACAAGGAGTTGTTCGAGTACAATACAGGGCTGCCCTATTGGCAACATTGGTACTATCTGGAACACTGGTTCGACCCGGTCGGAACACCGATGCGCCTCGACAAACTGCGCGAAGTCGTCCGGGAGCGCGAAGTCAAGGCGACATTCGACAAGTCCGAAAAAGTCATCGCAGCCGGCGAGCAGGCGCGAAAGCGACGCACAACCGTCGGCGAGAACATCGTGACCTGGGGCGACTTCTACGATGGCCGAAAAATTCGCTTCGCGTCGTTCATCCCGCCCGGCCGATACAGCCTGGCGCATCCATGGAAAAACGAGTACCGCAGAATCGACCGATTCGATCGAACCATCCTCCGACAGGTCCGATCGCCCGCGGCCGAAAAGGCGCTGCACGAATTGGAGATCGTATTCTCCAGCACGAGGGCCGAGGGGCGCAGCCGTTTTCTTGTGAGCGGCATCGACCTCGCGTCGGTGCCTCAGTTGCCGGTGAAGGACTACCCGAAGGGGATGTACATGCCGATGGGGATCGGCGTGCCGCCGTTCATGCAGTCGTATGGAGAATTGAGCAAGACCCCCCCGCATCGGAGTCCGTTTTTCAGCGTGTTGCTCGATGACGAGGACGGGTGGATCGATCATCACAGTTTCGCCATCGATGGTCCGGTGCTGCACCGCGACGAGAACGATCCCGATCGGCTTCATCTTTATCTCTTGTCGTATGAGCGACATAGTCTGGTCGCTCATATCGTGATTCCGACACAGGAATAGGTTTCGGATCGACATGACCAAACCGCTTTGTCCTTCTGACACCCACAACGCACGCCTGGCCGCATCCGTTCATCCACCGGATTGGATGAATCCGACGCCAGCGGGCCGGTACAACTTAGTTGTCCTGGGCGGCGGGCCCGCGGGATTGGTGGCGGCGGTCGGGGCCGCGGGACTGGGGGCCAAGGTGGCGCTGGTCGAACGCGGCCTATTGGGCGGCGATTGCCTCAACGTCGGGTGCGTGCCGTCGAAAGCGCTCTTGCGCGCCGGTCGCGCCGCGGCGCAGGTGCGCGACGCAGCCCGTTTCGGCGTCATCGTCCCGCACGGCGTTCGCGTGGATTTCGCGGCCGTCATGGAACGTGTGCGTCGCGTCCGCGCCGACCTTGGTCCGAACGACTCGGCTGCACGCTTGAAAAGCCTCGGCGTCGACGTTTTTCTCGGCGCGGGGCGTTTTGTCGGGCCTGACGCTCTCCAGGTCGGCGAGCATACGCTGTCGTTCTTGAGTGCCCTTATCGCCACGGGAGGTTCGCCGGCATCCCCTCCAATTCCTGGATTGGCGGACGCTGGTTTCTTGACGAACGAGACGGTATTCTCCTTGACGGAGTTGCCCGCGCGGCTTGCTGTCATTGGCGCAGGGCCGATCGGCTGCGAGCTGGCCCAAGCGTTTGCCCGGTTCGGCTCCAGTGTCCACTTGATCGATGTCGAAAGCCGTGTGCTGCCTCGGGAAGACGCTGACGCCTCCGCCTTGCTTGCTGGCGCCCTCGAACGCGATGGCGTTGCCTTGCATCTGGGAGCGACTCTGCAACGCATCGAGAATCGACACGACGGCAAGGCCATCCACCTGGGCAGCGTGCCCCATGAGCCCATCGTCGTCGATCAGCTCCTCGTCGCGGCCGGGCGCAAGCCGAACGTCGAGAGCCTGGGCTTGGAGGCGGCGGGCGTGGATTTTGACGCCAAGCATGGCGTGAAAGTGAGCGACGGCCTGAAAACCAGCACCGCGCGCATCTACGCCGCCGGGGACGTGTGCTCGCGCTTCCAGTTCACACATGCCGCCGACGCGATGGCCCGCATCGTTCTGCGCAACGCGCTGTTTCCCTTCGGTCGAGCCAGCCTCAGCGCCTTGACCATTCCGTGGTGTACTTACACCGATCCCGAAATCGCTCACGTCGGACTTTACGAGCAGGAAGCCAAAGAGCGCGGCATCTCGGTGCAGGTCTATGACCGCCAGCTGCGCGACATCGATCGAGCGGTTCTCGACGGCGCGGACGAAGGCTTCGCGCGCATCCTCGTGGCGGAAGGAACGGATCGCATTCTCGGCGCCACCATCGTCGCGGCCCATGCCGGCGAAATGATCTCCGAGATCTCCTTGGCCATTGCCGGCGGACTTGGTTTGTCTGTCTTTGCCGACACGATCCACCCATACCCCACCTACGGTGAAACGTTCAAGAAAATCGGTGACGCATACAACCGTACTCGCTTGACTCCTTTCGTGAAATGGCTGATGGACAAGTGGCTGTCGTGGGGTCGATGATGGGGGATGCGTTTTCTTCTCATTCGCCAACAACAATCACATGCACCTCGCCCGGGCCGTGAACGCCGGTGACGAGCTTGAGCTCGATGTCGCCGGTCTTGCTCGGGCCGGTGATGAGCGTCAGACACGACGGCGGCGTCGATGGCGTCTGATTTGCGGCGGGAGAGAACAGATCGAAGAGATCGAAGAGATCGGGCAGGATTTGCGAGCGTTCTGCAAGGGCGATGTGCACCGGCGGGAGCAGGCTGGCGGAGCGCGGCTCGTCGGGCTGTGCTGCCATCACGACCGTGCCGGTCTCGGCGATAAGCCGATGCACATTGGTGACGCCCACCTCGGCCGCGAAGAAGTCTTCCTTGGCATCCGGCCCGATTTCGTTTTGCGTTCGCGCGTTGAAGCCAATTTCGTTGAGTTGGTTCGGCAGGCCCAGGCGATCAATCAATCCCCCTCGGCTCAGCAGTATCCGTCTCGCATTCAGAGGTTGTACGATGCTCTGGATCGTCCGCACGACGCCATCGCGATCGGCCGCGAGATAGGCCTTGCCGCCCGCGTTGGCTAGTTCTTGGCGGAATCGTTCGAGCAAATCGGGCCCACCGCCTTGATAGCCGACGCCGCAGCGTTCGGGCAGCTTCGGCGCAGCGCCGGCGCGATTGCCGTCGGACACGGCCTTCTTGACACGCTGCAAAAATGTATCGCGCGGCGTCATGTTTGCATCTCCTTCCAAAGGTCGCGAAACGACTTTGCCGCCGGCGCTGGGAAGTCGCGGACTTGTGTCCACTCGCTACCGGGACCCGGCAAGTGCGAGAGCCAACCGTCCACGGCCTGCCAACGCATCAGAAGCCTGGCGGCCCACATGCCCCAGCGATACAGCCACGGCTGGCATAACGCCCAACTCCACAGGTGATACGCCCATTCTTCCCAGCGACTCGGCTTGTACTCGTGCTGCAACTCGCGCAGGCCGATGAGCATGTGCGGGATGTTGATCTTCACTGGACATGCCGCCTGGCACGCGCCGCACAAAGAAGACGCGTGCGGCAGATGCGGGTTCAGGGGGACACTATCGTAAAGCGGCGTCAGGATGCTGCCGATCGGCCCCGAATAGACGCCGCCATAGGCATGCCCGCCGATGCGGCGATACACCGGGCAGGCGTTCAAGCACGCCCCGCAGCGAATGCACTGCAAGCTCTCGCGGAACGGCGTCGCCAGGATGTTCGTGCGGCCATTGTCGAGCAGCACCAGGTGAAACTCGTCCGGACCATCGAGTTCGCCGGTCTTTCGCGGGCCGGTAATCATCGTCGTGTACACCGACAGCGTTTGCCCGGTCGCGGCACGCGCCAGCAGCTTGAGAAAAACAGGCAGGTCGCGAAAACGCGGAATCACTTTCTCGATGCCCATGATGGCGACATGCACGCGCGGCGCCGTCGTGGTGATTCGGCCATTACCCTCGTTCGTCACCAGCACAACCGTCCCGGTCTCGGCAACCGCGAAGTTGGCTCCGGTGATGCCCAGGTCCGCCCGGCGAAATTTCTCGCGCAGCACGCGCCGGCCAACCATCGCCAGCGACTTGGGATCGTCGGGCAGATCCTCGCCCAGATGCTTCGACAGAACGCGTGCCACGCTCTCTCGCGTGTGATGCACTGCGGGAGCGACGAGGTGGGACGGCCGTTCGCCGGCGACCTGAATGATGAACTCGCCGAAATCCGTCTCGGTCACCTCGATGCCCGCGTTCTCCAGAGCGGGATTGAGGTGGATCTCTTCGGACGTCATCGACTTCGATTTGACGGCGTGTTTGCAATTCGCCTTCTTGGCGATGTCGACAACGATCCGGCGAGCATCCTCAGCGGTCGCGGCCCAGTGGACCTTGCCGCCGAGCCGATGGACCGAGGCTTCGAGTTGCTCGAGGTATTGATCGAGGTGTGAGAGCGTGTGTTCCTTGATGGCCTTGGCGTGATCGCGCAGTTCGCTTGAGTCGGCGAGAGCCGCGTAACCGCGCCGGTTGCCGGCCAGCAGCGTATCGGTGAGCCGCACGAGCGCCGTTTGCAGGGTGGCGTCGGCGAGGGCCTCGGTCGAGGCTTCGACAAACTCATGATGCTCGTGTTGTGCGTAGTTCATGTTCCTGCTTGCCGCTCGCGGCTTCGCGCTCAGAGTGGACGATCCGAACGCGAAGCCGCAAGCGAGTTCCCTACGACGTCCAATCTTCAACTACCAATCCCGGCACTTGCTGGAAATCCGCTAGATTACGGCTCAGGAGCGTCGTCGATCGCGAGAGAGCAATTGCTGCAGTGCGCAGGTCCATGGTGCCGATGCGCACTTTCTTTTGCCGGAGCTGTGCGAAGCGCTGCGCGGCGGCCTCATCGGAGGGCAGAACGTGGGACATTTCAAAGTCGCGGCTCTGGAGATGTAAGCGTTCCAGCCAAGAAATTCCTCGTGCAAGCTCACGACGGTCACCAAGAAACGGTCGGGAGCATGCTGGCCAACCCGAGCCAATAGACGAGAGTATTCCGGTTCGGATTCCCATTGGACAATACCGATGTGATCCGTGTCAAGGATAAACATCTGGCGTCTCCGTCGCCCTCGTCCGGGCCCTCGGCATCGCGAATCTCACGACCCAGGCGGAGGATTTCACCGAAGTCTGGATCACCTTTGAACGATCCGCTCATTTGCTCGATCCAATTTTGCTTGCCGCCCGGCATTTGCCGCTAGAGCTCCGCGAGTTCCTTTTCGATAATCGTCAATCGCTCTTCGACGGTCATGGCAACTACCTCCAGGATTGATGATATCCGATCATGTCTGCGCCAGCAATTCCGCCAGATGCAGGATGCGCACCCTGCTGGCCTTGCGGTTCAGACAGCCGCCGATGTTCATGAGGCAGCCGGCGTCGGTGGCGACGACGGCGTCGACGCCGGTCTTCTCGATGAACGCCGCCTTGTCGGTCACCATCGCGCCGGAAATCGCGGGATACCGAACTGAGAAGGAGCCGCCGAAGCCGCAGCATTCATCGTAGCGTTCCAAGGGGACGAATCGCAAACCGCGCACGTTCTGAATCAAGCGGATCGGTTCTTGAAACAAGCCCAGGCCGCGCAGGTGGCAGGCCATGTGATACGTCACGCTGCCGTCGAAGCGGGCGCCGACCTCCTCGACCTTCATCACGTTGACGAGAAAGTCCGATAGCTCATGCGTGCGATTCGCCAGTGCCATGGCTCGCGGATGCCAGGTTTCATCGTCGTGAAACAACTCCGGGTACTCGAGCTTGACCATGGCCGCACACGAACCAGACGGCGTGACGATCAGAGGCGATTTGGCGAAGGCGGCGATCGTATGCTTGGCGAGGTCGCGGGCGTCGTCGTGAAAGCCGCTATTGAAATGCGGTTGGCCGCAGCACGTTTGCGACTCCGGAAAATCGACCGTCACGCCGAGGCGTCGCAGCAGCTTCACCGTGGCAACGCCGACATCGGGGAAGAACCCGTCCGCCAGGCAGGTGATCATTAACGAAACGTGCAAAGAGAACTCCCTTCGCTTAGCCGCGATTCGTAGAACCGCGAGGGTCTACGACCCACGGCTAAACATCACAACAACCGCCGGCTCTCCTTCTCCAGCCCCTCGCACACAAAGTGCAGCGCCGGCTCCGCCATGGTGTCAAAATACTGCCAGCTGTGCCCGCCGGCTTGCGTCGTGAAGTCGGCGGTGTGCGGGATGCCCAGGGCTGACAGCTTTTCGTGCAGTCGATCGTTGCCGCGATACCATGACTCGTCTTCAGGATCGATGCAAAAAAAAACGTGCGGCGGCCATTGGCTGGGGTGAATGTGCAAGATCGCCGTGTCCTGACGGCAATGCTCTTTGCTGTCGTACATGTCGTCGAGAGGCGTGCCCTCGCCGTAGAGCTCGTGATAATCGAGCGCCGAAGCTATGCCCGCCGCAACGGGGAAAAGCTGCGGATACTTGAACGCCAGCCGCAAAGCCCCCTGCCCGCCCATGCTGATGCCGATAATGCCGACCGAGCGCGGCGGCAGCTTCCAACGCCCGGCGAAAATCGGCATCACGTTTTGCAAAACATGTTTCTCCGGCGTCAGCACCGGATCGAACTCGGCACACCCGCGGTCAGCCCACCACGATCGGCCAGCGTGCGGACACAGACACACCAGATCGCGCCGGGCAAGGAGGTTTGTGTAGGCCGGGTTATTCTTCAGGGTCTCGAGGCCCAACGGATGCAGGAACAGGATGCCGAACCGCGGCGAACGCAGCGGTTCGTAGACGTCGACCGTCTTTCCGGCGACCGTGATTTGGGACCAGATTCCGTTCAGGGCAGCCCCCGCTTGCGTTTAGCGCTCGCGCGGCGCCATGCGGGCGCTAAACAGTGATCGGAATGAACGAAAAAGGGGAGACACAACCGTCTCCCCTTCCAAAACTCATCAAGGTCTTGATCAGAGCGCCATCTTGACGGCGGCATCTTTGCCGTAACCTGCGTCGCGGTAGTAGAGGGGCAGGTAGCGGTAGTAGACTTCGAGGGTGAGGAGGTTGAGCGATGTCATGAGGAGGCGTCCGCCGTGGCCGCCCCAGGGATCGCCTTCGGGGCCCCAGCTGCCGCGGTTGGTGCCGTTGGTGCGGTCTTGCTTGGCGATGAGCTGTTCGCGCATGACGTCGTTCCACTTCTTCCACGATTCGCCGCCGAAGTGGTGCAGCACTTGCGTGGCGTAGTAGTAGTAGTAGACGTCCTGCGGAATTCGCTCGCCGGGCGATTGAGGAATCTTGATGTAATTCTTGATGCTCTTGATCATGCGTTCGTTGGCGGGTCCCCAGTTTTCCATGTATTGGCGGCACAGAAGGCCGACGACGGTCATGCGTTGCGTCGGCCCGCTGCCTGGCGTGTAGCCGTAGCCTTCGGAATCCATGCTGCAAGTCTTGTTCAGGAACTCTTTGCAGCGAGCGATAGATTGGCTGGGCACGCTGAGGCCCGCCATCTGACCGCTCTTGAGGGCCATGATCTGCCAGCCGGAGATGGACAAGTCTCGATGAGCGGCGTCTTTGCTGGGGCCGTAGCTCCAGCCGCCGTTGCCCTCGTGCTGCGTGGCGACGAGCAGATTGACGCCGCCCTGGGCATAGCGTCGCAGGGCCGGGTCTTGGCTCAGGCCATAGGCTTCGCACATGGCGATGGTGGCCAGGCCGTGGGAGTACATCGAACCGCCGAAGAAGCCGGTCTTGGGATCTTGCGCCTTCTTGAGGTAGTTGAGTGCCTTCTCGATATTCTTGTCGTAGGGGTTCTTGTCGGCGGGCTTATGCGTCTTGCCTGCGGCGAGGAACGGCAACAGGCCCAGCGCCGTGGCGGCGACGGGGTTTCCGTCGTTGCCGCTCAGAACCCAGCGACCATCGGAGAGCTGCTGGCGAACGAGCCAGCGAAGACCTTCGGTAACCGCGACTTCGGATGCGGTCGTGCCGCCGCCTTCGCGCAGCGACTTTTCGCGGGTCGCGCCGCTACGGCCTTCGAACGATTTGTCGAGCGGCAAACCACGCGGGTTGTAGCCATCCATCTGGCCGACGTTCTTGTCGACGTTGCCCGGGCCGAAGACTTCCATGACGCCCCCCTGCCCTCGTCCGCCATAACCACCTGGCGCGGGTAGGTTCATCATGTCGTTCTTGGTGTCCCCGTTGACGATGCCGACCCGTTCGTTCGGCTCAACCTGACCGGGGACGCTGACGTTCTCGATGCGGTTGACATTGAATTGAATATCGGTGTCGAACTCGACCGCGGCCGGGTCTTCATCGACGACGGTAAAAGTCTCGTCTTGCTTCTTGACGACTTCGCTAACCAGCGATTGCTGTTGCTGGCCGGTCTCGGTCTTGAGGTCGCCCTCGGCCGGCTTCATGAACCACACGTAAAGGATGAACATCACGACCAGGATGGCGTGAAAGAAGAAGCTGCCGAAGATGGCCGGCATGAACAGGAGCAGGTACCGAGTGACATCGCTTTGCTCGGTGTTAAGGACAACAACCGGTCTCGCCATGATTCCAGTCCCTTCTGTCAGCATTCTTCGTTTAGGGCTCGCATAGCGCTACGCGGGCGTTAAACGAATACATTGCTACCCAATAAATCATGCATTACGATTTTCGCATTTATTCCGCTTGACTGCAAGAGCTTCCAGGTACTTTTTGGCAACTTTCCCGTGGGGCATGTTTCCAACGTGCCGCGACGCGGGGAGACGGGCACGTTGGAAACGTGCCCCACGGATCACGCATCCGGTTTCGGTGGCGATTCCGGCTTGATCCCCGTATCGATCGGCGTTGCAGCGGGAGGCTCGGCCGCCGCAGCCGCCGCAACCGCCGCCGCCACAACCCCCGCCGCCGCAGCCGCCTCCTGCGCCGCAGCCGCCTCCGCCGCAAGATCCAACGAAAACGGGTTCGCCTTTTCACGCACCGCCGCGATCTCGGCCTGAGTTTGCCGGTCGCCGCGTTGAAACCACACCATGATCGCCGCTGCGATGAAGGCTACCGCCACCAGCCCGCCGACGATGGCCGTGATGTACGCGTACGAAATCGGCTCATCCGGCCCGCGTTTCGGCTGTGCGATCACCGTCTTGCCGACCAGATACGGGGCGATGATGTCTTCCCCCTTTGGCGATCGCTTCTCCGCGGGAAACCGCACTAGCGACAGAAAATAACCGTGAAACGTCACCGACACATCCATCGTTTCCGAAGGCTTGAGCCCATCGGGCAGATCGACAAAGGCCACGACGAACGGCGGCGCCTGGGGCGTCGGGCCGATAATGTACGCCGTGTAAATGAGCTTCTCGCTGGGCCAACGCACATACCGCGGCGACTCGACGGCCCGCAGCACCTTCATTCGCCCCGTGACCGTGATGATCTTGCCACGATGGGCCTCCGGCGTCGCCTTGAGGGCTGGGTAGCCCAGATGCTTGTGCTCCGCCGCAGCCTTCTTGAACATCTCGAGCGTAGCGTCATTGGCACGGTTCAGGCCGTCGTTGTAGGCCATGTACCAACCCCAGTCGGGTCCGCCCGGCTTGGTCCAGAATTCCGGAATCGGCTTGCTCTTCTCGATGCCGACGCGCACCATCGGCCGATTGTCCACGATCGGTTTCAAGTAACTCGGATGGATCGCCATCGGTTCGTCGGGCTCGGTCACCACCGGCGCCCTCCCGACCAGAAACGGTCCAAAGAGATCGCCTTGTCCCTTTTCGTCCTTCGCCTCCGGCGGAAACTGCACGAGCGACAAGAAATAGCCCTGGAACGTTACATAAATGTTCAACTCACGGTTCGGCTCGGCCTTCTCCGGCAACTCTGTGAACGCGATTACATAGGGCGGCGCTCCGAGCGACGACCCCGCGACGTAGCCGACGTAGACCTCGGCAACGGATTCCGGAGCGAACGCGCCCACCGCCCGTTTCTGGATCCGCGTCAACTTACCGGAGACCGTGACGATCTTGCCGCGATGCTCTGCCGGCGTTTTCTTCAACTTGGCGAAATCAACTCCTTTGGTTCGCTCGGCAGCCCGGTCGAACATGTCGGGCGTCGATTCGTCGGAGCGCCTGAGCGCTTCGGTGAACGCCATGTGCCAGGCCCGGTCGGGACTGCCTGGCTTGGTCCAGAACTCGGATGGCTTGCTCTTGTCGTAGCGCGTGTCCACGATCGCTCGCCCATCCACGATTCCGTCCAGGTAGCGAAAGGAGATCGGCAACGGCTCGCTGAAAAAGAACTTCCACTCTGGCCATCGGTTTGTCAACAGGTTATCTTCGCTCGCCATCATGCGAGCGCTGAGTACGCCGAGGACGTTACCGTGAGCACCTTGGCCGGCGATCCGGACCGACGCGCCGATCGCCATGTCGAGGTCCGACAGGATGGGCTCGGGGTCTTTTTTGTCTTGCGCAGGGGCGGCCGTCGCCGAACTCAACACCAGGACTGTGATGCAAAGGCAACGTATCGCGCAGTCCCACATCGGTACCATCCCTTGCGATTTGGACGCGTCCTGGTGCGAAAGGTTCCTGATTCTTCGTTTCGCGCCCGAGGGACGACATGCAAACGCGCGTCGCCCCTTTGGCGCGAAACAAACTCATAGTTTCCGCTTCGGTTTGATCTGCGGCGGCACGAAGTGGATGTTTGTATACCCGGCGCGTTTGGCGGCGTCGTACACCATGAGCACGTACTGGTAACTCAGTTCGCCATCGCCTGCCAGCTTGAGGTCGCCCCCTTTGCCGCCGTTCATTTCTTTGAGCCGTTTCTCGAGCTTGGGGATGACATTTTTTCGAAACTCCGGATCGTCGCTGCCTTCCAACACGTCAGAGCTTGTGTCGAGGGCGGCGCGAATCTTGATCTGCCGCGGCGTGCCCGGAATCCCTCCGCCTGCGGTGACAACGTGAAATTCGCCCCCCTCGGTCCGGCCTGCGTTCCAAGGAGCCAGCGTGAACTTTGTCCCCTTGCCGCCGGTCGGCACGCGGAGCTTATCCTCGCTCACTTTCCGCCCACGCCCGTCGAGACTGCCTCGCACGGCTACTTTTTCATTGTCTCTGAGTGTTAGTTCCGCCGACAAAGTAACAAGCCCAGCCTCACTGATGGACTCGATCTTGGTGCCTTTGTGCGCATCGATGAACACCGTGATCACCTTGTCGAGTTTGGGCAGCAGCTTTTCCTCGTCGATCGGCGGAGGCGGCGCGTCGGGCGGCGTGAACGGCGTGTCCTTGCTCTTCTTCGCCACGTCTTCCGGCGGCGTCAGGCTGCCGTCAATATGCCCCTCCAGCGCGGCCGGATTGTACGTCATGATGAAGAACGAGAGAATCTGAAACGCCATGTCCAGAAACGGCGTGATAATTAAACCGATCTGTACCCCGGGCGACGATTCGATACTCGCTCGTTTATGGCTCATGACCGCTCCAATGTAGGGTGCGTGAAACGCACCGTCCCGCTCGACGACGTCCTCGAATGGTGCGTTTCACGCACCCTACAGATGAGTCGCTATCGTTCGACCAATTCATCATATCGCGCTCGCCCGTACTCCTCCATCATCTCCTCAAGAGTCTTGGGCGGCGCCGTGAGGGCCACGAAGGACACCGACGGCGCCATCGCGTTGTGATTGGGTTCGCGCATCGCTTTCTTTGGCGGGGCGGGCGCTAGCGCGTCGTAGGCCTTCTTGAGCTGCTCGGCCTCTTTCTCTTTGAAGTATTTGAAGAACAACGGGCCCGCGATTTCCCAGCCTTGCTTGGTCTTGGCCGTCTCGAGCTTGATGATGTTCTTCGCCGCCGCGTCGATGAATGTCTGCGGCTTCTTGATGCGCGGGTCAAGGATGCCCATCTTGTACATGGCCCGCGTGTAGTAAAAGTAGCCGGGGAAGTAGATCTTTTGCACTTCGGGGTTGCGAAGGTTCTCGCCACTGATGCTCGGGTTCTGCAAGAATTTCTGCCAGGCCTGGTAAGCTTCGACCCACTTCTTGTGATCCTCGAGGATGAAGTTCTGCTCCATCATGGCCTGAATCTTGTAGCGTGCGTTGTCGTGCTTGACCATGGCGTCGGCCAGCTTTTCCGCCTTCTGCAACGATGCCGTATCTTTGCAGGCTCGCAAGACGCGGATGTACTCGATCTGCAGGGCCCAGTGCCGTTGCGCCTCGGCTTCCCACGCTTGCCGGGCGGCGGCTTGGGCGTCGTTCTCGTTCTTCTTGTCCCACTTCTTGTTGAGATCGATCTTGGTCGCGATCCTGGCGAACATCTCCACCGACTTGGTCGGGACATCGAGGCTGTTGTAAGCGCGGGCCAACATCAACGCCGAGTTGTTGTCGAACCCCTTTTTCTCGTACTCCTTGGCGATAACGTCGAGGAAGGCGAGATAGTTGGTTTTCGTCGTGGCCAGGTTCTTGTCGTTGTTCTTGATCATCGCGTCGATCTGGGTCGAGATGTCGACGAGCAAGACTGCGACGACGTTGCCCGGCTTCTGATCGGGGTTGTCGCCGGAGAGGCGTTGCAGCACATCGAGGATCGCCTTTCCCTTGTCGACGTCGCCTTTTTGGACATTGGCGCGAAGCGCTAGCCCCAGGATATCGCCCGTGATGCGGTAGTCGCGCATGCGGATCGGCTGGCCGGCGGGCGCGGCCTTGGCCTTGTCGAGCGTCGCGTTGACGACGGTCTGCGTCGCCTTGATGACCTCGTCGAAGCGATCGGGCCGATCGCTGCGGAATTTCGCCTCGGCAATGCCCAGGTCGGCATATTTCTTCATGACGCCGATCGTGAAGTCGAGCTGTTCCCGATTGTCCGGGCTGATATCGCCCCCCTTGAGCTTGTCGAACTCGCCGTACAAATCGGTGACGTACTTGCGCATGTCATTGCACTTCTTGACTGCCGCCAGTTCTTCGCGGGCGTTGAGGTCGTTAATGGCGTCGGAATACATTTCTTTGGCTCTTTCGAGCTTCGCAAAGAAGTACATGGCGTTGGCCGTCGGTGATTCATCTTGTGGATTGAGCTTGGGGAGCCGGTCGATCAGCTTGCGCTTGGCGTCGATGAACCAAGCCAGGTCCTTCTTGTTGTCGGGGTCCTTTTCCTTGATGTCGGCGCGGGCGGCTTCGGCGATGAACACGCCTTGCGACGTTGCGAAAACAAACTCCGGAAACGTGGCCTTGATCTGCATGAAATGCCCGATCGCCTTTTTCGGATCGGACTCGCGCACCGACAAGCCGAGTTGGTAGTGGGCCATCGACGTGACGGGCATTTCTTTCCACAGCCGTTGCGAATCGTCGGACAGGACGAATGAGGCCATGTCCAACATGCGTTGCCGGAGGATGACGTTGTTGCGATCCCGCGCAACCAGGATGCCATAGGTTTGCAAGGCATTCGTGGCGGCTTCGGCGGAGCGAGCGCCGGATCGGCCGCGCGCCAGCGCTTCGGAGACCAACACGCCGCGGTACGCGTCGCCCATCGCCAGGTACGCGCCACTCAAGTAATAACGGGCGTCGTCGACCTTGTTGACCGGAGTTTTCGTGTCCGCGAGCGCCAAAGCGCCGTTTAGCGACCGCACGACGTCCTTGAGCGCCTTCTTGCGTTCGTCGTCGATCCCCTTCTTCTCAACCATGAGCGCATCGACCATGGTCGGGTCCCCCTTGGCGGCCGCGACCTTCTTGCCATGTTCTTCGAGCTTCGCCGATGCTTCCATCACCGAACGGCGATGGATCAGCGCCTTCATCATGAAATCGTCGAACGTGCGCATCTCGCCCTGGACGTTGAGCGTGCGGAACTTGATCGACAGGCTGATTTGGCGAGCGCGTTCGGAGAGATCGCCGTCGAGCTTGGCGAGTTCGTCGAAGTGATTGATGGCGTTGTTGTACTTGGGGCGCGTGGCCGCGGCATTGGCGGTCAGGCCGGGCAACGCGTCGGTGGCCGCCTTTTGTTCCTTCTGCGCCGTGGTCAACGCCGCTTGCGCCGCTTTCTTGTCCTTGTCGTTCGTCGCCTCCTTGAACGCGGCAGCGGCCTTCTTGACTCGCTCCGCGGCGGCCGGGACCGCTCGCTTGCCCGACTCGTGCGCCCGTTCGGCATTGAACGCTTCCGTGAAATACGCATAGGCGACCTCATACCGAACGCCCTGACCTTCGAAGGTGCGAAGGTAGTTGGCGTACGTCTTCAGCCACGCCTCGCCTCTTTCCTGCGTGTCGTGCAAACGTTCCGAGAACGATTTCTTCTGCTTGAGCTTCTCGTTGATGTTGAAGTTGCCGATGGTCTCGGCATCCTCGCGCGGCGGCGTGATGTCTTGAAGATGGAAATAGCCGACGAGCCGAACCGCGCGAGCGATCGCGGGGTTCGCCTTCGGGTTCTTGCCGTTGCTCATGATGATGAAGTAGTTGTCGTTGGCCTCGGCCGGGTCGGTGCGTTCCATGCCGATTTTCATGAGCCACGCGTCAGCCAGCCAGGCGGAGGCGGTGCGTGCTTCGATAATCTCGGCTTTCTTCTTGTCGTCAAGCTTTCCCTTCGGATCGATCAGCCGGGGCGCGCTGAGCTTGAGAAACTCGTCCTTGGCTTCCTTGATCGTGTTGGCTCGTTTTTCGTTGATGGCATCTTTGCCACGATCGATGTAGGTGCGAGCCCGATTGAAGATGTTGATGGCCACGTCGAGCTGTGCTTCCCTTAGTTCGGCCTCAAGTTGGCTCTTGAACGCAGCGCTGCCGGGGTCATTGATCGACGCCTCGATCGATTTGATCGCTTGCTTCAGCTCGTCACCGGCCTTGATGAACAATGCCTCGGCGGGGACAGCGGCCTTATGGCGATCGACGACCTCATCCTCGCGCATGGCTTCAGAGAGGATGCCTTGCGCCTGATGCGAGGTGACGCGAGCCAGTTCGGCGCCGGCCAGGGCGGCCTGGGGTTTGCCTTGGTTCTTGACAATGAAATCTTGTAACTGCTTGCGTGCTTCGTCGAACAGAGCCTGACGCTGCGCCGGTGGCTTCTCGCGCGCCTCGCTGATGTTGATGCGCGCCAGTTCGATCGGCAGCGCGGCTGCAAGAGCCGGATCGCCGCGTTTGAGGAGCATGTCAATGCGCGTCCGGGCCAGGTCGTTCCAGCCCTTGATGCGAAGCTGGCGGACCAGCTCTAACTCATTGTCGTTGGTTTCCTGTGCGCTGGCGAATGCCGCGGGGACGAGTAGAAGGAGCGCAAGAAAAAAGCGTTGCATGGTGGTCATCCTGATTCGTTACTAGCGCGAAGCGCCAGCAAGGGCCGGCCCTTGCTGGCGCTTCGCGCTGGTAACGCTACGGCCTCGTAGAGTTCAATATAAACCCGTTGCGCTATGCCGGTCAAGGAAAATCGCAGCGCGATCCTTCCGCGCGGAGCGCGTGTCATGATAGGATGAAAGAACCTCCACGAGTCGGCTGGACGGTCGCTGTCCGCGCAAGCGGAGAGAGGAAAGTCCGGGCTCACTCGGACCCCGGTGGTGGGTAACGCCCACCGTCCAAGCTCTTCGGAGCAAGGATAGGGAAAGTGCAACAGAAAGATACCGCCTGAGCAGTGGTTAGTGGTTAGTAAGTCCAATCGCCTTGAGTCCACTAGCCACTGCTCAGGTAAGGGTGAAATGGCGGGGTAAGAGCCCACCAGCAGCCGGGTGACCGGCTGGCTCGGCAAACCCCACCGGGAGCAAGGCCAAATATGGAAGCAGGACCGGTCCGATCCGCTATGACTTCCGGGTAGGCTGCTCGAGCGCCCTGGCAACACGGCGCCTAGATAAATGACCGTCACGAGGCCAACACCTCGGACAGAACCCGGCTTACACGCCGGCTCGTGGAGGCTTCCTTTGTTACCACGAAACACTCGAAGAACACGAAAATGGAATGCGCCTACAGAACGATACGTTCGTATTCCACCTCTGGGTAGTGGCCGAAGTTCACGAGCACGCCAAGCCGGGAGCCGCTCGCTTTCAGATTGTTGTGTACTTGCGCTTGATGCTCCTTCGCCAATTCTCTCACCGACTTGATTTCCAAGACAATCATGTCGAACACAAGGAAGTCCGGAAAATACCGTTGCTTCAGGGGACGGCCCTTGTACTGAGCACCAATTCTACCTGATGGCAGATTCCAGACATTCTTGATACACCGCTGACAGGAATCCGCAGCCCATTTCCTTGAACACCTCAAAACACGCACCCATGATCTTGTAGCTTTCATCCTTGTACAGAATCTCCATGGGGTCCCCCTTTCGTGTTTTTCGCGTGTTTCGTGGTTACTTCAACAAGCTCCGCATCATGCACGCGGTCGCTTTCGGCACGTAATCCTTCTCCTGATAAAGCGGTATCTCCAACGGCAACGTCAGCGTGTAGCCCATGGCCGTACGGATTAGCTCCCAAGCGCCGACGCGCGGGTCGAGTTCGCGGTTGAAGACGCCCGACTGCTGACCCTCACGAATCACCACGGCCAGCATCTTTTCGCTTTCCAGGTAGAATGTCCGCAAGCAAGCGGCAATGTCCTCGTCGTGCGTCTCCACCAAGGTGCGATGCATGATGTGGAAGTCGAGGGCGTGCTCGCGCGTGCTGCCCAGGTACAAATCGACGATCGCGTTCAATCGTCTCAGAGGATCGGTGATGGTCGCGGTCGCGGACTGCCAGCGGTGAATGGTCGCCTCGCGGATATCGTCAAGCACCTGGAGGAAGAGTTCCTTCTTGCTTGTGAAGTGGCGATACAAAACCGGTTCGGTGACGCCGGCCGCCAGGGCAATCTTCTCGGTGGTCGTCTGCTGATAGCCGAGCGTTACGAAAAGTTGCTTGGCGTGTTGGATCAGTTGCCGGCGCCGATCCGCTTTGCGCATGCGGGGTTTGGGTTTTCGTTTGTCGTGGCGATGTTTGTCGGTTGCGGTCATCCGTTGATTTTTTTCCTCAAGGAGCCACGCACGCCGTAAGCGGGACAAGAACGTCCCCTAGGCATGCGCGGCTGTTATTCCTCGGAGCAGCGCAGCGATTTCCAGGTCTCGATGGCCCAGTCGCGGTCAGCCTCATTTTGCACAAAGATGTTACACAGGCAGAAGTTGCCTTCGACGGCTGAGTATCCCTTGAGATTCCACATCGGCTGACCATTTTCTTCATGCGGGGCAAAGATGGCCCGGCCGTGAATGAGCCCCGCTTGATACTCGATTATCCCGCCGCGTTCCTCCGGCCAAGGACGCGTGTCGAGAATCTCCCCGGCATTCAACGTGCGATCGTCTTCGCCGGTCACTGACCACGAGGTAAACCAGATGGTTCGGCCGCCGTGCCAGGCGCTCCAGGTTTCGCCGTTTTGTTCCCACTGTTCGGCAAACGTGCCGGGGATCGTCAACGACCAGCCGCCCGTCAAGGTGACCTCGACGCGGCCACGCCGATAACCGATCGGCGTCGTTCGTGCCCCGTCGCTCGCGGCGCGATGCTGAATTCCTTCTTCGCTCGTGTCTTCATGTTCGAATTCGACGTAGCCAAAAAACTCGTTGAAGTAGTTGAGCATCTCGCCCCATTCTCGCCACGGGATGGCGACGCTCGGATCCAGATGAAGTGCTCGTTCCAGATCGAAATGAATGTCCATGAGGAGCTCACCTTCCTCCTCGGTGATCGGCGCTCGCCAACGCAGGTCTTGCCACATGCGGCTCAAAGCCCGGCCCAGGAAAAACTCGGCGCCGATGGCATCGGGCCACCACGGGAAGAATTCAATGCCGTCCTCCGGATGATGAACAAGGTGGGAGAACCACTCGGGGCTGCGCGGGCCGAGCGGCGTGAGGATGCCGGCCTGATCGGGATAACTGCGATAAAGGGGCATCGACACCATGCGCACGCCGATGTCGCTGCTCTTCTTGCAGTTCTCCGTGACGATACCGGCGACCGCGCTCAGCCAGCGGAGCATCTCGTGCCGCACTGCCGAGGCGTCGCGCTGGTAGAAGTATCCGGTTTCGTCCCCGCCGTCTTCGTTCGTGGCCAGGCCCCAGATGACTCCCAGCTCTTCGCTCATTGCATGGAGAAGCTCGCACAAGAAGATGTGATACCCAGGTCCGACCGTCGACGTCTTGGCGCTGACGACACAAACGCCCGGCTCAGGAACACTGATCTCCACGTCCTCGGCGCACGGGTGGATTTGCACATAAAGCGTTGGTTGCTCTTCGCAATTGACACCGGCCTCGCAGACCATCAGCGGCTCTTCTTCGTGCCCTTCGATCCAGGATGCGACCTCCTGAAGCCAGGAGTCGGCCGACGGCTCATTCTCCGCGCTTGCATAGGTCCCGGTTAGCAATAGCCCGACGCCCATGATCGTCTCGATGCAGGCTCACGTCAATTCCCAACCTTTACTCTAAAATGATCGGCAACGCTCAACAAGGCGGAATCGTCGATTTTCGAACCAGGAGTCAGGAATCAGGAGTCAAGGGTCAGGAATCCGTTGCGCGTAGCTCGCTTGCGGTTTCGCGACGTGAACGTGTGCAACCATTTGCCGCCCCATCGGAATTTCAACATGCCCGCAACACTTGTTCTCGGCACGCGCAATCTCAAGAAACGCAAAGAGATCGAAGAGATTCTCGGCGACCTGGGAATTGTGCTGCACGATTTGTCCATGTATCCGCAAGCCGGCGAAGTAGTCGAAGATGGCGACACGTTCGAAGCCAACGCGCGCAAGAAGGCCAGCGAGACGGCCAAAGCGATCGGGCAATGGGTGCTTGGCGAGGACAGCGGGCTCGTGGTTCCCGCCCTCGGCGGCCGGCCCGGCGTCTATTCGGCGCGCTACGCCGGCACGCAAGGCGACGATGCCGCCAACAATCGAAAGCTCGTCGCCGAACTCACTGCACTTCCAGAAGAAAAACGCGACGCCTATTACGTCTGCACCGCCGCGCTGGCCGACGCAACTGGGCGCGTCCACGCCATCGTCGATGGCCGTTGCGGTGGGCGAATGATCCTCGAACCGCGCGGCGCCGGAGGCTTCGGCTACGATCCCTACTTTCTCGTCCCCGAATACCATCAGACCTTCGGCGAACTCAGCGCTCGCGTCAAGCACGCACTCAGCCACCGCGGCCGAGCCCTGCTCCACCTGCGCCCGATACTGCGACAGATCCTGCCGTAGCCCGGAGCAATTTTTCTAACCACAGAGTCACAGAGATCACAGAGAACACGCTGATAGGAAAAAAACTATGCCCGTTCACTCAAGGCATTATTTCCATGACTTTCTCTGTGTTCTCTATGCCTCTGTGGTGAACATCCGCATTAACGCTTCTCGAAAAAGAACTTCTCAGCGGTCATTCGCATCAGATTTTGCTTGTCCGCGTCACTGAGAAAGTCGAGCCGACGTAGAATCAAGTCAACGCTTGCTTGATAAGTATTGTCGCCTTGAACTTGAAAGGGACAATCGCTTTCCCACATGCAGCGGTCCGCGCCGAAGGCGGTGACCACGCGTTTGATAAGTGGGGCCAGGTCGTCGTAGGGCGTTTTCTTTTTGCCCAGGGCATAGAACGCGCCGACCTTCACCATGACCTTCTTGTGCTTCGCCAACGCGCACAGGCGATCGACGTCGGCGTCGCGAATCACGCCGTCCGCGCCGGTGCGAGCCAGGTGATCGATGATCACCGGCGTATTGGGATACTCCGTGCACATCCGATCGACCTCCGGCAAGCCGTCTGGATCGATCAGGCATGCCATTGCCTGGTTGTTCGCGGCGCCGGCGGCAAACATCTTCTTGAACCCGTCAGGCCGAAGCCATCGTGCAGGCGGCTCGCCGCTCAGTTTCGGATGGATGCGAAAGGCCCGTATCCCTTTCTTGGCTAGATCGCTCATCACGTGCGCTGCGTCTTTGCCATGCGGATCGATAACCGCGGTGCCGACGAACACGTCCGGGTGTTTCGCAATCATGTCGAGCATGTAGGAATTGTCGAAGCCGTAGAAACTGATCTGAATAAGTGCGATGCGCCGCACGCCGGCGGGTTTGCAGTGCTTGAAGAGTTCCTCCGGCGTGAACGACGCAGGTTTCATCGAATCCTTGGCGAAGCCGGGCGCGAGCGGATAGCGCTGGGTATCGGAAGACCATACGTGAACATGGGCGTCGATGTAGCCTTTTGACTCCTGGGCGTTGGCCGCGAACGCCGCCACGGTCAACAGCGAGGCAATTACGAGAAAAAACGTAGACACGATGTTCTCTCCAAGGAGGCGAGCGTCGAGGCGTCAGCCCGACGTGGCACGCGCCATGAACCGGGCGTGGAACTGCGTGAGATCCTCGGCCGACACGTTGCCGCCGCACAAGACGATCACGATGCGATCGTTGGCGGTAAATGTCGACTTTTGCTTCTGCGCGGCCGCGAGGCAGCAGGCGGAGGCGGGCTCGGTCAACAGCTTCGTTCGCTCCAGCAGGAAGAACAGGGCCTGAACGGCTTCCGCGTCCTCCACGACAAGGACTTCTTCGACCAGTTCTCGCACAAGGCGATACGTGAAGTCCGAGACCTTCGGGGCGCCGAGCGTGCGGGCGATGGAGGTAATGGCGGGCAACTCCACCGGCTCGCCTGCGGCCAGGGCCTTGGCCATCGCGTCGGCGCCGCGGGTCTCCACCCCGATGAGCTTCGTCTCCGGCTTGATCGTGCGAATCGCGGTTGCGATGCCTCCGATGAATCCGCCTCCTCCGATGCTCACGTAGACTCGCGTCGCATCGGGTACGTCTTCGAGGATCTCCAGTCCAACGGTTCCTTGCCCGGCGGCGACAAGTGGATCATCGAAGGGATGCACGAGCACTCGGCCCATTTCCTGACGTCGCGCAACCTCGGCGAAAGCGCCTTTGATATCGGGGCACAAAACGATCTCGGCGCCGTACCCTCGCGTGGCATCAATGTAGTTGCGCGGCGTGCTGGCCGGCATGCAGATGGTCGCGGCGATGCCGAGCTGCCTGGCCGCATAGGCGACGCCCTGCGCGTGATTGCCTCCGCTTACGGCAACGACGCCGCGCTGCCGTTCCTCCGCCGTCATCGCGAGCATGCGGTTGAAGGCGCCGCGTGGCTTGAAGGATCCGGTCTTCTGCAGGCATTCGAGCTTCAGGTAGGTCGGAGCGCCGAGATGCGCCGAAAGAGTTGCCGAATGAGCCAGCGGGGTGCGATGCACCAAGCCACGCAGACGATGCTGAGCGCGGCAAATATCGTCGAGGGAGAGTTTCATCGATTCGTTCCATCGTCTAGAAGCTGTTTGAATACTCCCCTCTCCCTCCGGGAGAGGGGTTGGGGGTAGAGCCCGTAGAACGCTACATAAATCCACCCTCACCCCTTCCCCTCTCCCGGTAGGGAGAGGGGTTTTGAAGCCGATCGCCTTTGGCGAGCGCGAACCAGCAAGCGCGTCATCACTTCATTTTCAACGGCAATGTGAAATCGACGGTTGCGGGCTCGGACCCAATCGTTGCGGTCAACGGTGTGTCGCGGCGATTCGAGTAAGGCTCGGGGATATGCTCTTTCGCGTCCGATTCGATCGGCGGAACATTCGGATCGGGCGCCGAGCCATCCGGACGCCGTAGGCACGTGATGACGACCTTGTACTTGCCGGCGGGAAGACCCTTGCGCTGATTCATGTTACCGGCAATGACCTCATACTTGCCAGTGGCATCCGTGACTCCCTGGCCGCCGAAGCCCTCGGTGGCTCCCTCCGGCATGAAGCGCACGACGGCGCCTTCGATAGCTTTGCCCTTGAGGATGACGGTGCCGGAAACGGTGTGCAAAGGCGGACCGCTGTCGCAACCAAGGAGAACCAGCAACATGCCGGCGCCGACGATGATCCGAGGCATTCCTTGATCCCTTCGCCATGATGCCTTCGCCGATGCCAGTGACGGCCCACGCCGCGACCGGCGAACGCTGAACACTTTCGGCGTGAGTGATTAGTCCGTGTTGACCGTTTCGCCGCCGGAGATCGTCGACATCTGCATGAGAATGTTGTAAGAGGTCGATTGACTTACGAAGCGCACCGAACCGTCGCCCATGGCAAACTGGCAGCCGTTGGTATGCATGCTTCCAGGGAATGACCAGCTGCCAAGCCGACCGACAATGGGATTGGGGATGTACCCGCCCCAGCTCCAGTCATTGATCGACACGTTCCACCCGGCCGGGTCGATGCCGATCATGACCCAGGCGCGGTAGCTCCAGGTGGGGCATGTCCCGTTGTATACGCTGTAGAGGGTTTCGCCGAGCATGAAGGTGTTGCTCATGCCGTCGCTGACCTGCGCGATTCGGCAATCGCTGTTTTGGCCGAACATGTAGCGGCGCGCGCCGTCGGTGTTCCAGCTATTGCAATAAGCGTATTCCCATTCGCGGACGATGAAGTCGTAGTTGGTTTTGACGCCGGTGAAGGCGGCGCCGGGGCCGTAGGCGGTGCCCGCGGGCATAACGGGGTCGCCGCCATCGGAGGGGCAGCGGAAGACGGGGAGCTGCGTCGAAGCGAGCGCCGCGTTGCCGTTCGTAACGGCGTTGCCTGCCAGCACGCCGCCCTTGTCCTGGGGATTCTGACCGACGGGCCAATAGGTGCTGCTCCAGGTGTTGGAAACCGTATTGGCGAACGCCTGGTCGATCACAAACTTGCTGTAAAGCGGCGCCTGCTCGAGGTACGGCAGCAGATAGACCATGCCGTTCTGATTTGTGATCTTGGCATCGGCTGGATAGCCCGGAAGCACGCGACACCAACCGTAGCCGCGCCCGGCCGGCGGCAACGTCTTCTTGGTGTTCTCGTAGTTGAGGACCGCCAGCGCGATCTGCTTCATGTTGTTTCGGCACTGCGATCGCGCCGCCGCCTCACGCACCTTCTGCACGGCCGGCAATAGTAGGCCGATCAAAATGGCGATGATGGCGATGACGACGAGCAACTCGATTAGCGTGAACCCACGCCGGCAAGACGAACTACGCATACGCCGCTCCCTGTAATTACCCCATTGCGAACACCTCTATTTTGCGTTTCCCCCTACAGGCTCGTCAAGAATAAAAGTGTTGCAGATTCCCCCACCGCCAACTTCGGGCGAAAAAAGTCCTTTCCGCATGTCCGGCGACGCCGGCACCGGGGATCGATTCGCCGGGTAGGTCATCGAAATGACCACGGGACGTTCTTGATGCCTCGGCTCACGCTCGCCATTCGCCGCCGGCGGTCTTGGTTCCAATCCACGAAAGCTCGAAATGGGCAAAGAATTTTGTGTCATGGGAAGTCTATTCGGAAAGTCGTTTTTGATGGCGTTGGCATGTGTCGGAATGTTCTTCGCCAACCAACAAGCACACAGCGGCGATGCCGCCGCGGCCTCACAGACAAGCGTGCTCGCCCCAAGCCATGCCGCAACCATCGATAGCGATCTGAAAGGCGGCACGTACGTCGGCAGGCTGATCAACCTCACGACCTATGACGGTGAAATCTACGTGCGCAGCCTCGTGCTGTCACAGGACGACAGGTTCATCACCATTCGTTTCCGCAACGCTCCCTACTCGATCCCGTGGACGCGTGTGAAATCGGTCGAAGTTGTCCCCAATCGATGACGATGTAGCCGCAACAAAACGCAAAAAGCGCACAAGGGCAACCGGCGCTTCTTGCATCGTTAATGCGTCAAGGAGCCGCGCACGAAGTAAGCGGCCGAGCCGCTTGCGTCGTGCGCGGCTCTTTCATGAATAGACTATCCTCAATTGGGATAGACGCGATTGACGAGGGAAGGTTCGTGAACATCACTGCTTGCTTTCTCGTTCTGGTTGCTATGTTGCTGACGTCGCCGACCCTCGCGACGAAGAAGCCCGCCAAGTACGTCACCAACAGCGCAGGCATGAAGTTCGTCTGGATTTCCGCCGGCTCATTCCAGATGGGAAGCACGGGCAAGGAAAAAGGCCGTGGCGACGACGAGATTCACCACCAGGTCACGTTCACGAAGGGTTTCTACCTCAGCGTTCATCCCGTTACGCAAGCACAATGGCAGACGGTGATGGGGACCAACCCGAGTCATTTCAAGGGCGACAAACTGCCCGTTGAGAGCGTGTCGTGGCACGACTGCCAGGCGTTCTGCAAAAAGCTGCGCGAAAAGGACAATAGCGAGTACCGCTTGCCGACCGAAGCGGAATGGGAATACGCCGCTCGCGCCGGCACGACGACGCCGTTCCACTTCGGCAGCACGCTTTCCACGGAGCTGGCGAACTACAACGGCGGTTTCGTCTATGGTCCCGGCAAGAAGGGAGTCTACCGCGAGAAGACGACACCGGTCGGCAGCTTTCTCGCAAACACCTGGGGCCTCCACGACATGCACGGAAACGTCTGGCAGTGGTGCCACGATTGGCACGGCGGACTGCCGGGCCAGGCCACCGTCGATCCGCAAGGTCCCAAGGCAGGTAAGAACCGCATCCTGCGCGGCGGCTCGTGGGGAAGCCATCCTGTTTTCTGCCGATCCGCCAATCGCAACTTCGCCGATCCCGACGAACGCACCGAGTACTACGGCTTCCGCGTCGCCTTCACACCAAAGTAAGGAAGCCCAGGGGTGAGGTACTCCGAACCTCTAGGATAGGACGGTGGCATCCCAGGAGTTCGTTGCGCTCACCCCTGGGCTTCGTGGCTTTTTTCACAATCCGCGCTATTAAGTTAACCTCAAGTCGTCAAGAAAAAAATTCAACTGAGCTATTTTTTTTTTGCCAAATCGTGTTGAATACTAGATTAGGCACGGTGCGATTGCCTGGGGCTGCCAAAGCGCCGCCCCAGCCTAGCTCAGGAGGATTCGCTAGCTTTCAAGGTCGCACTTATCTTTCCATCTCAAGGAGGCCAGCATGGGTAGGATATCCCTGGCTTTGGCTCTGGTCCTGCTTTCGGCCGTTTCACCTCGAAGCCTGGCCCAAGAATCAACGTCGCCGTCACGTCCCAGCATCGCCGAGGTTCGCTTCTCCGACGGCAGCATCGTGCGCATGACGCTCTTGCAAGATACCCTCGACGTAAAAACCAGGTACGGCAAGCTCGCCATCCCGGTCCATGAAATCCGCCGCGTGGAATTCGGCTTGCACGTCACCCCGGAAATGAGCCAGCAGATCACCCAGTCGATCAAGCGGCTCGCCAGCGACGTCTACAAAGAACGCGACGTAGCCTCGAAGGACCTGATCCAGGTCGGGCACTTCGCGTTCCCGCTTCTTCAGCGTGCCTCACGCTCAAGCGATCAAGAGGTGTCCTACCGCGCCGCCGGCTTGATCAAGCAGATCTCCGAACGGACGTCGCCGGAACTGCTCAAGCTGCGCGAGGAGGACGTGATCCACACGACCGAATTCACGGTCATCGGCAAAATCATGTCGCCGTCGCTGAAGGCCCACTCGCCTCATTTCGGCGAAGTGTCCCTGAAACTCAGCGAACTGCGCAACATGTACGTGCGCCAACACGGCGGCAAATCGGAGCTGACCGTCGACGCCGCCAAAAACGGAAGCACGCTCGATCAGTGGTGCGACACCGGCGTCATCGTCGATGCCGGCCAACGCATGATCGTCACCGCCGAGGGCCAGGTCGATCTCTGGCCGCAAGGTCCCGGACAGTATCTGGCCCAGCCGAAGGGATACAACACCGCCGGCAAGGGAGGCCAATTCATGGCCGGAGCCCTCATTGGCCGTGTCGGCGAGAACGGCAAAGCGTTCTTCATTGGCGACCGCTTCGAAGGCCCCATCGCCGAGGAAGGCCGGCTGTATGTTCTGATCGTCCCGAGCCCATGGAACAATGCGTCCACAGGTAGCTATCGCGTACGCATCCACACGGATGTCGCTGCCGTCGGCTCGGCGCAGAAATGACGATCCACCCGCTTACGGCTTCGCGCTCGCCGGTCGTTGGCCTGCGAGCGCGAAGCCACAAGCGGAAAGTCTACTTCACTTCTTTCACTGCTTTGATCTGATGTTCTGTTCCCGCGAACTGGCGATCGCTGATGAGCGACTCCCGGCACTGTTGCGCCCGGTCGCCGTCATTGAGTTGGTCGAAAGTCTTCCAGAGTTGATAAAGCGCCCGGGCATGTTGCGATTTGTCCTGATTGTAAACGGCGTCGACCCAGAGGTATTCCCACATCGCCTCACTGAATTTCTGCGCCTTGAAATAGTGGTCTCCCAGGGCATTGTGCGCTCGGGCCTTCACGTTCCGATCGCCGGGATCCCTGATGATCTCGAGTAATACCGGGATCGCTTCGGCTTCCTTCTTGAATCCGATCAACACTTCGGCTCGCTCGAGTTTGAGCCGTGACGCGAACGGCGAGTTCTTCGGCGTCTTGGCCTGCAGTGCGTCAAGCTTGGAATTGGCTTCCTTGAAGTTGCCCGCGCGCACATTGACCTCGACCACGCGCAACTCGGCTTCTTGGCGCACCGCAGGCGCCAGGACTTCCATCTCCGCCATCATCTCAAACGTCTTGGCAGCCTGATCGAAGTCCTTGTTGTCCATCTGCAATTTGGCGATGAGCGGCATCGCTTGATGCACTTGCCAACTATTGCGATGCGCCTTGACGAACTCTTGAAGTTTCTTGACGGCCAGGTCGCTCGAGACTTCGTCCGTGACGCGTTTGACATACAGCATGGCGATCTTGTACTCGAGATTGCGTACTGCCAGTTTCGCGGTATCCTTGCCTTTCATGCCTTTGAGCGTCTCGTCGTACTTGCCAATCGCCAGCGTCAGATACTTCCGCCGCATCGCCTGATCCTCGGTGTCGGCTTCTTTCTCGGCAGCCACGCCGGCCTTATACGGCCCGTTCGCAAGCGTCAGGCCGAACGCACTCGGAGCGTCCGAAATCACTTCGATCACGTCGATAGCCGGGAATGTCTGCGTCCCCTTCTTCTTCTTGTCCTCGACGACGTTGACCACGACCGACTTGGCGTCTTCCGACACGATCGTTCCCGCGACCACCTTGTCGCGGCCACGAATGTAGACTTCATCCGCCTGCGACGCGACGTTGAGGACGACCAGAAATGTGAAAAGCCCGAACAGAACCCGATTCATCTTCTCGCTCCCAGTGGCGTCAAAGAGCCGTGCACGAAGTAAGCGATTTTTTCAACGTTTCTCCGTCATAGCTCGCAACTGCCAGTGCAAGAATCCCGCTCGTTGACACGAATAGATGCGCTCGTTGATCTCGGACCATTTGCAATCCTGGTCGGCCCGCAGAATCACGACGATCTTGGCGTCCTTCTTTTTGCCGCGGTCCATGGCGGATCGTTCCAGGCTTTCCTTGGCTCGCTCCAGGTAGACTTTCAAGAGTTCCGGCGTATCGAGCTTCTCACTCTTGAGCGCTCCGACGAGGTCGCCGTCGCGGTTGATATTCAGAAAGATGTAGTCCTCGGCCGAGTTGTCCAATGGCCTTGCCTCGCTCGACATTGGCAGCGTGATCTTGGTGTCGAACTGATCGACGCGCACGAAATTCACGGTGATCATGAAGAACATGATCAACTGCAGCACCAAGTCCAAGAGCGGCGTCAGATTGACGTCCAACCCTTCATCACCAACAGAAGCAGCCACGGCACACTCCTTTTTTGGCGAGTGGTGCGTGGTGATCGATACCACTCACCACTCACCCCATCATCCCTTGGCCTGAACGCTCGTCGAACCCTCTGTCTTCTTTGAGGAATAGTGCACTTGCGTCAACAGGTCATCGGCTGTCGACGAGACCGTAACGGAGATATTGGTCAGGCGGTTCTTGAAGAACGTGAAGAAGAAGATGGCTGGGCAAGCGATGGCGACGCCGACGAGCGTGACGACGAGGGCGTGGGAGATTTCGCCCGCCAGGTCAGCCGCCTTCGGAGCACCGCCCTGCTCACCGAGCTTTTTGAACGCGCCGATCATTCCGGACACGGTGCCGACCAGCCCGAGCAACGGCCCGAGCGTGCCGATGATACCGAGGTAACTGATCCAGGCGTCCTTCTTGGCCTTTTCGGAATCGTTGGCGGCCGCCATTGCCTCGCGGGCATCATCGATGCCGAACTTCAGCCGGCGCATCCCCGCCGTCAGCACGCGTGCGATGTAGGTCCCCTCGTCCTGGCATAGCGCGAACGCCTGCTTATATCCTTCTTTCGTCTGCTTGTTCACAAGGTCCAAGAAGTCTTCGACGAAAGACTTCGGCATCGCATCGCCCAGCCGCAACTCCAATATCAGGATGATAATCAGGGCCACCATGCCGACCGAGATCGCCGCGAAAATCAGGCCGAACGGAATGCCGATCGATTTGAAAAAGTGCACGACCGGGTTTTCCGGCGAACGATCCTCATCATCTTTTTTTTCCTCATCCTTCTTTTCTTGTGCTTGCACCGTAGTCGGCGCGAGCAACACGCCGGCGGGCACAACCAATCCAAACAGGAACAAGCTCACCAGGCTGGTGAGCGTGGCAGAGCGAAGGTGGCTGACGGCACTCAAAAGCATGGATGTCGTTCCTGGCAAAAACGAGGCGCTACGCCCCTGGCATGAAGCTCGCATTCGCGGATTTGCTGGGCGGGACCGCTGGTTTCCACTACCGCAGGTAATCATATCATGAACGGCGCCGCTTGCACCGGTCAAGCTATTGCCTTTGGTCGCCTGGAATAAAATATGAGTTCCCGAATCCAGTGTCCCGCAAACTTCGCTTACGCTTCAGGCTCCGACGGGTTCTCGTCGGATGGCGTATCCTCCGCCTGTTCCTGTAAGCCGTCGCAGCAATGGATTTCGCCGTGCCCTTCGCATTCGGGGCACGGCACGAGTTGCCCGTTGACGTAGAACAACCGCCGGCCATGACAGAGCGGGCAGAGCATTTTCGTTCCTTGCATTTACGTTTAGCGCTCGCGTGGCGCCGTGCGAGCGCTAAACGTAAACGGCCATTACTTTCTCAGGCGCCCCGCCAGCCAGGCGGCGACCTCGGCGGGCGTCGCCGGCTCGGAACGCAGCGTCATCAAGTCGTGCGCCGGCCGGCTGAACATCGCCGCCTTGTACGCCGCCTTCAGCGTCTTGTCGTCTACCCGGCGATTCAGCCCGTCCACGAGCCCCTCCATCCGCAAGCCGCGCTTGGCGTTCGCGTCGGCCAGAGTCGGCAGGTCGTTCGACGGCAGAACGCCGGGGATGACGGCGTCGTGCGGGAAATAGCAGAACGTGCTGTCGAGCATCGACCGGAAGCTGACCATGCCGCCGCGGACGTAGATCGCCTTGACATTTTCGCCGCCGAACAGGCCGCCCAACAGCGCCAGCGTGCCCCCCATCGGCTCCGATTGCCTCGGCATATTGCTGACGTCGTACGGCTTGGCGAACACCGAGTCCTCATTGTTCGGCTCGGCAAACGAATCGCCCCACAGCGAGATGTTGCTGAAGCCTTGCTTGGGCAGTTCGCGCATCAAGAGGACAAGTTCCTGCAACTGCACGCCGGGGACCGTCTGGCCATGCATGAGCAGCGAGGCCGAATACGACGTGCCGCCGCTCTGTCGCCCGCGTCCGTCGGCCGCGGTCTCGCCCGTGCCACGTAGATCAGGTAGAGCGACCGCGACGCCGCTCTTGAGCAACTCATAGATCGTCTCGGCCCGATGCTTGAAGAACCCCGCTTTGCCTTCCTGGGCCAGGCCGATGACCACCGGCGGGTTCTTGACGCCATTGGGCTTCATGATGACGACGGGGATGGCAACGTTGCTGTCGTGGCGATAGACGCACTTCGTCAGCGAGAAGCCAACGTCCATCTTCGGGTCCCAGGTCGCGACTTCCTCGACCTTGCAGTTCCCCGTCGGCAACGCGGAGACGCCGAGCAGCCGCAGCCAATTCTCCTGCGCCTCGCTTTTTGATCCGCCACCCTCGCGCCCGCGAATCACTTCCAGCATCGTCTTCGGCTTCAACTCCGTGCGTGCTTGGTCGGTCCAGCATTGCAGCTCGCTGGACAGGTAGCGTTTCTTGTTCTCTTCCGGGATGGGCAGGCCGAACCACGTGGTCAGCGTCGGGTAGATCGGCTTGCGATGCTCGAAGCCGATGTTGTTGCAGTGGGTCGAATCGGGAGCCATGCCGCGCACCGAGCCTCGGCCATGCGAGGAAGCGAGCTTGTCCTTGGCGTCGTAGAAGCCCCAGATGGTGTTGAAGCGTTTCCAGACCGGATCGCGATCTTTGTCCCAGGCAAACTCGTGGCCATAGACCAGGCCGCGCGGCGCGATCGAGCCGACGATGAGCCAGGGGAGAAAGCCGTCCTTTGCGGAGACCTTGAGGTTGCGCGTCGATTCCCACGACCCGCCGCCCATATAGTTGAAGGCGAGCTCGGCATCTTCACCGAGCTTGCCCGTTTCCGGCTGCGGGCCGCCGAAGTTGAACGGCGCCGACGCCGTCACGCGCGGATCGAGTGCGGCGAAGACGGCGCACGGGTCACCGCCTCCCGCCACTGAGCCGAACACCATGATCTTCGATTTGTCGATGTTGGGCCGTAGGTAGAGCACATCGACACCGCGCATCAGGTCCCACACCATCCAGCCGACCAGGCTTTCGCCGACGAGGTGCAGTTGCAGCGCATTATTGTAACGGAAGCGGTAATCCTGCCGGCCTACTTCGTACTTCTCCGGATACGACTTGGCGTCGACGAACGGATGCTGCCGGCGTTCGCCGTGGCCCAGCATGTCGGGGACCAGCACCATGCAGCCCTGCTTGGCCCAGAGGATACCCATGTCTTGAAGCTCGCCCTGCGTCTTTGGATTGTGATGGCTGTGAACGACGATAAAGCCGGGGTGCTGCTTGTCATTCTTGGCGTCGCCGGCGGGGACATACAGATTCGCCGTCACATAGAAGCCAGGTCGGCTTTCGTAGATGATGTTCTCGATCGTGTAGCCTTCGCCTTCGATCTTCTTGGTGACGACGACTTTGACGCTCTTGGGCGCGTCGGGGAACTGCCCGAGTGATTTACGCAGTAGCGCAACCTTTTCATCGCGGAGTCGCTCCCAGTCGGCCTTCGTCTTGATCGAGCGCCAGGCTTCGACATCCTTTTTGTTGACGTCCTCGCGCAGTTTCTTGATTGATTCCCAGCGCAACTTGGCGTCAGACGACTCGGCGTCGAAGACGCGCGGGTTCATCTTCTGCAATGTGGCGATAATGTCGGCGTCCTGCGCGCCGGCGATTGCGCCGACGATCAGCGCAATGACGATGGCAAAAAGGTTGCGCATGGTGGTTCCCCCCGTGTTTAGTCGCTCGCCTTTGGCAAGTACGAACGCACGCGCTCGCCAGAGGCGAGCGGCTAAACTACGTTTCGTCGATCTTACTCGGATGATTGGAGACATACCAACGAATTTGCCTTGCCAGGCCCAAAAGGACTTTGACCTCCATCTCGCTCAGCCGCGCCTTGCCGAGCAGATGCCGAATCGCGTGCATGAGGGCATCGGCCTTGTCGCCGTAGAGGAAGTGGATTTCCGCAAGGGCAGTTTGCAGTTGGCGAAACATGTGCTCTTGCGATTCGAAGTTGGCAAGCGTTTCCTCTCCCCTCTCCGCTCCGGGGGAGAGGGGTTGGGGGTGAGGGAGCGGGAGTGGCGGCGAACTCACCCCGCGCATTCCCAACCCGTTTCCCACGATCGGGAGAGCTGTTTCTGCACACTTGTACAACTCATACAGGCACACCGCCACAGCCTGACTCAGATTGAGGGATCGATACCGATCCGCAGTCGGAATCTCGATGACGTAATGGCAGCGCACGATGATATCGTTGACGAGCCCGTTCGGTTCCGGGCCAAACAGAATCGCCGCGGGCCGATCGGCACGCAGGGCTTCGACGATGTGCGGCACGATATGGTCCGGCGTGTCGACGTTCTGCTGGCGAAATAGGCCGCCGGTCCGCGCCGAGGTGCCGACGACCAGGACGCAATCGCGGATGGCGTCGTCGAGATTGGCGACGATGCGAGCGTTATTGAGGATGTCCTCGCCGTGGGTTGCCATCTGCTTCGCGTTGCGTTCATGGCGGTCGGCGATGGGATTGACGAGGACGAGATCGGCCAGCCCAAAGTTGGCCATGACGCGCGCCGTCGCCCCGAGGTTGCCGGGGTAATGGGTTTCGACCAGGACAACGCGAGCATGTTCGAGGGACATAGTCGTTTGCAGTTTACGTTTAGCGCTCGCAAGGCGCCGCGCGAGCGCTAAACGTAAGCTGATTTACTCCCCGCCCCCCGCCAACTCAACCGCCATCTGCTTGCACTTCTTCAAGTCTAGCTTGCCGCTGCCCAGGATCGGCAACTCGCCCACCTGATAAAAATCGCGTTGGCTCGGCACGTAGATGTTCGGCAACCCGCGCTCGTTCAGCTTCTGCCATACCTCCTTCGGCGTTGTCTCCGTCAACGCCAGGTGCAGGACGATGATGCGCTCTCCTTTCTTGGCATCAGGCACCGCAGTCACCGCGCACACTTTTTCGTTGGTGTTCAGAATCTGATGCAGTTCGTCCTCCACTTTCTCGAGCGGAACCATCTCGCCGCCGACTTTGGCGAATCGCTCTTCGCGGCCGGTGATGGTGATAAAGCCGTCCTCGTCGATGAACGCCAAGTCGCCGGTGATGTACCAGCCGCCATCGACGATCTTTTTTTGCGTCAGCTCGTCGCGGCCAAGGTACCCCTTCATGACGTTGGCGCCGTACATGAGGAGCAAGCCCTCCTGGCCTTGCGGGAGGTCTTGTAGCGTCTCACGATGGACGATTCGGGCGGCGACGCCGGGGATCGGCTGGCCAATCGTGCCGGACTTGTTGCCCTTCTGCGTCGTGCTGCCGTCCGTCCAGTCGGGCACGTTGACCGACGCGACCGGCGACAACTCGGTGCAGCCATACCCTTCCAAAGGCTCGACGCCGAACTTCTGCTTGAACTCGGCGGCCAACGTCGGCGGCATCTTCTCGGCGCCGCAGACTATGATGCGTAACGTCTTGAAATCGTCCGGCTCGCAACGACGCAAGTAGCCTCGCAGGAAGGTTGGCGTCGAAAGAAAGATGGTGCACGCGTGCTTTTTGCACAACTCGCCGATCTCGCGCTGCTGGAGCGGATTGGCGTGATACACCGTCGAGGCGCCGACTTGCAGCGGAACCCACAGTGTCACCGTGTAGCCGAAACTGTGGAAGAACGGCAAGATGCCGAGCAGCCGGTCGTCGGACTCGGGATCGATCGCCTGAATGACCGACTCGGCGTTGGAGACGACGTTGCCATGCGTGAGCATGATGCCCTTGGGATCACCGGTGGAACCGCTCGAAAAAATGATGGTGCAGACGTCGTCGGCCGTGTGCCCGCCGAGGCCCATCAGGACATATTCGTGGAACCATCCGGGCAGAAGCAGGACGCCGAGGAAGGTCATCCAGCGTTCCATCGTTCCGATGTCCTTGCGGAAATCTTCGAGATAGATCAGCTCGACGCCGGGGCCAGGATCGATCGGGAGTTTGTGCGTGAAGAGCTTCGACGTGAGGATCTTGGTGATCTTGCATTGCTGAATCGACGATTGCACGATATTCGGCGCCGAGGTGTAATTGAGATTGACGGAAGTCTTGCCCATGCAGGCGAGGCAGATGTTGGCCATGGCCGCGCCGGCGCCGGGTGGAAGCCAAACGCCGACCATCGCATCATCGCCCAGGAGCGGAGCAAGTCGCGGCAAGAGCAGCTTGACGCCGACTAGCACCTCGCCGTAACTGAGTTCCGGTTGTGCGGCGTTCTCGTCGAGAATGCACGAGCGAAACGGGTGCGCCACCGCTTGCCGGACGAACTGCCGATGCACCGGCTTGCGCTCGCTCGTTCGCCGCACTGCCGATTCGGCCGAGAGCTTCTGGATCGCTTGTCGAACCGTGAACGCATCGGACGTCGCGGGCAGGGGCTTGCCGATGTTGACGTGTACTGTGAACGGAATGCGTTGCGGCAACTTCCAGAGGAACTTGCCGCCTTGAAAGCTGAATATGCTGCCCCAGACGTGGTCGATACAGATCGGCACAATCGGCGCGGGGCTGCGTTTGAGTATCTGCTCGAAACCGCGCTGGAACGGGAGTAGAAAGCCGGTCCGCGTGATGCCCCCTTCGGCGAAGATGCAGACGACTTCGCCTTCGGCAAGTGCTTCGCTCGCGGCGCGCAGGGCCTGGATAATGGCACGCGGCCCGCCGTTGCCCTGGATCGGGATCACGTTGCTGAGTTCGAGAATCCAGCGCACCACCGGGATGTTCATGAACGGCGCCCAGATCAGAAAGCGCACGCTGCGCCCCGTCGTCGCCATGATCAAGAACCAGTCGATGAAGCTCACGTGGTTGGAGACGATCAGCACCGGCCCGGTTTCCGGGATGTTTTCCAGCCCCTGCAACCGAACGCGGTAGATCGTGTGCGTCAATATCCAGAGCGGCACACGCACAAGAAAGAAATTCCGAAACGTGCCCACCAGCATGAACAAGAGAAAGCACGCAATCAGAAGCATCCACCAGAATTCGACGAGCAAATCCCAGATCACGCGGCAACTCCTTGCGTTAGCCGGACGCGCAAGCGACGGATTCCAATCGCACGCTTGCAAGATAGCCCACGCTAACGGTTGAACAGTAACCACAAGCGCGGGCTACGTCAAGAGTCTGCTTGATGGATTTCAGAATTCGCCGCGAAAAAACACAAAGATCGCACAAGGGATTTAGCCGGGATAAAACCACGGAGCGAAGCGTTCTCCTTACTTCTCATCCGTGCCATCCGTGCGATCCGTGGTCCATGGACTTTTTGTCTCGCTTGCGTTTTTTCGCGGCTACTTGCATTTGGCTATTCCCACGACATGCCATGCCGCTGCCATCAAATCGTCAAGCACGACAAATGGTTTGGCCAGGTGGAACTGGCTTTCGTCGATCGGATGGCCGGTGCGGACCAGAATGCAGCCTCGGCAGCCGGCGTTCTGGCCGGCGAGGATGTCGCGCAAGCTGTCGCCGATCATCCACGATTCGGCGAGGTCGAGGCGCAGTTCATCAGCTGCGCGCAGCAAAAGCCCCGGCGCCGGTTTGCGATCGGGATGCTCGATCGCCAGCTTGTCCTTCGTTAACGGCGCCACCGTGCAGGAGTAGATGCCATCCAAGACAACGCCGGCCAGTGCAAGTTGCCGCTGCATCTCCGCGTGGATGCGGTCCAGGTCGTCGTCGGTCATCATGCCTTGCCCGACTGCCGACTGATTCGTGACGACGACGCAAGCGAAGCCAGCCTCGCCCAGCAGTTGAAGGGCCTCCGCGGCGCCCGGTAGAATCTGCATGTGTTCCGGCTCGGTGATGTACGAGCGATCGACATTGATGGTGCCGTCGCGGTCGAGAAACACTGCAGGCCGAAGTGCCGACATGAGCCCCTCCGTGGTTTTCTCTCCTCGTAGGGTGCGTGAAACGCACCGGGTGCCCTGGACGGTGCGTTTCACGCACCCTACGAAACACGTGCAAGAATTGGATTATTGCGTCAGTGGATATTGCTTGGCACGCCAGTCGCGGATGCCACCGTCCATGCTGATAATGTTGGTGTACCCCATTTTTTGCAAAGCATCGGCCGCGAGGGCCGAGCGAAAGCCGCCCCCGCAGTAGAGCACGATCGGCGTGGCGGTGTCCGGGACCTTGGTCTCGATGTCGCGCTCGATGACGCCTTTGCCGATGTGGATAGCGCCGGGAACATGCCCGCTTGCGTACTCGCTCTCTTCGCGCACGTCGATCAGCAGGAACTTCTCGCCTTTATCGAGCTTGGCCTTGACGTCATCGACCGTGCATTCTTTCACGCGGCTCTTGGCCTCGTTGACGATCTGCAAAAATCGCGGCGTGTGTTTGGCCATGAAAATCCCCTATCGGGTTCTCCGTTGGAAGTAGCGAGGATTTGTTGCAATCAGTCGTAAAAATCACGATACCAGTAATGCACACAACGGTCAACGCACACGACTATATCCCAGGCAAGCGGATTTCCTTATCTTGGTCGACGACCGGATTGTAGAAACGCATTGTCTTCAGCTTCCAACCGTCCGGCTCGAGTACGAAATCGGTTTCGACGCGGTACCAGAAGTTGTACCCGCCGCCTGTTCCAGAGATATGGAAGCTCGTCGTTGCACGCTTCTTTTCGCGCGAGATTTCCTCCGCCTTGAACTTCTTGACGGTCAAGTCGGTCACGCGCCTCGCCTCGATCTGCTTGCGGGCGGCGGCGTAGAGATCGTCGCGCGACAGCGCGTGATAGCGAAAGTCCCTGGAAATGTGCTTGAAGAGATCGTCGGTCTTGCCCGCCATCACAGCGTCAGTCATGGCGTTGATGTTGTTTTCAAGCTGCTGGGCGTCCGTGATGTAGAATCGGCTGACCAGAAACAGAACAGCGATCAGAGCGATCGGAATGCCGGTGTACCAGAGATATTGGCTCTGGCGATTCGTCCACCAGACCCAGGCCAGCGCCGCCGCGATGACGCCGAGGAGGATGTAGAGAACGGTCGCGTTGTCGACGAACCAAGCCATGGCGATCCTTGAGAGTCGCTCATCTTCGCTGACGCTTCACGCTCTGATCACGCACCGGCCATGTCGGGCGGCGGTTTCTTGGACGTCGGCATTCGGCGACCAGGGCGAAAAAACACGCACGCCGTCACGATGAGCCCAAGACCGGCGGCGATGGATGTCCGACGAACGGCGCCATCGTCTGCGTACATTGGCACAAGGGGCACCGTCGCGGGGATGTGTTCGATCGCAAATGGAACGGCGATCACCAGCGCCAACAGCACGACGCCGACCGAGATTGTGCCGAGGAACAATAGCCAGGGCAACCAGACATCACGCAATCCTTGCAACATGGGGATCATCCGGTTTACATTTAGCGCTCGCCCGGCGTCTGGCGAGCGCTAAACGTAAACAGCGAACACTTATTCCTGGTACCGCGCCCGTTTGCCGAGGTCCTCCTCGATGCGCAGCAGCTGGTTGTACTTGGCGATGCGGTCCGTGCGACTCGCGGAGCCGGTCTTGATCTGCCCGGCGTTGGTGGCGACGGCGATGTCGGCAATCGTCGCGTCCTCGGTTTCTCCGGACCGGTGGCTGATCACAGAAGCGTAGCCGTTGCGACGTGCCAACTCGATGGCGTCGAGCGTCTCGGTCAGTGTGCCAATCTGGTTCACCTTGATGAGGATGGCGTTGCCGGCCTTCTTGTCGATGCCTTCTTGCAAGCGATTGACGTTGGTGACGAACAGATCGTCGCCCACAAGCTGCACTTTGTGGCCCAACTCCCGGGTGAGCCGCTGCCAGCCGGCCCAGTCGTCCTCGGCCAGGGCGTCTTCGATCGACACGATCGCTGGCCACTTTTCGACGAGGGCTAGCCAGGTGTCGACCATCTCGTCGCTCGAGACGATCTTCTTCGAGCTTTTGAAGTAGCAATAACCGACCTTCCCCTGCTTCTTGGCTTCTTCGAACAACTCGGTGCAGGCCGGGTCAAGTGCGAACGTGATGTCCGTGCCTAGCGTGTAGCCGGCGGCCTCGACGGCCCGCTTCAACAACTCGAGTGCTTGGTCGGGTGTTTTGAGATCAGGGGCGAAGCCGCCCTCGTCGCCGACGGCCGTATTGAGTTCCTCGTCGTGGAGCACTTTCCTTAGGCTGTGAAAGACCTCCGCGCCCATGCGCAGGCCTTCGCGGAACGACTTGGCGCCGCGCGGCTGAATCATGAACTCCTGGAAATCGACGGTGCTGTCGGCATGCTTGCCGCCGTTGAGCACGTTCATCATGGGCAAGGGCAGCACCTTGGCGTTCGTGCCGCCCAGATACCGGTAAAGCGGCAAACCAGCCGATCGCGCGGCGGCATGAGCAACGGCGAGCGAAACGCCGAGGATCGCATTGGCGCCGAGATTCTTCTTGTCCGGCGATCCGTCCAGATCGATCATGGCCCGGTCAATGGCGACCTGTTCACTCGCCTGCATGCCGACGAGTTTCGGCGCGATGATCGTGTTGACGTTCTTGACGGCCGTGAGCACGCCTTTGCCGAGGTAGCGCTTGGGGTCCTTGTCGCGCAGTTCGAAAGCTTCATAACCGCCGGTGCTGGCGCCGGACGGGACCGCGGCGCGGCCGATGGCGCCGTCAAGGAGAATGGCATCGACTTCCAGCGTCGGATTGCCACGACTATCCAAAATCTCGCGGGCGTGAATGCGTTGGATTTCCATGAACGTGCGCCTCGTGACCACTTACGGGATGGTGCATGTACATCGATGGTATAGGTTTTCCGTCGCGAGTTTCTATTCCCGTCATTTACACCTTTGCGAACTCCCAGCGCCGCGCGAGCACGAAGCGCAAACCGGTGACCTATTGGCGGCGTGCCATGCGTTTCATCAAGTAATAACCCAATGCCCGATCGACCGGTTCATCCGTCCGCATTGGATGATAATCAATCTGCAAATTTGCCGCCTGCACTTTGAGCGTATGGCAAAACGCCTGGAAGTTCTTCAAATACTCGTCGCGGGCCATCGCCGGTTCCATCTGGCGAAACTGATCGCCGGCTTCGAGGCTCTGAAATCGCGTTCGCCGTGAGAAGGGGAACTCGATCTCCTCCGGCGCCAGGATGTGGAAGAGCAGAATCTCGTGCCGGCGATGGCGCAGATGGCGCAGGGCGTGAATCAGCCGATTCACCTGATCGAAGCAATCGGAGAAGATGAGGAGCATGCCGCGCCCGCGAAGCTGCCCCGCCAGGCGATCCCAGATCGGCGCAAGGTTGGTCTCGCCACCGGGCGCCGTCCCCTCCAGCGTGCGCAGGATGTGCATCAGTTGCTTCGATGTCGAGCGCGGAGGTAGGAGCGTTCGCAGCCGATGGTCGTGAACCGCCAAGCCGACGGCGTCGCGCTGGTGCAGCATCAGATACGCCAAGGACGCGGCCAGGAATTGAGCGTACTGAAATTTGCTTATCGAATTCTCACCGTGGTAGGCCATGCTCCCGGACGCATCGACGAGCAAATGGGCGTGCAGGTTCGTTTCTTCCTCATGTTCCTTGATGTAGTAGCGATCCGTTTTGCCGAAGGCGCGCCAATCGATGTGGCGAATCTCGTCACCCGGATAATATTGCCGATGCTCGGCGAATTCGACGCTGAAGCCCTTGAAGGGGCTCTTGTGCACGCCGCTCAAGAAACCCTCGACGACCTGGCGCGCGATCAGGCTCAGCCGGCCGAACTTCGCCAGCGTGGTCGGATCGAAGAGCGATTTGGCGCCCGGCATGGTCGGATTTCCCCGTTGTCTCCTATTACACTTTACGGCGCGCCGACAATTTCGAACGCAAATAGGCGGGGAATGGGCCAGACTGGCGCCTCTCGCACCGCGAAAGGGCGGTCATTCGCGAAGCGCAGGACGACAAAAAAGTGATTCACGAAAGCATGAGGCAGGCACGACAAGGCTCGCAATGCTCGATTTCGAGCTCCCGTTTTTCGTACTTTCGTGATCAAGGCTGGTCTGACGGCGTGGCTCTGTTCCGAATGCTATTTCATCAGGTAGTCGCCAGGGATGTTTTCCGTAACGTTCGGCTCCAGTTTGAGCGCGATCGCGAAGTCTTCGCGGGCGCGATCGGCTTGCTTCAAGGTATGCTGGGCCAGTCCGCGGTTGCGATAGGCGGCGGCGAAGTCGGGGGCCAACTCGATCGCTCGCGTAAAATCGGCCAGCGCCCTTTGATGATCTCCCTTCACGCCGTGCGCGGTGCCGCGATTGTTGAAGAGTTGTGGATCGCGCTCTTCACGGCGAATCGCTTCGCTCAGGTCGGCGACGGCCTTGTCGCCCTGTCCCATTTGCGTGTAGGCATTGCCCCGGTTGCTGTACGCCAGCACATTTTCCGGATCAAGCTTGAGCGCCTCGTCGAAGTCTTTGACGGCGGCGGCGTATTGCTTCTTGCGATGCTGAGCGAAGCCGCGATTGATGAAGGCGTCGACGTATTTGCCATCGAGTTCGATCGCCTTGCTGAAGTCTTCGATGGCGCGATCGAACATGTCGACGCTGAGGTAAAGCAAGCCGCGATTCAAAGCGATGGCCGGATCCTTGGCGTCGAGCGCCATGGCTTTTGTCAAGTCATTGATGCCTTCCGCCGTCTTGCCCTTGCTCTTCAGGAGCAAGCCGCGATTGATCCACGGCGATGGAGCGTTCGGCTCGAGTTGGATCGCCTTGTCGTAGTCCGCCAATGCCTTGTCGATCTCGTCGTTCGCCATGTAGGCGACGCCGCGATTGAAATAGGTCTTGGCGTCCTCTTTCGCCTGGAGCGACATGGTGTACCAGGCAATGGCTTGGTCGTAGTCACCGACGGCGAAGAACCCGTTGCCTTTTTGCCGCAAGCCGGGGGCGTCATCCGCTTTGGGCAGTTCTTCCGGCACGTCCGGCGACATCATGTTCAGGATCGGTTCGAGCGGGTCCGGCCGGTCATCATCACGAGATGATTGCTCGGCACAACCGATGAGAATCCCTAAAAAGAGAGGCGTCAAGAGTTTGCGCACGGCCTGCCATCCTTGTCAAAACGCGAATAATAGGTCCTGTCGTTAGAATCGGCAAAACCGGCGTGAATCCTTTAGTCGTGTGGTCTGGACGCTAATGGCTGGGGTGCTCCAATCCTTAGGAATTGGGACGCTCGGTTGAATTGCTGAAGCAAAATCGAACCGTCAAGCAGGCAGTCATCACTTTTTCGAGATCTTGCGCAGGCGATCTACGAGATTCGGAGGCGCGACGAAATGAAATCGCCGACCGACCCGGTTGCCGACCAGTAGCCCCTTTTTTTCCAGGCCGAGCAAATCAGTCCGCGCGGTCGCCAGGGTGACTTGGTGGGCCGTGGCGTGAGACTCGTAGGTGAAGAAGGTGTCCGGGTCCTTCTGAGCTGCTATCAAAATCGCGCGTTGGCGATCATTAAACAGGGCTGGCAACAGCACGCGGGTGAGACGACGTTTCTCGGCGATTTTCCCTGACAGATACTCGTGAAATGCCGCGATACTTCGTTCGATGACCTCAACATGGTAGAGTAGGAAATAAGTGAGGTCGTTATCATCCTGTTCCGTGTTCAAAAAAGCCGTTGGGTACTGTTTCGGCTGTTTCAGAATAATCGATGAAATGGTCAGGTATTCGATCAGCCAGTAGCGATGCCGAAGCATGGACCAATAAAACAGGGCCCGTGCCGTGCGTCCGTTGCCGTCAACAAACGGATGATCGTAGGCCAGCCAGAAATGCAATAGGACAGCGCGAATCACCGGGTGAATAAACTTGCCGTCTTTTTGCCCGTCGGTGTTAGCGAAGGCGCATAATTGTTTAACACGGTCGGGAAGTTCGCTTGCGAGTGGCGGCTCGTGAAGTATCTGGTGATCCTCGTCGTCCCACACAGTGATTTTCTCGTCCTCGCGGCGGAGTCGGCCACAGGCTTCGTCTTCGAGCGTCCCCTGCGTTAACTGACGTTGAGTCTCCATCAGAAGATCCGCAGTCAAGGGCTCGTCACGGCGCTGGTTTAACATCTGAATCGTTCGGTAGTTGTTCATCACCATCCGTTCGTGAGCGTTCTGCGGTTTTTTTTTCTTCATGAGCATTTCTTTGGCCTCTTTGCGCGTCACGACGGCCCCCTCGAGTTCGCTAGAAGCAATGGCTTCTTCGCAGAGGGAACTGATCAGATAGCGTCGTTGGTCGTCCTCCGATGTCAGTTCGGGCCAGGCGGCTTGAACGGAGCCTCCCAGATGGATGTCAATGAAATGAAGCAACCGCTGCACGGAAGGCGGGATCTGAAACTGAAATGGTCTCCCTTTGGTATCGTGCAGCGGAATCAGTTGCCGCACGCCGGTGTTGCGGGAGAACTTGACACAACGCCAGGCATCATCCGGTGTTAGTCCGACCTTATGTGCCCGGAAGGAACACTCCTCCCAATTCCACATTTCGCTGTTTGCCTGCTCCACCCACTCTTGAACGGGTACTTCCGCGAACTTGACGAGCAAATCCGTTGTGAACCCATACATGACGGCGGCCGCGGACGGCCCTTTTTTTGGCCTTCGCATTGCTAGACTTGACCCATATCTTTTAATTTGTCACAAAATAAAAGATAATGCTCTTTGGCGGCTCTGTCAACAAATTTCAATTTGAATTAAATTAAAACTTGTTGAATCGTGGCCAAGTCTCTACCACCTCATCCCCCCATCGTACCGGCCAAACACGTCCGCCAGCGCGTTCATGATCTCACCCACGGTGCAACGGGCCGCGGCGGCATCCAGAAGGATTGGCATCAAGTTCTGTTTCGTCCCGGCAATGCGCTTGATTTCGTTTAGCGTCCGCGTCACCGTGCCGGAATCTCGGCGCGCCTTTAGTTTCTTGAGCCGATCGATCTGCTCGGTCTCCACGGAATGATCGACCTGCAAGATATCGATCGGCTTCTCGTCCTTCTCGACGAACGCATTGACGCCGACGATCAGCTTGCGCCGGGCGTCGATCTCTCGCTGGTAGACGAAGGCGGCGTCGGCGATTTCGCGGCGGAAGAAGCCGACCTCGAGTGCCGCGATCATGCCGCCTTGGTGCTCGATGTGCTCAAAGTACTTGCGCGCCTCGTCCATCATCTGACGGGTGAGGGCTTCGACAAGGTAGCTGCCGCCCAGCGGATCGACGGTATTGGTGACGCCGGTTTCATACGCGAGCACTTGCTGCGTGCGCAGTGCGAGGGTGACGGCATGCTCGCTGGGCAACGCCAGCGTTTCGTCCATGCTGTTGGTGTGGAGCGACTGACAGCCGCCCATCACCGCGGCCAAGGCTTGATAAGCGACGCGGATGAGATTAACTTGGGGCTGCTTATCCTGCAGCGAGCAGCCCGCTGTCTGGGCGTGAAAGCGCAACTTCCACGACGCCTCTTTTTTGGCGCCGTATTTGTTCCGCATCGCCTCGGCCCAAATGACGCGGGCGGCACGGTACTTGGCGATTTCCTCGAACAGGTCGTTGTGCGCGTTGAAAAAGAAACTCAACCTTGGCGCGAAGTCGTCGACGTCCATGCCCCGATCCAGGCACTGATCGACATAATGCAATCCGTCGGCGAGCGTGAACGCCAATTCTTGCACCGCCGTCGAGCCGGCCTCGCGAATGTGATAACCGCTGATCGACACCGTATTCCACTGCGGCACGTCCTTGGCACAGAACTCGATCAGGTCGCACACCAGGCGCACCGAAGGCACCGGCGGGAATACGATTTCATTCTGAGCGTGAAATTCCTTAAGGATGTCGTTCTGAATCGTGCCGCGCAAGAGCTTCCAATCGACGCCGCGTTGTTTCGCTCCGGCCAGGAAATAGGCCATCACGATGATCGCTGGGGCGTTAATCGTCATCGAGACCGAAACGTCGGCCAAGTTGATGCCGTCAAAGAGAACGAGCATGTCGTCGAGCGAATCGACGGCAACGCCCAGCCTGCCGACCTCGCCGAGCGAACGCGGGTCGTCGGAATCGAGGCCCATCAGCGTCGGCAGATCGAAGGCGGTGGACAGGCCGGTTTGGCCCTTGTCGAGCAGGAACTTGAAACGCTCGTTGGTCTGCGCCGCCGTTCCGAAGCCCGCAAACTGGCGCATCGTCCAAAGCCGGGAGCGGTACATCGACGCATGGACGCCGCGCGTGAACGGATATTGGCCCGGATAGCCGAGATCAACCTCCGGGTCGAAGTCGCCCAAGTCCTCCGGCGTGTAAAGCGCCTCGATCGGCACGCTCGACACGGTGGTCGGCGGCTCCTTCCGCATCGGGGCGGCGGCGTTTTCCTTCTCCCAACGTTCCTGCGCGGCAGTGTCGGCAACCGTAGCCATGTGCTTATCCTCGCCTTCAATACCTAATGCCATTCTACACAATCGACGCCGCGCTGGGCGTTCAGGCGTCTATCGCGATTTTCACCTTGTCGCCGTGTTCGCGCAATATCAATCGTGCTTTGTCTTCGACCGCGATCATGGCGTTGCGCGGCCGCTTGAAACGGCCGGCAAACTCCTCGTCAGGCTGCCACGGCGGAGTCTCTCCTTCGGTCCATCGTTCGAAAACGACCGCCCCTTCCCAGGCGCCGGCCTTGTAACACACCATGCCGAACGCCGAGCGATATTCCTTCGCACTTACCTGCGTCCAGCGTTCCTTGCGCGGTGTATGTCGGCTCATGGGGCATACTTCTTTACTCGACGGTGTACCTGAACAAGAGCTCCAAACTCGTTCGATTTCAAATTCTCCCCGGCACACGAATGGATGTCAAGGCTTACCGCCCATGAATCTCGGCAGCCGTCGGAATACAATAACTCCCGCCGATCTTGCCGTTCCACACCACGAAGGGATGCTCGCGTGCCGGACGAAATGGGACAACTGCCTGCCTGGGTTCGCCGACGGGATGGAAGCCAGGTTCCGTTTGACGCGGATCGAATCTGTCAATCGTTGTACGCGGCAGCCGAGTCGCTTGGGCCGGCCAGCGCATTCTTGATGCGCGAGTTGACGGACGCCGTAGTTCATTTCTTGGCGCGGTCCGATGCTTCGGGCGTGCCGACCACCGACGACATTGCCGAGCACGTGGAAAAGATCGTTCGCGAACTGGGCCATCCGGACGTGGCTCGTCGTTTCGGCGAACAGCATAGGGATCATGGCGCCGCCACGCCGAAGGAATCGGCGTCGCCGATGGCTGTCAACATGTCGCCACAGCGATTTGTGCATGATTGCGCGGAGGCGTTCGCGGTGCGCACTATTTTCTCGCGCGACGTGGCGGCCGCCGTTGCCGAGGGCCTGCTGCACCCTGCGGGCCTTGACGCGCCGGCGTCGTTGTCGGCTTTGGTGTTGGAGACGAATCGGCTCGCGGAGATACCGTGGTGGTTGGCGCTGGATGATTGGCGGGCCTGCGCCGGCGCTCGATGGGTGGTGGAGAGTCCGGAATGGCTTTGCGCCGGCCATGCCCACCCCGCCATGACGCCGCACCTGTGTGATCGACTCTTGTCATTGCCGACCCTTGGTCAACGCGATGTGGAACTGCATCTCAACGTGCGCGAGCCGCCATTCTGGTCGAGCGCGCACCCGGCTCGCCCGCTGTTTGCATCGAGCGAGGACGAGGCAACATCGCTGGAACGTGCGAACTTTCTTGACGGCCTTGTCGAACGCTGGAAATCGCTGCACGCGCCAAGGCTGCCGACGTTGGCCTGGCACGTTCATGAGCGCAGTTTTCGCGATGACACCGAGCGCCGCCAGCTGCAGAATATGCTGCGCGAGGCGCTCTTGGGCAAGGCGGTTCGTTTCATCTTCGATCGTCCGCGCGGGTCGATCACACTGGCCGAGGGCCTCGACCGCAAGTGTCCGGGCGTGCTTATGGAGATTGGTCTCGACCTTGGCGCACTGGCGTATCGGCCTGAGGTCGAGCGTGACGGAGCGACATTGCTCAAAAAGCTGCCAAGCCTCGTGCGACTCGCCGTCAGCGCTGCCGGGCAGAAGAGGCAATACTTGCGCCGCCTTCCCGAATCGTCGCCGCTGAAACGCCGCTTTCTCGTGGCGCGGTCGGCCGCCGTCTTCACGCCTCGCGGGCTCGACGAAGCCGTCGTGCATCTGACGGGCGAGAGCCTGCTGAAGAGTCCGCTCTCGTTCGATTTCGCCATGCGCATACTCGACGCGATCAAGCGCGCCCTTCACGAGTCAGGCCGTTCGATCAACTTCGATTTGCGCATCGATAGCTCTGCATTGCCGTTCGCCGACGCCACGGTTGCGCCGAAAAAGCAACTGGAACTCGGCGGCAAACTGCACGCGCGCGCCGGCGCCGGCACGATGACGTTGCTCCTGGCCGACGGCTCGCTGAATGCGGACGCGTTGGTCGATCTCCTGCAGACCGCACTGAACGAGACGGCCGTCTCGCGGCTTCATCTCCAACGCGCTCGCACGGTGGTGCAGCAAGGCGAATTGGCGATCTAACGTCCGTGGTCCGTAGTCCGTAGTGCATGGCGACATCTAGAATATGCCACGGACTACGGACCAAGGACTACGGACCATGAAAGCTGAAATCCTCTCCATCGGCAGCGAGCTCACCACGGGTCAAAACCTCGATACCAACAGCCAATGGCTCAGCCTGCGGTTGGCGGAGATCGGCATTCCCGTTGGCTGGCACACCACCGTGGCCGACGATCTGCACGACAACATCGACGCGTTCCGTATCGCAGTCGATCGCGCCGATCTCGTACTGGCGACAGGCGGCCTGGGTCCGACCCTCGACGACCTGACGCGCGAGGCGGTGGCCAAAGTTGCGGGCGTGGACCTCGCCTTCGATGAAGTTTCTTTCGAGCACATCAAGCAACTCTTCGCCAGGCGCAATCGTCCCATGCCCGATCGCAATCGCGTGCAAGCGTACTTTCCGCACGGGGCCGAGATTGTGCCGAATCCCTATGGGACTGCGCCTGGATTCGCGATCCGGATCGTCAAGAGAACTGCAACGCCGCAAGCGGCATTGGTCATCGCCATGCCCGGCGTGCCCAGCGAGATGGTCGCCATGTTTCACGAGCAGGTGGCGCCACGCCTCCTGGCGCTGGGCATGGGCGGCGGCGTGCAGATCCAACGCAAGATCAACACCTTCGGCACCGGCGAATCGCACATCGAAGAAAAGCTCTTTGATCTAACGCGGCGCGGCCACGTTCCGGAAGTGGGCATCACCGCCAGCGACGCGACAATTGCCCTGCGCATCTTCGCGCGTGCGCTGACGATCGCCGAGGCGCAAGCACAGATCGCTCCGGTTGAGCAGACCATCCGCGATCGGCTCGGCAAACTGGTCTACGGCGTCGATGACGAGGAACTTCAGCACGCCGTGATCGGACTTCTCAATAGCAAGCGCAAGACCCTGGCGACCGCGGAGAGCATCACGGCTGGTCTGGTCGCGCATCGGCTCGGGCAAATCTCTGGGGCCAGCGTTTGGTTTCGCGGCGGCGTGGTGGCGTATTGTGACGCCGTCAAGGCCGAGCTTTTGGGGGTATCGCAGAGCATCTTGGACGCCCATGGCGCGGTGAGCGCGCCGGTCGCCGAGGCGATGGCTGTCGGCTGCCGAACGCGATTGCAGACCGACCTCGCCGTCAGCACAACCGGATTGGCCGGGCCGGGCGGCGCGACGCCGGACAAACCGATCGGCCTGGTCTTCGTCGGCCTGGCGTGGGACGGCGGCGTGGTTTCGACATCGTTCAACTGGGCTGGCACCCGCACCGAAATCCAAAGCCGCACCGCCAAGCAGGCGCTCAACGCGGTTCGGCTGAAGTTGTTGGAATCGGCGTAGCGCGACACCTGACGAGCCGAAAGCGCAGGCAACGGTCTTCGCACGGTCCGTCGCTTACGCTTCCAGTTCGTTTTCCCCTTGTATTGCCTCGCGTGATATCTCGGAGGATGATGTCCGAGTTATCACGAGGCCCGATCGCTGCCCGCCCATTGATTCCCACGCATGCGAGACCTAAGACTATAGGTTCTAGCACTTTCTTGCGGCGCATTTTGTTGAGGTTCATTCATGGCCATCACGATCAAGTGCACCTGCGGCAAGTCGCTCAAGGCGGATGAAAAATACCTGGGCAAGAAGGCGAAGTGCCCGGCTTGCGGCGCCAGCGTCCTCATTGAGGACCAATCGGCGAGCAAGAGCGAGCCGGAAGCGCCGAAGAAAAAATCCGCGCCGCCTCCCGATGATGATGACGACCGTGGCAGCAAGGTCCAATCGGAAGCGCCCAGGAAGAAGCCGGCCGCACGCAAGGACGACGATGACGACGATGATGATCCCGAACCGCGCAAGCCGATCAAGCGGCAAGAAGAGCCGAAGAAAAGCAACATGAAGATGTACGTCCTGGGCGGCTGCGGCGCCCTGCTCGTCCTGACGTGCTGCTTCAGCGGCCTCGGAACTGGGCTGCTTTTCATGATGGGCTGGTGGCCTTTCAATTCCGGCGCCGACCTTGCGTACGTTCATGACGACGTGGCCGGTTTCGTGTCCTTTCGCGTGGCGGACACCTGGAAGAGCGAGGCCGTCAAGGATTTCCTGGCCAAAGCGCCGGCTCAAGTGAAGTTAGGCGTCGATCAGATGCTCGCGGATATTGAGAAAAAAGGCGACATGAAAATCGAAGACGTCGAGCGCGTCACCGTGATCATGTCGTCAATGGAAAAAGGCAGGCAACCCGACGCCGTCGCCGTGGTGAAGACATCTAAATCCATCGACGAGAAGAAAGCCGTTGCGGACTTCGAAAAGGAAGCGAAAGATACGGCCAAGAAAAAAGACGGGGGGATTTACGTCCTCGAGAAAAGCGGCAAGGCGGTTCACTTCGCCAGCAGCAACATCGTATTGTTCGCCGACAACGAAGCGCACATCCGAGCCGCAATCAAGGGGGCAAGCAAAGCGCCAACATCCGCGGCAATCACGCGCGGGTTGCAGTTGGCGAACTCCGGCAAACACCTCGTCATGGCCTTCAAGGCCCCCAAGAAGCTCATCGACGACGGTCCCGGCGCCATGGCCGCCAACAAAGCTCCAACCATGAAAGAAATGAATGGCTTCATCATGAGCGGGACGGCCACCAAGGACTTGTCGCTAGAGTTTGTCCTCACCTTCCCATCCAAGGACTTGGCCACGAAAGCCAAAGGCGAAGCCGATGCATTTCACAAGGAAGCCAAGGATGAATTGGCCAAACCGGCGAAGGGTTTCTTTGCGCCGCCCAAGGGACTCATCGATTTTGTGAATGCCATGACCATCGAACAAAGTGGGTCGGAAGTCATCGTGAAGGGCAAGATCAGTGACATCGGCAGTATCATCGGCGGATTCATTGGCATGTTCGCCGGCGCCGGCCCGGATTTCGGCGCGGGGCCTCCTAACGTCGGTCCCGGTCCCGGTGACCCGATCATGGACGTTCGCATGGCCGCTCAGCGAGCTCAGAGCACGAACAATTTGAAACAAATCATGTTCGCGATGCACAACTTCCACGACAACAACAAATCGCTGCCCAATCACGCCATTCGCCATCCGCAGACCGGGCAGGAGTTGCTGAGCTGGCGCGTGGCGCTATTGCCGCACCTTGAACAGAATGCCCTTTACCAGCAGATAAGACTGAATGAACGCTGGGACAGCCCGCACAATCGCCAGTTCTGGAATCGCATGCCCAACGTTTACAAGCACCCCGGGAGATTTGACCAGGATCGCACCTACTATCAGGTCTTCCACGGCCCCGCCTCGGCCTTTCCCAAGACCAACCGCGCGCCGGGAGGCAATCCGCTCACCGGCGACATGCGCATGACGAGCATCACCGACGGAACCAGCAACACCATCTTCGTCGTCGAGGCCAGCACCAGCGTCAACTGGATGGCGCCCGACGACATCCCCTTCGTCATGGGCGACATCGGCTTGAGAAACCGCGTCGGCAACCACTGGACCAACCTAACGTTCCTCGCCGCGATGGGCGACGGAACCGTTCGCCCCATGCGCCGCACCATGACCCAGCAGAACCTCCAAGGCCTGATCACCCGCGCCGGCAACGAAGTCGTTAATCCCGACGAGTGAGATGTGGCCGCGAAAAAACGCATAAACACAAGAAGAGTCAACCACGGATAACACGGACGGCACGGATAGAGATATAGTGAGCGTGCCATTCTTGCCGGAGTGATTCGTATCGTCCCGTTGTTCATTCTCCCTTTTTTGCGCCCTCTGCGTTCTTTCGCGGCAACCTCATGCTAAACATTGTTATCGCAGCATTGCTCGCGGCGCAAGCGCCGGCCACCGGTACGATCGCCGGCACCGTGCGTTACGTCGGCGTCGTTCCGCCCGACGAACGCGTGACGCTCACCGACGGCCAGGTTATCCTGCACAACGACGTCGTCGTCCATCCCAAGAGCAAAGGGCTGCGGCACGTTGCCGTGGTGCTCGATTGGAAGACAAAAGTGCCCGCCGACGCCAATGCCAAGCCGGTGCTGATCGATCAGCGCGACCTGCAGTTTCTGCCACGCGTCGTCACGGTGCAGGAGGGAGTCAAAGTGCGTTTCGAGAACAACGACGCGTTCAATCACGGCGTCAGTGCCGAGTCGATCCATCCAGAAAACACATTCAACCTGACGACGCCCGCCGGACAGCCGTACGAACACAAATTCAAGGCGCAGAAGAACCCGATTCCGATAGGCTGTTCGCTGCACCGGTGGATGCGGGCGTATGTGTTCGTCGCGCCGCATCCGTATCACGCGGTGACCAGCGCCGACGGCAAATTCATGATCGAGCGCGTTCCGCCCGGCAAACACACGTTGCTCTTGGTGCATCCCGATACGAATTATCGCGACACGATAACGATCGAGGTTCGGGCGGGAATGACAACGGACGCGGCGGTGGAGTGGAAGAAACTGAAGTAATCCCTCTTCGTTTAGCGCTCGGGTGGCGCCACCCGAGCGCTAAACGAAGAGAGACTCACTGGCCGGATACCGGTACAGTCGTCGGCCGATTTCGTTGACCGATCGCGCCTCGCCGGCGGGGCGATCGAAATGCCAACGGTGATCGCCCGGCACGAGATCATGGCCCAGCGGCCAGGGATGGAAGGGTTGCTCCCCCAACTCCGTAATCAGTTTCGCGCTTGACATGCTCACGTCGCCGGCACGCGGCGGCATCGGCCCCGCATCGATCCTTGGACAGCCCTTCAATAACTCAGGCCGATAGTCGCCCACGCGGTTAATTACTTGCGCGATCTTAAAGAGCGTCATCGGCATCGGCCCGCCACAATGAAAGATCCCGGCGGCGTCGATCGCCAAAAACTGCTCGAACACGCGATTCAGATCGCCGCAGTAGGTGCACGATCGGACTTCGTCGAAGTAGAGCGTCGCCGGCCGATGCGCCCGAAACCGCGACTGAATCCAGTCGATGGCGCCGGCGTGACCATTGAAGCTCGGCCCCATCGGCAACGAGATGCGCAACATCGCGGCGTCGGGCGTCTGTGTCGCGAAGGTCTGCTCGGCTTGCGCCATCGTCTTGCCGTACACCGTAACGGGATCGATCGCATCGGACTCGACGTGGTTGCCCTGCCGGGTGCCGGAGAAGACCAGATCGCTGGAGAGGTGCACGAGCCGAGCGTCATGTCGGCGAATGAGGTCGGCGAGAACGCGGGCGCTCTCGACGTTGACCGTGTGCGCCATGGCAGGATCGAGTTCGCACGACTTGAGCGCGCAATTGCCGACGCAGTTGAGCACCGAGCGGAAGCCGACGCGATCGAAGAGCGAGCGCATGCCGCCGGCGTCCTCGGCGTCTTGCGCGACGACGCCCGGACCGACGAGGCGAGATGTTTGGTGCGGCCTGATGCCGACGACCTGGCCGGGATACTTGCGGTGAAAGTGATGAAACGCGTTGTACCCCGCCACGCCGGCGACCCCTGTAATCAACAGCGGCAAGCGATGCGACAGCATGTCTGTATGATAGGGCCAGTCGTGTTTATCGTTTAGCGATTGCACGGCGCCATGCGAACGCTAAACGGCCCCTCGCTTGCGTTTCCTATCACATCCGCTAAACTGAACGCAATTCGCTGTTCGATACTACGATATCCGAGACGCTGCATGGCCAAGAAGCGCTACCTGATGAACGCCGGCCGCACTACCAAGCAAGGCCAGCAGATCAATCACGGCAAGGACTCCCCCGAATACCTCGCGATTACGACGACTATCTTCATGAACGCCGACGACATGAAGGAGGCCGGTATCAAGGCGGATAGCCAGGTGCGCGTGCGCAGCGACAATGGCGAGGCGACGTTTCTGTGCAAGGAAGGCAAGGTCCCGCCCGGCATCATCTTCGTCGCCTACGGCCCGCCGACCTGCAAGCTGATGGGCCAAACCACCGACGGCACCGGCATGCCGACGTCGAAAGGCTGGGAAGTGGAAGTGGAACCCGTTCTCCCCGTCTAGCGCCCGGATCGCGCCCCGTGTACGAGAATCGCAAACCAGGACTGATTCATGAACCCCAACGACCCCGAAATCGCCGGCCCCGACATCGCACCGATGACCGAAACCTCGGACGCGGCCGAGGTGCTGGCGTGGGAAGAAATCTCCGCCGGCCGCTTCATGCCGCGCCGCATCCGCGGCAGTTGCAAGGGCCGCGTGCTGGGCTGAACGTTCCTCGTGCCGCCCCGTGTGGGCGTGACCGGATCATCGCCAGAAGCCCAGGGGTGAGGGCACTCCCGAACCCCTGGGATCCCTGCGGTTCGGAGTACCTCACCCCGGGGCTTCCTACCATGGTAATTAAATGACCCTCAATATCGTCAAAAACGCCACCTGCACCTTTTGCGGCTGCGTGTGCGATGACATCGAACTGCACGCGGAAGGCGAGAAGATCGTCGAGACCAAACGCGCGTGCAGCCTCGGCGAATCGTGGTTCAAGCATCACACGGCCGAACGTCTTTTTCCCGACGCCCTGATCGACGGCCATCCGGCGACTGTCGACGACGCCATCGAACGGGCGGCCGATTATCTCGTTGCCGCCGACATGCCGCTTGTCTACGGCCTTTCCAACGTCACCTGCGAGACGCAGCGCGAGGCGGTGTCGCTGGCCGAGATGGTCGGCGGCGTCATCGATAGCCACACCAGCCTCTGACACGGGCCAACCGAAATCGCCGCCCAGTTGGGCGGTAAAGTCACCTGCACGCTCGGCGAGGTCAAGAACCGGGCCGACTTCATGATCTACTGGGGAGGCAATCCCGCGGAATGCCATCCCCGGCACTTCACCAAGTACACGATCATGCAGAAAGGGAAGTACACGCAGAATGGCCGCAAGGACCGCACCATGGTCCTCGTCGATATTCGTGAAACGCCCAGCGCCAAGGCGGCGAATCTGTTTCTGCAAATTCGTCCCGGCAAGGATTTCGAGCTGATCACGGCCTTGCGCGCCCTCATCAAAGGCCAGCGCGTCAACGAAGACGCTGTCAACGAGACCGGCTTGCCGCTGAGCAAGCTCGAAGAACTCGTCGCCAAGATGAAAGCCGCCCGCTTCGGCGTCATCTTCTTCGGCATGGGCCTGTCGATGACGCGCGGCAAGCACATGAACTCCGCCGCTGTCCTGATGCTCGCCGCCGAGATGAACGCCTTCACCAAGTTCGTCGCCATGCCGATGCGCGGGCACGGCAACGTCACCGGGGCCGATGTCGTCATGCGCTACACCACCGGCTACCCGTTCGGCGTCAACCTGTGTCGCGGCTACCCGCGCTTCAACCCCGGCGAGTTCTCGACGGTCGATCTTCTGGTGCGCGGCGACGTCGACGCGTGCCTCGTCCTCGGCGCCGACCCCGGCGCGACCATGCCGCAACCGGGCATCGACCACCTCGCCAAGATTCCCACGATCGTTCTCGACCCGAAAGTGACGCACACCAGCCGGCTGGCCCGCGTCCACATCACCACCGCCGCCACCGGCGTCAGCGCACCGGGAACAGTGTACCGCATGGACGAAATTCCCCTGCCGCTGCGGCCGGCGCTGAAGTCGCCGTATCCGACGGACGAGGAAGTGGTAAGGCGAATTCGCGAGGCGGTCAAGCGAAGGCCGGCGTGGTTGCCGGGGCGGAATGGGAAGGCGGTTATGTAATTGCAGGGCCGTTGACAATCCATTCATGAAGTTATGGCCACCAACGTCTAATTATTTGGCAGCATTGCACTCATCCTATCTGCGTCAGTATTCTCGTGCGCCGTCGGTACGATTGCCGGATGTTTTGGGTGTTTTGCTTTCGGAAAACAGAATGCCAAGGCGATTGCAGACAGTGTTGCAGGAAGCAAGGCCAACCCTAATGATCATGAATGTGTTCCGTTGTTGATGGCAATCCTTGGTGGTCCTCTTCTTGGAATCATTTTGGCCGTCCTAGGGTTGATTATTGCGGTCACGGCGGTAGTTTTGTTTCGTGGAAACGACGGGAGGAATACTCATACCTAGGTTATGACGCCTCCTGAGTCAGAAGATCGCGGGTGGGTGCCACAATACCTTCAGGTCGCCGATGGTTTGATCGCGTAACGAGACTTTTTAGGAAATCTTCATGCTTCGCATCATCGGCGGCAAGGTCTATGACCCCGCCAATAATATCAACGGCGTCATCAAAGACATCTGCATCGCCAACGGCAAGATCGTTGCCGACGTTGACGCCGGCCGCACCATCGACGCGACCGGGCGCATCGTCTTCCCCGGCGGCGTCGATATCCACACGCACGTGGCCGGGGCGGCCCTCAACTTCGCGCGGGCGATGACGCCAGAGAATCAGCGGACGGCGGCCAAGTTCATGCACACGGCCGACACCCGCGCCGGCATCGGCGGACCGACGCCGACCACCTTCGCGACCGGCTATCTCTACGCGGGCATGGGCTACACCACTGTCGTCGAGGCGGCGGTGCCCATTCTCTCCGCCAAGCACACGCATGAAGAACTGCGCGATACGCCGATCGTCGACAAGGCATGCATGCTGCTGATGGCCAACAACGAGATCGTCATGGACCTTCTCGAGGCGGGCGATTTCGAACGGGCCAAGCAGGTCGTCGCCTGGCTCATCTGGGCGGCCAAGGTCTATGGTGTCAAGGCGGTCAACCCCGGCGGCGTCACGGCCTGGAAGTGGGGCAAGGACGCCAAGCAACTGCACGAGCCGGTCTATGGCTACAACAAGATCACTCCCGCGCAGATTATCGGCGGCCTGGCCAACATCGTCGATCAGCTCGGCTTGCCTCACCCGGTCCATCTGCACTGCAACAACCTCGGCGCTCCCGGCAACGTCGCCACCACTCTTGAAACCATGAAAGTGCTCGAAGGCAATCGCGCCCATATGGCCCATCTGCAGTTCCACGCCTACGGCGGCGACGATTGGCATACGATGCGCTCCGAGGCGACGCAGATTGCCGACTATTTCAACAAGCACAAAAACCTCACTGCCGACGCCGGCGCCGTCCTGTTCGGCAACGCGGTCACCATCACCGCGGACGGGCCCTGGCAGCATCTGCTTTATCAGTTGACGGGCCGCAAGTGGGGCAACCTCGATGTCGAAAACGAGACCGGCTGCGGCATCGTCCCCTACACCTACAAAGGCTCGAACCTCGTCAACGCCGTCCAGTGGGCTGTCGGTCTGGAACTCTTGCTCTTGATCGACGACCCATGGCGCATCTTCCTGACCACCGATCATCCCAACGGCGCTTGCTTCTGGCGTTATCCGGAGATCATCCATCTCTTGATGAACGCCGAGGTGCGTAAGGAACGCGTCAAGAAGCTTCCCGCCAAAGCTTTGTCGCGCATCGTGCTTGGCGATCTCGATCGGCAATACTCGCTCTACGAAATCGCGATCATCACAAGCGCCGGCCCGGCGCGGGCTCTCGGCATGCCGAACAAGGGGCATCTCGGCGTCGGCGCCGATGCCGATGTCGTTATCTTCAACGAGAACCCCGACGGCGAGATGATGTTCCGCTACCCGCGTTATGTCATCAAAGCCGGCGAGATCGTGGTGGAGGAAGGCGACATCAAGAACCCGCACGACGGCCGGGAGTTCATCGTCAAGCCGACGTACGATGAGAAGATCGAAGACTATTTGAAGCCGGTGTTTCAGTCACAGTACACGATGAGCTTCGAGAACTATCCGGTGGAGTTGGAACGGGCCCATCATGCGGAGGTAAGACCCGTTTAGCCGCTCGCCTCGGGCGAGCGCAGGCGCGACGATGGAGTCGGAAGACGCCGCGCCCGCGCTCGCCAAAAGCGAGCGGCAGAACGTCAATCATGATCACGCTCACCCTCAAACAACAACCGACCGTTCCGCTCGAGGCCGAGAACATCTGCCCCGACGTAGTCGCCGGGCTCACGCATGACGCCGTTCGCGCCTTGCCCGTCTATCACGGCAAACGGCAATGCCGGCTCGATGAGTTCTTCGATGTAGGTCAGGCTTTCCAGCCTGACGGTCAGGCTGGAAAGCCTAACCTACGTACGGACGAGGCAACAGAACTCGAAATCCACGGCGATTGTTCGCGCGTCAAATGGATCGGCCGAGGCATGACGCGCGGACGCATCAAAGTCGTCGGCAACGCGGGGATGCATCTGGGTTCCGGCATGACCGGCGGCGTCATCGAAGTCACCGGCAACGCGTCCGACTGGGTCGGGGCCGAGATGAAGGACGGGCTCATTCGCATTCATGGCAACGCCGGCGGGCAGGTCGGGGCGGCCTATCGCGGCAGCCTCGCCGGCATGGCGGGCGGGACCATCCTCATCGGCGGCAACGCGGGGCTCGAAGTCGGCATGCGCATGAAGCGCGGCATCATCGCCGTCGGCGGCGTGGTGCGCGACTTCGCCGGCCTGCAAATGAAGGGCGGCACACTGGTCCTCCTGGGCGGAGCGGAGATTCGCACGGGGGCCTGGATGTTTCGCGGCACCATCGTCAGCCTGAAGCCGATCAAACTGCTGCCGACGTTCTCGTACTCATGCGAATACGAGCCTTCGTTCCTGCGAATTTACGCGAAGCACCTGCGAACGCTGGGCGTGACGATTCCGATCGACGGCGGGATGTATCAGCGCTTCACGGGGGACACGTCGTTGCCGGGCAAGGGGGAGATATTGGTGTGGCAAGCGCAATCATGATGGTTTACGTAAGGCGTTCGCATGGCGCCATGCGAGCGCTAAACGTGAACAACGACGTTACTTGATCGTCCACAGATAGATGTAATGCTCGTCGCCGAACTCGTCGATCACGTCGATCTTCTGTTCCGGCATCCAGTTGCCCATCTTGAAATCGTGCGATACGATCCGCGAGCCCGGCTTCAGCGTGCTTTTCAGGATCGGCATCAAACGCAGGTTGACGTCCTCGCCCATGTAGAGCATGACCACGCTGGCATCGCCGAGGTCCTTGATCGTCAGCACGTCCTGGGCGCGAAAGACGACGCGGCCGGAAACCTTGGCGTCTTTCGCGTTGTTCTGGGAGAGCTTCACCAGCTCCGGGTCGATGTCGACGCCGACGCCGCGTTTTGCCTTGAACTGCGTGACGGCGGTGATGACAATGCGGCCATCGCCGCAGCCGAGGTCATAGACGACATCGTCTTTGCCGACCTTGGCGAGCTTGCACATCGCCTCAACGACTTCGTCCGGCGTCGGCACGAAGCGGATGACGAACTTGTCGGGATTCTTGTCGTCGGCGTGGCGCAGATCGATGTCAACCGTTTGCCCCGCCTTGACATGGACGACGCGCGTGCGGATAACCTCGGTGTAGTTGTTTTTCTCCCAACTCACGGTGAGCGTGTAGGCGAACGTCGCGCCTCGTTCGAGCGGCGGCGTGACGAAGAGCCGGTCGATGCCGGTCTGCTTGGTGAGGTGCTCATCGACCCGCAGCTTGGCGTGCTTGTGCGGCACGGTGACGCGCAGTTGAGCCGACGCGGGTTGCTGGGCGTTGGCCGGGTTGACGAGATTCGACAGAATCAGTGTACAAACGACGAGAGCAACGGACCGCGTCATGGAAATACCCCACAAAAAAGCAAGTCGTTCACAGGAATGGTATGACGAAATGCCAAAGAACCCAGGGGTTCGCGGCACTCACCCCTGGGCTTCGCACGTTGACCTTGACCGAATTTTGCCGGCTTGCTCTTGACCAGAAGTTCAGCTGGAAATATCGTATCTACTTCACTGACCGTGCGTGGCGTCCGCGTTTGGACGCCACGGTAGTTTCGGAGTTGTGCATGCCGACGATCAATCAACTGGTTCGCAAAAAGCGAATCCAGCAGACCCGCAAACCGAAGCATCCGGCCATGACCGGGTGCCCGCAGAAACGCGGGGTGTGCCTGCAAGTCAAGATCATGACGCCCAAGAAGCCCAACTCGGCCCTTCGCAAAGTGGCTCGCGTCCGTTTGTCCAACGGCATCGAAGTCACCGCCTACATTCCGGGCGAAGGCCACAACCTGCAGGAACACTCGATCGTTTTGGTGCGCGGCGGCCGTGTCCGCGACCTGCCTGGCGTGCGTTACCACATCATTCGGGGCGTGCTCGATTCGCAAGGAGTGGCGGATCGCAAGCAGGCCCGATCCAAATATGGAGCCAAGAAGGAAGGCAGCTAAGCCGGAGTTTGAGACCTCTCCCCTCGCAACTGGGTTGGAATGGGTTCGAGCTTCTTCGCCGAAGCCGAACAGGTTGAGATCCCTCACCTTCGAGGACGAATGCTGCATGTTGAGTCTTTTGCTAAGCCTGCGATTTGGATGTACGGGGTGTGGCGACCCCATCGAAGCGACGCTCCAATGCGAGAGCGCCGCGGACCAGGACGGAGGGGCCGCGGTCAAAATTGCCTGCCCAGGGTGCCGGACCCGCAATCAAGTGATCTTCACGCCCGATGGAACGATTCACGGTGTGACGCGGGCGCGGACTTATGAACGGATTCCGGAAATGAGCTTGAATTGAATCGTTTTTTGTTTAGCGCTCGCATGGCGACATGTGAGCGCTAAACGTAAACGACACATGGAACCAACACAATGGGACGACGAACGGCTAGTGCGGTGACGCTGACCCCCGACCCGGTTTACGGATCGAAGTTGGCCTCCAAATTCATCAACTGCCTGATGTGGCAAGGCAAAAAGGCCACGGCCCAGCGCATCTTCTATGGCGCCATGGACCAAATCAAGAAGCGCTTCCCCGACCTCAACCCGATCGACGTCTTCACGCAAGCCGTCGAGAACGTCAAGCCGCCGATCGAGGTTCGCTCCAAGCGCGTCGGCGGCGCCACGTACCAGGTTCCGATGCAGGTCAATCGCACGCGGCAGCAGAGCCTGTCGATTCGCTGGATTCTCGGGGCATGTCGAGGCAAGGGCGGGCGACCCATGTACCTGCGCTTGGCCGACGAACTGATGGCCGCCTACCGCCGCGAAGGCGAAGCCATGACCAAGCGTGAAAACACCATCAAGATGGCGGATTCGAACAAGGCCTTCGCGCACTTCGCGTGGTAGATGATGACCCGTTGTCAGTAGTCCGTGGTTCGTGGTTGCATGTCAACTTTGAACCACGGATTTTTTTCGCACCGCGCGCATTCTCCTGTGCTTGGTCCAAGCACGGTTTCCACTGAAAATGTAACTACTCCGAAGTTCCCCCGTCCGTGCCATCCGTGTAATCCATGGTGCGATCGATCGAGTTCTTGCAAATCTCGATTCTGCGAATTGATGCCCGGCTGCCGATATGGTATAAAAGCCGAGACCCACCTACCCCCCGCCGTTCGGATATCCCGCCATGCTCTCGCTTCATGAAAACGCTAGTCTTTCTCGTCGTGAATTGTTGCGTGTCGGGTCACTCGCCTTGGGCGGGCTGTCGCTATCGTCGCTCTTCGCCGCCCGCGCGGCCGCGTCGCCGAGCACGATTACTGGGAAGTCAGTGATCTTCATTTTTCAGCAGGGTGGACCGCCGCAGTTCGAAACGTTCGATCCGAAACCCGACGCGCCCGACGGCATTCGTACCTTGACCGGCATCACGCAGACCTCGCTGCCCGGCGTCTATTTCGGCGACACGATGCAGCAGACGGCCCGGCTAGCCCACAAGCTCAACATCATTCGTTCGTTCCATACCGAGAACGCGGGGCACAACATTATCCCGATGGTCAGCCCGGATTCGCTCAACGCCAACATCGGCTGTCTGGTATCGCGCGTCCTGGGCGCCACGCATCCGACGACCGGCATGCCGACTAACGCCATCCTGTTCCCGCAGGCCGCCTGCTCCGACGTGACTCGCGGCGACGCCCGAGGCAATCTGTCCGCCACGGGATCGGTCGGCGGGAATTACGCACCATTCGTTCCCGGTGGCAACGGCGACTTGCTGCGCAACCTACGGCTCAACATGCCGCCCGAGCGTTTCAACGACCGCCGGGCGTTGTCCGCTCAGTTCGATGGCCTCAATCGGCAGTTCGACGATTTTGGTCTGTCGCGTTGCCAAGAGCAGGCGGTCGAGGTTCTGCTGAGCGGCCACGTTGCCAACGCGCTCGATTTGTCGCGCGAGGATGCTCGTGTCGTCGCTCAATACGACACGAGCCACTATGTGCCGTCGCACCAATGGCGCGTCGCCAATCGCGGCCAGCGTGGCTATTACGCCGGTGCCGCCAAGTCGATCGGCAAGCTGCTGCTGATGGCGCGGCGCCTGTGCGAGGCCGGCTGCGGGTTCGTCACCATCCATGCCGACTATGAAGGCGTCTGGGATTTTCACGCCGACGGAAACAATCTCAACGTCGTCGACGGCATGAACGCCGTCGGCCGATCGTTCGATCACGCCGTCGCCGCGTTTATCGCCGACGTAGAAGCGCGCGGGCTCGACGACAAGATCATGCTGATCACGACCGGCGAAATGGGCCGCACGCCCCGCGTCAATCGCAATGGCGGCCGTGACCACTGGGCCCGCCTGGCGCCGCTCATGATCTATGGCGGAGGCACACGCGGGGGTCGCGTCATCGGCCAATCGACGCGCGACGGCGGGGAGCCGGCCGGCGAGCCTCAATCCAACCGCAATCTGATTTCGACCATCCTGCACAACTGCTTCGACGTCGGCCAACTCCGTCTGCAGCCCGCGCTCGCGCCGATCGCCCGCCTAGGCGAAGTGCCGCCGATCCCGGGGCTGTTTTGACGCCAACCGCGTGCACGGCGCGAAACCGCCGAGCGAGCCACCTGAACCCCACCGAGGGGCATAGTCAGAACTCGCTCGGCGGTTTCGCGCTCCGTGCGACGATTTTCGCGGAGAACGATCCATGACACACGTCAAAGGCTACATCCTCGGCCATTCCGCCGATGCGGCGCGTAGGCTCGCCATTCAAGACGCACATTTCGCCGACACCTCGGAAAAACTGCTCGACGATTTGTCGCTTCGGCCTGGCGATCGGATAGTCGAGTTCGGTTGCGGCCCAGGAAGCTTTAGCCGGCGCATCCTCGGCCGGCTCGGCAGCGGCGGCGCCTTGGTCGGAGTCGATGCTAGCGAGGAATTGCTGAATCAAGCGGCAACGATGCTCTCGGATGCCCGCTTTCAGCCGACGTTCGCGGACATCGCGACGCTTGGGCCATGGCTTGACGGCGCCGACGTCGTCGTTGGTCGTGCGGTGCTGCATCATGTGCCGATGGCGGAGTTTCTGGTCGGCCGACTGCGAGCCAGGCTCAAACCCGGCACGCGTGTCGGATTCATCGAACCCGATTTCCGCACGCCCTTGGCTCAATTGGCATTCTTACAAGCATCCGGTCGGCCTGAGCTGGCGCCGCTCGGCGTCTGGGCCAGCGCGATCAACAATCTCTACCTGGCCAATCGAATTTCGCCGGCGGTCGGCGCAACGCTGACGCAATCGCTTCGCACCGCCGGCTATCAAAACGTCTGCGGCGATTGGTCTGAATGCCGGTCCGACTCGTTGATGATCGAGAACATGCTGATGTTCTACGACGAGGTGCGCGATCGCCTCGTCTCGCTTGGCGTCATGGCCGCCGATCAAGTCGCCGAACAACAGCGTTTGCTGCGAGCCCTCGATCCGGCCAAGTTGCCGGCTGCGTGGGGCATCTTCCGCGTGGCGTGCGAGACGTGATGCGCGATCTCGGCTTCGATGCGGCGAGCCATGCCTCGGGCTCGCCGATCCATCTCACTTCGGATTGGCCACGCGGCCGATGAAAAGGATGCTGCCGGTGATTGCGGCTCATTGGCTCTTATGTGGTCGCTGGCCGTTTCTGGACAGCATCGCGAAATACCGGGCAAACGGCTATTCTTGTGCCAAGCCCAACTTTTTGTCTAAAATGCTGTCACAAATCGGACGACATCCAGTATTGGCAGAGCCTGGCCGATTTCATTAACCAACGGGAGTTTTGCCATGAAATCCTCGACCTTCTCGCTGGCTGTCCTCTTGGCGTGGGGCGCCGGTTCTGCCGTCTGTGCTCAAGAAGTTGAGATGAACGTGCACGTCATCCGCGACAAGATGGTCAACAACAAAGTGGCCGTCACCTTTCTCAAACCCAAAGGGTGGACCGTCACCGGCGGCATCCAATGGTATCCGAATCTTTCCCATCAGGCCTGCGTCGAAGTGAAGGTTGCAAATCCCGACGGGCTCGAATAGATCGAGACGTTTGCCTGGTGCAACTTCTGCTGGTTCACGAACCCGGTGATCCCCATGAGGCCCGGGCATAATTACATGGGGGACATCGTTGGTGCTCCGATCGACGATCCGCAGGAAGCGGTACGGAAGATCACGATTCCGCTCCTGCGGGCCAAGTACAATCCGCGCATCGTCAGCTACACGGAGATGCCCCAGGTCGCCAAGGCGCTGTCGGAGTTTCACGGCGGCGTCCGCGTCAAGTCCGGCAAGATCCGTCTGGAGTACGCCATCGACGGGCAGATGGTCCACGAGGATCTCTATCTGTCGATCTACACCAACTCAAGAAATTTCGGGAACAACAACATCGCCACGCTCTGGGGCCCGGCCTGGCCGCCGTTCTCCTTGCGCGCCGCCAAGGGCAAGCTCGACGACGCCACGCCGCAGATGCTCGCTGTCCTCAACTCGGCGAACGGCAATCCTGCCTGGTTTGCCGATGTCTGTTACGTCAAGGATCTGTTCCAGAATCGCATGGCTGGGGATTCAGGACGCCGTCGATATCAGCAACGTCACCCGCCAGAACGGCGAGGCGGTGTTCCAGATGTACATCGACGCGTACTGGAAACGCCAGGCATCACAGGATCGCGTCTACCGAAACTTCAGCAACTACATCCGAGGCGTGACGCCGTATCACAGCCCGTTCCATAAAAACGCGACGGTGAATCTGCCCAACACGCACCAATATGCCTGGGGCAGTTCGACCGGCGGCGTCATCCTGTCCAACAACCCCAACTTTGACCCCAACCGCAACTCGTCGCACTCCTGGCAGCTGTTGAAGGAAGCGAAGTGACGCGATGGCTAAATGACACGTGCGGGAAGCCCCAGGGCGAGGGTACTCCGAACCCTGGGGTTCGGGGTACGCACACCAGAGCTTATCGGAGGCCTCATGCGGATTCCCCTCACTTCGGATTCACCACCCGGCCCATGAAGAGGATGCTGCCGGTGGCGTGGTCGCGGATGAGGAACAAAAAGCCGTGGTCCGCGTGGAACGTGGCGCGAGGCGGACGCGACTCGCCGCGGATGACGACAGCCGTCGCCGCGGCGGCCTCGGTGCCCGCTTCGTTAACATCGACGAATGCCTTGTGCAATACCGCCGAGATCGACAGGTTCTCGCGCGTGGCCATGCCGCTAAAGTCGGCCCGGCCCTGAACGAAGGCGTCCTTCATGCCCATGTCGATCAGCTCGCGATTGAGCTTGAACTCGGTCGTCAGTTTGAATTTGGGCATCTTGAGATCGACTTCATAGGCGCCGACGTCTTTGAGCCAGGCGGTCAACTTCGCGGCGCTGACTTGCTTCTCCAGTTCGGCCACCCCGTCCTTCTTCTTGGGCAGTAAGATCACCATCGATTGCTGGCGGTCCTTGTAAAGGAGTTGCAAGAGCGAGAACGTATCACGGACGAGAACGCCAGCCATCGGGTTGGCGTGCATCATCGGAACCTCGACCGTCTTGCCGTCGGCCAGGTGAAAACTGCCCGGCCTGGTCGCTTCGACCTCGAACGGCGTCTGCCAGGGGGCCTTGAAGTAGATCGCGTTGGTCAACACGAGCCGGGTGAGCGGCGTGATCTCGCCCTGCGGAATCAGGTTTTTGATTTTGTCCTTCGTCTGCTTTTCAACCCAGGCGTTGATGATCTTGCGCGACTCCTCCGGATTACCGAATTCGAGTTCCTGAAGACCGGCGCGATAGAAGTCCTGGCCAATCTTCAGAAACGCCGGCTGAAAGCCGTAGTCCTTTTGCCCCCACAGCCGATTCGCGACGCTGAGCTGAAATGCTTGCTTTTTCGGATCACCATTCAGGTCGGCGATGACGCGATTGAAGGCGGCGTGCAGCCGATCGTCGTCGAGATGAAAGCGCATCGTTGCTTTCATCTCGGCTGCGGTGTTGCCCCGCGCGCCCGCGTAGGTCATGGCCAGGGCGTTGGAGATGCTGTACGGCGAGAAGAAGAGGTTGCCGTCTTTGGCTGCAAGCTTCTCGTAGAGCGCGAAGGCGAATTCACTGTTTTCTTGCACGAGATTGGCGACGTCGGCCTGCGCATGCGCCATCGGCGCAAAAGCGCAGGCAAGCAGCAGACCAAGAAGGACAGTAAGCATAGTGCGCATGGTGGCGATCCTCCGAAAAGATGTTCGCGATCTCTCTGACGAATAGACGTTTTTCGTGACGCTTCCGTTTGAGCGCATGCGGAATCGCGGGAACCGCCGAGCCGCGTGAGGATGTTGCGTCCGGAACCCATAACCCGGCCGCTTACGCGGCTTGGCTCGCCCGGCGTACGCCTTGCAGATTCAATCCGCGGAACTCGCGAACGAAACGCGATCGTAGACATCCGCAAGCTTCAGCGCACATGCGATTGACGCTATCGGCAGACTGGCCTCAATGCCCGAGTAGCTGTCATAGGACCAACGACCTCTCGGCTTCCGGCGAAAGTGCTCGACCAGAGGTTTCGTTTGGGAGATGAGGATGTAGTCGGTAAGCGTCGGGTTTTGTGCCTGGTAGCGCTGAAACTTCTCGTCGCGGTCCAACGCTTCCGTCGATTCGGACAGGATCTCGATGATTACCTTCGGATTGAGAATGACATCGCGATGGGCGTCGTGGTATTCGATTTCCCCGCACACGACCACGATGTCCGGGTACGAGAACATGCCTTTCTTGCAGTGCCCTTTTTCCGGGATCGGGCCGCTGCGCACTTTCGTTTCCTTGGTGCGAGCGCGGCATTGCGTTCCTTTCAATTGATTTGCCAGAGATGCGACAACATTTACCGAGATGTCGGCGTGCGCACCGCTCTCGCCGGCCATGGCGATGACCTCGCCGTCGAGGTAGATGTGCCGTTCGTCGGCAGCGCGTTCGAGTGTGAGGTATTCGTCGACGGTGTACCGTGGCTGCAGCTTGGGGGCGCCGATCGCGTTTTTCTCCGGGGCTGCATCGAGCTCTGCGATGTCTGTTTTCATTGTTGAGATCATACCAACACGGGCGTGCCTGCTGCGCAACAAAAATCCCACCGATTTGCGGTAGGATTCGTGTTCTGCTTCTTCGATTCAGAGCCCGAAGCGTTAGTGAGGGATTTCACGGCGCTCCCTCGCTTACGCTTCGGACTCTGACTAGGCAATCTCAATGCCGGAACAGGAACTCCTTCGAGTTGATCAGCGCCCAGTGCACGTCTTCGAGGGCGCGACGGCTGGGCACGAGCGTCGCCTTGACCTGCATGGACTGATTGTTGCGGACCGAGGCGATGCTGAGGACATCGCCGGCCTTTTTCTTGATCAGAACTCCGTAGAAGTTGTTGAGGTTGTCGGCCGCCGCCCCGTCGACTTCGAGGATCGTGTCGCCGATCTTCAAGCCGGCCTTGGCCGCGGGCGAATCGTCGGCGAGCTGCAAGATAACGACGCCCTTGCCGCCCTTGATGTTCTGAACCTGAGCGCCGAGCATGGCGCCGGCGACGTGGCTGAGCATCGCGAATTCTTCGGTTGCATTCGGCCCGCGCGACAGGGTGACCATGAAGAGTTCGGATACGATTTCCTTGTCGGTCTTCTTGGCCGCCATGAGCTTGCTGATGCGGTTATTCACATTGCGCAACCGATCGTTGACCGCGGGGCCGTTGATGAGCTGCAACGCCTGCGCGAGGTTCGAATCGCTCTCGCGCTCGCACTCGCAGGCAAGTTCACGAGCGGGCTGGTTAAACGTCTTCAGGAATGGATGATTCGTCTCGCCGTCCGGCAACTGTACCGAACGCGTGCCAAGTGGATGGCCGGCGAACTTCTCCGGAACCTCCGTCACCTGGCATAGTGCGTCGAACAGTTGCTCGGCTGTCAGGAGTTTCGTGACGGCGTGGGAGAAGTACTTGTTGTCATCCTTGTTGAACTCGTTGGTCTGGGCGCTGAGCTGATAGGTCCGCGAGTTCATGATAGTGCGGATTAGCTGCTTGACGTCGAACTTGTTCTTGACGAAGTCCTTGGCCAGCGCGTCGAGCAACTCGTCGTTGGCGGACGGGTTGGAATCGCGGAAGTCGTCGACGGGATCGACGATGCCCTTGCCCATCAAGTGGAACCAGATGCGGTTCACGGTCGACTTCGGCACAAACGGATTATCCGGCGACGCCATCCATTTGGCGAGAGCTTCACGTCGATCCTTGCCCGGAGCGATGGTCGGAACGGCTCCGCCCATGAACTTCGGGGCCATGACCTTTCCGGTGCGCGGCTGCGTCAGTTCGCCGAAGCGTTCGACGTAGACATATTCGGCGCCGTCTTTCTTCTTCGGATCGCCGCCGTCGACCGGATCAGTGCGGTACTTGACGCGATTGAAGAACGCGGCCATGCTGTAGTAGTCGTCCTGCGTCCAGCGCTCGAAAGGATGGTTATGGCATTTTGCGCACTGCATGCGAATGCCGAAGAAGAGCTGCGCGGTCGTCTCCGCCAGCGACGTGGGATCGCGGGAAACGCGATAGTAATTAGCCGCCGGGTTGGCGAAGGTGCTGCCGCCCGACGTGATGACTTCATGGACGACCTGGTCGAAGCCGGTGTTCTTGTCGATATGGTTGCGCATCCACTTTTGAAAAACGTGCGTTCCCTTGATCTGGATCGTCTTGCGCGTCGAGCGGAACACGTCGGACCACTTCAGCGTCCAGAAGTCGGCGTACTCGGGACGATCGAGCAGTTCGTCGACCAGCTTGGCTCGCTTGGTCCCGTCCTTGCTGTCCATGAACCGCGTCACCTCGGCAGCCGTCGGCAGGATGCCGCACACGTCGAGATACGCTCGGCGAACGAATTCTTGATCGCTGCAAATATCGCTCGGCTGGATGTTGAGCATCTTGAGCTTGGCGAAGGTGTGCTTGTCGACATAGTTGACTTCCGGCGGATTCGACCATTTGAAGCCAAGCTTCGGTTCGAGGTACATCAAGCGAACCGGAACGAGTTCTTCCAGATATCGGCAGAGAATCGCGACTTCGCCTGACTGACCGAACTCGACGAGACCATTGGCGTTGACCGAGGCGATGGCCGGGTCGCTGGAAGAGAACACGGTGAGGCGCGTGACATCCCGAGTCGTGCCGTCGGAGAACTGCGCGAGCACGGAAAGCTGTTGGTAACGAGCCGGCGAGTTGAGAATGCGCTGGCCGGGCAGCACGTCAACCTTCTTGACGCTGGCGGTGGTCGGTGGATCGTCGGTCAGGCCTTCCGCCATCCAGGTGGTCAATGTCTTAGCCGGGATGCTGGTGTGTGGGAAACGAGCGCCGCCTTCGTGAGCGACCTGGCCGAGCCCTTTAAGCATGACCAAGCTCGCAGCCGGGTTCTGGCGGTCGGTGCGTCGGCCATAGACATCGCGCGTCAGTTGCACGAAGTCGGAAGCGGGATCGTAGCCGCGAAGACTGAGTTTGAAGCCGTTCTTGCCGGTCGGCGTGCCGTGACAGGCGCCGGAGTTGCACCCGCCGACGTTCAGGGCGGCGATCACGTCGTTGCGGAAGCTGACCGGATGTGCCTTCTCGAAGTTCTGCACCGTGACCGGAACCTTGACGGTCTGGCCGCCGGCGCTGATTGCGAGCGACGCGCCGCCGGTCTTCAGAGCCGTGATGAACCGGTCGCCATCGACGCTGATGATCGCATCACCCTGGATGTTAAACTCAGCAAAGTGCGTCAGGTCGCGAACGGTGCCGTCGGCATATACTCCGGTGATGACGAGTTGCCCGGTCGCCCGTGGTCCGCTAAGCGACAGCTGGGCCGGCTGTGCCACCAGCTCCTTCGGCTGTCCAATGATCTTTGCACGAGCTGCGGGATCGCTCGGCACATCAGCGCAAACGGCGCCGGTCAGGACGCACAGCAAACCCATCGTGCATGCATATCGGATCATGGAATCGGCCTCCGGTTTCGGGCAGGTTCGGAATGAGGGGAGAGACAATTCGAAATTCTAGATGGATGGCGGAGCCCCCGTCTCCAACCATCAGGGTGGGATCTACCAATCATAAGTGTAATGATTTTCCGTGGCCAATGCGACGGGAAAATGCGATTTTTTTTGGAGTGCATGCGGTTTCGCACGCCACATGCGCGAAAACCGCATGCGACCTTCAGCGTCGCGGCGCCGCACTCCAAAGATCGCTCATCGAACTTTCATGAACTAATTTCCGTCGATTGTCGTCATATCTATAGCCTTCCCCGTCGGCGCCGCATAGGAACAGCGGCGCCGTCGCTAACGAAGAGGCCTTGGCCATGAACCCCACCGTCATCGATCGCGACACGTTCTTGCAGAACCTGCGCATCAGCAAACTGCTATCGACGAAGCAGTTCCGCGTCGTGATCGATAAGTTGGGGCACGTTCACGACACGCGTGAGATCGCCAAGGCCCTGGTGTCCTGGAAACTACTCACCAAGTTCCAGGCGAAAATGCTCCTGACGGGCCGTAACACGGGATTCTTCATTGGGCCCTACCGCATCCTCGACCTCCTCGGGCAGGGCGGTATGGGGCGCGTGTACAAGGCGGTTCATCAGACCATGAATCGCGTCGTGGCGCTTAAGGTGCTGACGCCACAAATGGTCGGCGCCGAACGCGCCAAGGAACTGTTCGACCGCGAAGTACAGGCCGCCGCACAACTCAACCATCCCAACATCGTCTTGGCCTTCGACGCCAATGAGAGCGAAGGCCGGCATTACCTTGCCATGGAATTCGTTGACGGGCCCAACCTGCAGCGCTACGTCAAGAAGCACGGCGCCATGCCGGTCGGCCTGGCTTGCGAGGTGATCTTCCAGGCGGCCAACGGCTTGCAGCATGCCCACGACCGCGGCATGGTCCATCGCGACATCAAGCCCGCCAACCTGCTGATCCATCGCGACGCCGGCAGCAAAACGATCCAGGTCAAAATCCTCGACTTCGGCGTCGCCCGATTTGAATCAGAAGCCTACGGTCCCAAAACGATCGTCGCCAAAGAAAACAGCGTCATGGGGACGCCTGATTTCTTGTCGCCCGAGCAATCGCGCAACCTTCACGACGTCGATATCCGTTCCGACTTGTACAGTCTGGGGTGCACGTTTTATTACCTACTCGCGGGGCAGGTCCCATTTCCGGGCGGCACTACGGTCGACAAAGTCATTCGCCACAACACTGAAGTGCCGGTCGCAATTGACGAGCAGCGCCCCGGCGTGCCCCCCGACATCGCGGCCATCGTGCACAAGTTGCTCGCCAAGGACCCCGCCGACCGCTTCCAGACACCGGATGAGTTGATGGAAGCGCTCGCTCCGCACACGACGCCCGCAGGGAGCGATTGGCCGATCGCGCCGACGCCGTCGCCGGGACGCTTCAGCCAGGACGAGATCGCCCTGGGGGACGATTCACCGATCGACACGGAGCCGCGCGCCCAAACGACGACACAGATCAGCGATGAAGAATCGATTCTCGATTGGGTCGACCAGAACCGCCGCGAGCGCGAAGCCTGGCGCCGGTGGATGATCGCCGCCGCCATCATGGGATTGCTGGTGCTCGGGGCCGTAACGTACTATCTCTGGCAACACCTCTAGTGCGATCATCGGCGCCCGAAGCGTTCGCGAGGCCATTGGCCTTCTTACTCGCTTACGCTTCGGTCGGCGACGATCCACAAGGAGCGTCACGGCTTGCGCCCTTCCGGGAGATACAGTTCGTTCGTCTTGGTTTGCATCACCTCAGGCGACGCGCCCGCGGTCCAGGCGGGAATCTGCTGCTTACCTTCCTCGTACAGCGACTCCATCGGACCCCAGACGGCGTCGACGCGCTCCTCGAACAGATCGCCGATGAGCAGGTCGGTCACGGTGTTCTTCAATTGCGGAAAGTTGCGGACGAATTTGCCGAAGCTGAAACCATCGTAATATTCGCACACCAGGCGGCGCATGCGATCGACGCCGCGATTGAACATGTCGCCCCATTTGCCGAGCTGCGCCGACGACGTGTCGCCTCGGCTCAATCCCTCGGCAATCGCGTCGGCCGCCAGTTCGCCGGACTTCAGCGCCAAGAGAACGCCCGAAGAATACAGCGGATCGAGAAACCCGAAGGCATCGCCCACGAGCACCCAGCCATCGCCTGCGACCTGCTTCGACCGATACGAATAATCCTTGGTCGCGAAGTAGCCGGTGACGCGGCGTGCCTTCGAGAGCCGATCCTTTACCGCCTGACACGCGTCGACTTCCTCGGTGTAGATTTGCTCGTGCGAGCCTCGGCCTTTGAAGAGATAGTCGAACGGCCCGACAACGCCGACCGACATGACGTCATTGTGCAGCGGGATGTACCAGAACCAGCCTTGCTTATTCGGCGTTTGAATGACGAGGGTCGCGCCTTCGTCGCGTCCGGTGTCGCGATAGGCGCCTTCCCAATAGGTCCACACCGCACCCTTATTGAGCACCGGATCCCACAGGCGAAGCTTGAATCGGCTCTGCAACATGGTGCTCTGCCCGCTGGCATCGACGACGACCTTCGCCCGCACCTCCTCGACCGCGCCGTTCTCGCGTTGAATGCGCACGCCGACCGCCTTCCCCCCTCGCCCCACTGTGGGAGAGGAGTTGGGGGTGAGGGGATCGCCTTCGAATAACACGTCGAGCACGCGCGTCGCTTCGTGCACTTCGACGCCCTGCTCGGCGGCGTTGCGCAGCATCATCAGGTCGAACTCGCTGCGGACGACTTGCCAGGTCTGCGAGCATTCGTGCGGCTTGTTGTCATGGAAGTAGAACGGCGCGGAGAGCTTGCCGTTGGCGTTCACGAACTGAACGCTGTACTTCTTGATGAAATGGCTTGCCTTCATCTTGTCGAGCATCTTAAGGCGGCTCAGCACCCAGTAGGTTTCGGGAATGAGTGATTCGCCGATGTGGAAACGCGGAAAACGTTCACGTTCGAAGAGCATAACCTTGTGGCCATGCTGAGCGATGAGCGTGGAGGTGGTGCTGCCCGCCGGTCCGCCGCCAATGACGATAACGTCGGTGGTGATCACGTGAGGTCTCCTTGTTCACGTTTGAAGTTCGCGCGGCGCCACGCGAACGCTGAACGTCAAGCGGCTAACGCCATGTGCTCGCCGCATCTTCGTGCGGCGCCCGGGCCGTTTTCAACAGGGCGACCAAATCGGCGAGTTGCTTGCGCGACAGATGCCCCAGTTGCCGACGATGGCATTCCTGAAGCGGTTCGTGCAACTGGGCGAGCAAGGTCATGCCGGCGCCGGTGATGCCGATCCAGACGACGCGGCGATTGTCGGCGGGACGGTCGCGCTCGATCAGGCCGCGACTCTCCAGCTTATCGAGGAGCCGAGTGATGTCGGGGGCACGCGAAACGAGGCGCTTTGCGAGGTCGAGCGTGGCGATTTTTTCGGGATGGGCCCCGCGCAGCAAGCGCAAAGCGTTGTACTGTTGCGGCGTCAGATCGTATTCAGCGAAAAGCTCGTCCTCGAAGGCGCGTAAGCGGTCGTAAGTGCGCCAAAGGCACAGGAACGCTTCCTGTTCGAGGGAATCAAAGCGCCGCTGTTTACGTGCCGGCCGGGTCGCGGTGGTCATGAAACCATTATAGTGATTCAGACAATAGTTGTCCGAACAATTTTACGGACCCAAACCAATAGGGAGAGGCGTTTATCCGTCGCTTGCGCGTCCGGCTAACGGTAGAACCCGCGATCGGCGATATAGGCCTCGACGGCGCGCGGGATCATGTAACGCACCGTCTTGCCCTCAGCGATGCGCCGGCGTATGTCGCGACTTGCCAGCGTGATCAAGGGCATGAAGATCGGGCGATAGCGAAGTGGAAAATCATCGGCCAATTGCAAAGCGCCTCTCAGCTCGTCCGCCGACCAGGTTGCAAATCCGTCGCGCTCGACGACCAGCAATTCCGCCAATTGCAATATGCGGCGCGGTTCGTACCATTTGGGCAGGTCATGCAGACTGTCCGAGCCAATGATGAAGCAAAGCTCGGCATCGCGATGCCGAGCCTGAAGCTCGGTCATCGTGTCGACGGTGAAGCTCGGCCCGGTGCGGTCCTTCTCAAGCTCGTCGATGCGGAATGCAGGGTTGCCCGAAAGTGCCAGGGAAAGCATCTCCACGCGCTGTGCAAAGGGCGTCAACGGCTGTTGCTGCTTGTGCGGCGGCAGCAGCGCGGGAACGAACAGGACCTGATCGAGCGACGCCTGTTCCCGGCACTGCTCGGCCAAGATCAAGTGCCCGACATGAACGGGATCGAACGTTCCGCCAAAGACGCCGAGACGCATACCGATGGTCCTGAAATCACCGATCTTCGTATAGCGCACGAGTGGCGCCACTCGTGCGCTATACGAAGACTACTTTTCCACATCCACCTCGCGCAGATAGGCGGCGGCCTCCTCCGGCGGCACCGGGTTGATGTAAAACCCCGTCCCCCACTCGAAGCCGGCCACACGCGTCATGCGCGGGATGATTTCCATGTGCCAATGATAATGAGGCAGCAACTGCACATCAAAAGGCGACGTGTGGATGATGTAATTGTACGACGGCCGATCCAGCGCGCTCTCCAGCTTCATCAGAATCGTCTTCAGCACCGTCCCCATCTCTTCCAGCTCGTTGCGCTGGATGTTCTCGTAATGGCTATTGTGGTTCTTCGGCACAATCCACAACTCAAACGGAAATCGGCTGGCGAACGGCGCGAAGCAGATGAAGTTCGGCGTGTCGAGCACGATCCGCTTTCCCGACGACAACTCCTCATGCATCATGTCGCAATAAATGCATCGGCCGCGAAAGTTGAAGAACTCCAGCGATCCGTTCATCTCCTCCTGCACGTTGACCGGCACGATCGGCGTGACGATGAGCTGCGAATGAGCGTGTTCGAGCGACGCCCCCGCCGCGAGGCCAACGTTCTTGAAAATCATGCCGTACACCAGTCGGCGGTCCTTCTTGAGATCGACGAGCCGATCACGGTAGACCCAGAGGATTTCACGGATGTGCGCTTCGGGAAGGTTGGCCATCGAGACTTCGTGAAACGGGCATTCGACGATGACTTCATGGGCGCCGATGCCGTTCATCTTGTCGTAGATGCCTTCGCCGCGCTTGTTGAGATGGCCTTCAATCTGCAGCGCGGGAAACTGGTTTGGGATGACGCGGACGCGCCAGCCTTTCTCGTTCGGCTTGCTGGCGCGATCACGGTAAGCGAGTATCTCGCGTGGCGTCGCATGCTCGCCCCCTTCGCAGAACGGGCACAACGCGGCGCCGGAGTGCGTCGGCTCGTTTTTCAGCGTGATCGGCCGCTTCGCTCGCTCCGGGGCGATGATCACCCAGCGGCCGACGATCGGATCTTTGCGCAGTTCAGGCATTCGGTACTCTCCGGTTTACCTTTAGCGCTCGCCAGGCGCGATGCGATCGCTAAACGTAAATAAATCACACATCCCACATTCGACTTTCAAAATCCGCGCCGGGCCGCTCGAACGCAATGTTCCCGACCCGCGGCGCACGATCACGGCTCTGCTGATTCTCCATCAGTTCAACGTAAAACTGCACGTGCTGTTTTTCCGCGGCGCCGATCAAGTCGAACGGTATCGAACATTCGGCAATCCGGTCGATGCCGATCGCGATTCTTCCGGCCGCGTCGATCGGTTCGCCACGCGCATACCAAGTGCAGTTTTGCATCGCCTTGCCGGGATGAAAGATGCGCAATTCGCAGGGTGTTGGCTCCTCGAACGCGATGCGCAGTACGTCGAAAACCTGCAAGGCAAGCCTGGCCACCTGGTCAAAATCGATGCGCACAAAGAACTGGCTGCGACCAAATCCGAAGTAGATGTCGCTGAAGGATCCCGGCGTGTTCGAGCCCATCGTGCCGCGCTCGCTGACGCAGCGGTAGCGCCCGGCGTTGCTCCACTCGAAGAACGTCTCGCGGCCATCCACCTTGATGTCGAGATACATCATGGGCAGCGTGTGCATCAGTCGCTGCACATGTTTCTTGATCGGACGGCCTAGCTCCGCGGGAGGCTGATCGCCGAACAGCGTGTACACGTTCTGCAGGTGCTTGCGAAAGAGATAGTCGAACAGAGCATCCTGAGCGCTCGAGTGGTCATCGCCATACCACCAGAACCAGTCGCTTCCCTCGGCGATGTAGATTTCCTCAAAAGCCCTCGCGAATGGAGAGGGGGAGTGGGAGAGAGGGGGAGCGGGGGAGAGCGGACCAGGCAATTTCTCCCCATCTCCCTGTCTCCCTTTCTCCCCTTCTTTGCCCTTCAGATACTCGCGTGTCTTGTGGAGCAAGTCCCAGGCGCTATTGTCTTCCTCATGGCCGATCCAGATGGCGAAATTGTGATGAATCCAACTGCCGGCAAACAAGTGAGGAAGCGTGTCGCGCGGCGGGTTGTTCTCCAAGTACTCGCCGATCTTGACGGTGCGAATCTGTTTGTCGGTCGTGCACAGTTGATACAGACTACGAAGGAATGTCACGCCACCGTCGGCATAGTGTTCCCAGCAGTTTTCGCCGTCGAGGATGACGCTCACGAGCGCGGGTTCGTCCGCTGGTATGGCGGCGCGAATGCCATGCAGGTGGCGGACGAAGTCGTGCGCCGCGTCGGCGCCGGTCGATCGCTGATAATGGAAGCCGATCATGTCGCTGAGGGCGTGATCGCGAAAGACGATGCCGAGTTCGTGCTCTCCTTCGCGAACTTTGTAGGGACGATAGAGGTGGCTGGGGTTTCGCACGAGGCCTTGATGATCGCGGCCCACGAAGCCCTGCGTTGACTGGCTGAGGATGCCTTCGTCGGTGGCGATCCAGCGGATGCCGTGCTTGGCCAAGAGGGGGATCATCGGTTGGCAGACGCTGCCCTCCGCCGGCCACATGCCGCGCGGCGGCAGACCGAAGAACTCGGAGTGGAACTGCACGGAACGCCGAACGTGCGTTTCCGCATCGTCAAGATAGCCGCCGGTGTAGCGCGGCAGCTTCCCATCGGGCATCGCTTCCTTTGCTAGGCGCTTGTCAAATAAGAGCGGCAAGATCGGGTGATAGAACGGCGTCGTCGTCAGTTCGACCTGCCCCGATTCGGCCAGCTTGCGATGCAGTGGAATGATTTGCTTGAGGATTTCCAGATGCCGATCGAGCACGTGCTTCTTGTCATCCTCGGTGTAGTGCTTGCCCTTGTCGCGAAGGTGACGCAGGTTGGGGTCGCATTCGAAGATGAGCGGGTGAATCCAGGCGAGGTTGTAGAGCGTCTGCAAGTCGCGCAAATCGCGCTCGTTGTAACGGCGCATCGCATCGTGGGCCGAGGTCTTGCCCAGGCCGCGGCGTTGATAAAGCTCCCAGAAGCGCGGCCAGGGACGAATCATCTGGTCCGGAGCGGCCATGAAAAAATGATCAAGCAAGAACACCGCGTCGGCCTGGCTCAGTTCCTTGGCTGGAATGCGAGCGATGTCGAGGAAGTGATCGCTCGCACCTCTCTCCGTGTAGGCAGTCAGTTGCACCAGTAAGCTGGGGACGAGGTTGATCGTGCAGCGCATCTCCGGAAATTCGAGGAGATGCAGGGCCATGCCGACGTAATCCTTGACGCCGTGCAGGCGAACCCAGGGCATGGGATTCTCGCCGGTGAGATCGTCGGGGTAGTATGGCTGATGCTGATGCCAATAGAACGCCAAAGCGACTTCGGCCATTTCAAGTCCCGGTTTCCGTTTAAGCGAGCGGCAAGTCTCTTCCTCCCCTCTCCCTCCGGGAGAGGGGGGTAAATCAAGTCCTGCCGCTCGCCTTAGCGTTCGCGCGGCGCCTGGGGTGCGCTAAAGGGAGAGGGCCCGCACACGCGGCAATTCGATCATCCTTCATGATACAACAAATAACGCGCTGGCATTACGGTCGGCGACCGCCTAGAATCTCCATGCCGCGGTTGCCTTCCGAAGCAACGGGATGACGCCAATGTCGCCACAAGATCTTATCGCCGGCCTGCGCCGCTTTGATCCTGCCGCGAAGACCGAATTGCATACACGTTTTCAGGCCGATATCGAGCGACTCGTCGAGGATTTCTCGGAGCGGTACGATGTCGATTCCGATCCGAGAATTCTGGTCAGCCGGCTGTTCAAGTCAATCGAACTTTGGCTGGCGCATCAGACGCCGGCGAGTCTTCGCGGCATCGGCTGGGCGGCGTTCAACGCCAAAGTGCTGAAAAAAGTCAACAACCTCCTGACGCAGCCTTTCGAGTACGAACAGCAAAATCCCGGCGCGCTGTCGGCGACGGCCAGCCGCTTTTCGCCGCGTGGACTGTTGACTAGCGGGCGCTACGTTATTCGTTGGTTCAGTAAACCCGTCGACAAAGTGCTGGGCGATGTGTGGGATTACCAGGCCCGGCCTGACGGATCGTTGGTGCTGCTCATCGGCGATGTCACAAGCCATGGCTTGCTGGCTTCACTCGTCGCGCTGGTGATCGGTGACGTCTTTCAAGCATGCATGAAGGCACAGCGGGATCCCGTCGATTTGTGTCAGGTACACGCCGAATTGGAGCGTCGGCTTTCGCCGGTCCTGTCCCCGATGCCAGGGACGACCGTTGACGACGATTGCAATGTGCAGACGACGCTGTTGCACGTCAAGCTAAGCGACGAAGTAAAAAGCGATATGACGTTTGTCCCGGGCGAAGCGATTCGGTTTCACGTCGATGCGCCGCCGGCCGTGCCGACCTGAACCGTCGCCATTGCCGCGGATTGCCTTGGAGCTGGCATTCAAGAAGAGATCAGGAAAAAATCGGGCTCTGCCGTCAGTGCGATTCACGTAGGCCTACTGGAAAACGGCGAGGCGTTGCTCGGCACCGATGGACTTTTTGACCAGCCGATCGAGCCGGGCAAGAAGAACCCCCGTTTGAGCGCTATCCTCGAAAATGAGGTCCCACGTTATCCGCGCAACCGCGTACTTCTGCATCCCGTGCGAGTTCGCTTCGTCGCGGCCGTGGATTCGGCAGGCCGGCAGCATGACGATGTCTGCGTCGTGTCGGTCCGCCACACGACGGCGAACGACGACCTGATCGCTCGAGCGTTAGACGGCAATGTCGCGGCGCAAAGCGAGTTTGCCGAGCGTTTCAGGAACCTGGTCTGGAAATGGGTCGGCAAGTTTTTCGGCGCCTGGTCCTTGGAGTTTCAAGCGAATGCATTTCAGGAGGTGTTTGCACACCTCTGGGCGCAGTTGTCGAAATACGCCGGCGGAACGATACAGGCGTTCGTCGGACGCATCGTCTACAACAAGCTGTGCGATTTGGCCCGCGCTGGTAAACGCGAGGCGAACCGCGCCAAGGCGAGCGGTGGTGCTGCCGAACCGATCGATCCCGGCCCGACGCCGATACAGGAAGCCGTCGCATCGGAAACAACCCACGCGAATGAACGCCGACTGACCGCGCTGCGGGAAGCGATCGGAAAGCTGAGTGCCGACGATCAGGCCCTGCTGCAACGACATATGGCCGATGAAACGATCGAGGAAATCGCCCAATCTCAAGCAGGCAAACGCGGCTGGAGCGTGCGCAATATCAAGTATCGCCTTGTGCGAATCAAGGAATTTCTTCGCCAAAACATGACGGACGGTGATACGACGTAATATTTTTTGCACTCCCGTGAGTCCCCGGCGTCCGTAGACTTCAGCCAGTACGGAATGACCCGAAGCGCGCAGTCGATTGAGTTGAGAAGCCGTCGCTTGCGCGTCCGGCAGACCTGTCGCAAACGTCGTGACGCCATTGACTCGCGGCACCGTGACGGAGGTCCAGGTTGCCATGACTGATCAACCCGACACGCCTGGCGCATCAGGCCCGTCCGACGACCAACTCGCACGGCTCGACCGGGAGTTGCGCGCGCAGGACGAACCTGATGACGCATTGGCGTTGATTCCTGATGAACTCTTGGACGCGATGCTATCCGGCGATGCCACGCTGGTCGCGCTAGCGCGTCGGACCATCGCGCAAGAAGCGGAACGCCATTCGGGTTCGTATTTCTGCGCGACAACGCCGACGCCAACGATTATCCGGCAATGCTCATGCAGCCGTACTATTTCATGGACACGCGCTACTCGGCGCTGTGGGCGCCGGCGAAGCAGAAGGTTTGCCGGCTGGAAGACGTGGCGATGCGGCCCAAGGCGACGGCGGCGCCCAGGGCACGCGACTCCGACGCCATCACCACCGACTTCGACTGCTTGATCGACGGCGCCGGCGATTCCGAGCTGGCGAATCTCACCGATCAGCTCGTCAGCGACTTTCGAGCCGATCCCAAAGGCGCTCTTGCGGCGCTGTTTGGAGCGAAGCGGCCCGGCGAAAAAAGCGATGACGCGACCATGAAGATGCAACTCGAAGAGGATCGCGAACTTCTCGCCGGCTACCGCGTTTTTGTCCGGGCCTTCAATCTCTGGTTCGCCAACGCCATGCCGGTCGCCGTGGCCATGCTTGCCGAATCCGTCCAACTTGGCCTGCAAAACAAGCCCCCGTTCACACGAATGCATGTGCAAAATTGTCTGCCCGATATCCCTTGGCTGTGCCTGCGCTTCGCCGCTGAAATGGAGCTTCGCTGCGGAACCCGACCAAGACCTGTGCCGGGCGTTTCCGGCCACGATGGCGTTGGCCCGATGGATCTGTTGCGCGATTGGGTCGTCATCCAAAATGACGGCCGCGCACTTCTGAATCCCCAGTCGGGCCTTTCGGACTTCAAGCTGCGCGATCTGGTCCGCGATTGCATTGAGTTGGCCGAACGCTGGCAGCCGACGATTTTGCACCAGTTTCTGCAGCTCAGCCCGCAGGCGAGTTCCGTGCAGTCGATTCAGCTCACCGACGTATGTTCAATGATCGCTGGCGCGTCGAAGTTTGAGCCGGCGCGATATCCGGGCGAAGACCCGTATCGCGCGGAGCTGCGCGATCGGCAGCGCGAGAGCTTTTGGGCGTCGGCCAATCCGAAGCGTCTGCGCACGGCGTTCAAGCGCCTGCAAGCGGAAGAGAATCGCTGGCTCCTCGCCTCGCTGGTTCGTCTGAGCGGCATTGCCGAGGAAGCCGGGCGCGTCGGCATGCGCAACTGGCCCCTGCTGACCAATGCCCTGCCGGACCTGACGCGCGTGCAACTCGTGGCCAGCCTGTCCCAAGCCGAACAGGTGGAAGTATTGCTGGATCAACTGATCGGCGCCCAGCATTGCCGACGACGTGCGTAGAGGAAGTGCTGAGTGCATAGGGCTGAGTTCTGAGCAATCTTGGTGATTGCTTGACCCATCCGCCCAGCGATCTGCGACACAGCGTTCAGGACTCAGCACTTTGCACGAAATACAAAGGACGACACCATGAGAGACTGGATTCGCGACGACTTCACACTGGCCCTTGCGGAACTTGCGGGCGTGCTCGGCCGGCTCGAAGTCTTGCAAAGCAACCCTGCCGAGGGGCTGCCCGACGATGCCCTCACGGCCGAGTTGAGCAGTTGCGCCAGCGTCGTTCAGAGCAACCTCGGCTACACGCACGTCAGCGCCTGGTACGGCCAGGTCGCTCGGTTGGTCATCGCGCACGGCGTCTATCTGAACGGACGCGGGGGACACGGGCTGACCGAATGGGCCGGCCGGCTCAAACGCACGACGCAACAGTGCCTTAGCGGCCAATCGCCGGCCGACCTGACCGTGAACTACGACGCATTCAAGGAGATTCTCGATGCCCCGGTGCGCCGGATCATGACGCGCATTCTCGTTGACGCCAAGCTGATCGCCCCGCCGCGCTCAGGCCAATTTCCCTGGGCCGAGATTCTCGATGCTCAGACGATCGAGCAACTCGACTCCGAATACCGCCTTAGCTTGCCGACCGAGCAAGGCACGCTTGCCGCATTCAAAGTTCTCTTGGACCCGGACGCGTTGAACCAGATTGCCGGGCAAGCAATCTTTCCGGTTCCCGGCGTGGTGGCCTCTGCATTGGCGGAGCCAATACGGGTTGCGTTGACAAGCTTCTACGGCTGCGGCGACGACGATCTATTGCCTTGTCTGATCATCGAAGGACGGCGCGGAAAAGAAGTCCAACGGACCGCCGACGACCTGTTCGCCGCCGAACAATGCCGGCTCTACATCGCCGACCTCGTGGGCGCCGCCAGCGACGGGGCGTTGAACATCTTGAAAGAGGCGCAAAATTCCGGCGTCGCCGACCGGGCGGCTATCGATGCGCTCGTCGCTACGATGTTCGCCGTCCGCCACAACTATCGCGAAGCTGTCCAGCCGCTTCTGAGTCAATCCGATGTGGCCGACACCTACGGCAACAAGGCCAGCGATCAGTTGCTCCGCCGCATCCTCGGTATCTTAAAAGGGGAAACCGTCGACCTGGATTCGCTGGTCGCCGGCGAAAAACCGGATACGAAATCGATGTTGTCGCCGTTGGTCGCGCTGGTGCTCGAAGCGATCCAGTTCAATCCCTTCGACCGGCACGGCGACGTCGACTTGAGCGCCGCGGGTCTCAATGATCCCGATCGACGCAAAGCGCTGATTCCGGAAGGGGTCGCCAACCTGCGCCAGCCGATCACTCCGTCCGAGTTAGTCCGGCAGCTCAGCGACGCCTTGGGTGGCCCAGGCCAGTTCGACCGGGTGTAGAAAGAAATAGAGGAGCATTCATGTCTCGTTCCATGGTGTGGTGCCTGCTCATTTGCTTGTTCGCGATCTGCATACCGTCATCCGCGCACGCATCGCAAGGCGCGGCGCGGAAGCCGAACATCGTGTTCATCATGGCCGACGATCTCGGCGTGCATGATCTGGGTTGCTATGGCCGAAAGGATCAGCCGACGCCGAATCTCGATCGGCTGGCCAAGCAGGGGATGCGTTTCACGTCGGCGTACGCGGCGGCGTCGATTTGCTCGCCGACCCGCGCCGCCATCATGTCCGGGTTCGCGCCGGCTCGGCTCAAGCTCACGACGTTCCTGCCCGGTCGCCCCGACGCGGTCTCACAACTCCTATTGCACCCTGCCATCAATCAGCAACTCCCCGCAAATGTCCGCACCGTCGCCGAACTTCTACGCATGCTCGGCTATCGCACCGGATGCGTCGGCAAGTGGCATCTCGGCGGCAAGGGCGCCCTCCCTACCGATCGCGGCTTCGACTTCTTCCACGCCGGCAAGGCCCTCACCGAACCTTCCCAGATCGAGGGCGGCAAAGGCGAGTACGATCTCACCGAGAAAGCCGAGAAGTTTATCGAAGACAACAAGACGAAGCCCTTCTTCTTATACTTGTGCCACAACAATCCGCATGTGGTGCTCAACGCCAAACAAGGGTTGGTCGAGAAGCACAAGAGCGCGTTCAATCCGACCTACGCCGCCATGATCGAGACACTCGACGATTGCGTGGGCCGCGTCGTCGCCAAGATTGACGCGCTCGGACTTGGGGCAGACACGATCATCATCTTCACGTCGGACAACGGCGGCCTGCACGTTCTCGAATCGCCGCGCACGCCGGCGACGTACAATCGCCCGTTCCGCGCCGGCAAGGGATTCCTCTACGAAGGCGGCGTCCGCATTCCGCTCATCGTCCGCTGGACCGGGAGGATCAAGGGCGATTCCACGACGGATGTCCCCGTTATCAGCACCGACTGGACACCGACCTTCCTGGCGCTCGCCGGCGGAAAAGCGACGGCCACCTACGACGGCGTCAACATCGCCGACCTGTTGCTGCACGGCAGAGCGCCGCCATCGCGCGCCCTCTATTGGCATCAGCCGCACTACACCAATCAAGGCGGCCGGCCCGCAGGCGCCGTTCGCGACGGCTCGTGGAAGCTCATCGAACACTACGAGTCCGGCGCCTGCGAACTCTATGACCTCGCCAACGATCTAGGCGAAGCCAGCGACCTGGCCGCCAAGTTTCCGGCCCGCGTCGCCGAGTTGCGCGGCAAGCTCGAAAAATGGCGACGCGACGTCGGCGCTCAGGAGAACACCGCCAATCCCAAGTTCAACGCCAAGCTTCATCGCGCCTTGTACATCGATTTCGATTCCTCCCGGCTCAAGCTCGAAGCCACTGCCTCGAAGATGGCGCCGACCCTCGAGCCATGGCGCGCCGTCATGGGCCAAGTCGTCAACGCCAAAAAAACCAGCCAACCCGGCGCCGGCGCCGTTCTTCTGCACGCACGCGATGCAAAAGTTCATGGCACGAAGCTGCGCTACGAAAACCCCCCGCAAAAAGACACGCTCGGCTTCTGGGTCGAGAAAACCGACTGGGCCGAGTGGTCGTTCGATGTGCCAAACGCCGGAAAGTTCGACGTCGAGGTACTGCAAGCCTGCGGCAAAGGCAGTGGGGGATCGGAAATCGAGATTGCCATCAAGGATCAGAGGCTGACGATAAAAATCGACGAGACGGGCCATTTCCAGCGCTTCGTGCCTCGAACGATCGGTACGATGACATTCGCGTCACCGGGACGGCAAACGCTCACCGTTCGCGCCTTGACCAAACCGGGCGTCGCCGTGATGGACCTGCGACGCATCGTTCTGAAGTCGGCGTCGTGAGGTCAGAGGCCAGAGCGAACCGCGAATCTGACCTCTGG
>Ga0194132_10000293_pt1 | contig 104718 bp, 114 predicted proteins | sample TA2KigOf80mmetaG_FD_148612 | JGI IMG/M metagenome (GOLD analysis project Ga0194132, IMG submission 148612) | Freshwater microbial communities from Lake Tanganyika, Tanzania - TA2015054 Kigoma Offshore 80m | ecosystem: Environmental > Aquatic > Freshwater > Lake | place: Tanzania: Lake... | reverse complement strand
CGGGGATGGTCGTCGAGCCGATGCCGTGATGTCGGATAGCGTAGAACGGCGGCGCCACGATCGGCTTGGGCATGTGCTTGCGGCCGAACGGATCCCGACCACTGGCGACGGCGGCGTTGTATTCGGCGATGGTCGCGTTGAGGGTTGCCACCGGCAAGCGCGTCCGACGCGCGAGGTCATCGAGCGAATCGGCACGCACGTACGACGGGTGATCGTTCAGCCGGGCATCGACCTCGGCATCGCTGAGGCGATCGAACAACGGCGGTGCGGCCCGACGTATGGCCTCGTCGTAGATCGCCCAGAACGTGATGTCGGGCACCTTGCGGAACAGGCGCTCGCGCTGGTGCGGGATATCGTCGTCGTCCTCGGCAACGAAGCGCTTGCCCTCGCTGGAGACGTAGATTTCCCATGGTGGCCGCCGTGCCGGAGCGGTCTCGGTCACGCGTTCGACCCGGCTCGGGTCGCGCGGATCGATCACCCCGGCAAAGCGCGGGATGAAGTGCTCGCGATGTTTCATGACGCTGCCGGCCTTGATCGCGAGTTCGGCGCCCTTGCCGGTGTTGAAGGACCACGCCCAGCTGTAGCAGGGAAACCCGGTGTATTCGATGAACCGCGCGTGCCCGGATCCGAAGCCGCCCGTGGCGAGCAAGATGTTGGTGGCCGACACGCGTTCGGTTTGGCCACGGTTGTTGCGTATGACCACGCCGCTGACGGTCCCGCTCTGATCCTGAATCAGATCGACCAACTCGTGATCGAGCTTGAGGGCGATTCGCCCGTCGTCGACCGCGGCCATGAAGACTGGGCGGATCGCGCGCAAAAGGTCGACGCCCGCGTTCTTGCCCCAGTAGGTCCGAGGCACCGAATAGGGATTCTTGCCGAACAGCACCGGGTGCTCGTCCATCGGCCGCCAGCCGAGGTCGAGCAGCCAATGCAGCGTGTCCGCGGAATGGTCGGCGGCGAGGCGAGCAAAGCCCTTGTGCGTATGGCCCTCGGTGATGCGCAGGATGTCCTCATAGTGGCGATCCGCGGAATCGACGATTCCCTTGGCCGCTTGCAGTCGTGTCCCGGCGGCGGATATCTGCCCGGCCGCGATGTGGAGCGTGCCGCCCGCATAAGGGGCCTGCTCCACCACGAGGACCTTGGCGCCCCGTTCGGCGGCGAACAATGCGGCCGGCATTCCAGTGGTGCCGGCGCCGATGATGACAACATCCCAAACCATGCGAAAGCGACCTCCCGTCAGCGTGTCAACGTCATGTGATAGTCGAAACGATCGCCCCGAAAATAGGCGACGACGAACTCGATCGCCACGTTGGCGCCGTCGTAGATCGTCCGCTCGAGCCGCACATCGGTCTTGCCCGCGCTAGCGAGGAGCGCCGGATCGGCGCGAACGAAATCGGTGATAATGGTGTGCATGGCGTCCCCCCAAATAAGGACGCCCGTCTAGACCGTGCGCTAGGCGACGCGATCGAGCGCCACCTGCCAGGACTGGAGCACCTCGTCCACGGTCATGATGCGGGCGAAGCGGCCGTTGAGCGCCTGGAGCGCCGCGGCATACCGCGCCGGCTCGAGTTCCCCGGTGGCATCCGAAACGACGAAGGTTCGAAAATCGCGTTGGGCGGCGTCACGGGCGGTCGACTCGACGCAGATGTTGGTGGTCACGCCACAAATGACGACGCTCTTGATGCCCGTCGCTCGCAGGTAGGGCTCGAACTCGGGATGGTAGAAGGCGCTGAAACGGTTCTTCTTGAACACCTTTTCGCCGGCCCGCGGTTGGAACTCGGGCGCGAGTTCGCTTTCCCATTGGGTGTCGATCGAACTCCGCGCCGCTTTCAAGCCGGGCAGGATCTCGTGCACGATGAAGCCGCCATCGGAATAGTCGGATTTGTACACGTGGGCAGTAAAAATCACCGGTAGCCCCGCCGCCCGCGCGCCGGCGAGCAGACGTTTCGCTCCGGGAACCGCGCTGCGGCAGCCGTTGATATCGAACCCGACCTTGGCGAGCGATCCCTCATCCGAGAAGTAGGCGTTCTGCATGTCGATGACGATCAACGCCGTGTCTTTGCGCGTGAGTTCGATCATTTGATCCTCCCTGCTCGTCCGGCCCCTCGCCAGTCGACGAGTGACGCGATAATACATCACTCCCGTGAGGGTCGGGGGCGACCAAAATGAAGCCCCAGGGGCGACAGGAATGATCAAACGCGGGTTTACCCAGATCGCCGAGGGCGACGCGCATTACCGCTTCGCCGCGGGCGATCGCAACAAGCTGCCCCTCGTCCTCATCCATATGTCGCCGGTGGCGAGTGGTTCGCTCGTGCCCCTGATCCGGGGCATCGGCGGGGTGCGCCCGGTGTATGCCCCGGACACCTTGGGCAACGGCGATTCCTGCGCGCCGGCCGTGACCGACCCCGACATCGGCTACTACGCCGATGCCGTCGCGCGCATCCTGGATTCGCTCGATGTCGAGCGCTTCGACCTCTACGGCGTTCGCACGGGGGCCTCGATCGCCACGGAACTCGCGATCGCGCGACCCAATCGCGTACGACGTCTGGTGTTGGACGATGTGCGCCTCCACTCGGCCCAGACCATGGCCGCCGCGACCGAGACGCCGTGCCCGCCGCCCGACTATATCGGCAGCCAACTCGGCTGGGCTTGGCAGGTGATGCGCGATCACGCGGTGTTCTTTCCGTGGTTTCAGCCCGGTGGCGAGCGACGCATCGCGCTCGACATGTACGACGCCGACTACCTGCACAGCCTCGTCGTCGAGGTGCTGACCGCGGTCCGCACGTTCGGCATCAGCTATGGCGCGTCGTTTCGCTACAAACGGGCCGACCGAGTGCCTTTGCTCCGGGTTCCGACGATGGTGATCGACGAACCGACCCACCGCACGTTTCCCGACACGCGACCGACCGCGGCCATCATCCCGGGCGGTGTCGTGGGCGAGTTACCGCCGGGCGACAAGAGCCCGCGGGCGACTGCGGCCGTGATCAACCGATTCTTGGACGGCTAATCGCGTTCCAGCCGGTAGTGGATCCCGTACATCTTGAAGTCGTCGTCGATCGGCAGGTGGCCCCAGCCCCACTTGTGACCGTCGACGAACTGTCGGGCATCGACGCACGCTTCGTCGCGCCAGAGTTTGTCCGGGATCGCTCCGAGCCGGCATTTGTAGACGTCCGTGATCGTGATCCGGCCACGCCGATGACGGTGGGCATCGTAGAGATCACAGATGTCGCCCACGGCAAAGCGGGCGTCGTCGAAATCGTGCTTGGGCTTACCCCAGGAAAATGCGGGCCGCGCCGTCGCTGTCTTTTCGCCGCGCAATGTCTGCTCGATGAGTTTTTCGAGCGCTTTCGGGTCGTCGGCCCAGAACGAAAACCGCTTGCTCGCCATCGCTGTCCCTCGTCTTTGTCGACCAAACCTACATCAGTTCGGCCGCGCCGTTGACGTTCGCCAAGCGTTCAAATTGCGCCAGACTGGCGAACAGGGCCGCGGCCTTCGGTTCGCCGATCACCGCCCCGGCCAAGCGCTTGAACTTGGCTTCGAGCATCGGTTCCGGCATCGGGTTTCGCGGGCTGCCGAGCACGTCGTGGAAGACGATACGATCGCGAAACACACGCCCACGGGCATGAAGCTCTACGGTGTTGGGAATGTCGAGCCAGCGCTTGGTGCGCAGCGCTGCCGAGGCTTCCGGATCTTCGACCAATTCGATTTTCTGGGCCAACGCCCGCGAGACCGGATCCCGGAGCCGCTCGGTCGTGTACCACGCGGGCCCGGGCGGCAACCTGAGGAGCGCCATGGCCGTGCCCCATTGCACGGAGTAGATCGCCTGCCAGTACTCGTCGGGCGCCGGATCGAACTGGTGCGGGATCGTATAGAGGTCGGCCAGATGGAGCCGGACACGCGTGATCTCTTCGGGGGCGATGCGCTCCTCGGCGACGATGCGTTCCAGCATCTGCAGCGCGCCATGGCAAAGACGGCTCGACGGCCACGGCTTCAGCATGAGTTCCGTCGCCGTGTAGTGATAGGGCGACGGTGATCGCACCAGGGCGGAGAGCTGGTACTCCGACCCGAGAACATCGATCTCGTCCGACAATTGGTCGAACCCGTGCGCCGCCATGAGCCCCGCCTGTACGCCATGACGGCCGAGCCAGAGATTGCCCGAGCCCAGCCGACTCACGCGTTTTGCAATCTTGGGCAACTGGAACAGCAGCGACTTGGTCGGCAGTTCCCAAGCGATCGAGAGCGCGCGGTTGATGGCCTGAGGCGAGAGATCCAGGAGGCGAGCCGCCACAGCCGCCGCACACAACGCCCAATGACGAATGTCGTTGTCACGTCGGGCATAGAAGAAGCGCCCGTTCAGTTCGTAACCGAGCGCCGTCGCGGCTAGGACGTCCTGCCCCGACGCGCCGACCCGCTGTCCGACGGCAAAAGCGGTGTGCGCCATCACCGGGCCGGCGTGAAGGCCGGGCCCCGTCTCCTCGAAGTCGGTGTTGCGGCAGTACTGGGCGTTGACACCCGCCGCCAGCTCGGCCGTCACCCGGCCGCCATCGCCGATGATCACCGCCTCCGGTGTGCCGCCCACGTCCTTGGCGTAATCGGCCAGCGCGCGCCCGGTGAACTGAAAGCCCATGTAGGCGATGCCGACGTGATCGATCAGCAGCCGCTTGGCCTGTTGCCGCGCGGCCGGGGGAATATCGTCGTAGCGGGTGGCGGCAATCTCCTCAGCCAGAACCTGCGTGACACCCATCGCTCTCCTCCTCAGACTTTGTCCAACGCCGCCAGGACGAAAGCGTAGCCGTACGCCACCTCGTCGAGCCGGTCGAAACGCCCGGAGGCCCCACCGTGTCCCGCGCCCATGTTCATCTTGAGCACGACCGGATTCGCGTCGGTCTTCAGCGCCCGCAGTTTGGCGACCCACTTGGCCGGCTCCCAATAGGTGACGCGCGGATCGCTCACCCCGGCCATTGCCAGGATGGGTGGGTAGGGCTGGGCCCGGACGTTGTCGTAGGGCGAGTAACCGGCGAGGCGTGCTCGCGCTCGTGGATCGCGGATCGGGTCGCCCCATTCGCTCCACTCCGGCGGGGTCAACGGCAAGGAATCATCGAGCATCGTGTTGAGGACATCGACGAACGGCACTTCGGCCAGCGCCGCGGCGAACAGGTCGGGACGGCGATTGAGCACAGCGCCGATCAGCATGCCGCCCGCGCTGCCGCCCTGAATCGCGATACGCCGACGATCGATCAGGCGTTGCGCCGCCAGGAACTCGGCGACGGCGACAAAGTCGCCGAACGTGTTGGTCTTGTGCTCGAGTTTGCCGGCCCGATACCAACGCACGCCGCGGTCCATGCCGCCCCGGATGTGCGCATGTGCGAAGACGACGCCGCGATCGACGAGCGACAGACGATTGCTGTTGAAACCCGTCGGCACCGTCAAGCCATAGGCGCCGTAGCCATAAAGCAGCAACGGACTCGTGCCGTCGAGGGCCTGATCCCGCCGATGCAGGATCGTGATCGGAACCTGCTCGCCATCCGGCGTCGGCGCACTCAACCGACGCACGACGTAGCGGGATGGATCGTGGCCGCTCGGGACCTCTTGCTCCTTGCGAAGGAGCCTGACCCTGGTCGCCATGTCGTAGTCGAAGATCCGCTGGGACGTTGCCGGCGAAGCATAGGTGAAACGCAACGTCGAACCCGCGAACGGCATGTCGTCGACGAGACCAAGCTCATAGGCCTCCTCATCGAAGGCGATCGCATGTTCCTGGCCGGAGACCAGTTCGCGCACCACAAGGCGCGGCAAAGCGTCCTCACGCTCGTAGCGCACCAGGTGGCGCGCGAACACGGTCATTTGCCGGAGGTAGACGCCGGCGCGATGCGCCACCAAGTCACGCCAGCCCGCCCGATCCGGTGAGGACAAGGCCGCCGTGGCAATCTTGAAGTCTTCGGCCCCGTCGGCGTTGGTGAGTACGAACAATGTCTCGCCGTGATCGGCGACGCTGTAGGAAACGCCCGGATCGCGGGCCGCAATCAGGCGCGAGGGGTCGTCAGGGCGAGCGAGATCGAGCAGCCGCACTTCGGTCGTCATCGCGTGATCACTCGCCTCGATCACGAGGAATCGGCCGCTGTCGCTGGCGCTGATCGAGAGATAGAACGCTGGATCGCCTTCTTCATAGACCGACTGATCGGGACGCGAGGACCCGGGGAATCGTCGATACACCCAGCGAGGCCGTTGGTGTTCATCGAGACGGGTGTAGAACAGCGAACCATCGGTGGCCCACACGAGATCTCCGAAGCCGTGGACATCGTCGGCCGACGTGCCGATCGCTAGCCCGCTCGCAAGATCGCGCACGTGCAGCGCGTAACGCTCGCCACCCGAGGTATCGACCGAAAACGCCAGGCGCCGGTGGTCGCGGCTCTGCCGCACGCGACCGATCCGGAAAAATCCATGCCCCGACGCCGCCGCCTGCGCATCGAGCAGGACCTGCTCCGCGCCAGCGGCGTCATAACGTACATAGAGCGGGTGTTGCGCGCCCGCCTGATACCGCTGGGCGTAGTTGAACGGACCATCCGGCACGGGGACGGACACATCGTCCTCCTTGAGACGCGCCCGCATCTCGCCCTTCAGCGTCGCGATCAGCGGTTGAAGCGGTTCGAAGAACGCGGCGGCATAGGCGTTCTCCGCCTCGAGATGCGTCCGAATCTCCGGATCGAGGACCCCGGGATCACGCAGCACCCGCTGCCAGCGGCTGTCTCGCAGCCACGCATATTCATCGGCGCATGTTTCGTCGCGCCGCGCGACGGGGGGCGAACGCGTCGGCTGCGGCAGACTCATGCGCGGGGCACGGGGTCAGGCCCGAGGCGCACCAACCACTTGCCGATATTCTCGCCTTTAAGAAGGCCGATGAACGCGCGCGGCGTCTCCGCGATGCCGTCGAAGATCTTCTCCGGGCACCGGAGCTTTCCCGCCTTCAGCAAACGCGACAACTCGCGCCGCGCCTCGTCGTATTCCGCGACATGGTCGTGGACCGTGAACTGACCCGCGAACTCCTTGGATTGGTGCCATTCCTTGTCGGTCAGATTGTACTTGGCGACGATGCCGCAGCGGGTCACGCGCCCACCGGGATTGAGAAGACGGTTGACAGTCGCGGCCATGTCGCCGCCGACGTTGTCGAAGTGATAGTCGACACCATTGGGGCACGCCGCGTGGATCGCCGCCGCCAGGTCTTTGGTCGAGCGATAGTTGATCGCGGCATCCAGCCGAAGTTCATCGGTTAGCCACTTCGCCTTGGCATCGGTCGAGGTGAGTCCAACGACTCTCGCCCCGGCGAGTTTTCCGAGTTGTGCCGCGATCGCGCCTACCGTGCCCGCGGCGCTGGTCACGACCATGGTTTCCCCCGCCTTGAGGCGCCCCTCGTGGCGCAGCGCGAGAATCGCGGTGAGACCGGGGGTGCCGAGCACGCTGACCTTGGCCGACAGGGGCCCCTGCGCCGGGTCACAACGCGTGATGCCGGCCGGGTTGTTCCGCCTGTTGTAGCCCCGCGGACTGCAGACCGCGTAGTTCTGCCAGCCCAAGAACCCCTCGACGAGATCGCCCGGGGAGAACTCCGCAGCCTTGGATTCAACCACCTCGCCCAACACCGTCCCCGGCATCAGTTTCCCGATGTCGGTGATGCCGCCCTCGGGTCGCATCGCCCGGTTGGACTCATTGGTCGGGTTCATCATGAGCCGCAACCGCGGCTCGAGCCCGATGAAGATCACCCGCACCAGCATTTCGCCTTGTCCTGTCGTGGGCAGCGGCCCCGTCTCGAGGCGAAAGTCGGTCTCTTTGGGCAAACCGTTGGGATAAGCGGCCAACACGTAGCGCTGATGTTCGGGCATCGGGGGTCCATCGCCTGGGAAAAACTCGGTCGTCTCTTATACTAGGGGCGGACGACGGAGGAACCCGTGAATCGCCAGACCATGCTGCTCAAACCGTTGCACGACGAACGCGCTCGCCAGGAGCACTCGGCGGCGGTGCGAAAATTCGTCAATGGCGCGGTCATGGAAGGCAACCGCGAGATCTACCGCCGCGTTCTGAAACCCCGCTTTACGGTGAAGAACGGTCGCGCCCCCGACCGTCACGAGTTGTGGGACATGTTCAAGGGCGGGAGCAGCTACCAGTGGTCTAGTGCGCTCCGCCGGCTGCAGCAGGAAGGCATGTGGGACTCGGTTGCCGACATCGTCGATCGTCAGGGCCCCGAACTCGCCGCCCTCGCCCGTCACGAGGCAACCAAGAATCGCCAGAAGGGTTCCCTGCGACTGGACTCGCGCATCCAAGCCCCAAGATACCTGACGGCCGTCGACATCCACTGTATGCCCGGCAACTACCACACCCAATCGAGCGGTGAAGATGTGTTTGCCGGCGCGCTCTACGACCGGGCGATCACGACTCATGGTTACAAGGGCGCAAACTGCGACGAGGTGGGGTTGGCGCTGTCCGCCTTCGTGAAACGGAACTTTCCCACGCTCGAGGTCCGCCGCCTGCTCGACATGGGCTGCACCGTCGGTCACTCGACCCTCGGTTACGCCAAGGCGTTTCCGGACGCCGAGGTCCATGCCATCGACGTCGCCGCACCGTGCCTGCGTTACGCGCACGCAAGGTCCGAAATGGCGGGGATCGCCGCGCACTACTCGCAACAGAATGCCGAGCGCACCGATTTTGACGACGAGTCCTTCGACCTCGTCGTCTCGACGATCGTGCTGCACGAGACCTCGGCCAAGGCGATCCGCAACATCTTCCGCGAGTGCAAGCGGCTCCTGCGGCCGGGCGGCGTGATGGCACACTGCGAGTCGCGCCAATACTTCGCCAAGGAACCTTTCGACGCGCAGTGGCACGCCTGGGGGGCCCACTACAACGCCGAGCCCTACATGCAATTGATGCACGAGACCGAGATGCAGGCGCTGGCGGTCGAGTGCGGCTTCCACAAAGAAAAGTCGTTTCCCCAGATGCCGATGCTGGGAACGCTCGATCGCCGCCTCCAACTCGTCGACCCGGGGCCGAAGCCCAAGACCTACGCCGAGATCCTCTACGTCAACGGCGCGGTCAAATAGGTGTTCGCCGCGACGCTATTTGCGCGCGGCGAACGCGATCCAGCGACCTCGGTAGTACTTCACACCGGCCCGGACGGACGGGACCTTGTCGAATAAGACGTTCGTCGCCTTGAACCCGGCTGCGACCGCAACCTTCTTCAAATCGAGTTCGTCCAATGTCGTCTTGAACGGTTCGGCGTTGTAGTGGGTCTCCCAGTCGAGCACCGATTGGTTGAACGGATCGTCCTTGGTCGCCCAGTCGGTTTCGATGTGCACCATGAGCCCGCCCGGTGCGAGCAAACGGAAGCTCTCTTTGACGATGTCCTTGAACGCCGTCGTCGCAGTTTCGTGACCGAGGATGTGGGAGACGACGAGATCGAACGAGCCGGCGGGAAATCCGCTCTTCGTCGCGTCGCGCTGGCTGAAGTGCACGGCGGCCCCCAAGGCTTCCGCGCGCGCGTGGGCATAACGGAGTTGCGGGGCCGCGACATCGATGGCGTGGATCTCGGCCTTCGGGAACGCTCGGGCGTAGGGCACCGTGTTGGTCCCGGCCGAGCAACCCATATCGAGGATGCGCTTGGGCGAGAGTTTCGGGAAACGGCTCTTGAGCCACGCCGTCATCGAATTGCCCATGTCGTCGTTCTGCGGCCCCAAGCCGCCCATGCCGTAGAGGTAGATGCCACGATCGAACAACGCGCCGGCGTAGACATCGTCGCGCGTGATCTCGCTGTGATAGTTCCCGGGCATGCAATGGATGTCGACGGCGGTCAGATAGCGCGGGGCCTTGATCTTGGCATCGAGCGTCAGGGTACCCCTCGCCCGCCCCCTGTCCTTGGCCCGTGCGATCAATGCGGGCAGCTGGCGCTCGACACTCTCGCCCACCGAGTCGAACAGCATTTCCTGCATCGAGCGCTTGAGTGAGGAGAACGCCTGCCAATAGCCGACGTCATTCAGGGCCCGCCGCACCTCGGTCCGGTTCGGCCGTCGTTTGTTCTTCTTGCGAAACGCGGGCTCGACCGAGCGTTCGAAGATCAGGCGGTTGCCCGGTTGCACTTCCTGGGCGAGATGACGGGAAAACGTGACGATAAAGTCCTGGCGTCGGCTCTCGTCATGGTTGGGGGCCGCCAGCATGGGGTGGCGAAACTGGGCATCCATCGGGGTCCTCGCGACGTTGGCATAGTGATCCTGATGTCAATAAATGGCGGGCCAGTGCGCCAGGTCAAGGCAATCCGGGTGAGCACGGATGGTGGCCGAGCGGCAGACTAGGGCATAATGCGCGCCCACCGGGAGAGCCGCATGTCGTCCGTCGAAGTCATCATTCGCTCGAAAAAGGGGCCCGTCATCACGATCGAGCCCGAAGCGACGATGATCGCCGCCGCCAAGAAACTGGCAGAGAACCGTATCGGACTCCTGATGGTCGTCGCCCACGATGGAATGTTCGTCGGCGTCCTGACCGAACGCGATATCGTCAAGGCGGTTGCGTCCGAAAAAGATCTGACGCACGGCGCCAAGGTCGATGAATACGTGACCAAGAAGATCGTCGCCTGTCGCCCACAGACCAGCGTCGATGACGTGTTTCGAACGATGCAGCAGCGCGGCTTTCGCCACATGCCGGTGGTCGACCAGGGCCGAGTCGTCGGCGTGCTGTCGATCGGTGATGTCTTGAAGCACATGTTGGCCGAAGCGAAGGACGACAAAGAAGCGCTCACCAAGATCAACGCCGCCAGCGTTTTCTAGATCCGGCGAGCGATGGCGGGCCGTCGTCGCAGCATGGTCAAGGGATCGTCAAAGGGCGATCGCTTGGCCGAGTACCGCGCCAAGCGCGATTTTCAGGTCACTCCGGAACCGGATCGCGGCGCACCGTCGACGGCGGGCGATCTCTTCGTCGTGCAGATGCACGATGCCACGCGGCTGCATTACGACCTTCGCCTCGAACTGGGTGGCGTGCTCAAGAGCTGGGCGGTCACGCGTGGCCCGAGCCTGGATCCCAAAATCAAACGCCTGGCCGTCCATACCGAAGACCATCCGGTGACCTACGGACGGTTCGAAGGATTGATCCCCGAGGGCGAATACGGCGGCGGGCCGGTGATCCTGTGGGACACGGGGCGATGGGTGCCGATGAGCGAGGACCCAGCGAGCGACATCGCTGCCGGGCACCTAAAATTTCGGCTCGACGGCGAGAAGCTCAAGGGCGGCTTCGCCCTGGTCAAACTCAAGGGCGGACGCGCCGGCGTGAAGGACTGGTTGCTCGTCAAGGAACGCGACATCTACGCCAGGCCCGAGTCCGAGGGCATCATCACCGAGGACGCTCCGCGGAGCGTCGTCTCCGGGCGCACGGTGGCCGAACTCGAAGCGCGATTGGCTCCAGCCCCGCGCACGCGCGCGGCCCGTCCGCGGGCGGAAAAGCTCCCTGGGGCCAAGCCCGCGACCATGCCCGACCGCCTCGAACCCGCTTTGGCGACTCTGGTCGACGAACCTCCCGAGGGCCGCGAATGGCTGCACGAGATCAAGTTCGACGGCTACCGGACGATCGCCCACATCGCTGGAGGCAAGGTCGTGTTGCGCACGCGCAATGGCCACGACTGGACGGATCGCTACGGCGCTCTGGCCGAAGCCTTCGCAAAGCTCCCTTGTCGCGAGGCCGTGATCGACGGTGAGGTGTGCGTGCAGTTGCCGAACGGCGCCACTAGCTTTCCCGCTCTGCAGGAGGCCCTGGCGGCGGGAGACGACCATCGAATGGTCTTCTTTGCCTTCGACCTCCCTTATCTGGACGGCCATGACCTACGGGCCGTGCCGCTGGAGCGGCGCAAGACCGCACTCCTCGGCGTGCTGCAGGATCATCTCGACGGCTCCTCGGCGCTGCAGTACAGCGACCACACCGAGGGTAGCGGCCACGAGTTCTTCGCTCAGGCCGCCAACCTCGGTCTCGAGGGCATCATCTCCAAGCGGCGCGATTCGCCCTACACCTCGGGTCGCGGGCGCGAGTGGCTCAAGACCAAGGGTGCCCACGCCGGGGAGTTCGTCGTCGTCGGGTTCGATGAGTCGAAGGCGGCCGGCGGGCTCGGCGCCCTCGTCCTGGGCGAGACCGCCAATCACAAATTGCGCTACGCCGGACACTTTCATTGGTTGCACAAAGACACCAAGAACCGAATCCAGATGAAACCGCACGACCCGGAACTGGGTGTCGTCGACCGAAAGGACTTGGTCAAGGGCTACGAGTTCGAGAAGGATCAGTACGTCGTCTTCAGCGACGAGGAGCTCGACGAGGTCGAAGTCGAGTCGTCCAAGACCATCACGATCGAGGAGTTCGTCGATGCGGCCGACGTCGACCCGATGTACTTGGACACGCCCTATTATCTGGCGCCGGATGGCCCGGTTGCCGAAGAAACGTACCGCGTCGTCCAGCTCGCGATGGCGCAACGCAAGAAGGCGGCCGTGGCTCGCGTCGTCATGGGTGGGCGCGAACGGATCGTGCTGCTGATGCCCCGCGACAAAGGTTTCGTCCTCAACACGTTGCGCAGCGCCGCCGAAGTGCGTGCGCATCAGGAGTATTTTGCCGAGATCAACGATGGCGCGGTCGAAAAGGGCGCGCTGAAACTGGCCGAACAGCTGATCGATCAGTACGGCGGCAAATTCGACACCACCGAGTTCGTCGATCAGTACCAGTTGGCGCTGATGGAAGTCGTGAAGGCCAAGGTCAAGGGGACCAAGCCGGTGATCAGCAAGGCCCCCGAACGCGGCAAGGTGATCAACCTGATGGATGCGCTGAAGCGCTCGATCGACGAGGGCAAGGGAAAGAAGCCGCCGGCCCCGTCGAAGTCGCGGGAGGCCGCCGCGGGCGAGGCCCGGGCGCCCAAGGCCAAGAGTCGCGCCAAACGCGCTGCCGCTTCGTAGCGTGACGAAGTTCGCCCGAAAACCGTCGTCTTCCTCGGCCGCCTGTTGGCGATGCCGCAGCGCGAGGCGGCGGCCCGGGTCACGGGAGCAGGCGGCCGGGTGCGACGCGGCTTGACCCGCCGCACCTCGATCGTCGTCGTCGGACATGGGGCCTACACGCTGGTCGCCAAGGGGGTCTTCGACCGGCGTATGACCGAGGCCAAGAGAGTCGGCGCCGTGCTGCTGAGTGAACACGCGTTCCTCCGCGCGCTCGGCGTTCAGCCCGGGCCGTCGCCGGTCGAATGGACGCTCGATCTCGAAACCTTGGCGGGGCAAGGCGGGCTCGACCGGGGAATCGCCGAACGCCTGGTGCTGTTCGACGTCGTCGAACCGGTCGATGATCGGTTCGGTTTCCGCGACCTGGTCGCCGTGCGCGACATCGCTCGGCTGCTGCGGGAGGGAGCGACACTGGCCGAAGTGCTCGAGAGCATCGCCGCGTTGCGGCGACGCGACCCCGAGCGTCATCTGTCGCAGGTCAAGCTCGCCAGGTCGCGCGAAGATGGGATCGTGCTCAAGATCGGCGACCGCGCGGCCGGCCTCGATGGTCAGATGCAACTGCCAATGCCGCTCACCGAACGCAACCCCTCGGTCGACGACATTTTCGAAGCAGCGGAGATCGCCGAGCAGGATGGTGATCTGGCGCAAGCCGAGACCAACTATCGTCGCTGCCTCGACCTCGAGCGCGACGACCCGACCAGCGCTTTCAACCTCGCCAACGTCCTGCGCGAGATGGGCCGCCTGCGGGAAGCGCGCCTTTACTTCCAGCGCGCCATCGCGTCAGACGCGGACTACGTCGAAGCCCATTACAACTTGGCCGATGTCCACGACCAGGAAGGCCATCGCGCCGAGGCCAAGGCGGCGTTGCGCAAGGCGATCGCCATCGATTCGCACTATGCCGACGCGATCTTCAACTTGGCGCAACTCCAGTTCCGCGACGGGGAGAACGGCGAAGCGATCGCCGGCTACGAGCGGTATCTTGCGCTCGATCAGAACAGCGAGTGGGCCAAAATCGCGCGCCAGACGTTACTGTTGTTGCGGCAGCAGAATTTGGCGCAGCCGGGCTGATGAACGCCGGGCCACGCGATCGCTACGGCCGCTGGGCCATCGTGCTGCATTGGATCAGCGCGGCTCTCATCGTCATCATGTTCGTGCTCGGCCAGGCGATGGAGGACGCGGACGCCGCGACACGCCTTCAGGTGCTGAGGATTCATGCCCCGCTCGGCATCGTCGTGCTCGTACTCACGCTCGTGCGTTTGTGGCGGCGCCAGCGGGAGCCCCTGCCCGAGGACCTCGCGGGCCCGCGCTGGCAGCAGCGGCTGGCACGCATCGTTCATGTCGGATTCTACGTCGTGCTCTTGGGATTGACCTCGAGTGGCATCGCGACGATCGCGCTCGCCGGCGGTCCAGCTGTGCTGATGGGCGCCGATGGGCCGTTGGCACGATTTGACAGCCCAGCGGCGGCCGCCCATGGCGTGTTCGTACGACTGATCGTGCTTCTGTTCCTGCTGCATGTCGTGGCGGCGCTCTACCACCAATTCGTGCGGCGCGACCACATCCTGGCCCGCATGGGAATCGGCCGCTAGCGTGAATAGGCGTGCGGCGTGTAGGCGAGTTCGAGTTTGAGCCCGTCGGGATCGGCGAAAAACACGGCGTAATACTCTCGGGTGTAGGTGTAGGGCGCCGGTGGATCGAGGATCGTGGCGCCCCGTTCCACCAGCAGCCGATGCAGGCCATCGACCTGCTCGCGGCTTTCGGCATCGAAGCTCATGTGATGCAGCCCAGGGGCGTAGCGATCGTGCACCTTGTCGCGTGATCCGGGTTTGCACTCATAGAGCAAGAACACGCCGACTCCGGGCTTCTTCCATTTCGCCTGACCGATCACCGCGGGCCATCGCTCATAGCCGAGGAAAGCCATCACCGGATCATAAAACGCGCTCGAAGCCGCAAGGTCGCGAACCGAGAACGCGACATGGTTGATTCCGCCCAGAGGCATAGAGGGTCCGGTTTTCCTGTTCGTTGCGCGTGACGCACGATAGCTTAAGGCCGGACGACAACGAAACGAGGCAACATGGTCGCGCGCAAGAAACGATCGAAGAACACCGTCGAGATCGCGGGGGTATGCGACGACCGCTTCACCAAACTGCGCCGGGCCTTCGCCGCCAATTTCGACGATGGCGACGTCGGGGCCGCGATCTGCGTTTATCGAGATGGTCGCCCGATCGTCGATCTCTGGGGCGGCCTGGCGGACGCCAAGAAGAACGTCCCGTGGTCGCGCGACACCCTGTGCGCCACGTTTTCAATCTCCAAGGCGTTCGTCTCCACCATGGGGCACATGCTGATCGACCGTGGCGAACTCGATCTCGAAGCGCCGGTCGCACATTATTGGCCGGCGTTCGCCAAGCACGGCAAGGACGGCATCAAGGTCAAGCACCTGTTCGAGCATCGCTCGGCCCTGGTCAATGTCGATCGTGATCTGAAGCCGGGCGAGCTTTACGACTGGCCGCTGATGACCAAGGCGCTCGCCGACTCGCGGCCCAATTGGCCCTATGGCCGGACACCGACCTACCACTCGATGACCTATGGCTACCTCTTGGGCGAGGTGATCCGGCGGATCGACGGCCGGCGGATCGGGCGTTTCCATCGCGAGGAGATCGCGCGCCCCCTCGGCATCGACTTCGCCTTTGCCTTGACCCCAGCCGAACAGCGGCGCTGTGCCCGTGTGCAGCCCCAAACGCCGCCGGACGAATACATGCCGCCGTTGCCGCCCAATCCGGCGGCCGCGGCGCGCGCCATTCAAGGTGTCGCCAAGGGTGACCGTTTCAACGCGCCGGCGTTTCGCGCTGCGGAGCTCGGCTCGGGCTCGGGCCACGGCAGTGCGCGCGGCATCGCCAAGTTCTTCGCGTGCCTGGGAAATGGTGGCAGCCTGGACGGCGTGCGGCTCGTTTCCAAGCGCATGCGCGACTACGCAATCAAGTTCCGAGCCGAGTCGATCGATCCGGTGTTCGGTGTTCACAACAAGTTTGCGCTCGGACTGCAGCTCAACAACCCGCCCGGTATGCCGATGGGACCGAACCCCCGGTCCTTCGGTCATCTCGGCGCGGGCGGACGAATCGGCTTTGCCGATCCCGATCGTGGCCTTGCCTTCACCTACGTCCCGAACGTCATGTGGTACGGGGGCGGGCTCGGGCCGCGCGGCACCCGGCTGATCCAGACCCTGTTCGACTGCCTCTAGAGACGTTTGCGACGGGCCGCGGGTGCGAGTTTTGCTGCGGCGGCCTTGAGGACGCGAGCCGGCAGGGCGTTGCGATGACGGGTGAGGAAGTCGCGCGCGAGTGGCGCGTCGTTCTTGCAGACCTCGCGAACCGCCCAGGCCAGCGCTTTTTGCACCATCGGTTCTTCATCGGCCACGACGTGTCGGCACACGGCGAGGGTCGCTTCGGGCAAGCGACGACCGTGCTGATTGAGGGCGGCGGCGGTGGCCAACGCAAAACGCCGGCGCCAGAGGTTCTTGTCCCTCGCCAGCGCCACAAGGCGGGCAACCAGCGAAGACTCTGCCGCTACGAGCGGCGCGGCGATCGACATCGCAATTTGGTCGCAGGTTTCCCAATTGTCGATCGCGCGAGTCCAGCGCTCGACGGATTGCCAAGACAACGCGGCGAGTTGCTTCTTCGATCGTGCCAGGAGAAACGCCCCAAAGAGAATCTGATCTCGCGAGCCCGTCGCGCAGCATTGTTCCATGAGCGATTCGAGCTTCTCCATGGTGATGCCCTTGTGCCGCCGGGCGAAGTCGCTCGCCAAGGCACGGATTTTCGGAACGCGCACGCCGATGGTGCGAATTCCGGGCACGAGGCGCTCGATCTGTAGCCGGTAAGAAGCGTCGGCCTTGGCGACCAAGGAACGTTCGATCTCCCGGTGAAGCTCCGAGAGCGATGCCGCGGTCATCGCTTCCAAGCCGGCATGGTGCGGAGCATTTTCTCCGCCGCCGGACGTGCTGCATCGGGTGCCATGCCTTGCGTTTCGACGAGAAACGCGGTCATGCCACTGGCAACCTCAGCGAAGCTCTTGAGGCGGCCATCGGGGGCCGCGCAGTGGCGGCAATAGCGGATCGAGGGATTGCCACCGGCGTGGTCGTGATCGGAGCGCAGCGGCATGCCGCAGCTTTCACATCGAGGCTGGGAAGGTGTCATGGCGGCTCCTGAGGGTTGAGGGATACGAGCGACAGAAAGTGATTGATGAGCATCTCCGCTCGAGCGGTGAATACCGACTGGCCAGGCGCGAAGAGTTCGCGATTGATGCAGTAGTGGTGCACCAATCCGATCCAAGTGTTGAACAGCAGATGATGGGCGATTGGCCGAAGCGAACCTCCGGCGCGTTCGATGGCGACCGCCTCGGCGAGGTGATGGGACACCGCGGACTGAAACCCGATCCAGGCGAGTTGAAAGGATTCGGGAAGCAGCGGCGCTTCGATCAACAGCCGACGGTAGAGATCCTCCTGCTCGGCGAGGCACGCAAGGTGCGCTGCCAAGACGGCACGCAACGACGCCCCAAGGGTCACGAGTTCGGCCAAGCGATCCGTGAGGCTTGCGGTGAGATCGTGCACGATCGACTTCAGCAACATCTCTCGGGTTGGGAAGTGAGCAAACACCGCCCCGTGCGACACGCCGGCCGCCTTGGCCACATCCGCCGTGCGCAACCCGACGAAGCCCTGGCGCTGGCAGAGTGCCCGCGCAGCACCGACCAGCGACGTGTAGGTCGCAGTCTTCCGCGCCCTTCGATGAGGGACCTCAAATTGAGTAATCACTCAGTGAGTATTAACTCAAATCTTGTCAAGGTCAAGGGAGGGGCGTCGACGCTTCGGCCCCGCGGCGCATGGTCTCGCAGAGTGACGGCACGGTTTTGCTATCCTCGCGCTCCCGCAAGGCTCCCAGAATCGAAACCAATCCGGAGAGATCGGCATGAACCGCCCAAGCGCGCAAAGCAACATCGAGCCGCTGATCAGGAACCTGAAGGACATCGTTGGCGCCGAGCACGTCATCACCGACCGCAAGGAGCGGACGTTCTATTCGACCGACGTGTTCTACGAGAGCAACCCGGCCGACCTCGTCATCCAACCGGGCAACAAAGACCAAATCGCGCGTTCGATCGCCGAGGCCGTGCGCACGGGCTACACCGTGGTCGCACGCGGCGGCGGCATGTCCTACACCGGCGGATATGTCCCGGACCGTGAAGCTTCGGTGATCGTCGATATGCGACGACTCGATCGCATTCTCGAGATCAACACCGAAGACATGTACGTCACGGTGGAATGTGGCGTCACCTGGAAGAGACTCTACGAGGCGCTCAAGGAAAAAGGCGTCCGCACGCCCTACTTCGGACCGTTCTCGGGCATCCACGCAACCGTCGGCGGAGCCCTGTCGCAGAACAGCGTGTTCTTCGGGTCGGGCCTGCACGGCACGGCGGCCGACGCCGTGCTCGGCCTCGAAGTGGCGCTCCCCGACGGCCGCATCATCAAGACCGGATCGGCGGCAACGCCCTACAACCCGACGCCCTTCTTCCGCCACTACGGACCGGATTTGACCGGCATTTTCCTGGGCGATACCGGGGCGCTCGGGTTCAAAGTGCAGGCGACGCTGCGCCTGATCAAACTCCCCCCCATACAACTCTTTGCATCGTTCTCATACGAAGAAGACGCCCAAATGGCGACAGCGATGGGCGAGATCGCCCGCCAGGGCCTCGCGAGCGAGTGCTACGGCTTCGATCCGTTCCTCTTGCACTTGCGTCTGAAATTCGAAGGTTTGGCCCAGGACATCAAATCCCTCGCCTCGGTGGTCAAGTCGGGCAAGTCGCTGCTCTCGGGCCTCAAGGAAGCGGCCAAGGTCGCGGTGGCGGGGCGGTCGTTCATGGAAGGCGTGCAGTACGCCATGCACGTCACGGTCGAAGGCCGTGACCAGGCGGATGCCGAAAGTGCACTCAAGAAGATCCGCGAGATCGCGACGCGCCAGGGCAAGGAGATCGAGAACAGCTTGCCCAAGCTCGTGCGCGCCAATCCCTTCCTACCCACCAACCGGCTGCTCGGACCGGAAGGGCAACGCTGGGTGCCGGTCCATGGCATCATGCCGCATTCTCGGGTCGTGCCGTTCCTCAAGGCGCTCGACGACTATTTCAACGCCAACCGCGAGCTGGTGGAGAAGAACGGGATCGAGTGGGGCTACCTGTGCACAACGGTGGGCGCCGGCGCCTTCCTGTGTGAACCGACGTTCTTCTGGCCCGACTCCCATTACGACGTTCATCGCCGCCACATCGAGCCGGCGCACTACGCCAAACTGAAACAGGTGCCGACAAACCTCGATGCCCGCAATGCCATGATCAAGATCCGCAAGGACTTGGCGAAGCTGTTCATGGATTTCGGCTGCATCCACCTCCAAGTGGGCAAGATGTATCTCTACCGCGAGAGCCGTGACCCGCTGACCTACGCGCTCCTGCAAGCGATCAAGGACCACGTCGATCCGCATCACTTGGTCAATCCGGGGTCGCTCGGACTGCGCTAGGAACGCCGATGCGCGCCCTTCTGTGCCGGAACCTCGGCACGCCGAAAGACCTCGCCTACGTGGCCGATGCACCAGTGCCTCGGCCCGGCGCTGGCGAGGTCCTGATCAAGGTGCGCGCCACCGGCATCAACTATGCCGACGTCGTCATGATCAAGGGGCAGTATCAGACCAAGCCGCCCCTGCCCTTTGCCCCGGGGTTGGAGTGTGCGGGCGAGGTCGCCGAACTGGGCCCGGACGTTGCCGGGCTCGCTGTTGGCGATGCGGTGCTCGCCAAACTCGCCTACGGCGGCCTCGCTGAGTTTGCGCTGGCGCCGGCGTTCGAGACCTACCGCAAGCCACCGGCCATGCCCTGGGACGTCGCCGCTTCGTTCTACGTCGCCTACGTTTCCTCGCATGTTGCCCTCAGGTGGCAGGCGCGATTGATGCCGGGCGAAAGGCTCCTGGTGTTGGGAGCCGGTGGCGGCACCGGGCTCACCGCCGTCGAGTTGGGCAAAGCGATGGGAGCCGTGGTCTATGCAGCGGCGTCGAGCGCGGACAAGCTTTCGCTGGCACGAAGTCGGGGCGCTGATCACGTCGTCGACTACTCCGCGGCTGCGCTCAACGAGCAGATCAACCGAATGACCGACGATGATGGCGTCAACGTCGTCTTCGACCCGGTGGGCGGCGACCTGTTCGACCCGGCGCTATCCTCCCTCGGTTGGGGGGGACGGTACCTATTGTTCGGATTCGTCGGTGGCATTCCCCAGATCCCCGCCAACCGATTGCTGGTCAAGCACCGTTCGGCGATGGGCTCGTCGTTGCGCTATTTCCAGGACCGAGCGCGCGATCAGTTGCGCCAGAGCGTCGAGGAGTTGTTTGCCCTGTGGTCGGCTGGCCGTTTGAAGCCGCACGTCTCGCGGTGCTTCCCGCTCGAACACGGGGCGCAGGCGATCCTCGAACTCGCCGAGCGGCGCGCGACGGGAAGAGTCGTCGTCGAAGTGGCGTCGTAGTGGCGCCCGAGAACCGCGTTCGAACCGACCTCGCCCGTTACCCCAGCACGTGACCGACACAGAGGACGGTGGCCCCGATGTCGGAGACGGCCCCAGCGGCGAAGCCGATCACCGCGGGCGCCCGCCATTCGAGATAGCCGTGCTCCTTGAGCGCGATCGCGTCCTGTCGCGCGCCCTGCGATACGACGACGTCGAGACCGCCGCTCACGACGAACATCCAGCGCCGCTCGTCGGTGGGCTCGACCACCGCACCCGACCTGGCCGGTTGCCAGTCGGCTGTGACGTGAACCAATGCCACTTCAGGCGCCACGCCCCGACGCGGTGCCAAGGGTTTGATTTTCCACCCCTTGACCCGTGGATGCGGGTTCCAGGGCAAGGTGTCGTGCATGAAGATGCGCGGCGAGGTGAACGCCACGTTGAAGCGCCCCGGATTCTCGAAGGGCACGTCGATCGATTCGACTTCGTAATTCGGATCGTCGACCCCGACACCGCCACCGGTGTTCCATGAGATCGCCATGCCACCGATCTCGGACTTCGGATGCGGAAACAGGCCATGGATCGTGTTTGGTGGCCGATCCATGAAGAGGCCACGCCGAAACATGATCAGGTCCCCGGTCTTGTCCTCGGGTCCATCGAACTCCCAATGGGGAAAATCGCCCGCCAAGTAGAACGATCGCTCGACGACGCTGGTGTGATAGTGCCGGAACGGCTGGTCGCCCACACCGTAGCCTGGCGGAACGGAACGAATGATGGTGACGGCGCCAGATTCCGGATCGCGGAACAACACCTTCGACTTCATCCCTTTGATCGTCGGCTCCGGCGCCCAAGGCATCGTGGTCGTGTCGAGGTGACGGAACGCTTCCATCGCAGTCTCCTAGGAGAGCTGGTGACCGATACAAAGAACCACGGCCCCGACATCGCTGATCGTCCCGTGGTCGAACCTCAGCTTCGCAGGCTGAAACCACTCGAGAAAGTCCTCTTCCGTGAGTTCGTAGCGATGCTCACCGTCGGCATCGGCAATGGCCACCCGCAGCGAGCCGGAGACAACGAACAACCAGCGCCGCTCATGAGTGCCTGGGACCGCCTGCTTCGAGACGGCGTCGGCGGGAAGCGCAACCAGCGCCACCTCGGCTGCGGTTCCGTGCCGGGGCGCGAGTGCCTTGGCTTTCCAGCCCGAAACTCTCGGGTGGGCGCGCCAGGGTTGCTCGTCGTGGCGAAAAATCCGCGGCGATGTGAACGGTATGTTGTAACGCTCGTAGTCGCGAAACGGCACGGTGACGGTCTCGTCTTTGGCCCGCGGATCGTCGAGCCCGACGCCGCCGCCGGTGTCCCAGTTCAGCACCGTTGCACCGACCTGCGAGCGCGGTTCTGGCTGGAGCCCGTGCAAGGAGAGCGGCGGTCGATCCATGAACGTGCCGCGGCGAAACACGATCAACTCGCCGGTGGTGTCGTCGGGGTTCCGGAACTCCCAGTGCGGATAATCGCCTCCAAGCGCGAAGCTCCGTTCGACCACAGTGCGGTGGAAATGCCGGGTCGGGCGGCGGAACATCACCTGGACGCCATGGTCCGGTGGCACCCAATAGAGATTGGCCGACGCACCCGACGGCGAATCGACAAACAACGTCTTGGAGCGAAAGCCGGCGATGTTCGGCTCTTCGCGCCAGGGCACCTGCGACGTCGCGACGACCCGATGGGCGGGCATTTCATCTCCCCACACAAAGCATGGCGGCGCGCAACACCCGAGTCCAGGCGCCACCGCGCGAAGATTCCGGTTGATCAGCCGAAATGGGTGGTGTTCGCTGCGTCCCGGTCGTGGGCGCGCGAGGGCGCTTTTTCCAGAAAAGATCAGGAGGATCGATCATGCGTCGAACGTTCTGGCTCCAGGGGGTCGCCGCTGTCGCACTCCTCGGGGTCGCGAGTGTCGCCGAAGCCGCCGAGACACTGAAGTTGGGTGTTCGCGAGTTCCCGCCGGGCCGCGGCAGCCCCTACGTCGATCCCGGCGTTCCCCACGTCTTCGTTCTGTCGGCCATCTACAATCAGATGACCAAGATCCGCGACGATTTCTCATCGGGGCCCGATCTCGCCACGGAGTGGAAGGTCGTCGATCCGACGACATGGGAAATTAAGGTCCGATCGGGCGCAAAGTTCTCCAATGGCGAGACCTTCGATGCCTCCGCGGTGGAAGCGTCCTATAGGTTTCTCCTGACCGACGAGGGCCGCCAGCTCGTCGCCGGTCGAGACATCACGCCGTTCATCGAATCGATGACTGCCAAAGATGCCTCGACCATCATTCTCAAGACCAAGGGACCGTTCCCGATCGTGCCCCGTGTGATCGGCGGCTTGCGAATTCCGGCGCCCAAGGCGTTCGCCGATGGCGGCGTGAAGGGCATCTCGGAGAACCCCGTGGGCACGGCCGCCTACAAGGTGCAAAGCTGGGCACCGGGCAAGGTCGTGCTCGTGGCCAACGAAACGTCGTTTCAGAGCCGGGCTGACGTCAGGCAACTCGAGTTCTACGACATCGGGGAAGGTGCGGCGCGGGCGCAGGCCCTGCTGTCGGGTCAGATCGACGTCGACACCGCGCTCAACCTCGACTCGGTCGATCAGCTGAAGCGCGCTGGGCACAAAGTTTTCCAAACCCCTTCGACCCGTACTGTCGGCATCTCGCTCGTCTCCATGCGCAAGCCCTGCGCCGATGGCAAATGCGACGCGGTTCCGACCACTGGGCCGATGAAGGATTTGCGCGTCCGTCAAGCGTTGAACCACGCCGTCAACAAGCAGACGATCGTCGACAACATCTACCGCGGCGCAGCGTCGGTCGCATCGCAGGCAGCGGTGCCTCAGGCCTTCGGGTTCAACCGCGACATCAAGCCCTATGAGTACAACCCGGCCCGGGCCAAGCAGCTGTTGGCCGAGGCCGGTTTTCCCAATGGCTTCGACATGGAGATTCGGGCGATCACGACCGACGCCACGTTCAAGCTGGTCTATGAATCGGCCGTGCAAGACCTGAACGCCGTCGGCGTGCGGGCCAAGCTGATCTCGCAGCAGTTCCCGGATTGGCTCAGCGCATGGCTCAACGGCACCTGGGGCTGGGACGCTTTCGGTTTCGGTCACGACTTGACGGGCCAACTCGACGCCGGCCGGTCCTTCAATTCCTTCACCTCGTGCATCAAGCCGGGCGGCCCCTACTACTGCAGCCAGGACGAAATGCCGCTCGTCAACGCCCAGGCTCAGGAGATGGATGCCGCTAAGCGTGAGGGGATCCTGAAGGAGCTGTTGGCCAAGAACGCAGCCCAGGCGCCGATCATCTTCTTGGTGGCCGGCACCGAGAACATGGGCCACGCCGCCAAGTTGACCAACTTCAAGCAGGTGAACTTGCACATCAACTACACCGAGTTGCGGATTCAGAAGTAGCGTGCGACGGGTGGAGCCCTCCTTGGGCTCCACCCTTTTTTTGATTCTCCTATGACGACCATCACCACCGCTGAGCTCGTTTCCCGGGCGCGCGAACTCGTACCGACGTTGCGCACCCGTGCGCCCGAAACCCAGGCCCTGCGACACATCCCGCCGACGACCGTCGCCGCCTTCAAGGACGCCGGTCTGTTTCGCTGCATGCAGCCCAAGCGCGCGGGCGGCTACGAACTCGAGTTCGGATCCAACGTTGCGATTGCCGCCGAGTTGGCACGCGGCTGCGCCTCTTCCGCCTGGGTTCAGTCGGTCGTGGCAAGCCATCACTGGGTCGTCGGAATGTTTCCCGCCGAAGCCCAGGACGATGTTTGGGGCCGGGACAACGGGGCCATCGTCGCCTCGGCTTACGCAAACAGTGGTGCCCGCGCCGTTGCCGAGCGTAATGGTTTCCGACTCTCCGGAACCTGGCATTTCGCGAGCGGCATTCACGCCGCGGATTGGATCATCGTCCTCGCCCCGATCGATCGCGGCGGGCCCAAGCCCGAGAACACCACCGTCATCGTGCCGAAGGCCGACTTCGAGATTCTCGACACGTGGAACGCCAGCGGCCTACGCGGCACCGGAACCCACGACGTCCGGATTCGCGATGCCTTTATTCCGGGCCATCGGGAGCTCGGGTTTTCGGCTGCCGCCGGCGGCGCGACCCCCGGCAGTGCCGTCAATCCGTCGCCCATTTATCGCCTGCCGATGATGGGGGTGGGGTGCTTTACGGTGGTCGGTCCGGTCACCGGCGTCGCGCAGGCCGCGATCGACACCTACGCCGAGTTGGTCCGCGGCCGGACGCAGATCCTGGCGGACGCAAAGCTGGCCGAGCAGTCCACCCTGCAACTGAAGGTCGCGGAATCCGCGGTCGAGGTCGAGTGCGCCAGGCTGTTGATCGCCAGCGATCTTGCCGAGGTGAACCGGCTCGCCGGGATCGGGGATACGATCGCCCCGGCCAGTCGCCTGCGCTACAAGCGCGATGTGGCCTTTGCCGCGCACCTCTGTCGTCGCGCCGTCGATCGCCTCGTCATGGCCCTCGGGGTTACCGGTCAACAGGCCGATCACCCGATCCAACTCGCCTCGCGCGACATCAACGCCCTTGCCTCGCACGGTCTCATGAGCTGGGAGGTCAACGCCATCCCCTACGGGCGCGCCGCGTTCGGACTCGATCCGCAAGCCAAGTACGTCTGAGCGATCGGGCGATCCGCGTGGCCTAGAGGAGCTTCTGCAAGGTCGCCAGCGCCGCGATTCCCGCCAACAGCATCGCACCCATCCGGATCGTCAACTTGTCCTGCATCCGGTCAAGCCGAGTGCCGATGTCGCTTGCCAGTCGGCTCAACTCCTGACGCAATGAGGCGATTTCCGTCCTGAGGTCCCGTTCGACCGCCTTCAACTCGGCTCGAAGAGTTGCCGTCGCTTGCTCGATGTCGGGCTTGGTCGCCACTTCGACGAGGATCATTTCCGTCATGACTGTGGCATGCGCCTCGGCATGCTCCCGCGTGATGCCGGCTTCCTGGAGCCGTCGCGCGAATTCGAGGGTATCGAGAATTCTCATGGCTTGCCAACCCACAGTGATGTTCGATGCCCTGCTTATGGACGGGTCGGGCCGCTTTTCACCGCCGCTCGGACGTCCATTTCGGCGCGCACCCGGGTGGTTCTGCGGTAGGGTCGGTGGCGCGTCTGCGCTCTCTCGCCGCGAAATCGCCTCTGGGATAGGATCGCGCGAGCGAAGCCCCTAGAACCTGGCCGAGGTCGCATGCCGCCCGTCACGACACGATTCAAGACTGCCACCCATTGGGGCCACTACGAGGCCGAGGTCCACGACGGCAAGCTGGTCGCCCTGAGGCCAACGACGCGCGATCCTGATCCTTCGCCCATCGGGCCCGGTATGGCGCGAGCCGTCCAGGACGATTTGAGAATCAAACAGCCGATGATTCGGGCGGGTTGGCTCGATCGCGGACCCGAGGCGGCACGGCTGGGTCGGGGCGGCGAACCATTTGTCCCGGTGTCCTGGGAGCGCGCCTGGGACCTGGCCACCGCGGAGATCAAGCGTATCAAGGCCGCCTACGGCAATCAGGCGATTTATGCCGGCAGCTACGGCTGGGCGAGCGCTGGCAAGTTCCACCACGCGCAAACCCAGATGCGGAAGTTCTTCAACCTCATCGGCGGCAACGTCAAATCGGTGAACTCCTATTCGTTGGCCGCCGCCGAGGTCATCGTGCCGCGGACGATCGGGCCTTGGGGGCAGATCTACCAGGACACGACGACGTGGCCGGTGATCGCCGAGCACACACGGATGTTCGTCATGTTCGGCGGCGTGCCGCTCAAGAATGCCCAGGTCGACGGCGGCGGCATGGCCCGTCATTCGACGAAAGAGTGGCTCAAGAGGTGCCGGGCCGCGGGCGTGGAATTCATCAACATCGGACCGGTTCGAGACGACGCGGCCGAGTTTCTCGATGCCGAATGGATTGCGCCGCGACCCAACACCGATACGGCCCTGATGATGGGTCTGGCGCACACGCTGGTCGTCGAGCAGAAGCACGATCGGGCGTTTCTCGACCGCTACACGACGGGGTGGGATCGCTTCCACAGCTACCTGATGGGCGAAACCGACGGCGTGGCGAAATCGGCCGCCTGGGCCGGGGCGATCACCGGACTCGACCCCGAGGCGATCCGCGAGTTGGCCCTACGCATGAGCAACACCCGGACGTTGATCACGGCCGCTTGGTCGTTGCAACGCGCCGAACACGGGGAACAGCCGTTCTGGATGCTGCCCACGCTGGCAGCGGTTCTCGGGCAGGTCGGACTCCCCGGCGGCGGCTTTGGCTTCGGCTACGGCGCCGTCAACAACGTCGGCAGCCCGGAGCCCAAGATCGCGGGTCCCGCGCTCAACCCGGGGCACAGCCCGATCAACCTGTTCATCCCCTCGTCGCGCGTCACCGACATGTTGCTCAACCCCGGAACGACGATCGACTACGACGGGCAGCGGGTGACGTTCCCCGACATCAAAATGATCTACTGGGTCGGTGGCAATCCTTTCCATCATCACCAGGATCTCAACCGCCTCGTAGCAGCCTGGAAGAAACCCGATACGGTCATCGTCAACGAGCCGTGGTGGAATCCGATCGCGCGCCACGCCGACATCGTGTTTCCCGCCAACACCGCGCTCGAACGCAACGACATCGGCTCGGGCAACGCCGATGGTTTCCTGACGCCCATGAAGCGGGCGATCGACCCGGTGGGCGAATCGAAGAGTGATTTCGAGATATTCGGCGGGCTTGCGGAGCGCTTCGGTGTCGCGGACGCGTTCGGCGAGAACCGCACGGAAGAGGAGTGGTTGCGTTACCTCTACAATCAGTTCCGACAGCAGGCGGCGCAACAGTCGATGGACGTCCCCGACTTCGACACGTTCTGGAGTGGTGATGAACTCGCGCTCCCGGTCGCCGAGCGTCGCGTGACGCTGTTCGAAGACTTCCGCCGCGACCCGGAGAAGAACCGCCTCCGAACGCCTTCGGGCAAGATCGAGATTTTCTCGGAGAAGATCGCGAGCTTCGCCTACGACAACTGCCCCGGCCACCCGGCCTGGATGGAACCGCGCGAGTGGCTGGGAAGCTCCCTGGCGCGGAAGTTCCCGCTCCACATGATCTCGAACCAACCCAAGACCCGCCTTCACAGTCAATACGACAACGGGGCCTACGCCCAGGCGAGCAAGATCCAGGGTCGCGAGCCGGTGTGGCTGCATCCCGAGGATGCCGCTGCCCGTGGCATCGAAGACGGCGACATCGTCCGGATCTTCAACGATCGTGGTGCGTGCCTCGCGGGCGCCGTGATCACGACATCGGTCCGGCGTCAGGTCCTCATGTTCAACACCGGGGCGTGGTACGACCCGATCGAGCCGGGCAAACCCGGTGTGCTCGATGCGCACGGCAACGCCAACGTCCTCACCCAGGACCGGGGAACGTCGAAGCTCGCTCAGGGGCCGAGCGCACAGTCCTGCCTGGTCGAGATCGAGAAGTTTCGCGGCAACGCGCCGCCCGTCACCGCCTTTGCCCCGCCACCGATCATCAGCCGCACGCGCAAGCCTCGGAATTCTGCGGAAAAATAGCGTTAATCGGGCATTAACCACCGGATGAGAGCATGGGTCATGCTCTCTCCCTCCCCGAGCATCGACCGTTCGCCCGGCGCCACCTTGCAAGATGCAAGGCAGGACCGCCGGGCGGCGGTCGCCCCCCATTCCCGTTCCGGGTTCGGTGCCGCGACCATGGTTTCGGTCAGTCGTCCGAGTCCAGCGCGTGTCCAGATCGGGCAGGTCTCCGTCGAGCGCGTCGATGCCGGGCGCTTGGTCGGTGCAATCCGTGCCGTGATCGAACTTCTGATTGGCTTCTTTTTTCCCGGGACTAACCGCCCGAGGCCGACCCGCAACCGCCTACCGGCCAAGCGGGTACTGTCCTCACACGTCAATTTGTACGCGTAGTCTCTCTTTATCGGTTGGGTAACTGGACAGGGACCGGGAGACATCTCCCGGTCCTTTCTCTTGGCCGATCGAATCGACGGATAGCGTACGCCTGGGTCGTGCTACCAACACCACCATGAACCGCTTGCTCATTTCCGCTGCCGTCGTATTCGCGACCATGACGCCGATCGTCGCCCAGACCCAGGATGACGCCGGCTGTCGCGCTGCCATTCGGTTTCACGAGGATCGGAATGGGTCGGCACTCCTCGTCCTGCGCGACGGGCAGGTGGCGTGCGAAGCCTATGCGCGTGGCGCGAACGCCGAGACCGGGATCGAACTTTGGTCGGGAACCAAGAGCTTCTCCGGCATGTTGGCGGCGGCCGCGGTCCAGGACGGTCTACTCACGCTGGATGAGCCGATCGCCAAGACCATCGTCGAGTGGATCGACGATCGTCGGTCGAGCGCCACGATCCGCCAACTCCTGAGCCTGACCTCGGGAATCCAGACGCGGATCGCGGTTGCCCCGTCCTACGCCGATTCGGTCTGGCTCCCATTTGCGTCCAATCCAGGAACGCGCTTTCAGTACGGTGCGTCCCCCTACCAACTGTTCGGCGAAGTGATGACGCGAAAGTTGGCGGCGACCAGCCAACCGCCGGACATCTTCACCTATCTCAAACGTCGGATCCTGGACCCGATCGGGCTCACTCCAACCCGCTGGCGTCGCACGACGACCGGGGACCTCCTCCTCCCGCAGGGAGCCGCAATGTCTGCGCGCGATTGGGCCAAATTCGGTGAGTTGGTGCGCCTGGGGGGCGTTAACAATGGCCGGGCACTGGTCGACCCGATGGCATTTCGCGAGCAATTCGTCGGGACCACGGCGAATCCAGGCTACGGCCTCACCTGGTGGCTGCCCGCGCCTGAACGTGATCGCGATATCGTTTCCGAGACCGTCGATATCGGTCGACGCGGCGGTGTCCCCAAGGACCTCGTCACGGCGGCGGGCGCCGGCGATCAGCGGCTCTACGTGGTGCCCTCGCTTGGCCTCACCATCGTTCGTCAGGCCGCGTTCACGCCTCAGATCGACGCCCCTCTTCGCCAGCGCGGCGGCGCCGGACCGCCGTGGTCGGACGCCGCCTTCTTCGGAACGCTCCTGGGCTCCCGCTGACGCCGCGGCTACGACGTCTGGAGCAACGTCGCGGGAGAGATTAGGACGCCGAACTCTTTGCACCAGATCACGACGCTCTTGGCCGATGCCACATCGATTCCTTCCGGGACGGCGTAGTTCTGACTGCCGCGGAAGGCGCGAAGACCGCCCAGATCGATCGTCGAGGCTGTCAGGAAATCGCGTTTGGATCGAATATCGGCTTGGTCAACCAGGTAGACGTGAAACGCCGGGCCCGGACCGACCTCGAAATCCATCTCCAGGCGCACGAATTGTTCGCCGCTGCGATCGCGCAGGATGGTCACGGCGCCCTTGCCCCAATGAATGGGGTCGTTCGGGTCGGCATGGACGAACGTGCCGCGGGCTACCGCCGTTTTCGACTCGGCGTTGGCGACTTGCTCCATCGCCACGGGACCGGGAAAGATAATAGGAAAGAAGAACAGGCCGGCGACAAAGCCAGCGCCAACGCCGAGCAGACCGCCCACGATGACGCCGAGGAACAGTTTCTTCATGGTGAACTCCATAGCGAGGACACGACCATTCGTGCCGCACCGGAACCTTCGTCCCAGGCGCACCGCTACGAAAGCACCGTTTCGCTATGGTTTCGATGCTCAGGCCGCGGCGGCGGCCTGCTCCCAAGGATGACGTTGGGCCAAGCGCACCACCGCTTCGACGGCCGGGGCAAATCGTCGGCCGGCCACGGTCGCGAGTGAGATCGTGCGGACCAGTTCCGGTTCCGTGACCAACCGCGTGGCCAGCCCCGGCAGCAACAGCATGTTCTCCGGAATCACCGAACATCCCAGACCAGCCCCGATCATGGCCTGGATCCAGTCTTCCCGTTCGCTGCGAAACACGACCTTGACTGACGGTACCGGTGTCCCCGACGCGGCAACGTGGGCAGGATGCTCACAGTTGACCCGCATCAGGTAGGACTCTTCGCCGAGTTCGCGCAGGGGAACGGCGTTCATCGCTTCGAAGCGATGCCCCTTCGGAAACGCCACGACGTAGCGCTCCTTGTACAGCGGTCGGCAAACGATGCGATCGGGGTATTGCGGCAGGCCGAGGAGCGCCACGTCGACCTCGCCGGCCATCAGCTCATCGAGAATCGTCTGCCCTGATGCCTCCCGGACGGTGATCTCGAGCGACGGAATGTCGGCCTTCAGGCGTTGCATGAAGCCCACCAGCCGCGCCGGACCGATGGTGCACATGAGCCCGAGCCGAAGCGGCGCCTTGTCGAGCTTGAAGTACTGCAATGCTTCCTGACGTGCCGTCTGGCTGGCCTCGTAGACCTGCTCGAGATACGGACGCATCAGGCGCCCGAGTTCCGTGAGGTGACTCAAGTTGCGCTCGCGGCGGAACAACGGGCCGCCTAGTTCCTCCTCCAAGTTCTTGATCGCTCGGGTAAGCGAGGGTTGGGCGACGTGGCATTGGTCCGCCGCGCGCGTGAAGTTGAGCGTCTCACATACCGCGAGGAAGTAGCGCACCTGATGCATTTCCATGACGTCGGCTCCCGGTCGGGGCAAACCGTACGGGAATCCATGGGTCGATGGCCATAGCGCTGCGCTATCGATCCAGGAGGCAAGCGATATTTCCGCCCCGAGCGCGACCTTGCCATGGTGGCGGCATGACCGACGCCGCGCTCGACCTCCCATCACCAAGCGAAGCTGATTTCCTGACGCTGGGCGGGGGCGCACCGGTCTTGGCCACGGTGCCCCTCCTCATCGCCGGCTTCGCCGACCCGTCCCGGGCGGTGTGGGCCTCGGCGATCTGCGACGAACCCGGTTTTGCATCGGTTGTCGGGCCACGCTCCCTCGTGGTCGCAACCGATCCACCGTTCGGAGACCCGCTGTTCAGCGCGCTTCACGACGGCATGGCGATCGGTTTGCTCGCAGCCGACTTCGTCGCTGACAGCAACCTCGTGATCCATGGGCGCGCCTACGTGCGCCGCAGGGGATTCATCGTTCGCCACGCTGTGGCGAATCGACGTGGCACGGATCGGCTACCGGCCCGACACTGGGCGCTGACCGAGGCAATCGCTGCCGTCGGTGCCCTGCGCGAGAGGGTGGTCGTCACGGACCTCCATGTCGTCCGCGATCTCGTGTCATCGTCCGAGCTGTTTTTCCTCGTCGTCGATGACTCGCTTCCGCCACAACCGGTGATCGGCCGCATCGGCTTTGCCCGCGCCGAGGGGGCGCGGACACTGCGCTTTGACGACAAGGCAAGGTCGATGGCGAGGGACGCGCGCGTCGGAATTCTATTCATCGACTTCCTCACGGGGTCGACGTTCCAGCTCTCGGGCCGACGACGCGCCGATCGACTGCGCCTGGGCGAACACGTCATCCATCTCGATCAAGGCTATTTCACGGCAGCCGCGCTTCCGCTGACCTGGCACGACGCCAGAACGATTCCGGGTGCCGTTGGTGTCCCCGAGGAAATGAGCATTCAACCATGAAATCCCTCAACACAGACCTTTGCGTCATCGGTGCCGGCTCGGGCGGTCTTTCGGTTGCGGCGGGCGCCGCGCGGATGGGAGCGCGCGTGGTCCTCGTCGAACGCGCCAAAATGGGCGGCGACTGTCTCAACTATGGTTGCGTCCCCTCCAAAGCGCTGATCGCGGCGGGGCATGCGGCTCACGTCGTTCGAACAAGTGCGAAATTCGGAGTCAACGGGCACGAGCCGGCGATCGACTTCACGAAAGTGCACGACCACGTTCACGGAGTCATCGCGACGATCGCACCACACGATTCGGTCGAGCGCTTTACCGCGCTCGGCGTCGATGTGGTCCAGGCCCCGGCGCGATTCATCGACGCCCACACCGTCGAGGCGGGTGATCGCCGCATCACGGCGCGCCGGTTCGTGATCGCGACAGGATCCTCGCCAGCGATCCCGGACATCGCGGGACTGGCCGAGGTTCCATACCTGACGAACGAGACGGTGTTCGATCTTCGCGAGCGACCCGAGCACCTTGTCGTGATCGGTGGAGGCCCGATCGGGAGCGAACTCGCCCAAGCCCATCGCCGCCTGGGGGCCCGGGTCACGATGGTCGTGCGCGGGCGACTGCTGCCACGCGACGAACCCGAGGCGGCCGCCGTAGTCGCTAAGCGGCTCGGGGACGAGGGAATCGACGTTCGCGAGCACACCACGCCAAGCGCAATCGTTCGCCAGGGCAACGGCATCGGCGTTCAACTCCTCGGAGCGCCCGAAGGCACGATCGCAGGTTCCCATCTGCTCGTCGCCGTCGGACGCCGTCCGAACATCGGCGCGCTACAGCTTGAGAAGGCCGGAATTCGCGTCAACGACCGGGGGATCATGGTCGATGCGCGGCTGCGAACCTCCAACCGCCGCGTCTTTGCCATCGGCGACGTCCTCGGCGGCCCCCAATTCACCCACGTCGCCAGCTACCACGCAGGCATCGTCATTCGGAGTGCCTTGTTTGCGCTACCGGCCCGGGTCGATCATCGGGCCGTCCCCTGGGTGACCTACACCGATCCCGAGCTTGCCCGTGTCGGTCCGACGGAGAGCGAAGCCCGCCTGCTCGACTCACGAATTCGCGCGCTGACGTGGTCGTTCTCCGAAAACGACCGGGCCCAGACCGAGCGCGATACAGAGGGATTCGCCAAGGTTCTCGTCGGGGCCAAGGGGCGCATCGTTGGAGCGACCATCGTCGGGCCGCGGGCAGGCGAACTGATCCTGCCATGGGTGCTCGCCATCAAACGCCGGATGCGCATCGGCGCATTAGCCGACGTGATCGTCCCGTACCCAACGTTGTCGGAGGTGAGCAAACGCGCTGCTGGCAGCTACTACAGCGACGCGCTGTTCAGCGCACGGACCCGCCGCATCGTTCGATTGTTGCAACGCCTGCCTTGAGGAGACCTATGATGTCCACGGCTGCATTAACGCCAACGTCCCGACCGACGATGACGAGAACAAAGAAACTCTTGCCCCTCGTGGGGCTGATCGCCGTGATCGCGGTGATCTTCCTGACCGGCATTCATCGCTATCTTTCATTTGACACCTTGCGCGAGCATCGCGAGGCCTTGACCGGTTTTGTCACCGAGCATGGCGTCGTGGCCGGGCTGCTGTTCGTCGCGATCTATGCCGTGGCGGTCGCCTGTTCTGTGCCGGGCGCCACCATCCTGACCGTGACCGGCGGATTCCTCTTCGGACCGGTGCTCGGGACGACCGCGAACGTCATCGGCGCGACAATTGGCGCCACCGCGCTCTTTTTGATCGCCCGCACCTCCCTTGGAGAACCACTGCGTCAACGCGCGGGCCCGGCGCTGCAAAAACTCGAAGCGGGCTTTCGCGAGAATGCGTTCAGCTACTTGCTGGTGCTGCGCCTGATTCCGCTGTTCCCGTTCTTTATCGTCAATCTCGTGCCGGCGTTTCTCGGGGTCTCGACCCGGACCTTTGTGCTGGCGACACTCGTCGGGATCATCCCGGGTGGTTTCGTCTACACGCTGGTGGGAGCCGGGCTCGGCAGCGTGTTCGACCGCCAGGAAGCGTTCACGCTCACCGGCGTGCTGACGCCCGAGATCATCGCCGCGCTTCTCGGTTTGGCGATCCTTGCGCTATTGCCCGTCGCCTATAAGAAGCTGCGGGCACGCCGGAGCCGCTGACCGTCACCAGTCGTTGCGCAGCTCGCGCAGTTTCAGGAAGACCGTCTGCGCATCGGGCTGGCGGGGGAGATCGGGAAAGCGCTCACGCAACCTTGCAACCACGCCTTCGCTCCCGAGGCGGAAGAAGGTGTTGATCTCCTTCTCCAGGGCGAGAGTCGTTACGAGCGGGCGATCGGGATCCTCGTCTTTGACCCGCCCCAGCAGTTCGCTCGCGCGGCGGTTGCTCGGCTCGCGGTCGAGCGTGAACTCGAGATTCTTCACGATGTAGTGGTGACCCGGGAAAACCCGCGTCGTGTCGGGCAGTTTGGCGAGCTGCCTGGTGAACGTGGCGTAAAGCTCGACGGGGTGGCCACCACCGTGGCAGTTGCCGGCACCGGCGTTGAACAGCGTATCGCCACAGAACAGCGCCGGTTCATCGGTTCTCGACAACAGGCAGACGTGGCTCATCGTGTGTCCCGGTGTATCGAGCGCTTCGAGCACCACGGTCTTGCCCACCTTGACCACGTCGCCTGCCCGCAGTCCCCTGTCCATCCCCGGAATCTTTGGTCCCGCCCCATGGTGGGCGAGCAACCGCGCCCGAGTCCGCTCGATCAACGGCTGATTGCCGCCGGTATGGTCGCGATGTTCGTGCGTATTGAGAACCTGGGTGATTTGCCAGCCGCGCGCTTTCGCCCTCGCGAGGCATTTTTCATGGTCGAGCGGATCGACGGCGAGCGCCTCGCCGGTCTCCGGACAAGCGATCAGGTAGTTGTAGTTGCGATAGGCGTTGGCGGTCCAAATCTGCTCGACGAGCATGGTGATCCTCCCCGGGTCGGCATGCATCGAGCATGCCGTATTCGGGGGAACCGGGCGAGCAGACTATTCTTTGGCCAGGCGCGTGCGGTGGTTTGGCCAGTTTTGATCGGCCGCCTTGATCAGGCCGGCGACATCTTTCACGAACTGCTGCTGCACGCTCTTGTTGACGTTGAGGTAAAGCTTGCCTTCGCTCATTGCCCAGGCCTCGGGATCGACGTCGATGACGCTGTTCTTCGCCATTCCGAAGGCACAGTAACCACCGTATTGCGGCGCGTAGCGTTCTGGCTCCTTCGCGAACAGGTCACGGTTGGCGGCGCTGGCAAAATGCCACGTGGCACCATTCCAGGCGTGGGTGAAGCGGGCCTCACCGCGCACCGGCTTGCTTTCTGCGAAATAGGCGACGACATCGTAGCCCTTGATGGCGACGCCGGCACTCGACCGATTGACGGACTTGTCGGCAAGCGCTGGACCGGCCGAACCGGTCGCCACGATGAGCGCCAAGACGATGACGGTAAACCAACTGCGAAGCATGAGTAGCCCTCAGACGAGGCTGACCGAGCGAGGGTAGCGCCGGACGGCGCCCGGGGTGCATCACGGCATCGCGAGGCCGCCGTTGATGGGCAACACCGCCCCGGTCATGTACGCCGCATCGTCGGACACCAGGTAGGCGACGAGCGCCGCGATCTCGTCGGCCGTGGCCAGCCGCTTGAACGGCACGGCCTCGACCAGGGCTGCCATCCGATCCTTCGGGTGGGCGTCGAGCATCGGAGTGTCCACCGGGCCGGGCGCGATGCAGTTGACCGTGATCCTGCGGCTCGCCCACTGCAGCGCGAGATAGCGGGTGAGATTCTCGATCGCGGCTTTCGATACAGCGTAGGCGGGCCCCGTCACCGGCCCAGGCGAACGACCGGCACGGGAACCGAAGGTGACGACTCGTCCGCCGTCGGCAATCCAGTCGTCGGCCGATTGGCAGAGAAAGAATATTCCGGTGACGTTGACCGCCAGGATGTCCTGCCAGATCGCTGGGGTCATCTCGTGCATCCGACGGTTCTCGACGATCCCGGAGGTCAGGATCAGGTGATCGAGCCGCGGCATCATCGCCTTGGCGCGGGCGACCGTGGGGGCAATCGCGGCCACGTCGCGCAGGTCGAGTGCAATCGCCGGCGTCCCTGTTTCCTTGGCGATCGATGTCAGCCGTGGGCCGGGGACGTCGAGAAGCACCATCGACACCTTACCATTGCGCTGGAAACGACGCGCGATGGCCATGCCGATTCCGCCCGAGGCGCCGACAATGCAAACGTTCTTCCTGATGCCATCGCCCACGAGCCCTCCGTTTGGACGTGCCCTGGGCACCCCCGTAGACTTTAGTCGCGTAAGACGCCGCTTGGGAACTCCGCTCATGACCAACAATCCGTCGAATCACGAACTTCGCTACCGACGCCTCGCTGTGACCGCGATAGCGGCAGGGGTGACGACCGTTGTCGCCGTGATTGCCGATCTGTTTCTCATCGACGCCTGGTTCGAGGAGGAACAAGAACCACTGCTCGACGCGTTGGCGGCAGCGACCGCGTTGGTGGCGATCGCGATGGGCATATTCAGTTTCAGCGGGTTACGGCGCCAAATGGGTCGCGATGCGGCGACCGCCGCCGAAAACCGATCCTCGCTCACGGCGGTGAGCGAACGCTTGCGCGAAGCTCTCGACCACGTCTCGGACGGCATCGCCTTGTGGGACAAAGACGGTCGCTTCGTCACGGCAAACCGCCGCTTCATCGAGATGTTCGGGAGCGTCCTTCCGCATTTCGCGCCCGGTCGTCACTGGCGAGAACTCGCCCGCGTGGCGGCCGGTTCCGGACGGGTGCCTGCCGCCGTGGGGCGTGAGGAGTCGTGGGTCGACGAACTGGGCGAACTGATGGCGGTCGGTCGACAGGCGAAGGATCTAAGGACTAGCCATGGCCTCTGGTTGCGGTTTCAGAACTTCAGCACGCCCGACGGCGGAATCGTCAGCGTTCGAACGGACATCTCCGACCTCAAGGAGCGCGAACAGGCCTTGGCGCAGAGTGAGGCTCGTTTCCGCGACTTTGCCGAAACTGCCGGGGACTGGCTCTGGGAAACCGACAAGAATCATCGGTTCACCTACCATTCGGGGAGCGATCGCGCCCCGAATACCCCGCTGGGCCTCACCCGTTGGCAGGCCGCCCAAGTTTCGGACCCTGGAGCCGATCCACTCTGGCGCCAACATGTCGAAGCGATGAATCAGCATCAGCCGGTGCGCGACTTCCACTACCGCACCCAGTGGCCAGATCGCCGGAACCTCTATCTGCGGGTGAGCGGCAAGCCGATATTTGACGACGACGGTCGCTTTCTCGGCTACCGCGGCAGTGCGACGGACGAAACCGCGACGGTCGAAGCCCTGGAACGCGTTCAACACCTCGAGGCCCAACTCCTGAGCACCATCGAGGGCATGCCGGTCGGCGTATCGCTCTACGATGCCGAGGACAGGCTCGTGATGTGGAACAGTCGAGCGGCCGAGATCGCCCGCATAACTGGAGCGAACGAGTACCACGCCGGCCAGTCGTTCGAAGAAATTCTCCGGGCGGCGGTAGCCAAAGGGGCTCACGACGTCGGGGCGGGAGTCGAGGATATCCATATCCAGGAACGGCTGAAACGCCATCGAAAGCACGCCAGGGCACGGAGCAAGCGTTCAACTGCTGCTGCCCGAGGCCAAGGTCGACCAATTGGAGACGGGGGCGCCCGGCACCATCGATCTGCCGACCGGTTCGGAGACAGTGCTTGTCGTCGAAGACGACCGGGGACTGCGCGAGCTGACGACGACGGTGCTGCGAAGTCTCGGATATCGGTCGCTGTCGGCCGCCGACGGTACGACGGCGCTAACCGTGATCGAGAGCCAACCCGAAATCGCCCTCCTGTTCACCGACGTGGTCCTTCCCGGCGGCATGGGGGGAAGCGATCTCGTCAGCGCGGCCCTCGCCCGGCGCCCTGGCCTCCGCGTGCTCTACACTTCGGGATACCCGGATGATGAGCGGGTACGCAGCGGGGTCGGTCCTGGGGACGCCCCGTTCTTGCGCAAACCCTTCCGCAAACCGGATTTGGCCCGCGCGGTTCGCGAGGCGCTCGATCGGCCCCACCTGCAATCACTCGGAGGACAACCATGAACGCGTTCCCCGGCTTTCCCAAGGGGGCCCAGCAGTTCGTCGCAGGGTTGGTCAAGAACAACGACCGAGACTGGTTCGAGGCGCAGAAGGAGTCCTACCAGCGCAACCTGCTCGAACCCGCCAAGTCTTTCGTGATGTCGCTCGGGGCAACGCTCCAGCGCGAGCGCCCACGCCTTCGCGCCGAACCCAAAGTCAATGGCTCGATCATGCGGCTGAACCGCGACACGCGCTTCTCGAAGGACAAGCGGCCCTACAAGGACTACTTCGGTTTCTGGTTCTGGGAGGGCGATGCCAAGTCGAGAGAGTGCTCGGGCTTCTTCATCGCTTTGACGGCGAAGTCGCTGGTGCTGGGCAGCGGCATGCATGGCTTCACGGCAGCACAGCTCGCGTCCTATCGCCGCGTCGCCGCCGGCGAAAAGGCCGGCCGCGAGCTACGCGCGGCCGTGACCGCGGTAACGAACGCCGGAGCGACTCTGGGAGGATCGCACTACAAGCGGGTCCCCGCCGGTATATCGCCCGATCACCAGAACGCCGACCTGTTGAAACACAACGGTCTTTTTGCCTACACCGAGACTAGGGTTCCCGCCGAGTGGAACGACCAACGGGCCGTGACCTACTGTGCGAAGGGCCTGGAGCGCGTGGCCCCCATCCACGACTGGCTCGTAGCCCACCTCTAGCCTGGGCGCGCTTGCCCACCGCTGTCGCGGACGCCACCGGAGGTGAGCGATCGAAGCCGCCCTCGCGATCGGGTCGGCTACTTCTTGGCCGGATAGGGGTTCTCGAGCGAATGCACCAATTCGTCGAGCACGCGACGAAACTGGGTTTCATCACAACCCATGAGGAGGGCATCCTCGAGGGCGTCCTGGGCGAGTTGCCGGATCTCCTCGAGGTTCTCATTGAGAACCTTGATCTTCTCGAGACAGGACACCGGCTTGCCCTGCGGATCGAGCCATACCGGGAGGCCGTCACTTTGGGTCTTGATCACCACGGCGCGTTCCTTCGGCCCCAATGTTAGGGGCGCCGCGCGAGGTATACCACCGTCCTATGCCGGCCGTGAACCGCGGCCGATCCGCAGCCAGTGGTCGAGGGAAAACCTCCCCGGCCCGCGCGTCAGGAGGAATGTGAGCGGAACGGCCCACATCAGGTGCTCGTTCCACGCCTGGGGGTAGATGAAGATCTGAATTACCAGCGCCATGCCGAGCAGCGGAACCGTCGCCACACGGGTCAGAAGCCCAACATAGAGAAGTACCGGCATCGCGAGTTCGAGGCCCGTCCCGAGGTAGGCGGCGACGACGGGGTCGAGCAGCGGAACCTTGTACTCGTCACGGAACAACAGCACGGCAAAATCGAAGCTCTCGATCTTGAGCAGACCCGATCGGAAAAACACGCTGCCCACCGCGATGCGCATCGCGAGTTGCAGCCAGTCGAGGGGCACCGCGCGTTCGAGACCGGCGCAAAGGGTACGCCATCGCTGAAGTAGTCCCGCCGTCTGGGTGAGGCTCAGGTCGGCCATCGGCTCACTCCTTGGTCACAGCGACGCTCGTCACGCAGCGGCGGCCGAACAAAATTCCGATCGCCTGCGTCAGATCGAATTCGGCAGATGCGGACATGGCTGAATCGGCCGCCACGCCGAGTGTGGCACCGCGCTGCATCGCGGCGAGGAAAACTTCGTCTGCCTGAGGCAGGTCGAACGCCTGCGCCTCGCCGCCGATCACCGAAACCAACAGGCGGCTCGCGGGAAGCGAGGCGACGTCCACCCGGGTCGGCGCTGTTTCCGACAAGCCGAGGCGCCAAAGCGAGGCTGCCGGCCAGTCCGATCGCAGCAGGAACGCGGCATCGTTCCAGACGACCTGCGCATCAGCGAGGCGATCCGGAGGAACCTCACCCAGGGCTTCGATTCCCGTGGTGACTTGGACCGGGGCGATCGAGGCACGATGCATCGCGACTTCGATTCGGGCGACATCGGCAAGCCAAGGAAACGACGACGCCTCGCTCCGGGATTCGAGAAATGTCGGAAATTCATCGCCGTAACGGACCACACGGGCATCGGTGGGTGGGCTCGCGGCAATGAATTGGGCGGCGACGAACGCGAAGAACTCCTCACCCACCAGGCGCTGCACCGCGGGGAAGCGTGCAGCAATCGCGTCGGAGAGGCTGCGCCGCGTGTGTCGCCGATGAATCGCCAAACGACCCGGGTTTGTCAGCAGATCGAGCAAAGCGCTTGGCGCATCGAGGTTCGCGACCCCGTGACGGATGGCGTCGGTCATCCGCTTCTGGAATTCAAGCAGCGCGGGCATTCGGACAGACCTGATTGCGGATTCGATCGGCCTCGGCCGCCTCGGCGCCCAACGTTTCGAGGGACGGAATGTCTGCATCCCACTCGATCAGGGTCGGGCGGGGTCCGAACAGATTGAGGGCATCGCGGTAAAGCTGCCAAACTTCGGCCGCCACAGGTCGACTATGCGTATCGATTCGTACGATTTCCGAATCCACCTCCTCGACGACATGACCCGCGAGATGGAACTCCCCGATCGCATCGCCTGGAAGCCCTTCCAGGTAGCGGCGCACCGCGTCGACGTGCGGGTTCCCTGCCGACGCGCAATCGTTCTTTCCGGCCTTCGAAATGCCGTAGCACTTCTCGACCTTGTACTCCGGGGCCTTGACCGGCGCTTGGGCCAGCGCCGGGGTCGCGATTGCCGCGGCAACTGCCGCCACCACCAGAAGACGAGCATTCATGAGGTCTCTCCTTTGCCTATGGGACGAGGATGGCCGCCCTCGCGGGCAGTCCCTCGCCTTACTGTTCAGTTGTGACGCGCGACGGGTTACGCTGCCGCTCGCGAACCTGGGCACGCTTTTCCGGGAGGAACACCAACTCGTGATGACGGACCCAGTCTCGAGAGAGGGTTTGGATCGGCGCTGGGCGCAGCTGATGGCCGCCGGCCAGTCGGGCGACCGTGGCGCCTACGCCGCGCTGCTCGGCGAGCTTCTACCCTACCTTCGACGGTTCGCCGGGCGTCAGCTACGCGCGCCGGAGGAGATCGAGGACGCCGTCCAGGACATCCTCCTATCGTTGCACCAGGCGCGGCGGACCTATGATCCGACTCGGCCATTCCGGCCCTGGCTGGCGACCATCGCGCGACGTCGGATCGCCGATCGTTTGCAGTTGCTTGGTCGGCGTTCAGTGCGGGAGTCCGAACTGGTTCTGGACGACGAAACCTTGTGGGGCGAAGTGCCGAACACCGAAGAGAACGTGTTTCGCCGCCGCGACGTGGCGGCTGCGGTGGCATCCCTGCCACAGGGCCAGAGACAGGCGATCGAGTTGCTCAAGGTTCAGGGATGGTCATTGAAAGAGGCTTCGACGATGACCGGCATGTCGACGACGGCCCTCAAAGTGGCGACGCATCGCGCCGTCAAGTCCCTACGCAAGCGTCTGGGGGGTGGTCATGGCTGACCCTCGACCAACCGAGGACCTGATCGCCCGCCTGGCCGCCGAGGCCGTTCCCGTACGGCCGCTGGCCCCGCCACTCCTGCGAAGTGCGATTTGGCTCGGCGCGGCGCTGGTATTGTTGGCGACCATCGTCCTGGTCATGGGCCCCCGCCCCGATCTGGCCGACCACCTGAGCCGGATCGACGTGCTCGTCCCGTGGCTCGCGTCGATCACGACCGGCGTGCTCGCGACCGTGGCCGCGTTCCACCTGACCCTTCCCGACCGCGGCGAGGCGTGGCGCTTGGTGCCGTTGCCCACCCTGGCGCTTTGGCTCCTGGCCCTTGGCGCCAGTTGCTACAGCGATTGGCTGCGTCTGGGTCCAGACGGCCTCGCGCTCGGGACGAGCTTCATGTGTCTCGCGACGATCGTTCTGACCAGCATTCCCTTGAGCGGGCTGCTCTACGCTATGGTCCGCCATGGCGCGTCGATTCGGCCTTGGGCCACGGCCTTGACCGGCGCTCTTGCCGTCGCATCCCTTGCCTCGGCGGCGCTCGATCTGTTCCACGGCCTCAGCGCCGCCGTGATGGTGCTGGTCTGGCATCTCGGCAGCGTGGCGCTGGTCGTTCTCGTCTTTGGAGCAATCGGCCGTCATCGATTTGCCCGACCGGTCGCCGCCCACGTCTGACGCCCGAGCCCGAACTTGAGCCGATCCCCCCGAAGACCGTAAGGTCACGGGTGAACCCCAGGGACTCGGAGCACATGCATGGCGGAAAGCCAAAACGCGCGTCTGAAACGGATTTTCGCTCGCCGGGCGGCGACCATCGTCCCGGGCGCCTTCAATGCGCTGTCGGCCAAGATGATCGCCGATGCCGGCTTCGACGCGGTCTACGTCTCCGGGGCGGGGGTCACCAACGCCTATCTCGGCGTGCCGGACTTGGCGTTGATCAGTCTGGCCGAGCTTGCCGACAACGTGATGCGTATGCGCAACGTGATGGATCTGCCGATTATCGTCGATGCCGATACCGGGTTCGGCAACGCGGTCAACGTAACGCACACGATCCGCGTCCTCGAGCAAGCGGGCGCCAACGGCATTCAACTCGAAGACCAAGTGTTTCCCAAGAAGTGTGGCCACTTCGCCGGCAAGGACGTGATCGACAAGGACGAGGCGGCCCTCAAGATCAAAGCCGCCGCCGAGGCTCGCCGTGACAAGGACTTCGTGATCATCGCTCGCACGGATGCGCGCACGGTGCTCGGCCTGGAAGCCGCCCTCGACCGTGCCCACGCGTTCATTGCGGCCGGCGCCGATGTCACCTTCGTCGAGGCCCCCGAAAGTCGCGAAGAGATCGAGAAGATCGCCAAGCTTCCGGTGCCGCAGTTGATCAACCTCGTCTTCGGCGGCAAGACGCCGATCATCGAGCAGGCCGAGCTCGCCCGCATGGGCTACGGCGTCGTGCTCTACGCCAACGCGGGACTGCAAGCGATGATGTTGGCCCTGCGCAAGGCGTTCAAAAACCTCAAGGAGAAGGGTTCCACGACGGGCTGGGAGAAGGATCTGCTGCCGTTCGCCGAACGCCAAGCCGTCGTGGACAAGGCGCGCTTTGACTCGCTCGAGAAGCGCTATGCCGTCCGAAAATAGTCGCCGGTGGGCCCGCCGGGGTCTCCCGCCGCGGCATCGGGGACGCTAGAGTCGGCCGCTCGCAAGGAGGACGCTATGGCTCGCCCCTGGGACGGAATCATCAGCGAAGACGAACAACGCGCCTATCGCGCGGCCGGATTTGGCCGGCCGACCGGGCTCGGCAAGAAGCCGGCACTGCTCATCATCGACGTCCAGTACCGAACGACGGGAACCGTGTCTCGTCCGTTCTGGGAGTCGATCAAAGAATTTCCGACGAGCTGCGGCGACGTCGCCTGGGATGCGGTGCACAACATCGAGAAACTGCTCAAGGTGTTCCGCGACAAGAAATGGCCGGTGCTCTACCCCCACGTGGCGCCCAAGAAGGCCTATGACGCGGGGCGTCTCGCCGCAAAGGTGCCGGCGATCATGACCATCAGCGACAAGGGCTACGAGTTCGTCGCCGAGGTGGCGCCGCGAGAGGGCGACATTCTGGTGCCGAAGCGCCATCCCAGCGCATTCTTTGGCACTTCGCTGTGCTCCTACCTGATCGACCTGGGCGCGGACACCCTTGTGGCGACCGGGTGCACGACGTCGGGCTGCGTGCGCTCTTCGGTGATCGATGCCTTCGCCTTCAACTTTCGGATCGCCGTGCCGCAAGACGCGGTGTACGACCGCAGCAAGGTGTCACACGCGGTCAATCTCTTCGATATGTCGGAGAAGTACGCCGACGTCATGCCGACGGCCGATCTGATCAGCCGCTTGACCACGCTGCCCGCACTCGCGGCGTAGCGGAATTTGGCATGCGACCGAACGTCGGAGCAGCCGGCGCGGATGCCGTGCGCTCACCAGGGGAGGGACAATGATCGATTTTTTCGGATTTGGCACGGCCAACGGGCAGAAGGTTGCCATCATGCTCGAGGAGACGGGCCTGCCCTATACCTTGAAGCCGCTGGACATGATGAAGGGCGCCCACAAAAGCCCGGAGTACCTAGCCGTCAACCCGGTGGGCAAGATGCCGGCGATTGTCGATCACGACGGCCCGGGAGGGAAGCCGCTCAAGGTGTTCGAGACGCTGGCCATTTGTCTCTATCTCGGGGAGAAATCGGGAAAACTGATCCCGGTTGGCCTGGCCGAGCGGGCATTGGCCTACGAATGGTCCTGCGTCGTGTTGTCCGATCTCGGGCCCGCGTTCAGCGCGCAATTCAACCTGAAGAACCTGAAGGCCGACACCACGGCGGCCGTCGACTATTACGTCCAACTGGTTCACCGCTTCCTAAGAGTGCTCGATGAACGCCTTGCGGCCGCGCCTTATCTCGCCGGGGCGGAGTACAGCTATGCCGACGTCCAGCTCTACCCGGTGATCACCGTGTCCGGAAAACGGCTGGGCGAAAACGGCCTTGCGCCATACAAACACATCTTGGGCTGGCGCGACCGGGTCTCGCAGCGCCCGGCGGTCAAGCGCGGCGAGGCCGTCCTGCCGGGATTGTTCTAGTCGCGCCCGCCAAGAAGGAAATCCCGTGATCGATCTCTACACCGTCCCGACGGCCAATGGCCAACGCGCCTCGATCATGCTCGAGGAGTTGGCGTTGCCCTACACCGTTCACGTCATCGACTTCAAGACCAAGCAGCACCTGAGCAGGGAGTTCCTGGCGATCAATCCGTGCGGCATGGCCCCGGCGATCGTCGATCGCGAGGGACCGGGTGGCAAGCCCTATGCGGTCTTCGAGACCATGGCGATCGCGTTCTACCTGGCGGAGAAAACCGGCAAGCTGATGCCCAAAGATCTCGGAGCGCGAGCGGAAGTCTACAAGTGGTCGGCGATGGTGATCGCCGATCTCGCTAGCGCCTTCGCCGGTCAGTTCTATTTCAAGATCGCGGCGCCCGAGAAGAATCCGTACGCAATCGACCTGATGGAGGGGCGCGCCAAACGGTTTCTTGCCGTACTCGACCAGCGCCTCGCAGCGTCACCCTTCATCGCCGGCCAGGACTACACCGTGGCCGACGTGCTGACCTATCCGAGTGCCACGTCTTCGGCCTCGCGCCTCGACGAGGGCATCAAGGCGTTTCCAAATTTGCAGCGTTGGGTCGATAAGGTGGGCCTTCGGCCCGCGGTCCAGCGCGGCATGAAAGTCCCCGCATAGACGAGAACATCATGGCTGACAGCACTGCCGCCGGCCCGTTGGCCGGCTGGAAGATCATCGACCTGACCCGCGTCCTGGGCGGGCCCTACTGCACGCAACTCCTGGGCGACCTCGGTGCCGAGGTCATCAAGGTCGAACCGCCGCAGGGCGACGAGACTCGCGATTGGGGTCCACCGTTCCGCGACGGCGAAGCCGCCTATTTCATGGGCGCCAACCGCAACAAGAAGAGCATCGCGCTCGACGTGAGCAAGCCCGAGGGACGCGAGGTGCTGTTGCGCCTGCTCGAGCGTGCCGACGTTCTCACGGAGAACTTCAAAACCGGGACCCTCGAGAAGTGGAACCTCGGTTATGACGAGGTGCTCTCCAAGCGTTTCCCGCGACTCATCCATTGTCGCGTCACGGGCTTCGGAGCGGACGGCCCCCTCGGCGGTTACCCGGGCTATGACGCCGTCATTCAGGCGATGTGCGCTTGGTTCTCGGTCAACGGCCAGCCCGAGGCCGAGGGCGTACGCATGGGAATTCCGCTCGTCGACCTCGGCACCGCCCTGTTTGCCGCGAACGCGATCCTGGCGGCCGGTATCGAGCGCACCCGCTCGGGCAAGGGGCAACTGGTAGAGGCGAGCCTGTTCGACACCGGGGTCGCTTTGCAGCATCCCCACGCGGCCAACTGGTTCTTGGGCAAGGCGGCGTCGCGCACGGGCAATGCCCACAGCAACATCGCGCCCTACGACGCGTTTCCAACGGGCACCGTCCCGGTCTACATGGCGATCGGCAACAACCGACAGTTTGCGCGGCTTTGCGGCGAGCTCGGCGCGCCCGAACTCGCCAAGGACCCACGCTTCATCAACAACTCGGATCGTGTCGCCAACCGCCCGGCCCTGCGCGAGGAATTGATCAAGCTGCTCAAGAAGAAGGACGGCGCACAACTTGCCGGAACCTTGCTCGAAGAAGGGGTTCCTGCCGGCCCCATCCTCGATCTCAAGGGCATTCTCGGTCATCCGCACACGATCCATCGCAAGATGGTGGTCGAGAAGGACGGCTACACGGGCACCGGCGTCCCGATCAAGTTCAGCCGAACTTCGGGTACCGTGCGCGCCCGACCGCCACTGTTCGGTCAGCACAGTGAAGAAGTGCTGCGTCAGCATGGATATTCTGCCTCGGCGATCACCGATCTGGTCGCCAAGGGAGTCGTTCCGAAGGATCGCAAGAAGGTAGGCTGAGATGGCTCGCTTCGATCAAGTGGTCTATGCCGATCGGGCACTCGAAGAGAAGCTCGGGTTTCCGCGTTTCGTGCGATCCGCTGGCGTCACGGTTCACATGTCGGGAATCCTTTCGGCCGACGAGAGCTTCAATCTGGTCGGGCGCGGCGATATGTCGGCCCAAGTGCACCGCATCTACACGCGCTTCGAGGCGTACTTGAAGCATCTCGATGCCACGCTGCAGAACGTGGTGAGCGAGATCCTGTTCACGACCGACCTCAAGGCGCTCACCGAGGCTTCGCACGTTCGCAGCGATTTCTATCGCCGAGCGCAGGCCTCGAAACCGGCCTCGACCGCAGTCCAGGTGGCGGCCCTTGCCCTCGATGGTGCGATGCTGGAGATTCACCCTGTGATCGAGTTGCCCCGATGAACCGTTTGTTCCTCCTCATCGCGCTGGTCGCCATGATCGTGGCTGGAGCCAACGTCGCGATCGCGGCGAGCTCGACCCCTGCGAAGGTCGAACGTTATGTGCCGTTGGCACCGATTTCGCGTGACAACCGGCCGCTTGGGCGGCTGACGATCGAGCTGACCATGGAAGTCCTGGATCCGACAGCGCTCGACAACGTCAAACGCAACCTGCCGAAACTCCAGGCGGCCTACCTCTCGTCCGTCGCCCGCTACGCTGGCACGCTCGATTCGTTGCAGACGCCGCTCCAACTCGAGGCGCTGATGGTCGAGATCAAGCGTCAGGCCGACTCGTTGTTGACCCCGGGCAAGGTCAACGTCCTCGTCCAGCAGGCGCAATATTCGACGCGTTAGCCTGGCGACCGCTGTTGCGGTCACGCTCGCCGCCGGTGCTGCATCGGCCCAGAGCGAACGCGTGCTCGACTTCTTGGCCGATTGCAATCGCGACGAGCTCACCTGCCACGTCCGAATCGCGGCGACAACGCTCGCGATCCAGCTATCGCCGGCGCGTCGCAGCCTTTGCCTGCCCGACTGGACGACGGAAACGCAAGCGTTGGCGATCCGGCGCTGGATCGGAGATCGGCCGCATACCTACGAACTCGACGCCGAAGGCGTCATCGTCGACGCTCATTTTGCTCTTTGGCCCTGCCGCCCCAACTAGCGGCCAAACCACAGAGCAAAAAGCGCCATTTGCCCGACGTAGGCGAGGAGCAGCGTGAGCGCCGCACTCCGAACTAGCCAATCGCGATGGTGGCGAAAGATCGCCACGGCCGAGGCGAGGGCCAACGCGATCTCGGCGCCCTGAACGTAGTCCCGGAAGTGGCCGGGTTCCCAGTACGACAACGGACTGTGGAACCGCCAATCGCTGAGCGGCCAGAAGTGTCGATGCGGGTCGGAGGCATGAACCGGAAAATCGAAGGCCAAGTGCAATAGGCCTGCGAGCGCGGCGATGCGCAACAGCGGCCAGCGTTGCCACAAGGCCAGTCCGAGAACGCCGAGCCAAACGACGATCGAATGCGACGGCCCAATCCAGGCCTGCCATTCGGGCGAGAAATAGAGTTCGCGAAAAATGACCCGGCGCTCGATGTGCTCGATCCAGGTAGCCCAACTTACAAACAGAAATGCCGGGACGTCGGGCAGGAGGCCACCGGCGGCGGCGGCAACCGCCGGCCCGCGCCCGTGGCGCCCGAACATGGCCGCCCCATAGAGGATGTGGGACGGGGTGTTCACACTCCCTTGGGCCGAACCGAGGCCAACCAACGCGGCAGGAAACGATTGAGCCAGCGACGGACGGTCGGCTCGTGGCGATCCCGCGTGGCAATCAGTTCCTCGAGCGGCTGCGCACCGGGCACGTTGCGCTTGTGCGCGAAGCCCGACCACCGTTCCATGGTCTTGGGCGTCAGTTCGGGATGGAACTGCACCGCGAAGGCATTTTCGCCGTAGCGAAACGCCTGATTCTCGAACCGTTCCCCGCGCGCCAGGAGGACGGCCCCCTTGGGAATCTCGAACCCGTCTTTGTGCCACTGGTAGGCATGCATGACGGGCTCCCCGAACACCGCGGCGCCTTCGGTCGTTGGGTAGAAAGCGAAATAGCCGACCTCGAACAGGCCGTCACGGTGGGTGGCAACGCGCGCTCCGAGGGCGTGCGCAAGAAGCTGCGCCCCGAGGCAGATGCCGAGGTAAGGCTTCCCCGACTCGACCGCCATCGGGATCCAGTCGAGTTCGCGCTTGATGAAGTCGTATTTGTCTTCCTCGTAGGCGCTCATCGGACCGCCGAACACCACCACAGCATCGTGCTGTTCCATGGTTACGGGCAGGGAATGTCCGACGCACGGACGGCGGATGTCGACCTCGTAGCCCAGCCGACGCAGCACACGCCCCACTCGCCGGGTGCGAGAGTGCTTTTGATGGACGATCGCGAGGATCCTGCCAGCCATGCGCGGCGGGAGGCTACCGGGTCGGTCGTGCTCGATCAACGGGCAACGACTTGGTCGCTCGCTTGGATTGGCCCGTTCGCGCCATTCGCGTCGGCGACCGTACGTTACCGAGAACCCGCCAGATCAATTCATGGAAGATCTTGCGCTCGCCATCGGACAGGTTGCGTATCATCTGGCGTTCGGTCTGTTTCACTTGGCCTTGTCCCCATTGCCAGAACGCCGTGCCTTTGGCGGTGAGTTGCGTCCGCAGGACACGGCCGTGATCGGGGTCGCCCTGACGCTCGACGAGGCCGAGATCCTCGAGCCGCGCGATGAGGGCTTGGGTGGTCTGTGGGGTCATGGCGACGGCCCGGGCGAGTGCCGCGTTCGACGTTCCGGGAGACCGGAAGATCGCGGCCAGCATGCGCAGTTGCGACACGTTGAGGCCACGACTGCGCAAGCGTTGATCGAGATGCGCCTGCGCCGCACGTTGCGTGGTGGCAATCAAATAAGCCGTGGGAGCAACCACCCAGGGCGGTAGAACAACCGTTGACATTATCAGGCGCCTGACACATCCTATGATCGGCGAGGGACCCGTCTCCAAGAGATTATGATGCGCTTCTGGGTTGTCGTCGCCTCGCGCGAGCATGTTTCGCTCGCCGTGGCGGGCAGTTTTTGTCAGGCGGCTCACGGCAAATTGACGCCGCTGCGGCGGCTGAGTGCCGGCGACCGGGTGGTCTATTACGCGCCCCGCGTCGGGCTGCGGTCCGGCGACCGCGTCCAGGCATTCGTCGCGCTCGGCGAGGTCTCGGATGGCTCCATCTATCGCATCAGCTTGGACGGGTCGTCGGTCTATCGGCGATCGATGCACTATCGCGAGGTGAGCGAAGTTCCCGTGCGCCCGTTGCTCGAGCGTCTGTCGATGACCCGCGGCTACGAACCGTGGGGCTTCGTGTTCCGCCGCAGCCTGTTCGAGATCACGGCCAGCGACCACGACCTGCTCGCGGCCCTGATGACGTCGCCGCGCGAGGACATCATGGCACCGCGTTCGGCAGCACCGAATCCCCGGGTCCCAGCGCCCGCTGCATAAATACCGAATCGACCCAGCGACCGAACTTGTAGCCGACCGAGCGCAGGACGCCGACGTGGGTGAAGCCGCGTGAGCGATGCAGGCCAATAGAACCAGCGTTGGCCGAGTTGCCGATGATCGCCATCATCTGGCGATAACCGCCGGCGGTGCAGTCCGCGATGATGCGATCAAGCAGCGCCGCACCGACACCGCGTCGGTGTCGATCGGCGGCGACGTAGATCGAATCCTCGACCGTAAATCGGTAAGCACTGCGCGCATGGTAGGGATGAGCATAGGCGTAGCCGGCGACGGCCCCGGCCACATTTGCGACGACGTAGGGCAGCCCAAGAACGTCGACACCGCGCCACCGCCGGATCATTTCATCGACATCGGGCGGCTCTTCTTCGAACGATGCGAGGCCGGTTCGGACGTGATCGGCATAGATCGCCTGGATGGCAGGGAAATCCTCGACGCGGGCGGGTCGAACGACGACGGCGGTCATGGCGCAGCGTGGACTCCCGGGCGTGAACAACTTCGTGATCGTAGGCGAAAAGCGGGCGCGTCGCCGACGGAATTGCCCGAGAATCGGCGTGTCTACGGAGACGGAGGAGCCGTGATGATGGCGTTGCTCGACAGTGGTCGTGGTTATGGCCGAGGGTCGATTTCGCTGCATTGGATCGGTGCACTGGCGGTGCTGGCCCTGATGGTGAGCGGCTATGCACTGCTGCTCCTGCCGCGCGGACCGCTGTTTCGCGATATCGTGAACGTCCACCTCATGATCGGTTGGATCTCCGTGATCGTCGGCTTCCTCAGGGTCGGCTGGCGCCTGATGAACCCTTGGCCGTCGCTCACGTCCGGTCGGGCTTGGGAGAACCGGCTGGCCCGACTGGTTCACGTCGCGCTGCTCGCGCTCCTGCTTGCGACGCTCTTGAGCGGCTATCTCGCCGCGGCGACCAGCCCACGGCTGGCGAGCATCTACGGCATCTTCCTGGCACCGACCCTCGGGCTCGATCGTTCCTGGCACGGCCCGTCGGAAGCGTGGCACGCGGTCTTTTCTCATGCACTGGTCGCCGTCTTGGCCCTGCATGTCACCGGTGCCCTGAAACGCAGTCTATTCGATCGGGACGGCACGCTCCGTCGGATGATGCGGCCACAGGCTTGACCGGCCGCTCGGGCCGGCGTCTGGTATCGCCCGATGCTCGAATTGCTCGGCCGCTTGTCCTCGATCAACGTCCGCAAGGTCTTGTGGACCTGCCTCGAACTCGGTTTCGAACCCTCGTTGACCGAGTGGGGTTCGGGCTCGCGATCCCTGCAGGCACCCGAGTTCCTTGCGCTCAATCCCAACGGACTCGTTCCAGTGGTCAAGGACGGCGGGTTCGTGCTGTGGGAGTCGAACGCGATCTGCCGGTATCTCGCACACAAACACCGGCGCTTTGACCTTCTCCCCGAGGGCCCGGCTGAGCGGGCCATCGTCGAACAGTGGATGGACTGGCAACTCACCGAGATCAACAACGCTTGGCGATATGCCTTCATGGGCCTGGTCCGACACAGCCCGAAGCATCGGGACGCGTCGGCGATCGCCGACAGTGTCACGCAGTGGAACCACCAGATGGCAATTCTCGATCGCACGCTGGGCAGGACCGGGGCCTTCGTCACCGGCGAGGCATTCACGCTTGCCGACATCGTCGTCGGGCTGTCGACGCACCGCTGGTACGCAACGCCGATCACCCGCCCGCAATTGACGGCGGTCGCCGCCTACTACGCCCGCCTGAGGGAACGCCCAGCCTTCGCGCGCTACAGCGACCAGGCGTAGTGGCGAACGAATGGCGTTGAACGCCGATCAGATCGCGGCCATGGAAAGGGCCACGCTCGATGCGATGCCGTCCACGGAACTCGACGAGATCGGCGGTTGGTTGGTCCCTATCGATGAGGGCACCGTGTCCCGCTCCCGCAGCGCCGTACCGTTGCGTCATGACGTCGATTTGGCCGCCGACATCGACCGGATCATCACCCGCTATTGCCGTGCTGGTGCGATGCCGCGATTTCGGATACCGGAAACCGAGCCTCTTACGCGTTTGCAGACGCGCTTGTGCGCCCTTGGCTACCGCAGTGGCCCAGCCTCACTTGTCATGACACGGCCATGCACCCTACTGCCGATCGAGTCGTCGCCCGTAACGCTCAGTAACACCGCTGATGACGGCTGGTGCGCGGCCTTCCTGGGCACAGGGTCCGACAAGGTCGATGGTCGCAGCCGACTCACGATCCTTCGTCGTGCCAAGCATGCGCGCTTCGCGAGCGTCGCTCAGTCGGGCGCTACGGTTGCCGTCGGCGCGGGCAGCTTTAGCCGAGAATGGGTTAGCATTCATGGCCTGCGCACCGATCCTGCGCACCGCAACCGAGGGCTTGCTTCGGCGATTGTCGCCGCGATTCTCGCCGACGGCATCAAGCGCGCCTTCAGTCGCGTGTTTCTGCAGGTCGAAGTCGCCAACACGGACGCCGTGCGCCTTTACCGGCGGCTTGGTTTCGCGGATCTGTGGACCTATCGGTACTGGAGCCACCCGGCGGCTTCCGATTGATCCGGGCTTCCGATCCATCCTGTAGCCCATGATCGTGCTCGGCTGCACCCGCTATCAACTCTTGAGCAGGCGCTGCGCCAGAAGAGACTGCATGTCTCTCCGACCATCAGCAATCACGAAGAAGTAGACCTTGCGGGCGATCACCCGATAAATCACTCGGTAGGGTGTGAATACCGTCTGCCGGAAGTCTCGGATGCCTAGGACCGCCAGTTCGGCGGGGTGGGGGCCACGCTCTGGGAATTCTGACAGACGCCCGACCACACCCATCAGGTCTCCCGGCACGATGTCGGCCCTCGCCGGACCATCGGACTTAGCGCCGTAGTCGTAGATCGCCGCGAGGTCCCGTTCCGCCCCAAGCGTGAGGAGTACCCGGTATCGGGCGCGAGCCACTACCTTGTGGCCCGTTTGGCTCTCAACCTTGCAACGACCCTGCTTGCCGGCGTGACATGGCCGGCGTCGATCTCCGCTTGGCCGAGCGCGAGTATTTTCAGCAGCGCCAGCGTCTGCTGCGTCTCCTCATAGGAAGCGACATCCTGGATAACGGCCTTGGCTTCTCCATTCTGGGTAATGACGAGCGGCTCTCGTTCCGCAGTCAGACGGGCGAGTACCTCCGCAGCGTTCGCTTTGAGGTAACTGATCGGTTTGACCTGGGCGGAATATCGCATCGGACTGTTCCAGGTATTGGGAGAGACCAGATTTGGTCCTTTTATGATCTTCTCTCAACCGATGCCGCGTTCGGCCTGCGGCCCCCCAAGCGACCGACGCTCAGGCAAGAAGACGGGTCGCCCCGCGTTGCGGCGTTGTGAACGGCATGAACGACCGTGGCGGACGTGACGGGCCGGACAAGGGAAAAATTGGTGGAGCAGAGGGGAGTCGAACCCCTGACCTTCGCATTGCGAACGCGACGCTCTCCCAACTGAGCTACTGCCCCACAGCCGCCGCAGGCGGAGAACGGGGCGGATAATGGTTGCGACCTCCCGGGGTGTCAAGGCAGCCGGTGGCCCGGCCGAGGCGCGCAAGCCGGCGGAAATTCCCCACGCGTGGGCCTTTTCTTGCCGCGCCAGGGACCATCGGATTTAATGGCCACCCTGCCAGCCGGTGGTTCGATGGTCTCCTTGGTTCTCCTGATCGACGCGATCCTCAACATTTACGTTTGGATCGTGTTCGTCCAAATCGTGTTGTTCTGGCTCGTCCATTTCAACGTCGTCAACCCGCGCAATCGCGTCGTCAATACCATCGGCGACGTCACCTACCGCCTCACCGAGCCGGTGCTGTCACGAATCCGGCGGGTCATTCCCTCGATCGGCGGCATCGATCTCTCGCCGGTGATCCTGATCCTGGCGATCTATTTCCTGCGCAGCCTGCTCAGCGAGTACCTCCTCTAGAGGCGGCTGCGGCGCCGTGCTGGCGAAGCCGTCGAACCTGGCGCCGTCGTCCGTCGTTCTCGTGAGCGGCGCCAAGAATCGTCGCAAGATCGTCGCGGTGGGCGTCGACGCGGCGGAAACGGTCGAGCGCTGGTGCGCGAACCTCGACGTTGATGCGCTGACCGTGCTCGACTAGAACCAGCGCCGGGAGGCACCAATGATCATCGACGGCAAAGCGATCGCAGCCGAGGTTCGGGCGGAGGTCGCGCGACGCGTTGCGACCCTCAAGTCCCGGCATGGCATCACCCCCGGGCTTGCCGTCGTACTGGTGGGCGAAGACCCCGCGAGCCAAATCTACGTCCGCAACAAGGGCAAACAGACGATGGAGGCCGGCATGGCCTCCTTCGAGTTCAAGCTGCCCGCTTCGATCGACGAAGCCACGCTCTTGACCAAGGTGCGCGATCTCAATGCCGATCCGGCGGTCGACGGCATCCTGGTCCAGATGCCGCTGCCGAAAACGATCTCGGAGAGCACGGTCGTCGAGGCGATCGATCCGGCCAAGGACGTGGATGGCCTGCATCCGATGAACGCCGGTCGGCTGTCCCTGGGCCAGGGCGGCCTGGTGCCGTGCACGCCATTGGGCTGCATGATCCTCCTGGCCAAGAGCGGGGCAACGGTCGCCGGCGCGGACGCGATCGTCATCGGCCGCTCCAAGCTCGTCGGCAAGCCGATGGTGCAACTGCTCCTCAACGCCAACGCCACGGTCACCGTGGCGCACTCGCGGACGCGCGATCTCGCCGCGGCGTGCCGGCGCGCCGACGTCGTCATCGCCGCCGTGGGCAAGCCCGAGATGGTGCGTGGCGACTGGATCAAACCGGGCGCGACCGTGATCGACGTCGGAATCAATCGCCTCCCGACGGCCGACGGCAAAGGCCGGCTGGTGGGTGACGTGGCCTACGCGGAAGCGGCCGCGATCGCCCGCGCCATCACGCCCGTCCCTGGTGGCGTCGGCCCGATGACCATCGCGTGTCTGTTGCAGAACACGCTGACCGCCGCCTGCCGGCGGCGCGGCGTCCCTCTGCCGGACTGACTAGCGTCCGCCCCGCTTCAAGAGTCGCAGCCGCAGGGCGTTGAGCCGGATAAAGCCCGTGGCATCGCGCTGGTCGTAGGCGCCCGCGTCCTCTTCGAACGTCACGTGCGAGAGCGAATAGAGGCTCTTGTCGGACTTGCGCCCGACCACCGCGACGTTGCCCTTGTAAAGTTTGAGCCGGACGGTGCCCTCGACGTGCTCCTGGGACTTGTCGATGGCCGCCTGCAGCATTTCGCGCTCAGGCGCAAACCAGAAGCCGTTGTACACGAGCTCGGCGTAACGCGGCATCAATTCGTCCTTGAGGTGCCCGGCGCCGCGATCGAGGGTGATCTGTTCGATGCCGCGGTGCGCCGCATAGAGGATCGTTCCGCCCGGCGTCTCGTAGACGCCGCGGGACTTCATGCCGACGAAGCGGTTCTCGACCAGATCGACGCGGCCGATGCCGTTGGCGCGGCCGAGTTCGTTGAGCCGCGTGAGCAACGCCGCCGGCGACAGCGGCTTGCCGTCGACCGCCACCGCATCGCCGCGCTTGAACGACACCTCGACGTAGGTCGCACGGTCGGGCGCCTGCTCCGGAGCGATCGTCCGCTGATAGACGAACTCTTCCGGCTCGTGCCACGGGTCTTCCAACGCTTTGCCTTCGCTCGAGGAGTGCAACAGGTTGGCATCGACCGAGAACGGCGCCTCGCCGCGCTTGTCCTTGGCGATCGGGATCTGGTGTTGCTCGGCGAACGCGAGCAGCGTCGTGCGCGAGGTGAGCGTCCACTCCCGCCACGGTGCGATCACCTTGATGTTCGGGTTCAGCGCGTAATAGGTGAGCTCGAACCTGACCTGGTCGTTGCCCTTTCCGGTCGCGCCGTGCGCCACGGCATCGGCGCCCGTTTCGGCGGCGATCTCGATCTGGCGCTTGGCGATCAGCGGCCGGGCGATCGAGGTACCCAGGAGATACATTCCCTCATAAAGCGCGTTGGCCCGGAACATCGGGAACACGTAGTCGCGCACGAAGGTCTCGCGCAGATCCTCGATGTAGATCTGGCGAACCCCGAACATCTCGGCCTTGGTGCGGGCCGGTCCCAGCTCCTCGCCCTGGCCCAGGTCGGCCGTGAACGTCACGACCTCGCAGCCGTATTCCGTCTGCAGCCACTTGAGGATGACCGAGGTATCGAGCCCGCCCGAGTAGGCGAGGACCACTTTCTTGATGTCGCGCTTGGCCATGCCGGCCCCCGTTTTCGAATGGCCGCGGAGTATAGGGAGCCTGACTTCGGGGGCAAGCGCGGTGGATTAGGCCGCGGCACCCGCTTCAGCGGCGCGCGCACTGGCGCGCTGTTTGATCGACGCCGACTTCAACTGCCCGCAGGCCGCCATGATGTCGCGGCCACGCGGAGTGCGCACCGGCGAGGAATACCCCGCGCGGTTCACGACCTCGGCGAAGGCGGCAATCGCCTCGTCGTCGGAGCAGGCGTACGGCGCCCCCGGCCAGGGATTGAACGGGATCAAGTTCACCTTGGCGTGGATACCGGCGATCAGGCGCACGAGTTCCTTGGCCTCGGTCACCGAATCGTTCACGCCCCTGAGCATGACGTATTCGAAGGTGATGCGTCGCGAGTTGGCCGCGCCGGGATAGGACCGACAGGCGGCGAGCAATTCCTGGATCGGGTATTTCTTGTTGAGCGGCACCAACTCGTTGCGCAGATCATCACGCACGGCATGCAACGAGATCGCGAGCTCGCAACCCAGGTCTCGGCCGACATGCTCGATCATCGGTGCGACACCGGCGGTGGACAGCGTGATGCGGCGGCGCGAGATGCCGATCCCCTCGTTGTCCATGACGATGGCGAGGGCCTTCTTGACGTTGTCGTAGTTGTAGAGCGGCTCACCCATGCCCATCATGACGATGTTGGAGAGCATGCGGCCCTCCTTGGGCGAAGGCCACTCGCCGATCGCATCGCGTGCGTTCAGGACCTGGGCCACGATTTCGGCCGCCGTCAGGTTGCGCACCCAATCCTGGGTCCCGGTGTGGCAGAACCGGCAATTGAGGGTGCAGCCCACTTGGGAGGAAACGCACAGCGCGCCGCGATCGGCCTCCGGGATGTAGACGCTTTCGACCTCCTGACCGGGCGCCAGTGCCAGCAACCACTTGCGGGTGCCATCGACCGAACACTGCGCCGCCGCGACCGCCGGCCGCTCGAGCGTAAACACGGCGTCGAGGTCCGCCTGAAGTCCCTTGGCAATCGTCGTCATCGCGGCAAACGACGTGGTGCCGCGGTAGTAGATCCAATGCCAAAGCTGGTTGGCGCGCATGCGGAGCGCACGATCGGGAACACCGACGAGGCGCAACTCCTCGGCGATCTCCTCGCGCGTCAAGCCGATCAGCGAACGTTTCATCGGATATTGCACGCCTTGTTGGCGGCCTCTCGCGCCGCCGCGTAACCGGCCAACGAATAGCGGTCGGTCGTCGCCGTGCCACGCACCGACGTGCCCTTGACGAGCAGCGTGTTGCCGCGGGCCATGGCGTCGGACAGCGCCTTGTCGGTCTTAGGGTCGGCCGCCCAGGCACCTTCGTCCTTGGTGAACAGGGTGAACTTCTGGCCGTCGACCTCGGCGATGACCTCGGAGTTCTCCTTCAGTCTGTAACCCATGTGCACGCTCACCTCGTCGCGGACATTGCTGGCGGGGCGATGGGTGACGAGAAGACTGATCGCACCCCGGTTGGCCCCGCGCGGCTGGGAGCTCCACTCGGCGGGATCGCTGGCGATGTAGCACACGAGCTTCCCGCCTTCGCGTAGCGTGAAGGCGTCCCAATCCTTGTGCTGTCCGAGCAGAGTCGGCTTCTGCTGCGCCAGCGTCGCGCTGGCCAGGAACGTCATCGCCAAGGCGATCGATAGGGTCCGTCTCATGATTCCTAGATAGCGGCGGCTATTCGGGTTTTCCACTGCTTTCCCGGCCTAACGCACCCGCCGCGCCTTGGGGAGGCCGTGAACATGGGCGCTCACCGGCTCGACCTTGCCACCGACGGCAACGGGCCGCTCACCGAAGCGCCCCGTGGTGATCATGCGGTCATAGAGGACGATAGCGCCCGCGGTCGCAACATTGAGCGAGAAACTGGTCGGAATTTTGGCAATGTGGGCGCACTGCGCCTGGAGGGCGGCGGACAAACCGCCGCGCTCCGGACCGAGCACATACGCCGCCCGTCGCGGGTGCCGGAACGACGGCAATGCCACCGCCTCATCCAACAGTTCGATCCCGACCAACGTACAGTCCTCGGGTAACACCATGGTTTCGACCGATTCGAACTGGTAGAGCGGCACTTGGAACGTCGAGCGCGAGGTGTCGGACAACGCCTGACGGACACGAAAATCGGCGTCGATCGCGAAGACGAAGCTCGCGCCGAAGGCATGGGCCGTGCGAAACAGGTTGCCGACATTCATCGGCTTGCTGACTCGTTCGACGCCGATGCCAAAATATCCGCGCATGGCCCTACCCTATCGCAGGCAACTGCCCCTCACCACCGATGGCTGATCCGCCCGCGTCCTCGATCGCCCGCCACTACGCCGACCAACCCTATCCGCCGCGCGATCCGGCGGACGAGCGGCGCCGCCTGATCACCGGCTCGCCGAGTCATCTCGACGAGATCGTGCACTACGTCCGCGGGGGGACACCTGCGGGCCGCGGCTTTCGCGCCCTGATCGCCGGCGGCGGCACGGGCGATGCGGCGATCATGTTGGCCCAACAGCTCACCGACCGCGGAACCGATGCCGAGATCGTCCACCTCGACGTGAGCGAACCCTCGCTCGCCGTTGCCAAGGCGCGCGCTGCCGTTCGCGGGCTCACGAACCTTCGCTTCGAGCACGGCTCGCTCCTCGATATCGACCGCAGCACGATCGGGATCTTCGACTACATCGACTGCTGTGGTGTTCTGCATCACCTCCCCAGCACCGAAGCGGGACTCGACGCCCTCGCCCGCGTGCTCCGACCCGACGGTGGCATGGGACTGATGGTGTACGCCCCCCTCGGCCGCACCGGGGTCTACCCCGTCCAAGCCGCGCTCCGAACGCTGATTCCCCGCGACACGCCGATGGCGGATCAACTCGCCGCCGCGCGGGCGCTCTATCGCGACCTCCCCGCGGCCCACTGGCTCAAGAGCAACCACTTCCTGTCGACTTCCATCGATGACGATGCCGCCTTGGCCGATCTGCTTCTGGTCCCGATCGATCGTGCGTACGACGTCCCCGCGTTCCTCGACCTCATCGACGGTGGCGGGCTGCGGTTGGCGAGTTGGATCGAACCCGCTCGTTATGACCCGGCAACGTACCTGCGCGATCCGTCCCTACGAACGGCGGCATCGAACCTCGAACCCGGCGGGGCGGCGGCACTCGCTGAACAACTGGCGGGCAGCATCAAAAGCCATGTCGCCTACGCGATCACAGCCTCGGCTCGGGGACCAGCCCAGCTTGGACCAACCATGGTGCCGATCGTGCACAGGGTCGAACGTAGCGCCCTCGCGCGCAGTCTGGAGACCCGTCCGGTCGTGCGCGCCAACTTCGACGGGCACGTCGTAGAAACTCCGTTGCCCGGTTGGGCGGCGCAGGCCATCGCCGCCTGCGACGGTACGCGCTCGGTGGCCGCGATCGAAGAATCGATGCCAGGCTGTCGCTTGGCCGACATCTATCAGCCCTTGAACGCCCTAAATCTCATGCTTCTGCGTCGGGCCGGGGCGTGAGCGCGCCGGGTTGGCACGGCCGGGTCTGGCGGCTCGCCGGGCCGATCATCGTCTCGAACCTGTCGCTGCCGCTCCTCGGGGCGGTAGACACCGGAATCATGGGCCACCTCGAGGCGCCGGCCTACATCGGAGCGGTCGCCCTCGGCGCGGTGGTTCTTTCCTACCTCTATTGGGGCTTCGGCTTCCTCCGCATGACGACCACCGGCTTCACCGCCCAGGCGGCAGGCCGAGGCGACGACGCCGAGTTGCGTCTCGTGTTCGCGCGTTCACTGCTGCTTGGGCTCATTGTCGGAATCCTCGCAATCGCGTTGCAAGGACCGATCCTCAGGACGGCTTTGGCGCTGCTCGACGGCAGCCCCGAGGTCGAGCGGCTCGCTGGGGCCTATTTCGCGGTGCGGATCTGGGGAGCGCCGGCGACCTTCGCGAACTACGTGATCATCGGCTGGCTCCTCGGCCGGCAACGCGCCACCACGACTCTGTGGCTGCAACTGCTGATGAACGCGACAAACGCGGCCCTCGACTTCGCCTTCGTCGTCGGCTTCGGATGGGGCGTCGAGGGCGTGGCCGCGGGCACCATCATCGCCGAGTATCTGGCCGCAGTGATCGGTCTCGTCGTGGTTGGTCGACGGCTCGTCCGAATCCACGGCCCCTGGTCGTGGTCGGCCACACTCGACGCAGCAAAGATCCGCGCCCTCGTCTCGGTCAACGGCGACATCTTCCTCCGCACGTTGTGCCTGGTAACGACCTTCGCGCTGTTCACGGCGAACGGGGCTGCCCAGGGCGACGCCGTGCTCGCGGCAAACGCGGTGTTGGTGCAGTTCCTGATGGTGGTGTCGCACGGCCTCGATGGATTTGCGCACGCCACCGAGGCGCTCGTCGGGCACGCCATCGGGGCGCGCGACCGCGAGGCCTTGCACCGGGCCGTCACCACGGCGACGTGGTGGTCGGGCCTCGTTGCGGTGGGGTTCTCCCTGCTCTACGCCTCGCTAGGCTGGCTCTTGATCGACGCGCTCACGAGCTTGAACGACGTTCGGGCGACGGCCCGCGAGTTCTTGCCCTGGATGATCGTATTGCCGCCGATCGCCATGACCGCCTACCAGTTCGACGGCGTGTTCCTGGGCGCCATTCGGCCCAAACCCATGCGCAACGGCATGATCCTGGCGCTCGGGGTGTTCGCCGCGACGTACTTCGGGTTGGCCCCGTTCTGGGGCAATCACGCGCTATGGCTCGCGTTGGTACTGTTCCTGGCGACGCGCGCCGTCGTTCTCGTCGCCGCCTACCCGCGGCTCCGCCGGGAGGCCACCCCCTAACTCTGCAGTTCGGGAAGGCTTTCGAACAGCTTGAGGGCCTCGGGGTTGGCCAACGCATCACGGTTCTTGACCGGGCGGCCATGGACGATGTCGCGCACGGCAAGTTCCGTGATCTTGCCGCTGATAGTGCGCGGAATGTCGCTCACTTGAATCACTCTAGCCGGGACATGTCGCGGGGTCGTGTTGTCGCGAATCCGTTTCTTGATGCGATCACGCAAAGCATCGTCGAGCGTTCGGCCGCCGCGTAGACGTACGAACAGAATGACGCGCACGTCGCTCTCCCAGTCCTGGCCGATGCACAGCGCCTCTTCGATTTCCTCGAGTTGCTCGACCTGGCGGTAGATTTCGGCCGTGCCGATTCGAACGCCGCCCGGATTCAGCACCGCATCCGAGCGCCCATAAATGATCATGCCACCGTGCGGCGTGATCTCGCACCAGTCGCCGTGCCGCCAGACGTTTGGGTAGACGTCGAAGTACGCGGCGTGGAACTTCTTGCCGTCTGGATCGTTCCAGAATTCGAGCGGCACCGAGGGAAACGCCGAGGCACAGACGAGTTCGCCCTTGTCCTTCGTCGGTTTGCCCGTGTCATCGAAGACTTCGACGCGCATCCCGAGGGCGAGCGTCTGGATCTCGCCCCGCCACACGGGAAGCACCGGAACACCCGCGGCAAAGCAGCCGAGGATATCGGTACCGCCCGAGATCGACGACAGCCGAACGTCGCTTTTCACGCTGCTATAGACGTAGTCGAAACTCGCTGGGGCGAGCGGCGAGCCGGTCGACAAAATGGTCCTGACACGCGGAAGTTTGTGGGTCCTGATCGGATGGACCTCGGCCTTGTTGGCGGCATCGAGGAACTTGGCCGACGTGCCGAAGATGTCGACCTGAGCGCGATCGGCCAGGTCGAACAGCGCGTTCCCCGTGGGATAGAAAGGCGAACCGTCGTAGAGCACGAGTGTGGCCTGTGAGGCGAGGCCCGAGGCCAACCAGTTCCACATCATCCAGCCACAGGTCGTGAAGTAGAACAGGCGGTCCCCGGGCTTCACGTCGGTATGCAACAGGTGTTCTTTCAGGTGCTGCAGTAGCGTGCCGCCAGCGCCGTGCACCATGCACTTGGGCAGCCCCGTCGTCCCCGAGGAATACATGATGTAGAGCGGATGATTGAACGGCAGCCGCCGGAAGGCGATCGGTCCCGGACGATGGGGCGCCAAGTAGTCTTCCCAATGCACGGCATTGCCGAGACCCGTGAGTTCGGGGCGGGCGACCGTGTAGGGCACGACGATCAGACGCTTGAGCGAGGGCAACTGCGCCGTGATCTGGCGCAGGCGCGCGAGCGAATCGTGTTCCTTGCCGTTGTAGTAGTAGCCGTTGGCGCCGATCAGCACCTTGGGGGCGATCTGGCCGAAGCGATCCATCACCCCCTGGACGCCGAAGTCGGGGGAACACGACGACCACACCGCCCCCAAGCTGGTCGCAGCGAGCATGGCCACGACGGTTTCCGGCATGTTGGGCATGAACCCGACAACGCGATCGCCGGGCTGTATGCCCTCGGCTGCCAACGCCTGCGCCAGCTGCGAGACACGATCATAGAGTTCGGCATGACTGAGCTGGCGATGGACACGGTCCTCGCCTTGGAAGATCAGCGCAGGGCTTGCGTCACGACGGCGCAACAGGTTCTCGGCGAAATTCAATCGCGCCCCAGGGAACCACCTGGCCCCTGGCAGACGATCGAAGTTCTCGACGATCACCTCGCCCTGGAGGTCGGCGATCACGCCCCCGAACGTCCACAACGACCTGAAGAATTGCGGAGGGTTCTCGCGCGCCCAAGCGCTGAGGGCCATGAAGTCGGGCAACGCGGCGCCCCAGTCGCGGGCCACTTGGCGGGCGAACACCGTGACGTTGGCCGCAGCGACCGCCTCGGGCGACGGCGACCAAAGCGGGCGATCGGCGGCGACAGGTTCGACCATGGTGTTCCTCGGGGGCTTGGACGGCGTGACCGTAGCGGCGGCCTTCGACGCTTGCAACGCAGCCATTCCTCGGCGTGGGTGGTCTGATGAAGGCGGGCGGCGTAACCTGTGCCATCGAGGCCCTGCCGGCGCATCCATCCGGCGGGCCTCTTTTTGAATCGTCGATGGTCCTCGGTCCCCCCGGACAAAAACCCTACCTCCACGCCGCCGGCTACATGGTACTGGCGGCCCTGCTGTTCGCCGTCATGGTGGCTGGCATCCGCCACACCGCCGACCTCGGGATTCATCCCCTCGAGATCGTGTTTTTCCGCAACCTGTTCGGGTTCCTCGTGATCGGTCCCGTGCTGTGGCGCGAAGGGTTCTCGCTGCTGCGTACCGATCGCCTGATGTTTTTCGGCCTGCGAACGATCCTAGGCCTCGCCTCGATGTTCCTGTGGTTCCAGGCGGTGGCCATGACGCCGCTGTCGGAGACGGTGGCGCTTTCGTTCATGACCCCGATTTTCGTCACGGTCCTCGCGATCGTCCTGCTGCGGGAGAACGCAGGCGCGATGCGTTGGGCGGCAACCCTGGGCGGATTTGCCGGAGTCGTCCTGATCGTCCGTCCAGGATTCGTCGACGTCACCACGGGACACATCTGGCTCCTCATCTCGTCGGTGTTCAACGCCGCCTCGATGATCATCATCAAGATTCTCGCGCGCACCGAACCGGCCGAGCGCATCGTGGCATTCATGACCATCCTGTTCACGCCGCTGGCGTTGATTCCGGCCCTGTTCGTTTGGCAATGGCCGAACCTGGAACAGCTGTGGTGGTTGGCGGTGCTCGGCGGCAGCGGCACCTTGGCCCACGTCATGATGACCAAGGCCATGGGCATTGCCGATGTCGCGGCGCTGATGCCGCTCGATTTCGTGCGCCTGGTGTTCGCGACCGGGATCGGCATCGTGGCCTTCGCCGAGTACCCCGATCTGTGGACGTTGGGGGGCGCGATCGTCATCTTCGCGAGTTCGGTGTTCATCGCCCGCGACGAGTCAAAGCGTGACCAGAAGCCTCCGTCCGGCGGCCCCGGGTCATGACGTTCCCGCCCCCATGGCTGGCCGCCCATCTCGTGCGGGCCACGACACGCTGGCAGGCCGTCAGTCCCAACGCGCGCGGCGCGGTTTGGGCGCTCGGCGCCGTCGTGTTCATGTCGCTCATGTCGGTCCACATCAAATATCTCGGCAACGAGCTCGACTCCTTCGAGGTGGCGTGGTTCCGCTCTTCGCTCGGCTTGGTGATGATCCTGCCGTTCCTATGGCGAGCGGGGGGTGTTTCGGCCCTTTACACCCGGCGCTTTCCCAAGCACGTCGTGCGTGGCCTGATCGCGGGAGCCTCGATCCTCTCGGGGTTCTATTCGGTCGCCCACCTGCCGCTGGCGACTGCGACGGCGCTCGGCTTCTGCCGTCCATTGTTCATGGTGCCGCTGGCGATCCTGATGTTGAACGAAGTCGTTCGCGGGCGACGCTGGAGCGCGACGCTCGTCGGATTTCTCGGGGTCCTCGTCGTCGTGCGCCCGACCGACGACATTCCGGTCGCTGCCTGGGCCGGCATTTTCAGCGCCTTCACGACTGCGCTCGCGATGATCGTCACCAAACAACTGACGACGACCGAGCATCCGCGAACCATGATTTTCTACAATGGCCTGTTTGCGTGCCTGATTGCCTCGGGGCCGGCGTTCTACGTCTGGCAATGGCCGACGCTCGAGCAATTCGCGTTGCTCTGCAGCATGGCGGCCGTCGGCGCGATTGGAAACTCCTGCATGATTCGCTCCCTGCAAGCGGGAGAAGCGACTTTGGTCGGCCCGATCGAGTATCTCCGCATCATCACGGCGGCGTTCTTCGGGTTCGTGTTCTTCAGCGAAGTGCCGACATGGTGGACCGCCGCTGGCGCCGCGATCATCGTCGCTTCGACGGGCTACATCACGTGGCGGGAAGCCCGCCTCGGCCGGCAGCGGCCGCCGCCCGAAGAACCGCCGTCCTGATTAGCGACGGTCGTCGGCGGCCAGCGCTTCGAGAGCCTGGCGGGCACGGTCGCGATGGGCGCTGCGGATGGCGCCGCGCACAACGGCGATCGTCGCCATCAGCACCGTGGCGTCGTCCGTGAAGCCGAGGCCAACCAGGAAGTCCGGAATCGCGTCGATTGGCGTGATGAAGTAGGCGAGCGCCCCGAAAATCGCCACCTTGACGCGTGCTGGCGTCGTGGGGTCGACGGCACAGTAGTAGGCCGCCAACACCTCGTCGGCGAAGGGCACCTTGCCGAGGGTCGCGCGCAGCTTGCGCCACAGGCGATCGCGCAAGTTCCGCTCGCTCGCATCGGACGGCGCGGTATCGCGTTGATCCGTGGCTCTCTCGCTCATGACCACGATATGGTAGCGCGCTGGGCTGGGTCCAAGGTGGAGGAAAACGATGGAAATCCAAGGCCACACCGCCGTGGTCACAGGCGGCGCCTCAGGGTTGGGGGCGGCGACGGCCGCGGCGTTGGTCGGCGCCGGAGCCCGTGTCGCCATCATCGACCTCAAGCCCGCCGAGAACTCGGGCCTCCTCTCGATTGCCGCCGACGTGGGGGACGGTCCGAGCCTCGAGGCCGCATTTGCTCGCGTCGCCGAAGGTCTGGGACCGGCGCGCATCCTCGTCTGCTGCGCCGGCATCGCGACCCCTGGGCGCGCCGTGGGGCGGGACGGACCGCTCGCGCTCGATCGCTTCGTGCAGGTCGTTCGTGTCAACCTGATCGGTACGTTCAACGCCGTGCGGTTGGCGGCAGCGGCGATGCAGAAGCTCGCCCCGGTTTCGCCCGACGGCGAACGCGGCGTCATCGTCAACACGGCCTCCGTCGCCGCCTTCGACGGCCAGATCGGGCAACCGGCCTATGCCGCCTCGAAGGGGGGCGTGGCCGCGCTCACGCTGCCGCTCGCGCGCGAGTTCGCCGGATTCGGCATCCGCGTCGTGACCATCGCGCCGGGGATATTCTCGACGCCCATGCTGCAGGGTCTCCCCACCGAGGTCCAACAGGCCCTCGCCGCCGACGTGCCCTTTCCCAAACGGCTCGGCCAGCCCAAGGAGTTCGCGGCTCTCGCCCTTCACGCCGTGACCAATACGATGCTGAACGGCGAGGTGGTGCGGCTCGACGGCGGGATTCGGTTGGCGCCGAAGTGAGGTGGCCTTGCGGCCGCCGTCCCCGGCGCTAGGCTCATGCGATGGATTCGGCCGCCTCCCCTCCTCGCGCCAACGACCGATCGCCTACGATTACCGAAATCGAGGCGATCGCCGCCGTCGCCTATGAGACGATCCCGACGGTGTTGCGGGCGCGGATCGACAACGTCGCCATCCAGGTCGTCGACTTTCCGGACGACGACACCTGCCGGGACATGGGCCTGGAGACGCCGTTCGATCTTCTCGGGCTCTACCAGGGCGTCGACCTGCCCCATCGCAGCATCAGCGACCCGCCGCGCGAACCCGACGTGATCTTCCTTTATCGGCGGCCGATGATCGACTTCTGGGCCGAGAACGAAATGACCCTGGGCGAACTGGTTCGCCATGTGCTCATTCACGAGATCGGCCACCATTTTGGGTTCTCTGACGCAGATATGGACGCCCTCGAGCGTCAGAACTGATCTAGCGCAGGGCCAACGCCTGAGACGATCACGAGGATTGCAGATCATGCCCACCCGACCGCTACCGCCCGACGTGCTGCGCCCCCGCTGCGATCTTTCGGCGATGGGCTTCACCACCACCGCCGAACTGAGTGGCACGAGCGACGTGCTCGGCCAGGATCGCGCCTTCGAGGCGATCGAGTTCGGCATCGGCATGCGCGAACGCGGATACAACGTGTTCGTGCTCGGCCCGACGTCAGCCGGGCGCCATCGGCATGTGCTGCGATTGGTCGAAGCGCGGGCTGCCGGCGAACGGGCGCCATCGGACTGGGTCTATGTCCACAATTTCGATCAATCCCACCGACCGCGGGTCATCGAATTGCCCTGTCGCATGGGCACCCGCCTCAAGCGCGACGTGGCGCAGCTCATCGAAGACCTGCGAACCGGCATTCCGGCGATCTTCGAATCGGACGACTACCGCAATCGTCGCCAACTGATCGACCAGGAGTTCCGCGAACGCCACGACGCCGCGTTGCAGCAAGTGGAACAGGAGGCCGCGACCCGCCAAATCGCGTTGGTGCGTACCCCGAACGGCCTTGCGCTCGCGCCCCGACGCGGCCAGGAGATCATCACGCCCGAGGAGTTCCAACGACTGCCCGAGGAGGAACGCAAACGCATCGAGGGTGACCTCGAGGAACTGCAGCGACGCTTGCAGGAGAGCCTTCGCCACATGCCGCAATGGGACAAAGAGCGGCGTGAGCGCATCCGTGGGCTCAATCGCGAGGTCACCAAGTATGCCGTGACCTATCAGATCATGGCGTTGCGAGCCTCCCATATGGAGTTTGCCGACGTGGTCTCCTATCTCGACTCGGTCGAGGCCGACATCATCGAGCACAGCGCACCGATGTTCCTCGAGTCCGAAGCCGAGGGTCCTGCCGCCGCCCTGCAGGCCATGTTGGGGCGTCATGGCGGTGAGGAGGGTGGTCGGGCGCGGCACCTCCAGTTTCGCCGCTACGAGGTCAACCTGCTGGTCGACAACCAGCACCTCAAAGGTGCGCCGGTCGTCCACGAAGACAACCCGACCGTTCCCAACCTGGTCGGGCGTGCCGAGCATCAGGCCGAACTCGGGGCGCTCCTCACCGATTTCACGTTGCTCCGCTCGGGTGCGCTGCATCGGGCCAATGGCGGGTACCTGATTCTCGACGCCGAGAAGTTGCTCATGCAGCCCTACTCATGGGAACAACTGAAGCGGACCCTGTTCGCGCGCGAGATCCGGATCGAGGCGCCGATGCAGGGCTATTTCGCAACCGTGACATTGGAACCGGAACCGATCGCGCTCGATGCCAAGATTATTCTCGTTGGCGATCGTCGAACGTATTACCTGCTGGCCCAACTCGACCCCGAGTTCGAGAACCTGTTCAAGGTGGCTGCGGACTTCGAGGACGAATTGCCACGTGATTCCGCGACGGTGGAGCGGTACGCCGGCTTGATCGCCTCGCTCGCGACCAACGCCAAGGTGCGGCCTGTCGAACGGGCTGCGGTCGAACGCCTGATCGAAGAAAGCTCACGCGCGGCGGGCGACGCCGAACGCCTGACGGCGCGTATCGGCCAGGTGCGCGACCTGCTGCTCGAAGCCAACCACCTCGCTGGCCTCGCCAAACGCGACACGGTCGCCGCCGAAGACGTTCGCAAGGCCGTGGAGTTGCGAATCCGCCGAGCCGACCGCATCCGTGAACGCTCGCTCGAACAAATCCATCGCGGCACGGTGTTGATCGACACCGATGGCGCCAAAGTCGGAACGATTAACGGCCTGTCGGTGATGCAGGTCGGGGGCTTCGCCTTCGGCCGGCCGACGCGCATCACAGCGCGGGTTCGGTTGGGGCGCGGCGAGGTCGTCGATATCGAGCGCGAAGTGGATCTCGGCGGACCGACCCATTCGAAGGGCGTCCTGATCCTGTCGTCCTACCTCGGCGCGCGTTATGCCCCGGACCGACCATTGAGCCTGCGGGCAAGCCTGGTGTTCGAACAGTCCTACGGCGGAGTCGATGGCGATTCGGCGTCCTCGACCGAGCTCTACGCCATCCTTTCGGCGTTGGCCGACGTCCCGATCCGACAGGGCATTGCGGTCACCGGTTCGGTCAACCAGAACGGCGAAGTACAGGCGATCGGTGGGGTCAACGAGAAAATCGAAGGCTTCTTCGACGTCTGCCGTCAACGTGGACTGACCGGCGCACAGGGCGTGATGGTGCCTGAGGCCAACGTCAAACACTTGATGCTCCGTGAAGATATCGTCGAAGCCGGTCGCGCCGGCCGTTTTTCGATCTACCCGGTGGTGAACATCGACCAGGGCATCGAGATCCTCACGGGCAAGCCGGCCGGCGAACGTGGAGCTGACGGGCGATTCTCCGAGGGCACGATCAACCGACTGGTCGAGGATCGCCTGATCGCGTTGGCCGAGGCCCGCCGCCACTTCGCCGAACCAGGCGATGGGGCACGGCCATGACCGAACTGGGACGCACCATCGAGCGGGTCCTGGTCGCGCTGGACGCCTCCACGGAGAGTCACGCGGCACTGGCCGCCGCCGCGAACCTGGCGGCGCGACTGCACGTGCAACTCGTCGGACTGTTCATCGAAGACGCCAAGCTGTTTGACATTGCGCAACTGTCGATGGTGCGCCAGGTGTCCTTCACCGGCGAGCCGAGCCCCGCGCCGGACGTCGAGTCGATCGAGCGCAGCTTGCGCGCCCAGGCCGGAGTGATGCGCCGGACGCTCGAAACCGTGGCGCAGTCGCATCACCTGTCGTGGTCCTTCCAGACCGCCCGCGGACGGGCCTCGGCCGAGATCCTCGCTTCGGCGAGCCACAGCGACCTCGTCATCCTCGGCAAGACCACCCCGTCGGTCACCCGTCGCGGCAGCCTCGGGGCGACGGCCCGCGTCGTGGCGGAGCGGCCACGCGGGGCCATTCTGTTTTCCGACCCGCGGCTGCAACGCGTGCTCGGCGAGGGAGGCGCGATCGTCGTGGTCTTCGATGGCAGCGCCAATGCGCCGCGGGCCCTGGCGCTGGCCGCGGACCTCGCCCAGGCCGGAAGCGGCGAACTGATCATCCTGACCCCCGCCAAGGACGAGCATGACGCCCAACGCCTGCACGATGAGGCCGGGGCATCCCTGTCTGGGCGGCCGCTCCGGGTCTACCACCGGATCTGTACCGGCGCCGGCTGCACGGCTCTGGTCAACGCCACCCTGTCGCACCAGGGCAACCTCCTGGTGATCGGCGCGGGCTCTCCGGTCCTGGGCGCGGAGTCGCTCGCCGATCTCCTCGAGCGCCTGCACTCCCCTGTGCTGGTCGTCGATCAGGCCTGAGTTACGCCGGGCCTTGGATCAGGCGATCCACAAACTGCGGCACGACGTCCACGGCGCGGCCATAGACCTGTTCGGCGAATGACGACGCCCCGATCGATGGTTCCAAGTTGAGTTCGACGGTGTGGGCCCGTCCGACATCGCGGACAGTCTGCACGAAACCCGCCGCGGGATAGACGTTGCCCGAGGTCCCGATCGAGACGAAGAGATCGCAGCGCTACAGTGCCTCGCCGATGCGACCGAGGGCAAAGGGCATCTCTCCGAACCACACGACATGCGGCCGAAGCCGACCGAGATCGCCGCATTGCGGGCAGGCCGTCGCTTCGTTCAAGTCCCCGGACCAGGCAAACACCACCGCTCGCGGGCAGCGGCAACGAACCCTAGTGAGATCACCGTGCATATGAATGACCTGTCGCGAGCCCGCCCGCTCGTGCAGGTCATCGACGTTCTGGGTTACGAGCAGCACTTCGGCGAACCCGGCGTTCTCCAGGCGAACCAACGCCCGATGGGCAGCATTGGGGACGACTCCCGGCAGCGCCCGGCGACGGGCATTGTAGAAGTCGTGGACGAGCCCGGGGTTGCGCGCGAACCCCTCTGGGGTCGCAACGTCGTCGACGTTGTACTGCGCCCAGATGCCGTCGGGATCGCGAAACGTCGCCACGCCGGAATCGGCCGAGATCCCGGCGCCCGTCAGGATGACTATGCGTTGAAACCTGCCCACGCCCCTCCAGTAGGCCGACCAGCCGGGACATGGCAAGCTGCCGTGATGATCGCGCGCCTGGGTGTCCTGTTCGTCTGTCTCGGCAACATCTGTCGGTCGCCCACCGCCGAGGGCGTGTTCCGTCAGGTTGCCACTCGCCACGGATTGATCTCGCGACTCGAGATCGATTCAGCCGGCACCGGGGCCTGGCACATCGGATCGCCGCCCGATCGACGATCACAGGCTGCGGCACTCCGCCGCGGGATCGACCTGTCGCGCCGACGCGCTCGTCAGGTCGCCGACCAGGATTTCGTACGCTTCGACTACATCCTGGCGATGGATCGCGCCAACTTGGCGGCGCTGTCAGCCATGGCCCCCACGCGATCGGCGGCCCGGGTGTCGTTGTTCCTACCGTTCGCCCGAGACTTGGGCGTCGACGAAGTGCCCGACCCCTACGACGGTGGCCCCGACGGGTTCGAGCACGTGCTCGAGCTCATCGCCCCGGCGGCCGAAGGCCTGATCCAGCACGTGCGTGGGCGCCTATCCTCCGATGGCGCGCAGGCTACTCGGTGATACCGATCCCGAGACGATCGCGGACCTTGCCGGCGATCCGTGGCGTGTAAGCGTCCGAGCCGCGGCGATATTCCGCTGCGCGCTGCTTGTTCGTGAGCCCACAACGACCAAAACACCCGGTGCCATCGGGAGAGACCTGCCCGTGGCGCGATTGGGCGTTGCATTCGTGGCAGAGGAACTCGAACCCGAGCATGTGCGATTCGAGCCAACGGCCGAGACGTTCGCCGAAACTCAACTTCACGTCAGCGAAATCGTCGCTCATGAGGCTCCGACAACGTTCAGCGGGTAGCTCTCTTCGATACGATAGAGCGAGCCGCCACCACCGGGATGACTTGAATATAGGTGAAATTCCTCAACTGCAAAGGGCCCCGCCAGGAACAACGCGTTGGCGCTGAGGAAGGACACAACACGGTCGAGCGGCGCATCGCGCAGACGCGCCAGCGTCACGTGGGGTTTGTACTTCCGCGACTCGGGCTCCTGGCCGTAACGCACCAGGACCGATTCGATGCGGTCGCGCAGCGCGATCAGTTCCCGCACCATCGGAACACCCACCCACAGGGCATGCACGCGCTTACGCTCGCCGAAGTGTCCGACCGAATCGAGCGTCAGCGAAAACTGGGAAGACCGCACCTGCGCCAGCGCCAGCCGCATGTCGTCGAAAGACTTGCCGTCGACCTCACCGATGAAGCGCAGCGTGAGGTGCATCTGTTCGCGATCTTGCCAGCGCGCCCCCGGCACGCCGCTACAGAGGGTCAACAACCGATCGAGAACGTGAGACGGCAAAGCGATGCCGGTGAACAGCCGCACCTCAAGAGCCTCGCGTCAATGTCGCCAGGACTTGGGTGATGAAGGGCACGAATCGCTCGACGATCACCATGACGCCAGCGGCGTTCGGGTGAATGAGGTCCGGTTGATTGAGTTCGTTGCGGAGCGCCACCCCATCGAGAAAGAACGGGTAGAGCGGCACGCGGTATTTCTGCGCCAACCGCGCGTAGAGGCCGTCGAAGGCCTCCACGTAGTCGCGACCGAGGTTGCGTGGCGCCTGCATTCCCGCAAGGGCGGCGGCGATCTTCCGTTCCGACAGCCGCGCCAGGATGCGGTCCAAGTTGCGCTCCGCTTCGACCGGGCTCAGACCGCGGAGTGCATCGTTGGCGCCGAGCTCGATCACGACGAGATCAGGCTTGTCGGCCAACACCCAATCGAGACGTGCCAGCCCGCCGGCGGTGGTGTCGCCCGACACACCGGCATTGACGATCCGGACCCGGTGGCCCGCCCGCCGGAGCGCCGCCTCCAGGCGGGCCGGGAAGGCCTGATCCGTCGGCAGCCCGTATCCCGCGGTCAGGCTGTCGCCAAGAATCGCCACGACCGCGTCGCGCTCTGCCGCCACGGTTCGGCCATCGTTCCACGCGAACGTGATACATAGAAAAAGCGCGAGTGAGTTGAAAACCCGACGCGAAAGGCGATATGGGGAACCAGCTTTTGCGCCGCGTTCGGAATGAGCGATACCGACGTGCATGCGAGGATCGTTCATGAGCGCGGACACTGCCACCCTCCCGGTAGGTCGTAAAGACCTGGTTGCCCTCCGTGACGTTCACTTGAGCCTGCCGAGCGCGGCAGGCCTCGTGCACATTCTGCGCGGCATCGACTTTGCCGTGCACGAAGGCGAGGCCGTCGGTGTCCTGGGCCCTTCGGGATCGGGCAAATCGACGATGATGGCGATCATGGCAGGGTTGGAACGACCGACCCGCGGCACAGTCCGCGTCGACGGCGCCGACCTCACGGCCATGGACGAAGATGCGCTCGCGCTGTTCCGACGCCGCACGATCGGCATCGTGTTCCAATCGTTCCACCTGATCCCGACGATGACAGCCATCGAAAACGTCGCCATCCCCCTCGAACTCGCGCGCGACCCGGCGGCCTTCGACAAGGCCGAGCAGACTCTGGCCGGCGTCGGGCTCGGCCACCGACTGACCCACTATCCGGCACAGATGTCGGGCGGCGAGCAACAACGCGTCGCGTTGGCCCGAGCGTTCGTGGCCGATCCGAAACTGCTGCTCGCCGACGAACCGACCGGCAACCTCGATAGCGACACTGGGCGGGCGATCATCGATACTTTGTTCTCGCTACGCGACCGCCACCGCACGACCCTGGTGCTGATCACGCACGAGGAGCGGTTGGCGCGGCGTTGCGACCGTATCGTCCGCATGCGTGACGGCCTGATCGATCGCAATAACGTGGCGGCCGCACAATGATCGGCGAAACCGCTATGGCCTGGCGGCTCGCGCGTCGCGAGTTGCGCGGCGGCCTGCGCGGCTTTCGCGTGTTCCTTGCCAGTCTGGCGCTCGGGGTCTTCGCGATCGCCGCCGTCGGCTCGCTCTCGGCGATGATCGTCGCGGGCCTGGTCGAAAACGCCCGTGTGCTGTTGGGTGGCGACGCCGAGATTTCGCAATCGGGACAGGACATCGACGAAGCGGTCCTCGGCTACGTCCGGGCGGGCGGGTCTCAAGCCTCGCGCACGACCGAGATGCGAGCCATGGCACGAACGGATGGCGACGGGCCGCGCACCCTGGTCGAGCTCAAAGCGGTGGATCAGGCCTACCCGCTTTACGGTGAGGTTCGCCTGTCGAGCGGGGAAGCCCTCGGCACGGCATTGGCGCTGCGGGGCGGGCGTCATGGCGCGGTTGCCGAAGAGGCACTCCTGATCAAACTCGGCCTCGAGGTCGGCGCCACGCTCCTGGTCGGCGAAGCCGTCTTCGAACTACGCGGAGTCGTGACCGAGGAGCCCGACCGGGTGGCCAACGCCTTTTCCTTGGGACCACGGCTGATGGTGAACGAAGCCGGGCTTGCCGCCGCCGATCTCGTCCAGGAGGGCAGCCTGGTACGGTTTCGCCACCGCGTGAAACTCGCGCCCGGATCGGATGAACTGGCGTGGGAACGGGACCTTCGCCGGCAATTCCCCGAATCACTTTGGCGACTACGCCACGCGCGGGAGGCGCAACCCTCGGTCCGGCGCTTCATCGACCGGTTGAGCGTGTTCCTGACGCTGGCCGGCGTTACCGCTCTGGTCGTCGGCGGGATCGGCGTGGGCAACGCGATCCAGGCCTACCTCGGGGGCAAGACGGCGACCATCGCCACCTTCAAGTGCCTCGGCGCCTCCTCGAACCTCGTGTTCCTCACCTACCTGGGACAGGTGCTGGCCCTGGCGCTACTCGGCGTCGTGATCGGTATCATCGGTGGCGCAGCAGCACCCCATGTCGGGCTCCATTTCTTCGGCTCCGCCCTGCCACTGCCGACCCAGGGGGTCCTGTTCCCGGGGCCCCTATTGCTGGCTGCGGCGTTCGGATTGCTGACCGCCTTCGCGTTTGCCGTTTGGCCGCTGGCCCGCGCGCGGGAAATTCCCGCCGCCGGTTTGTTCCGCGATCTGGTGGCGCCCGAACGCACCTGGCCACGCTGGCCATTCATCGCGTTGACCGCGGTGGCCTTCACCGCTCTTGCGGCCCTCGCCGTGTTCGGCGTAGGGCAGCCTTTCATCGCCGGCTGGTTCGTCGTTGCTGCGGCTGGGACGCTCGTTCTGTTTCGCGCCATGGCGAGCGGCATTCTTGCCGGGGTGCGACGGTTGCCGCGGCTGCGCCAGACGACGCTGCGCCTCGCGCTCGCCAATCTCGTGCGACCCGGTGCGCCCACGGCCGGTGTGGTCGTCTCGCTCGGGGTCGGCATCACGGTCCTGGTCGCGACGGCGCTCGTACAGGGCAACCTCGACCAGCAGGTCCAGGATCGTCTCCCCGACCGCGCGCCGAGTTTCTTTTTCATCGACGTCCAACCCGATCAGGTGACGACCTTGGAATCGCGCGTGCGAACGACCCCGGGGTTTCACGACTTCGAACGAAGCCCAAACCTGCGCGGTCGTCTCGTGGCCATCAAGGGCATGGCCGTCGCGGAGGTATCGATCGCGCCACCCCAGCAGTGGGTTCGCCAAGGCGAACTCGCGCTCACCTACAGCGCAGCCCAACCGCGGCGAACGAGTGTCAGCCAGGGAACCTGGTGGCCGGCCGACTATCGCGGCGAACCAATCGTCTCGCTCGACGAGGTGCTGGCCCAGGGCCTGCGGGTGGCGGTTGGTGACACCATCACGCTGAGCATTCTGGGCCGCGAAATCACGGCCCGCGTCCATAACCTTCGTCGCATCGACTGGTCGGATTTCGGTATCAACTACACGGTGGTGTTTGGACCAGGCGCGCTCGAGGGCGCGCCGCAGACCCATTTGGCGACCGCCGCCGTAGCTCGCGAGGCCGAAGCCGCCGCCTATCGCTCCATCACGCAGGGATTCCCCAACGTCTCGGTGGTGCGTGTCCGTGACGTCATCGAAGCGGCGACCAAGGTTCTCAACCGCATTGCCGCCGCCGCTGCCGGCTCCGCATCCATCACGATCTTGGCGGGCGTCTTCGTACTCGCCGGCGCCATCGCAGCCGGGCACCGTCGACGGGTTTATGACGCGGTCATCTTGAAGGTAATCGGCGCCACCCGGTCCAATGTGCTCGCCGCCTACCTCGTCGAATTCACGCTGCTCGGTGCGATCACCGGTGTGATTGCCATCGTGCTCGGCACATTGGGCGCCCACCTCGTGATCACCCGGCTCATGGAGGCCGAGTGGCGTTTTCTTCCGGAACTGGCCGTTGGGACCGCCGGCGTCGGGGTGCTGGCGACCCTCGCCTTCGGCCTCATCGGCACCTGGTTCGCGCTTCGGCAGCGACCGGCGCCTGTGTTGCGCCACGTCTAGGCAAAGCCCCTGTTTTCTTAGGGAATTGGCGCCTTTCCGAGTCGAGCACCCTTGAAAGTCGTGCAGAAACGGCCATATTTCCCTTCGTTCGTCTGCTTTCGGACCAACCAGGGGAGTGCCATGGCTGAACCGACCAATAACCGCTGGGGCGTTACTACGGATACCCGCGCCCAGACCCAGGACATCGCGATCGATCAGGGTCTGCGCAGCTATATGCTGCGCGTTTACAACTACATGGGCTCCGGCTTGGCCCTTTCGGGAATCGTCGCGTATCTCGCGGCGACCACCGGCCTGTGGCAGGCGATTGCCGCCACGCCGCTCAAGTGGGTGGTCATGTTGGCTCCCCTCGGGATGCTATTCCTCGTGGCGGCGCGCCTGGAGCGGATGAGTGCTTTCTCTACGCAGGCGTTTTACTGGGCGTTTGTAGCGGTCGACGGCCTATCGCTCGGCTACATCTTTCACGCCTACACGGCGACGAGTATCGCCAAAGTATTCTTCATTACCGCAGCGATGTTTGGCTCGGTGAGCCTCTGGGGATACGTTACTAAGGCTGATCTCAGCAAGTACGCTGGCTTCTTAATCATGGGGGCAGTCGGTCTGATCATCGCCGGGCTCGTCAACTTGATTTTAGAGAGCGCGATGATGTCGTTCGTCATCTCGGTCGTCACGGTGCTTGTGTTCACCGGCTTTACCGCCTACTCGACCCAGCAGATTCGTCAGAGCTATGACTATGTCGGGCACGATGCTACGTGGGTGACCAAGGGAGCGGTGTTTGGTGCGCTCAACCTCTACATTCTGTTCATGGGCCTATTCCAGGCGTTGCTGTCACTGTTCGGCAATCGCGAATAGCGCACGAAACGATTGGTGGAAAAGCCCGGCTTCGGCCGGGCTTTTTCTTTTTGGGAGGTCAGCTCGCGAGGCGCAGGCGCTTGCTCAGGAGCACGGGCAGCACCTCGCCCAGGTTGGCCCCCTCCTTGAGGACGCGTCCGCCGGCCTCGACCACGCGGTAGCGCCGGCCCTCGGCGCCCGAGCGTACCCGCTTGACCACGCGGTAGGCCGGGACCGGCGAGCGCCGGCGGTAGATGGCAAACGCCGCCTCCTGCTCGCCGATGTTGAGCGCGTAGTCGCACCATTCGCCGGCAATCACCATGCGGGAATAGATCGCCAGGATCTGGTTCAGCTCGTTGCGGTGAAAGGCCACCAGAGACGAAAAACGGGAGCGAGGGAAAGTCCTCGGCTCCCGTTTGGCAAGGTGCAGGACCTCGCTCATGCCGAGGCCCCGTCGCCTAGCACCGAGGGCGGTTGCCCGCCCGGGCCTGGCGCTTGTGCCGCAGCGGCGGCAACACGTTTCTTATCATTGTCACCCCCGCAGCCCCTCCCGGGTGCTACGGCCTCCCTCCCCTGGGATGAAAAAATGATAGGCCCTGGGAAGGATTTGGACAACCCGCCCGAAGGGTCTACTCGCGCTTGCGGGCCACGGTGAGGCCATCCCCCACCGGCAGCATCGAAACGTCGATGCGATCGTCGTGGCGAAGCTTGGAGTTGAGCGCCCGGATCGCGTCGACGTCGGGATCGGACTTGGTGGGATCTGCGACCGAGCCGCCCCACAGGACGTTGTCAATCGTGACGATTCCGCCAGGGCGGAGCAGCTTCAGGACCCGCTCGTAGTAGGCGTCGTAGTTGGCCTTGTCGGCATCGATGAAGGCAAAATCGAACGTCCCGGCGCCACCCTGCCGCAACACGCCATCGAGCGTCTCGATCGCCGGCGCAAGCCGAAGGTCGATCTTGTGGGCGACGCCCGCCTCCTGCCAGTAGCGGCGCGCGACCGAGGTCCACTGTTCGTTGATATCGCACGCGATCAAGCGCCCGTCGGCCGGCAACGCCTGAGCCACGACCAACGAGGAGTAGCCGGTGAACACACCCACTTCGACGCAGCGTCGCGCACCGATCGCCTTGACCAGCACCGCCATGAATGCGCCCTGCTCGGGCGATATCTGCATCCGGGCGGCCTTCTCCTTGGCCGTCTCCTGGCGCAGGCGCTGCAACACGTCGCTATCGCGCACCGCGACGCTGAACAGGTATTCGCCCAGGCGTTCGTTCAGCCCAATGCTGCGGCTCGACATGCTCGTGCTCCAATCATAAAAAAGCCTTGTTTCAGCCCTTGGTGCGCCGCAATAGGCCCCTAGCTTCTGCAGCGTCGGCCCTCCAGACCCGGCCGCCGATCGAAGGAGCCCTCCCCCAGAACCCTTCGATCAACGAGGCGGCCGGGTCTTCCATTCCCCCGGGCCGACACCCGTTCTGGTCTCTCTTGACCTTGCCCCGTCCTCGGACGGGGCCTTTTTGTCACTCCGCTGCTTGGGCGCGCGTCGGTCGACCGGCGTAGGCCGCAGAACGCTCGACGTAGAAGCTGCCCGGGTGCGCGATCTTCTTGACCGAGGGCCGTTCCCTCATGGTCTCGACCCAACGACGCAACCGGGCGCAGTCCTCGGGAATTCGCACCCCGCGATAGTGCTCGAGCGTGGCGAAGCGTTCGAACGAGGGGTAGAGCGCGAGATCGACCAGAGTGAGCCCCTCTGCCATCCAGAACGGACCGGAGCCGAGTTTCTTGAGACCCTCGTTTTCCATGAAACGCAGCGCGTCGTAGTACTCTTTGATGAGGGCCGGGTGCTTCGATTCGTCGATCTCGCGGATGAGCCGAAAGGAGATCACGTTGTAGCGGGTGTTGAAGTAGTCGACCCAGATGCGCGCCTGGGCACGGCGAACCGGGTCCTTGGGCATCAACGGCGGATTGGGAAACACCTCGTCCAGATATTCGTTGATGATCGCCGACTCATACACGATCTGGCCGTTGTGACGGATCGCCGGCACCTTGCCGTAGGGCGACACGCTCGGAAACCACGACGGCTTGTTCTTGAGATCGATCTCGGTGAGCGTGAAGTCGACCCCCTTTTCGAGCAGCGCCAGGCGTGTGCGGTGGGCGTAGGGGCACACTTCGGCGCTGAAGATTTCGACCGTGGCCATGGCTTCCTCCCTGTCGACTGATCGGACGGTGGTGTTCAGGCTAACGCCGCACCGCGACCATCGCGAATCTTTTCCGAACGCTAGTAAAGGTTGTGGCGGTTCTCCTGGGCAAGGCGATCCGATGCAGCGCCATCGTAGCCCTTGATCTGATCGGCCAGCATTTGCCCCATGGTCGGAAACTCAGCCTTCGCGAGATGGCGCGCGGGATTCCACAGCTCCGAGCGGCGCAGCGCCCGGGCGCAGTGGAGATAGACCTCCTCGACCGCCACCACGATGACCGTGGCCGGCAGACGCCCGTCCGGGCGCGCGAAGCGTTGCCGCAGGAGGGTCGAGACCGACAACGTCGCCCGTCCGTTGATCCGGAGGGTTTCGTCCAAACCCGGGATCAAGAACAGCAACCCGACACCACCGCTCACGACGATGTTTTCCAAGCTATCGAGACGGTTGTTGCCCGGCCAATCGGGAACCAGGCACGTCTCATCGTCCAGGACATGAACGAAACCGGGTTCGCCCCCGCGCGGCGAGGCATCGACGCGCCCTAGTCCGTCGCTGGTCGAGAGCACCAGGAACGGGCTACGGCCTACGAAACGCCTGGCATGGGCATCGAAGCGATGCAGAACTTTCTTGAGCGCCGCCTCCCGTGGCTCCGGATAAATCCGTCGCAACGCCTCGAGGTCGGCAACGGTATCGGCTTCCGTCTTCACAGCATCCTCCATCGCCAGATCGGCTCTATAGTGGGCCCTGAGACTATCCCACCGGTGTCGAATATTCAGCCATGAGCGACTCTGCTCCGCGCGTGTCCGTGGTCACGGTCACCTACAACAGCGCGGCGGTCATCGAGCCTTGCCTCGCCTCGCTTCGCGGCGTCGAGGAAGTGATCGTTGTCGACAATGCCAGTCGCGACGACACGCTGGCTCGGGCGCGGCAGACACGACCGGATGTGCACGTGATCGCCAGCGACACGAATCTCGGTTTTGGTGTCGCCAACAACCGCGGGGCAGCCGCCGCACGCGGCGACTATGTCCTGTTTCTCAACCCCGACGCTGTGCTCGCCGATGGCGCCCTCACCGCCCTGACAACGACGGCCGCGAGTTTCCCAGAGGCCGTGCTGCTTGGCCCAAGGATCGAAAATCGTGATGGCCGGCCGATCGTCAGCCATGACGCAGACCTGTTGACGCGACGGCGCATGGGTGCGGCCCGCGAGGCCTATCCTGCGACCCTGCCCGACGGGCCGTGCTGCTCTGGCTTTCTCTCGGGCGCCGCACTGTTTGCCCGGCGGTCCGCGTTGCCGAAGCCGGCGTTCGACGAGCGCCTGTTTCTCTACTTCGAGGACGATGACCTTTGCCTGAGGCTGTGGCGTGCGGGAATGCCGATGGTCTACGTGCCGGAGGCTGTCGTGCGCCATCTCGGAGGCGCCGCGTCCCGCCCGAGCCCAGGACTCCTGTGGCGCAAGCATTGGCACATGGCGTGGTCGCGGCTCTATTTCGAGCGCAAGCATGTGGGTTTCGCCGCGGCGCACGCGTTGGCCTTCGGACGCCTGGCCAAATTCGGCGCCAAGGCGCTCCTCTATCTCGTCAGCGCCAACAGCACGAAGTGCTGGCGCGATGCCGCCCGGTTTGTCGGCACGTTGGCGTTCGTCCTTGGCGTCAGCGCCCGCTGAGGGCTCATCCGATCGGGCTGGCTCGGCTAACGCGGGCAGGGAACGCGATACACGAGGTAGGTTTCGTCCCGGGTGGAGATGGCGTAGCGGGTCTGGCCAAACCCCGTGCGCCACGGATGGACGGCCGGTTCGGCGAATATGACGACGACCTCCACATCGAAACCGTCGTCGTGCATCAAACCTTGAGCCGGGTCGGCGACGACGCCGAGCGCTTGAAGCCCCCGCTTGACGGTATCGAGATCTTTCGCCGACGCAGGCGCCAGCGGATTCGGTTTGGCGTCGCGGGTTCGCGGATGGGTGATGGTGTAGCGTGATTCCGATGCAGCGACGATCGCTCTCACGGCGCCCCTCGGCCCGAGATCGGAATAGCAGCCGACCAGGTCGGGGTTGGCCAGCACCGACCCTGATCCGAGAAGCGGAGACACAAGCACCGCCGCAAACACCAACCGGAGTGGAACGAAGGACGACATTGGCACCTCCGCAATACCGGATTGTACTCTGGCGCGGGCTCCATCGGTTGCGCTAGGACAACCGCCCCAGGGGCCTCGGGAAACCGGAGAAGCGCATTTCGCGCTTCCGCAGTGGCGCCCTGCTCATGGCGGGTTCTGTAGACATTCGTCCAACTGCTGGGACCAATCGGCGAGCGTTATGCCAAATACCTCGCGAAGCTTCGCGGTATCCAGGACCGAAAATGCTGGGCGCACGGCCTTGGTCGGATAGTCTTTGGTGGCGATCGCCCGGACCGAAGGACGCTCGCGGTCCTGCGGCCAGCGCGGCAGCGGCCACTGTTCGACCCTGTCCATGATGGCCCGCGCGAAGCCACACCAGGTGGTCTCGCCGCCCGCTGCGACATGGTACGTGCCGCCGAAGCGCTCGAGTCCACCCAGGCCGTCGGCCGCGCCGAGTTGGCGGATCGCTTCGTCGGCCGCCACCGCGATGGCACGCGCCCAGGTCGGACTGCCGAGCTGATCGTCGACGATGTTGAGCGAGCGCCCCTCGCGAGCCAGGCGCTGCATCGTCAGAAGGAAGTTTCGGCCCATCAAGGAATAGACCCAACAGCAACGAAACAGGAGATAGGCGGCACCCGACTGTTGTACGGCCGATTCGCCGCGCAGCTTCGTGCGCCCATAGACATTGAGGGGCTCCGGCCGATCGTCCTCGCGATAGGCCCGCCGCCCGGAGGGCGTAGGCGCACCCGAACCGCCGCGCCCATCGAACACGTAGTCGGTCGAAAAGTGCACGAGGCCGATGCCGCGCTGAAGGCACTCTTCGGCGAGCAATAGTGGCAGATCGGCGTTGAGCGCCGCGGCCTCGTCGGCATTGTCTTCGGCGGCGTCGACCGCAGTGTAGGCGGCGGCATTCACGATCAAGCTCGGCCGCGATACCCGGATGTAGGTGCGCACCTCGTCGGGCCACAGCAGATTGACGACCGTGCGCGGCGGGCACAGCACGTCGCGCCAATGTGCGAGCTGCACACGAAGGTCCATTCCCACTTGTCCGGTCACCCCGAACAGGAGGATCGGACGATCGCTCATGGCCCGTCGAACGGCGGCAGACGATCGGCTGGAACATCCCGGAGTCGAACGGCCAGCAGGTCGCGATCCGACACCGTCGGATTCTCGATCGGCCAGGAAATCCCGAGGTCCGGGTCGTCCCATTGCACGGCCGTCTCGCAGTCCGGCGCGTATACCTCGCTCGCCTTGTAACTGACGATGGCGCTGTCGCTCGTCGTGCAGAACCCGTGGGCAAAACCCGCTGGAACGAACAGTTGGCGTTTGTTGGCCGAGGACAGCGCAACGCCATACCAGCGGCCGATCGTGGGCGACCCAGAACGCACATCGACGACGACGTCGTAGATTTCGCCTTGAATCACCTGAATCAGTTTCGCCTGCCCCTTGGGGTGCTGGAAGTGCAGCCCGCGCAGCACGCCCACGCGCGACGACGACAGGTTGTCTTGCACGAACTCTATGCCGATTCCCGCGGCGGCATAACGCTCGCGCCGATAGGTCTCGACGAAGAACCCGCGCTCATCGCCATAGACCCTGGGCTCGATCAGCAAGACCCCGGGCAGGCCAGTGGAAAGAACGTTCAAGGAGTATTCACCTGTCGTCTTGGTCGGTCAGGATTTATCATCCGAACCCGTCGTGATCATGCGTTTTCTTCGTATCGCCGGCCGCACCCTCGCTATCCTGATCGGCACGTTGCTCGTGGCCCTCGTGGTCGTGGCACTGTGGCTGACCACGAGCCTGCCCGTCTGGGATGGGGTGCAAACCGACCTGCCGGTTGCCGCTTCCGTCGACATCGTGCGCGATCGCCATGGCGTCACGCACATCCGGGCGGCAAGCGACCGTGACGCCTATGTCGCCCTGGGGTTCGCCCATGCCCAGGACCGCCTATGGCAAATGGACACCTACCGGCGTATCGGTGCAGGACGCGCGGCCGAAGTCGTCGGTTCGCCTGGCCTCTTCGTCGATCGACTGATGCGCACCCTCGGCGTCTACCGACTGGCCGAGCGTCAAATCGAGCACGCCTCCCCCGAGGTGCGCGAGGCGATCACGGCCTACGCCGCCGGCGTCAACGCTTACCTCGAACGCCACCAGGGCCCCTGGCCGCCCGAGTTTACGTTGCTCGGCTATCGGCCTGAGCCCTGGCGCCCGGCCGACTCGGCGGTCCTCGGAAAATTGCTGGCCCTCATGCTGGGGGGCAACTGGTTCGATGAGATGCGCCGCGCCGCGCTGATCGAACGGGTGGGGCCCGACAAGTTGGACGTTCTGAACCCCCGGGAGGGGCCGCACCGGGCGATGCTGTCCGCGCTGCCGGGGTTCGACGCCCAACGGCTGCTGAGCGCGTTACCGTCCTGGACCCAACCGCGGCGCGCATCGAATGCCTGGGCCGTCACGGCCGAGCGAACGAGCCAAGGTGCTCCGATCCTAGCCTCCGACCCACACCTCGGCATGACCGCTCCGGGCATTTGGTATCTGGTGCGGCTCGAGACTCCGACGCGCTCGATCAGCGGCGCGACCATCCCGGGCTTGCCCTTCCATTTGCTGGGGCAGAACGAACACGTCGCCTGGGGCCTGACCACCACATATGGCGATGTGTCCGACCTCGTCGTCGAGACGACACTCGACGATGACCATTATCGTACGCCCGAGGGGAGCGAGGCCTTCCGCAGCCGGGAAGAAACGATCCGCGTGCGTTTCGGTCGCGACGTCGTGCTTCGGATCCGGGAAAGTCGCCATGGTCCGATCGTGTCGGACGTGATCGATCGGGCGGCAGCGACCGCTGGGGCTGGACGTGTTGCGGCCCTTCAGGCCGTCGCACTCCAACCCGACGATACGACGCCCGAGGCGTTGTATCGCTTGCAAACCGCGAGCGATGCCGCTTCCTTCCGCGAAGCCTTGCGTCTCTATCACGCGCCGATGCAGAACGTGCTTTACGCCGATCGCCAAGGCGCCATCGGTTTCATCGCGGCGGGGCGCGCGCCGATTCGAGCCTCGGGCGACGGTTCGATCCCGGCCGACGGGGCCCGTGGTGCGGCGTGGACCGGTTATGTCCCGTTCGACGCCCTGCCGCAGAAGACCAATCCCGATTCGGGCGTCCTGTTCAACGCCAACAACCGCGTCGTCGCGGATGACTACCCCTATCTGATCTCGCTCGACTGGGAACCAGCGTTTCGCGCCGAACGGCTTCGGGTGCTGCTGGCGCCATCGGTTCCCCTCGATGTCGCGAGTCATGCCGCATTTCAAAACGACACCTACTCGGCCGCGGCGGCAACACTGCTCCCCGCGCTCCTGCAGCGCCTCGAAACGATGACCGCCCGCCCGGCGGCGGACCTGGTCGCGGATCTGCGCGCCTGGAACTTCCACATGGATCGTGACAGCCGGGCGGCCCTCGTGTTTGCCGCCTGGCTCCCGGAACTGACCCGCGAGATCTTCGCCGACGACCTCGGCGAACTCGTGAGCTCCCTCTGAGGCGATCCCGTCAACAGGATCTTGGCCGTGTTCGACCGCGATCGATCCTGGTGCGCCCGGCCGAACGATCCGGACCCGACGTGCCGGGCCACGGTAACCCGCGCGTTCGATGCGGCGATCGCGCGACTGACCCGAGACTTCGGGCGCGATGTCGAGGATTGGCGGTGGGGCCGGGCGCACCGACTACGCCTGACGCACCCGCTGTTATTCGTGCCCGGCGTCGACCGCTTGCTGGGAATCGGCGTCGCCACCGACGGCGACGGCTACACGTTGAACCGCGGTGGCCACGGCCGCGACTTCCGCAACGGCCACGCCGCCGGCTATCGCGCGGTCTACGATCTCGGTGATCCCAGTCGTTCGCTGTTCCGCGTCGTCCCGGGGCAATCAGGAAACCCCTGGAGCCGCTACTTTGCCGATCACGTCGAGGACTGGCGGAACGGGCGTTACGTCACGATCCCCGCGTTCGACGAGGCGGTGAGAGACGCGCGTGGCCGGTTGCGGCTGTTGCCCCCGGCCCGCTAGGGTGGCGCGTCGCGAGGGGGTTGATTCATGAATCCGGAAGTCCAAGCGTTCTTCGACGAAGCGACGTTTACGGTCAGCTATGTCGTCCATGCGCCGGGGGGCAACCGGGCGGTCATCATCGATTCGGTACTCGGCTACGACCCCAAATCGGGCCGGACCTCGACCGCTCCCCCCGACAAGATCCTCGCCTACCTCGCCGAGAAGAACCTCGCGGTCGATTGGATTCTCGAGACCCACGTCCACGCCGATCACCTGATGGCTGCACCGTACCTCAAGACCAAGACCGGTGCGCGCACCGGCATCGGTACGGGGATCGCTACGGTCCAGCGCACGTTCAAGGCGATCTACAACTTCGGCGATTGGCTGGCGAGCGACGGACGACAGTTCGACAAGTTGTTCGCCGACGGCGAGACGTTCTCGTGCGGACCCTTGACCGGCCGCGTGATTCATACGCCCGGCCACACCCCGGCCTGTGTGACCTATGCGATCGGCGATGCGGCATTCGTCGGCGATACGATCTTCATGCCCGACTACGGGACGGCGCGGGCCGATTTCCCGGGCGGCGACGCCCGCCAGTTGTACCGTTCGCTGCGCCGGATCCTCGATCTACCTCGGGAGACGCGCCTGTTCATGTGCCACGACTACGGCCCCAACGGTCGTCCCTATGCGTGGCTCACAACCGTCGCTGAAGAACGCGCCGGCAATATCCACGTCAAGGACGGCATCGGCGAGGATCAATATGTGGCCATGCGCACGGAACGCGATCGCAAACTTGCGGTCCCGGTGCTGCTGTTGCCGTCGGTTCAGGTCAACATGAACGGCGGCCGATTCCCGCCGGCCGAGAACAACGGCGTCTCCTACCTCAAGATCCCGCTGAACGCTTTCGGCTGAGACTCAGCGCACGTCGGGGGTGTACTGCGACTTGCGCGACAGCGGCAAGTCGGAGAACGCGATCGTCATCACGCGCGGATCATCCTTGCGCAGCTTGCCGGCCATCGGGTCCGTGACCACGTCGACGACCGCGGGTTTGTCGGACTTGAACGCACGTTCGATCGCCGGGCCAACGTCTTTCGGCTTGGTGACCTGTTCGGCGTGACAGCCGAAGGCCTTGCCGATCAGGTCGTAGCGCACGTCGCCGAAGGTCGTGTTGACCGGCCGCTCGATCACTTTCATCTGGCCGTGTTTTTCGGTGCCCCAGGCGCCGTCGTTCGAGATGAAGGTCGTGATCTTGAGGCCGGCGAGCACAGCGCCGTTGTATTCGCTGGGGTAGAAACCGAACGCCCCGTCGCCGGTGACGTGCACCACGGGACGCGGCTTCTCGCCCTGCTCTTCTGCGATCTCCCGCGCCCCAGCTGCTGCGCCCAGGGCCAAAGGCGTGCCGATGCCCATCGATCCCAACGGGTAATGGTCCATGAACCCGCGTTCGTGGCGGATGCGCAGGATCGCATGCATCCAGTTTTGGATGTCGGCGCCGTCGCCGACGTAGATCGCGTCCGCGGGCATCCGTTTCATCAGCTCGCGCGCCAGCCGATAGGGGTGAATCGGGCCCTTGTCGCCGCGTCCGATCGAATCGATGAACGTCAGGCGCTCCTTGAGGGCATCTTTGATCCACTTCGGGGCGGGTTTCGTCTTGGCCTTGCGTCGCTTGAGCTCGGCCACGATCGCCGCCGTGGCAACGGCCGCATCGGCAACGATGGGCACGTCGATCGGACGGTTGCGGCCGATCTCTTCGCCGAGCACATCGATCTGAATCATGCGCGCATCGGTCGAGAACCGGGGGGCCATGCCGTAGCCCAGCCGCTGGGTCATGCGAGAACCGACCCAGAGCACGACGTCGGCCTCACGCGCGGCGGGTTGAGCGAGCGGCCACGACCAACTGAGGTCATCGTCTTCGGGAACCAGGCCGCGTCCGAGAGCATTGCCCATCACCGGGATCCCGAACTCGGAGGACAATGCACGCAATGCCGCCCCGGCATTGGCAAACATCGCTCCACCGCCGGCGATCACCAGCGGCCGCTTGGCCCCCATCAGCAGTTCCGCGGCAGCGGTGACGGCATGGGGATTGGCCTGCGGTTTGGGCGTTGCCGTCAGCGGGAGGTCGAGTTCGTTGGCCACCTCGACGGCGGCCGAAAGGAACTCCTGTGGCACCTGTAGCACCACGGGGCCGGGCCGACCGCTCATCGCGTGACGCGCTGCCACCTCGACGTACTCGCGCAACCGCTCGGGCGCGTGCACGGTGCGCGTCCACTTGCTGATTGGCCGCAACAGCGCCTGAGCATCGTGGTCGACCTGGCTCTGCGGCTCGATCGAGGCCGTCGAGAGTCGCGCCACGATGACCAGCACGGGCGAGCAGGCTTCATAGGCGGTGAGCACGCCGGAGACGGCGTTGGGCACGCCCTGATCGGAAATGATCAGCGCGACGCCCAGTTTGCCCGTGACTCGCGCGAAGCCATCGGCTGCGGCCACCGTCGCCGTCTCATGGCGCCCGGAAATAATCTTGAAGCCGTCGCGATCGAGCGCATCCAGGGAATGGGTATGCGAGGCGCCGGCAAGCGAGAACACCGTATTGATGCCCAGCTTCTGCAACGTACGGCTGATCACCATGCCGCCGGTGAGCTGGTTGGACTTGCGCTTGGGCATCGAGTCCCAGAAGCCGCCGCGCAGACTCGTCGATCGTGCCATGGAAGTTTCCTTCAGTTGACGAGTTTGCCGCCGACGAGGGCGATCGCCTCGATCTCGATCATCAGCTCGGGGAGGCCGAGGGCGCCGACCTCGACGATCGTGTCGGCTGGCCAGGGCTGCCGGAAATACTTGCCGCGAGCTTCGACGATCTTCGGAAAGTTGGCCATGTCGGTGAGGTAGATATTGACCTTGACGATCTGGCGCATCGACGAACCGGCCGCCTTGAGCGCGCGCTCGAGGTTGGCGAAGGTCTGCTTGAGCTGACGGTCGAAGTCCCCCGTGCCAACGATGTTGCCAGCCTTGTCGAGGGAAGCCTGACCCGACAGGAATACGAGATCCCCGACCCGGTAGCCGAGCGCGATACGAAACTTGTCGTAGGTGTCCGGCCTGGTCCTGATGCGGTAGGCGTTCCGATCCGGTCCCGCCGGTCTCGCGACACGGTTCTTAGCGGCCGCCTTCGGGCGGCTGGTTTTCTTCTTCGCCATGGTCCTCCCCAATTTGTGACCGAGCATAGCCCGCCCGTTGCGGCAGCCGCAAAGTGGCGCTCGGCGCCACCCTGTTGCCGTCCGACGGGTGGACACGCGACCTACCGGCACTGGACCGGATTGGTGCTTCGTCTAGAGTCGCACCAAGCCAACCGTTCTTTCAGGAGGGGTCGATGAAACGTTCCGCTATCGCTTGGCTGGCCGGGGCAGCCACCGGTGCGCTACTCGCCGGCGCCGTGGCCGCCGAGGCCGCAACGCAGGATCGCACGCTGCGCGTCGCCATCAACCAATTTCCCCTCGCGCTCGGCAATCCTTACCGCGGTTCGGGTTCGCCCGGCGTCTACCACTGGGCGGCCATCTTCGATGCTCCGACCTGGGTCGACGAAAAAGGCAAGCCACAGCCAGCGATCGCGCTCTCCTGGCAGAACACCGCCCCGACAACCTGGCGCTTCAAGGTTCGTCCGAACACGACCTATTCGAACGGCGAAAAGGTCGACGCCGATTCGATCATCGCCAGCTTCGATTGGCTGAACTCGGAAGACGGCCGCAGGGACGGACAGAACGCCTCGGTCATCGTCCGACCGCTCGGCAAGTTGACCAAGGTCGACGACCTCACCTTCGAGGTCACGACGGCCAAACCCGACCCGATCGTGCCGGCGCGCATCTCCGGCCTCTACCTCGTGCCGCCGAAGTACTTCAAGGACGTGGGCATCGCCGGGTTCACGCGCAAACCGATCGGCACAGGGCCCTACAAGCATCTGGATTGGATCGCCGACAACCGCGCCAACATGGAGGCCTGGGAAGGCTCTTACCGTCCACCCAAGATCCGTCGGCTCGAGCTCTTCAAGCTGGAGGAGCGCCCGGCACGCTTGGCGGCGTTCCTGTCGGGACAGGTCGAGATCATGCAGGGCGGCACCCCCGACAACTTCCCGCAGATCGAGGCCGCGGGTGGCTTGATCGATATTTCGTATTCGCCGCAGACGGTGTCGATGGGCCTATTCACCGAAAACGTGCAGGCCAACGTCAAACCGTTGGCGGACCGCCGCGTTCGCCAGGCGCTCAACTACGCTGTCAACACCCAGGGCTACGTCGATGCGTACTTGCGCGGGTTTGGCGGGCGGGTGACCGGCATGATCATTCCGTCCACGGCCCAGGGTTATCATCCGACCAAGCACTACGGCCACAATCCCGACAAAGCCAAAGCGTTGCTCGCCGAAGCCGGCCATCCCAACGGTCAGGGCATTCCGGAACTGCTGATCGAAGCCGTCATCGGTGGTGTTCCAGGCGACAGCGAGATCTACCAGAACGTCGTCCAGGATCTGGGCAAGGTCGGCGTGAAGATGAGCGTCCGTCCGACCGCCTTCGCCAACTACCTCGGCAAGCTGCTCGATACGCCGAAATGGGAGGGCCATGGTTACGTCGCGATCAATGCGATCTCGCCACTGAACGACACGATCCAGGGGTTGGTGTATGGCAGCTGCCGCAACCCGTCGAAGCCGTTCTACTGCGATGAGAGTCTACGCGCGACCTTCGATCAATCGGACACGGAACTCGATCCGGCGAAGCGCAACGCGCTCCTGGCCCAGATCCAGGAGAAGTACAACGTCGAGGCGCCGCACATCTTCCTGCACGAGATCGTCGACATGACGGCGGTGTCGCGCAACCTCAAGGGCTTCCGTAACCGCGTGCGGACGTTCACCTACGAAGAGATCGAGTTCGTCCGCTAGTTCAGGCGGACCGATCGAAGGGCCACCGACGCGTGTCGGCGGCCCTTTTTTTCACCAGCCGCCCAGCGCACCACGAGCGCGTGGATATCCCAGGGGCAGAACGGGCCGATAGGGCGGGTCGCGCAGCGGCCGCGGTCGGGTTTCGACCTGCCAATCGGTCACGAACGGCCCATCCTTCGAGCGAAACAGCGCGACATACCCCTGGAGCGAGGCTCCCGGCCCGTGGACGATGCCCGGCGGGCGCCAGAAGTAGGCGCCACGCTTCATCGGGCCCATCGGCCAGTTCAATTGGCCCTCGAGGAGAAAGAACTCCTCGACGCAGGGGTGCTTCTCGAGCCGGCCGCGCTTCGGCAGATCCTCCCGCCGATCCGCCGACTTGTGGAGAAGCCATGTGCGATCGCCATTCGGAATCTTGCGCAGGAATTTGATGCCGATGCCCGAGCCCGACAGCCGGTGATCGAAGCCGGTATCCCAGGGCATCAGATCGCTGTCGCAGAATTCGACCAACGCCCGCCGGTCGAATTTCGTTCGCTTGGGCGCGGGACACGGCTCGGCTTCAAAAAACGTGAGCACGATCGCCCCGGTCTGAGACGCCATCCCGCGCCGCGCAAGGCCTGCCGGAAAATACCCATAAGCGCGTGGGCCGAAGGCCCGTCCATTGACGACCAGGTCGCCGGCGACGACGAGGAACTCCTCGTCGCAGGCGAGCATCTGGGGACCGCGTCGTTGCCAGCCCGCGGGATACTCGATCAGGAGCGAGCAGGCCCCGGTCTTCGAGTCGGCACTCAGCGTCTTGGCCCGAGCACCGGCGCGCGGGTGCCCCGCCACCAAGTCCTTCCAGCGCAGGGCCTGACACTGGACGTATTCGACGTGCGGGCGGGGCATTAGGCGATCGGCTGTGGTGCGCCCAAGGGCCGGGCGATGGCCTTGAGATCGGGCGGCAGAGTCGGGTCATAGGGTGCGTTGTAGTCGATCGGGTAGGACTCCTTGGTCCAGTCGGTCGAGAACGGACCGCCCTTGCAGCGGAAGAAGCACGTGCAGCCCGGGATCGTTCCGACCGGGCCGTGCTGAACACCGCCCGGCCGCCAGAAATAGGCGCCCTGATGCAGCACCCCGATCGACATCGAGATCGAGCCGTCGAGCAGCAGCATCTCTTCGACGAACGGGTGAATTTCGAGCTGCGAGTGCGTCACCTTCTTGGGGTCGTTCGCTCCCATGCGCAGGATCCAGGTGCGCTCTCCCGTCTTGGCATCCTCGCGCAACATGATCTTGCGCAACCCACCACCTTTCACCTTGGGATCGACGATGCCCGCCCAGGCCGCTGTCGTGGTGTCGATCTTTTCGACGAGCAAATCCTTGCGGAAGTCCTTGGCCCCGCCGAAGACGTTCTTGTGTTTGCCCTCGAAGAACGTGAGCACGAGCGCCCCATCGGGCGTCGCCATCCGCGGCCTCGGGTAACCGTCGGGAAGGTAGGCGTAGCTGCCCTTGCCGTATCGGGTTCGTCCGATCTCGAGTTCTCCATCGAGGACGAAGAATTCCTCGTCGTTGTCGAGGTAATGGGGTTCGTTGATCGCGAATCCCTTGGGATACCGCAACAGAAGGCTGGAGGCGCCGATCTCGGGATCGCGCGACAGCATCCGCATTTCGACGCCGGGCCGCGCGGTGGTGGGCGGCAACACCCGCCAAGGAATGAGTTGCGCTTGAATGAACTCGATATGATCGCGCGCCATCGCGGGTCCTCCCGGTTGTTTCTGCAAGTATGGGCCCCAAGGCGGCGACGGAAAAGGCCGCAGATCCCCGTGGTTAGGAGCAGAGAACCCGAAACGCTCGAACGAAGGAAATCCCCATGCGCTCCGTACTGTCGCCCCTCGCCATTGCCGCGGTTTTGCTGGCCGCCGGCGTCAGCTTGGCCCAGCCCCGTTCGGGGGGACCCGGTGGCGGTCCGGGCGGCCCGCCGCACGATCGGGGCGGCGACTTCAGCGAACGCTTCGTCGAACTGTTCGACACCAACAAAGACGGCAAGGTGTCGATCGAGGAAATCGCCGCCGAACATCGTCGCCTGTTCGGTGCGGCCGACGTCGATAGCAATGGCCAACTCTCGGTCGATGAGTTTCGTCGGCGCGGCCAGTTCTTCCAGATGCTCGGCGCGACCAGCCTGTTCGACATGCTGGACGCCAACGGCGATGGCCAGTTGACGGCGGAGGAGATCACCGCGCCGTCGCGGCGCTGGTTCAAACGCTACGACGCCAACAGCGACGGTGGCATTGAGGCCACAGAGGTTCCTAGCCGCGGTCGGCGTCGATAAGCTAGGCCGACGGGCGGTTCCCTCCGGAACCGCCCGTCGAAGGGCACCGTGGAACGCTTGGCATTCGACCGCGCGGACAACGACGATGCGCTGATTCGGCGGATCGCGGACGGCGATTCGTCCGCCTGGCCGGCGTTGGTCGAACGCTACGCGACGATGCTCATGCGTTGCGCTTGGCGCGTGCTCGGCGATCGCAGCGAAGCGGAGGACGTGGCCCAGGAGTGTTTCGTCCGGTTGATGGGCAAGGCCGCCGGTTGGCAACCAGATGGCGCACCGTTGAAGACGTGGCTCTACCGTGTCGCCGTCAATTTGAGCATCGATCGCAAGCGGGCCCGGCGCACCCGCTCGCTCGACGATGTCGCCGAGCCGACCGACGAAGGACGCGGTGCGCTCGGCGCCGATCGGCGCCTCGATCAGCGCCGGCGGGTGCGGGACGCGTTGGACGACTTGCCGGAACGCCAACGCTTGGCGCTGGTGTTGGTACACTACGAGGGGATGAGCCAACAGGAGGCCGCGGCCGTCCTGGCGCTCACCGTCGACGCCCTCGAATCGCTGCTCGCCCGTGGCCGGCGGCGTCTGCGTGAACGATTGGCGGACGTCGCCGCCGACCTGATGGACGAATGACCGGGCTCACCACCGGAGGATGACCATGCAGACCCCCATGTCTCTCGATCGCTTTCGCAGCATCGTCGCCGCTTATGGGGCCGATCCCGAACGCTGGCCGGATGCCGAACGCGACGCGGCACAAGCGCTGGCCGGTCGCTCACTCGATGCCCGGCGCGCGCTCGACGAGGCTCGCCGGCTGGATCGGACGCTCGATCGGTTGGTGCCCCCGGCGCTATCGTCGGATTTCGCCGCCCGTCTCGCCGTCCGCCTGGCGGCACCGGTTGAACGCCCGCCGCTCCTTCTTTGGGTCATTCTCGGCCCGGCGTGGCGGGTCGCGGCCATGGCGCTCGTCGCCGTGCTCGGCGTCTACGTCGGACTCGAAGTCGAGCGGCGCAGTACCCAAATTTACGACGATCAGGAAATCGCCGGTTGGATGAGCGGCGCCCCTGACACCATGGACGAGTTCCTGGAGATCGATTGATGACCGAACGCCCGCGTCGGCGACTGAAGATCGCGCTCACCATATCGTTGATCGCAAATCTCTTCCTGGTGGGGTTGATTGTGGGTGTGTTTCTGCGTGATCCACCAGCCCTATCCCGCCAACGCCCGATGCCAGAGTTCCTGGCGCTGCCCGAGGCCTCGCGACTCGTCGCACGTGAGGCCTTTGCCGCGCGCGGCAGTGAATTGCGCGACCGCACGCGTGCCTTTCGCCAGGCACAACGCCAGGCTGGTAGGGTCGTATCCGAGGAACCGTTCGACCGGACCAAGGCCGAGACCGCGTTCAAAGCGCTCCGCGATCGGGCCCAGGATCTGCAAGCCGTGACCCACGAGGCGATCCTGGCCGCTGCCAAGGGCATGCCCGCGGCTGATCGGGAACGTATGATCCGCTATATGTTCCTTGCCCCGCGAACGGAGATGCCGTTGGCCTCGGCCCCACCACCGCGCCACGAACGGCCAGGGAAGGGCACCTGATGCTCGCTCGTTGGCGCCGCCTCGATCGGCGGTTGCGCCTTGCCGGCATCGGTGGGGCGATCGTCCTCACGCTCGCCATCGTGTGGTTGGCGACCCGTGGTGGCAGCAGCAAAGACGAATTCCGCCTGGCGAACGTCGATCGCGGAGAGATCGTCAGCGCGATCTCGACCTCGGGCAAGATCGGCGCCGTCGTTACGGTCGAGATCAGCTCGCAGATTTCGGGACAGGTCTCCGAGATCCACGTCGACTTCAACAGCCTGGTGAAGAAAAACCAGCTCCTGGCCCGGATCGATCCGCAGACGTTCGAAGCACGCGTGCGCCAGGCGGAGGCGGAAGTCGCCGTCACCAAGGCCAATCTGGCGATGCAACGGGCGGCCCTGTTGCGCGCACGAGCCGATCAGCGCACGGCCTCCGCCAACTTCGACAACGCCCGAACGCGCGCCGTCGATGCCGAACGCGAGTTGCGCCGCCGCGAGGAATTGATCCAGCGCGGCGTCGCCTCGACCCGCGACGTCGAACGCGCCCGCACGGACATGGAAAGCACGAGCGCCCAGACCAATGCGGCCCAGGCGACCGTGGGTTCGTCCGAAGCCCAGATCGCCGTCGCCGAGGCGCAGGTGATCAACGCCACGGCGGCGGTGCAGAAGGCCGAGGCCGCCCTCGAACAGGCGTTGATCGACCTCGAGCGCACGCACATCCGGGCGCCCGTCGAAGGCACGGTAATCAATCGCGCCGTGAACCTGGGTCAGACCGTCGCCGCGAGCTTGAACGCGCCGGTGTTGTTCGTGATCGCCCAGGACTTGCGTGAGATGCAGGTCGAAACCAACGTCGATGAAGCCGACATCGGGCGTGTGCGGGTCGGCCAGCCGGTCAATTTCACGGTCGATGCCTTCACCGGCCGTACGTTCGCGGGCAAGGTCGAGCAGATTCGACAGCTACCGATCGTGGCTTCGAACGTCACGACCTACACGGTGGTGGTTTCGGCGGACAACCGTGATCAGGTGCTGCTCCCAGGCTTGACCGCCAACGTCCAGATCATCCTCGATCGCCGAACCGACGTCGTGCGCGTACCCAACCTGGCACTGCGCTACCGGCCCCCCGATCAAGCGGCAGCCGGTCCGGGGGCGCAAGCCGCCAGCCCGACGCCGCCGCCAGGGGCTCCCCCGGGGGCGGGACGGCCGCCGGGCAACGCGCCAGCCCCCGGCGAGCTGCTGCAGCGCCTGACCGAGCAGTTGCAGTTGACCCAGGATCAGCAGCGCCGGGCCCAGGCCTTCGGTGGCGAGACCCGCGACGTCTTGCAGCGGTTGCGGACGAGCGGCGCGTCCCGCGAAGAAATGCAAACCGAACTGCGTCGCGCCGGAGAGCGCTTCAATGAACAACTCCGGACCATCCTGACCGAAGGACAGCGGGCAAAGTTCGCCGAAATCCTGGCCCAGCGACAGGGCGGGTCCGGTGCGCCTGGCCGGGTGTGGGTGGTCGGCGAAAACGGCAAGCCCAAGGCCCTCACCGTGCGCCTCGGCATCACCAACGGCAATCACACCGAATTGCTGGGCGGCGAGATCGAACCGGGCGCATCGCTAATTGTCGGCAACAATCAAGCCGTACGACGTACGACGGGCATCACCGGGTTCCGGCTATGAGCGACGAGGCCCTCATTCGCACGCGAAACCTGGCCCGCGAATATCACATGGGCGATTCGGTCGTTCGGGCGTTGCGCAACGTATCGCTCGAGATCGGGCGCGGTGAGTTCGTGGCGATCATGGGACCCTCGGGCTCGGGCAAGTCGACGTTCATGAACCTGCTGGGTTGCCTCGATCGCCCGACCGCGGGTGAGCATTGGTTCGACGGCGTCGACGTGGCGACACTCGACACCGATCAACTTGCCCGGGTGCGAAACGCCAAGATCGGCTTCGTGTTCCAGAGCTTCAATCTGCTGCCCCGGACGAGCGCCATCGACAACGTGGAAATGCCACTGCTGTACTCGGGTCTGGCGCCTGACACGCGGCGGCAGCGGGCATCGGAGCGGTTGGCCCGCGTCGGCTTGGCCGAACGCGCTCACCACCACCCCAGCCAGTTGTCGGGCGGCCAACAGCAGCGCGTGGCCATCGCGCGTGCCCTCGTGAACGACCCGCTGTTGATCCTGGCCGATGAGCCGACCGGGGCACTCGACACCCGTACCGGCGTCGAGATCATGGCGATCCTTCAGGAGTTGAACGCGCGCGGCACCACGGTCGTGTTGGTCACGCACGAGTCCGACATCGCGCGTTTCGCACGCCGTGTCATCGCCTTCCGCGATGGCGAAGTCCGGGCCGACGACCGCGTGGCCGAGCGTCACGACGCGGCAGCCCAGCTCAGCGCGTTTCCCGGGGAGGCGGCATGAACGTTCTTGCGAACCTCCTCGTGGCCCTCCGCGCGCTCCGCATCAACGTGCTGCGCAGCGCGCTCACCATGCTGGGCATCATCATCGGCGTCGGCGCGGTCATCACCATGGTCGCCGTCGGCTCCGGCGCCCAGGATCGCGTATCGGCGCAAATTCGCAGCCTCGGCGCCAATCTGATCATCGTGTTCAACGCTTCAAGTCGAGACGGGCGGGCCCGCCTCGGGGCCGGAACCACGTACAACCTGACCGAGGAAGACGCCGAAGCGTTGACGCTGATCGACGGAGTCGTGCTGACCGCGCCGACCGTGCGGGGCGGTGCGCAAGTGGTCAATGGCGCCGACAATTGGTGGACCGCGATCCAGGGCGTCACGACGGATTTCATGGCGGCCCGCGACTGGGAACTGGTCGCCGGCCGCGCCATCACCGAGGAGGACATCCGGGCAGGCGCCAAGGTTGTCGTCCTGGGTGAGACCGTCGCCAAAGCCGTGTTCGTCAACAGTGACCCCGTCGGTAGCATGGTGCGGATCAAGAACGTGCCATTCGACGTCGTCGGCGTCCTGGCGAAGAAGGGACAAAATTCCTTCGGCCAGGATCAGGACGACGTCGCGCTCGTGCCGCTGTCGACCGCCCGTAAGCGTGTGATCGGCGCCAATTTGCAGACCCGACCCACCGGCGTCGCGCAGATCCTGGTCAAACTGCAGGACGGAGCCGACGCCAAGGTCGTCGAAGAGCAGGTCACGAGCAGCCTGCGGCAACGCCACAACATCCAGCCCGGCGCAGAGGACGACTTCAACGTACGAAATCTGTCCGAGATCATGGAGGCGCGCGAAGCCTCGCAGCGGGTGTTGTCCTACCTGCTCGCCGCTGTGGCCTCGGTATCGTTGCTCGTCGGGGGGATCGGGATCATGAACATCATGCTGGTGTCGGTGACCGAACGAACCCGCGAAATCGGCCTGCGCATGGCCGTCGGCGCGCGTCGACGCGACATTCTGCTCCAGTTCCTGGTCGAGGCGGTGACGCTATCGTTGATCGGCGGCATCGTCGGCATCGGCATCGGCATCCTGGCCTCGGCGCTGATCGCCAATCTGGCCGGATGGCCGACGTTGATCGAGCCCCTGTCGCTGGTCCTGGCGTTCGGGTTTTCTGGCGCTGTCGGGGTGTTTTTTGGTTTCTATCCGGCGCGCAAGGCGGCGCAACTCGACCCGATCGTCGCGCTCCGCTACGAGTGAATTGACGCCCGACGCGAGTGGCGCCAGATAGACGTTTACGGAGACATCACACGGAGAGTCCGATGAAATGGCCGACGACGGTTGCCCTAGCGGCGGCGCTCGCCCTGGGATGGACGGTCGGCCACGCGGCCGACCCCCTTCCCCTGCGGCTCAGTCCGCCGCGGACCCTCGAAGCCAGGGTCGTACAGCTCGAGCTCGAGCTGCGCCAGACCCAGGACTTGCTGTTCGATTTGGCCCAGGACCACGCGGCGCTGTTGACGCGAGTTCGCGACCTCGAGGATGACATGGCGGCAGTCAAACAGGGGCTCCGCGCCGTTTCGCCGCGCTAGACTAGCATTCGCCAAAGATTTGCCATGATCGCCCGCAACCCTTACAGGCGCGGGGAGGTGCTCATGGTGAGAACCCTGACGATCGTGGCGTTGTCCGGCCTGGTGGCGGGCCTCGGCGGTTGCGCCAACTGGTGCCAGAACGGCTGCTATTCGCCGTCCTATACGCCCTCGTATTCGAGCGGCAGCTCATCGAGCACGTCGAGCTATTCCAGCGGCTCGACGTCGTCGAGTTCGTCTAGCGAAAAAAGCTACGTCTATACGGGCAAGAACGGCGACACGAACTACGTGTTCAGCAAGCCCAACGAGAAGACCATCGTCAACTCGAAGGGTGTCACGGTCATTCAGCGCGAACGGGACGGCACACGCACGGTCGTGAGCCCCTCAGGCGTGAAGATCCTGCCGCCTCGCCGTTGGTGAGCGCCGAAATTCTTCGATCGGCCGATCGGATCGTCGTCCTCGGACCACCGGGCTCGGGCAAATCGACGCTTGCGCGTCGTCTCGGGCCGCGGCTCGGGTTGCCGGTGGTGCACTTGGACCAGCATTTCTGGCGGCCGGGCTGGATTCAAACACCGCGGGACGAATGGCGTGACCACCACGCGGAGCTGATCGCCCAACCGCGCTGGATCATCGATGGCAGCTACCGCAACACGGTTGGCGATCGACTGGCGCGGGCCGAGGCGGCGATCCTGCTCGACCTTCCTTCGCCCGATCTATCTGTGGCGCGCACTTTGGCGGATCGCGGCATCCTATGGACGGGTGCGCGCTGATCTGGCGCCCGGGTGCCCGGAGCATTTTGATGTCGGGTTCCTGCGGTTCGTCGTCGGCTACCACCGCACGGATTGGCCGGTCGTGACCGCGGCCGTGGAGCGCTCGCGCTGCTCGGTCATTCACCTGACCACGCCCGGCGAGGTGGCCGCGCTCCTACGAGCGATGGAAGGTCCTTCGGGATAGAACGGGCGTCAGTTCACGTGGCTCAAAGACGTACCGATGGTGACTGGCGAACCAGGAATTGACGAGGGGATAGGATTTCGATGCCCGCGTGGCTCTTGAGTATCAAGAGGTCTGCGTCGCCGCTCACGATCGCTTCAACCGCTCCGGCGACTGCCGTGGCCGGTACCCAATCGTCCTCAGCGTCGTCGCAAACGGGTCCTGCCAGCGGCGCCGGCTCGCACCACATGGCGTGCCGACGATACAGCGCAAGAATGGGCAAGTCCTCGGCGAGGAGACCAAACTTGCCTCGGAGTGTCGTCGCGAGTTCGTCCCAGAGCACCTGCGATAGAACCACGTTGTGCTCGGGAACATGAGTCTCGAGGATTTCTCGACATAGGCCTTCGGCGACGATACCGGCCACGATGACATTGGTGTCGAAGACGACCTTCACGAAACGAGCGTGAACACGTCCTCGTCTGTGAATACCCCTTTGGCCCTTGCGCGAGGAACCGCTACGCGGCGTGTCTCCATCAACGCGTCTTGCCAGAGTTTCCTATGAATTGCTACCCGCACATACTCGCTGGTCGTCATGCCACCCTCACCAGCGGCTCGGGCAATGAGGCGCTTGGTGCGCCGCGGGAGACTCACGGTCAGCGTCTCTCTCATGCTGTAAGCATAAATCTTACAGGTCACGATTCGCAAGGGCGGTTCGACCAAATTGGGAGCTGGGAGTGCAGGACAGGCGCTGGACGCGCGACACCGGCACTGGCGGGGGCGCGGTGAACTTGCCCCGTTCTTGCAATAGATTGACGGCTCTTCGCGGTGGCGAGCCTACCTACGCGATCGGCTCCAGCACCAGCAACAGGTCCTTGGTCTCGACCCGTGTGCCCGCGGGGGCCGCGATCTCCTTGATCGTGCCGTCGAACTCGGCATATACCGTGGTTTCCATCTTCATCGCCTCGATGGTGAGCAGTCGGTCGCCGGCCGCGACCTTCTGGCCCTTGGCGATCGACACGCTCACCACGAGCCCCGGCATCGGCGCGCCCAAATGCGAGCGATCGCCCTCCGCCGCCCGACGGCGCACCGGTGCGTGGGCGGCCAGGCTCTTGTCGAGCACCTTGACCGTCCGCGGTTGACCGTTGAGTTCGAAGAAGACGTTGCGCTCCCCCTCCTCGTTCGGCTCGCCGATCGCGAGGTGGCGGACGATCAGGGTCTTGCCGCGCTCGATGTCGATGGAGAGTTCGTCCCCGACCTGGGGCCCGTAGAAGAACGCCGGTGTCGGCAGCACCGCCGCATCGCCGTAGGCTCGGCGGTGCTCGGCGTATTCCAGGAACACCTTGGGATACATCAGATAGGACGCGAGTTCGGTATCCCACGCCTGGCGATGCAAGCGCTTTTCGAGTTCGGCCCGTTTCGCCGCGAGATCGACCGGCGGCAGCACCTTGCCCGGGCGCTCGCGCAGCGGTTCTTTGCCCTTGAGGACCTTCTTCTGCAGCGCTTCGGGGAAACCGCCGTAGGGCTGACCGATGTCGCCGTGGAAGAACTCGACGACCGAACCCGGGAACGCGATGTCTTTCTTCGGATCGAGCACATCGGCGGCCGAGAGCTCGTTGGTCACCATGTAGAGCGCCATATCGCCCACGACTTTGGAGGTGGGCGTCACCTTGACGATGTTGCCGAACATCGTGTTGACCTCGGCGTAGGCCTGCGCCACCTCCGGCCAACGCGCATCGTCGATCCCGAGGCCGCGGGCCTGTTCCCGCAGATTGGTGTATTGCCCGCCGGGCATCGCGTGTTCGTAAACCTCGGCCATGCCCGAGCGGAGATCGCTCTCGAAGGCCGCGTAGTAACGTCGCGCCCCTTCCCAGTAGGTGGCGACGCTCCGTAGTGCCGCTCGGTCGAAGCCCGGATCCCGCTCGCTGCCGCGCAACGCTTCACAGATCGCCCCGAGGTTGGGCTGCGACGTGAGCCCGCTCATCGAGTCGACGGCACCATCGGCGGCATCGAGCCCGACCTCGGCCGCGGCCAGCACGCTCGCCGCAGAAATGCCCGACGTATCGTGCGTGTGAAAATGGATCGGAAGGCCGATCTCCTGTTTCAGGGTCGCCACCAACGTGCGCGCAGCCGCCGGTTTGCACAGCCCCGCCATATCTTTGATTCCGAGGACGTGCGCGCCCGCCTTTTCGAGAGCCTTGGCCATCGCGACGTAGTAGCGCAGCGTGTATTTGGACTCGTTCGGGTCGGCGAGATCGCCGGTGTAACAAATTGCCGCTTCGCACAGCTTTCCCGATTCCAGTACGGCATCCATGGCGACGCGCATGTTCTCGACCCAGTTGAGCGAGTCGAACACGCGGAAGATGTCGACCCCGGCGGTCGCTGCCTGGCTGACGAAGTACCGCACGACGTTGTCGGGGTAGTTGGTGTAGCCCACCGCGTTGGCCGAACGCAGCAACATCTGCGTCAGAATGTTGGGCACGCGTTCGCGTAGCGCCGCGAGCCGAGCCCACGGGTCCTCCTTGAGGAACCGCATGGCCACATCGAAGGTGGCGCCACCCCAGCATTCGAGCGACAAGAGCTGCGGCAGCGCCCGGGCGTAGTACGGGGCAATCGCCAGCATGTCGGCGGTGCGAAGCCGCGTGGTCAGCAACGACTGGTGGGCATCACGGAAGGTCGTGTCCGTGATCAGCAGTTGCCTCTGCGCGAGCATCCAGTCGGCGAAACCCTTGGGTCCGAGCTGTTCGAAGCGTTGGCGCGAGCCGGGCGGTGGATCCCCGGCTGGCAACTTGGGCATGTGGGGAGCGGCAAAGGCTTCCGGTTTGCGCCGGCCTTTGACCTCCGGGTTGCCGTTCACCAAAACCTCGCCCAGGAACGACAACAAACGTGTCGCGCGGTCCCGCCGCGGCTTGAATTCGAACAACGCCGGAGTCTCGTCGATGAAACGCGTGGTGTAGTCCCAGGCGGTGAACCGTGCACTGCCCACCAGCGCTTCGAGAAAGACGAGATTGGTCTTGACGCCGCGGATGCGGAACTCGCGGAGCGCCCGATCCATACGCCGCGCGGCTTCGTCGGCGGTCGGCGCCCAGGCGGTGAGCTTCTCGAGGAGCGAGTCGTAGAACGGGTTGATGACCGCGCCCGAGTACGCCGTCCCGCCGTCCAACCGGATGCCGAACCCGGTGGCCCCGCGATAGGCGGTGATGCGGCCGTAATCGGGAATGAACTGGTTCTCGGGATCTTCGGTCGTGATGCGGCACTGGAGCGCGTGACCGTTGAGGCGGATGTCGGCCTGCGCCGGCACGCCCGATTCGGGCGAGCCGATTCGCGCCCCTTCGATCACCCGGATCTGGGCTTTGACGAGATCGATCCCGGTGACCTGCTCGGTCACCGTGTGCTCGACCTGAATGCGCGGGTTGACCTCGATGAAGTAGAAGGCCCCCGAATCGGCGTCCATCAGGAACTCGACCGTGCCGGCACACACGTAGTTGGCGGCCCGCGCGATGGCGAGCGCCGCGGCGCAGAGATCGTCTCGCTGCTGCGGCCGGAGGTAGTCGGCTGGGGCCCGTTCGATCACCTTCTGGTTGCGACGCTGCAGCGAGCAGTCCCGCTCGAACAGGTGCACCAACTGCCCGTGACGATCGCCGAGAATCTGCACTTCGACATGGCGAGCGCGTTCGACGAGCTTTTCGAGGAACACCTCGTCGTTGCCGAAGGCCGCCCTGGCTTCGCGTCGGCCGGTCGCGACGAGATCGAGCAGCTCCTCCTCGCGACGAACGATGCGCATACCGCGCCCGCCGCCGCCCCAACTCGCCTTGAGCATCACCGGGTAGCCCACGTCACGGGCGAGTCTCTTGATGGCCGCATCGTCGTGGGGCAGCGCCCCGGTTGCCGGCATCACCGGCACGCCCGCCCGTTGCGCGAGTTCACGCGCCGCGACCTTGTTGCCGAGAAGGCGCATGACCTCGGGCGGCGGGCCGACAAAGGTCAACCCTGCCTTGCGGCACGCCTCGGCGAATTCGGGATTCTCCGACAAAAACCCGTAGCCGGGATGGACGGCATCGACCTGCGCCTCGCGGGCGATGCGCACGATGTCGGCCGCGTCCATGTAGGCCTGCACCGGACCGAGGCCGTCGCCGACGAGGTAGGACTCATCGGCCTTGAAGCGATGCAGGGCAAAGCGGTCTTCTTTGGAATAGATGGCGACCGTGCGCAGGCCCAATTCGGTCGCCGCCCGGCAGACGCGAATCGCGATCTCGCCCCGGTTGGCCACCAGGACTTTCTTGAGCTTGCGCGGCGTGACAGCCGGGTTCATGGCGCGCCGACATTAGGCGTTGGCCATCCCTGCGAGCAAGCCGCCGTGGGGCCTTGTTCGCAGGCCGGCGAACGCTCATCTTGTGGCGATGGATATCGACGACGTCGAACCGCGGCAACCGTCCGGATGGGTGACCGATTGGTTGATCCGCAAGGGGCTCACCCGTGGCAACGTCGCGTCGCTGATCGATGGCTTCTCCCGGCGCATCAGCGAGGCAGGGATTCCCCTGTGGCGTTTGAACTACATCGTGCAGACGCTGCACCCGCTCAATCGCGCGGCGCTCTGCCGCTGGCGGGCCGACGAACAGAAGGTCTGGACGTTCACGCCGCCGCGCTACCACCAAGGGAAAGTCCCCGATCGGTTCGCCACCAGCCCCTTCAAAGTGGTGTTCGAGACCGGCAAGGAACTGCGCCGCCGACTCGAGGGCGGGGACGCGGTCATCGACTTTCCGATCCTCAAGGACCTGGTCGATGAGGCCTTCACCGACTATGTCGTGTTTCCGCTGCGCTTCAGCGACGGACAGGTGAACGCAATCGCCTGCGCCACCAAACGGCCGGGCGGATTCAGCGACTGGGATCTCGATGAGCTGCGCCGAGCGGTCCGGGCGCTCGCTGGACCGCTCGAAGTGATGCAGATGCGGGAGTTGTCGCGAACGCTGCTCGACGTCTATCTCGGTCGCAACACCGGACATCGCGTACTCGAAGGCGTGATCGAGCGTGGCTCGGGCGAAACCATCAACGCCGTCGTGTGGTTCTGTGATTTGCGTAACTTCACCGACCTATCCGAGCGATTGCGCACCGACTGGACGATTGCCGTCCTCAACGACTATTTCGAGGCGGTCGGTGAACCGATCGAGGAGCTGGGCGGCGAGATCCTCAAGTTCATCGGCGATGCCATCCTGGCGATCTTCCCGCTCGGCAGCGAGGACACTCCCGCCCAGGTGGCCGCCCGCGCGCTCAAGGCGGTGAGCGGCGCACGTCAACGTATGCAGGCGTTGAACGAGCGTCGTCGCAGCGAAAACAAGTCCGCCCTCGACTTCGGCATCTCGCTCCACGTCGGGGATATCATCTACGGCAACATCGGGGCGCCGAAACGACTGGATTTCACCGTCATCGGACCGGCCGTCAACATGGTGACCCGCATCGAGGCCCTGACCAAGGAACTGAGGCGCCCGGTGCTGGTCTCGCGCGCCTTCGCCGATCTTGCCGGGATCGAAGGATTCGAGACGCTCGGGACGTTTCCTCTCAAAGGCATCGAGGGCGGGCGCGAGGTGCTGGCGCCCAAGGCCCTCCCAGAGCCACCGCCCCGGCCGGCGCCTCCGCCCATGCCGGGCGCGACCACCGCATGATCCGCAGGGTCATGGTTTTGCCACGAACCACCCCCATGTCTTTCGCGGGAGGGACGTTCTATGGCCAATTCCCGCTTTAGAGCGCGTTTCTGAAAGGTTGAATCGGCGGGGATTCCCTTGGTCGGGGAGTCGTGATTCAAGATGCTGGCTGGATTGGAGGCCAGCAGCGATGGCGC